>Ga0335075_10015216_pt1 | contig 11534 bp, 7 predicted proteins | sample Lox_Sample_24_FD_206723 | JGI IMG/M metagenome (GOLD analysis project Ga0335075, IMG submission 206723) | Soil microbial communities from Loxahatchee National Wildlife Refuge, Florida, United States - Lox_Sample_2.4 | ecosystem: Environmental > Terrestrial > Soil > Wetlands | place: USA: Florida...
CGCAGCGGCGAGCCATATCCGGCTGAAGATCGCCAGGCCCAAGGTGATCGCACCGATGTAGTACGGCGCTTGCGCGCGAACCTGGTCGAATTGCAGGGCGCCGTCGAGCCCGTGATCGGTCCACTCACGCTGCGCGACAGCCGATGCGAGACCCACGATGATGGCATACCAAATCAGACGGACCATGCGGCATTCATACCCGTTACGTCAGTGCAAGAAATAGCGGTGCGAGGAGAAGACCAGCGCGATGCCTCGCGCGTTGGCCGCCGCGATCACTTCGTCGTCACGAATCGAGCCTTGCGGAGCGATGACGGCCGTGCAACCGGCCTCGGCGGCGGCCTCCAGCCCGTCGGCAAAGGGAAAGAATCCATCGCTCGCGCACGCCGATCCCGGCGCGTGCTCGGCCGCTCGGTCGGCGGCGATGCGCACGGCGCTCACGCGGTTCGTCTGGCCGGCGCAGATGCCGCGGGTCACCGTCTCACGCACGACCACGACGCCGTTGCTCTTGACGTGGCGCACGACATCCCACGCAAAACGTAGATCGAGCCACTCCCGATCGTTGGGCGCGCGCTTGGAGACGACACGCCACACCTCGGGGCTTGCAGCCATATCGGTATCCTCGGCGAGCACGCCGCCCAGCGCGCTGCGCACGCGCAGTTCGCCGGTCAAGCGCTCAGGCAACTGCGCATCGTAGCGAATGATGCGCAGGTTCTTCTTCTTTTTGAGCCGCGCGAGCGCGGCATCTTCGAATGCGGGCGCAGCGACGATTTCGAGAAAGAACTCGGCCAGCATCTCCGCCGCCGCTTCGTTGAGGGTCGCATCGACGGCAATGATACCGCCGAACGCTGAGATCGGATCGGCATCCAGCGCCAGACGCACCGCCTCTTGAATCTCCCGGCGCTCGCAGACGCCGCAGGGGACGGTGTGCTTGACGATCGCCGCCCGCTTCCCCGCGACGGCGGCGGCGTACAGCGGCGGATACTCGCGCGGCGGAATTCCGATTGGGGCGCGCGCCATCAGGCGTAACGTCGCGTCGAGGTCGAGCAGGTTGTTGTACGAGAGCTCTTTGCCGTGCAGTTGCTCGGGGAGATGTTCGCTGCGCGCAAGGTAGAAGGCGGCGCGCGACTGCGGATTCTCCCCGTAGCGCAACGGTTTGGCGAGCGGCAGCGAGAGCGCCAGCGAACCCGGGAGCTCGCGTACCACCAGGCCCGTCTCCAAGTAGCGCGCTATCGACGAATCGTATTCGGCCGTGCGCTCGAAGGCGCGGGTCGCAAGCAGACGCCGCGCCTGTAGATCAGGCCCGCCCGGGAGCGACTCTTGCACCTGTGCGTACTGGGCAGGCTCGACGAGCACCGTCACGTGTTCGAAGTTCTTGGCCGCGGCGCGGATCAGCGAGACACCGCCGATGTCGATTTGCTCGACCGCCTCTTCGAGGGTCGTCCCCGCCTTGGCGATCGTCTCTTCGAACGGATAGAGATTCACCACGACGAGCGAAATCTCGGGGACGTCGTGTTCTTGCGCCTGCGCCTGATGCGCGGCGTTGTTGCGATCGCGTAAGATCGCGCCGAAGATGCGCGGGTGCAAGGTCTTGACGCGCCCGTCGAAGAGTGCTGGAAATCCGGTGATCTCGCCGACGTCTTGCGCCTCGATGCCGTGCTCGCGCAGGTACGCGCGCGTCCCGCCGGTCGCATAGATCAGCGTGCCGTTTTGCACGAGCGCGCGCGCGAGTTCGACGACGCCCGTGCGATCGGAGACCGAGAAGAGCGCCCCGGCGTACCGGTTGAGTTCCGGGGGCGGCGCTTCTTTACGCAGTGACGGCGACAGCACGTTCCTCTCTCATCTCGGGTTGCGCCTCGGACAGATCGGCTGCGATGATGCTCGAGATCCCGGGCTCGGCCATCGTCACGCCGTACATGCGGTCGGCGAGTTCCATCGTCTGCTTGTTGTGGGTCACGATGATCATCTGCGCATCGGCCGCAAGCTCGCGCACCATCTGCGAGAAGCGCTCCACGTTGGCGTCGTCGAGGGCGGCGTCGATCTCGTCGAGCAAGTAAAACGGCGACGGCTTGACGGCGATGAGCGCGAAGATCAGCGCAGCGGACGTCATCGCGCGCTCGCCGCCGGAGAGCGAGGCCAACGTCATCATCTTTTTGCCCGGCGGTTGCACCGAGATTTCGATTCCCGTCTCGGAGAGCTGTTCTGCGTTGGTCTGCCACATCTTCGCTTCGCCGCCGGGAAAGAGCCGCGCGTAGACGTCGGTGAAGGCGGTGCGCACCTTCTCGAAGGTCACATTGAACTGTTCTTGGGTCTGCGTCTCGATCTCGGCGATCCCGGCCAGCAGCGCTTCGCGCGCGCGGGCGAGGTCGTCGAGCTGCGCGGTCAGAAACTTCTCGCGCTCCACGAGCTCTTCGATCTCCGCCTCGGCGTTGAGATTGACGTTTTGCAGGCGCGCGATCTCTTCGCGCAGGCGGGTGATCTCGGCGCCAAAGTCGCCGGTCTCTTGCGCGTAGCGCCGTTCGACGTCGGCACACTCGTCGATCGTCGCGGGATTTTGCGCAAATTGCGCAGCGAGCATCCCGAGTTCCGCATCGATCTCCGCTAGGCGAAGCCGCGCCTCATCGCCCGTCTGCGTCGCCTCGCGCAAGGCAATCTGCGCGAGGCGCAGCGAGGAATCGAGCTCGCTCGCGCGCGCCGTCATCTGCTCGCGCTCGCGACGAGCCGCCTCACCCGCGGCGGCGGCCTGCGCAACGCGCTCGTGCGCCGCCTCGAGTGCCGCTTGGCTCTGCTCGATCTTCTCACCCAGCGCTGCGATCTCGGCGAGCATCGCCTCGCGTGCGTGCGCCGCTCGCTCATGATCTTGATCGAGAATCGCAAGACGCGCATGAGCACCGGCGCGCTGCGCTGAGAGTGCCGCGATCGATTCGCGCAACCCGGCGATCTCCGTTGCGATCGCACGCTCGGCCTCTTGGGCCGCAGCGATCGTCTCACGCGCGTGTGCCAGCGAGACTTCCAAACGCTCGCGCTCGGCCGTCGTGGCGGACGGATCGGTCACCGGCCGTTCGAGCAGCAACAGACGCTCGCGCGCAGAGCCGAGTTCGGTTTCGCGTTCCTGCGCGCGAGCGAGCAACGCCTGGGCTTCGTGTGCCAGCCGTTCGCGCTCGTGCGCCGCGGCTTGTGCATGATTTTGCGCTTCACCCAGGGCACGCATGATCTCTTCGAGCTGACGGCGCGTCTCGTCGCGCTCGCGCGTGGCGGCTGCGCCTTCTTGCGTCGCCGCCGCGGCACGCTGCTCGGCTTGATCGAGCGCCGCTTTGAGTTTGGGGAGCTGTTGGCGTAGCGCACGACCCTGCGCGGCGCGCGAGAGAATCGAACGCTCGCGCCGGTAGCGGCCGCCCGTCATCGCGCCGCCCCCACGAATCTCGTCGCCGTCGAGGGTGACGACGGTATCGCGGAAGCCTTGCCCGCGCACCAGACGCACGCCGACCTCGAGCGACTCGACGATCAAGATACGACCGACCAGGAAAGCGACGATCCCCGCGTACGCCGGATCGGCTTGCACCGACGTGTGCGCGTACCCGATGACCCCTGCAATCCGCGGTGCGTCGCCCGGACCGCGACCGGTGCGCGTCCCCAGCGTGTCGAGCGGCAAGAAGGTCGCACGCCCGAGCTCGCGTGCCGAGAGATACGCGATCGCGCGTTCTGCGTCTTCTGCGGTGGTGGTGACGATGTTGGAGAGCGCTGCACCGAAGGCGATGTCGAGTGCGCGCGCATAGGGCTCGTCGACCCGGATCAGCTGCGAGACGACGCCTTGGATGCCGGAGAGCTCGCCGCGCGTCTGCGCCTCGAGGGTTGCGCGCGTCCCCGGAATGTGGCCTTCGAGATTGGCTTCGAGCTCCTCGATCGTGTGCAGGCGCGCCTCGGTGCTTGCCATCTCGCTCGAAGCGGTCCGCAGCGCCTCCTGCGCGCGCGCGAGTTCTTCGGTGGCTCGTGTGACCCGCTGCGTTGCGCCGCTCGAGGCCTCGGTTGCACGCGCGAGCTGTTCTTCGCGCGCGTGCATCTGCGCGTCGGCGTCTTCGTGCAGCGCCTGGTGAGCCGCCGCAGCTTCGCTTCGTTCGCGGGCCGTCTCGCGCAGTTCGTAGACCTCGCGTTCCAGCCGCTCGAAGTCGCCGCGCGTCGCTTGAAGTTGGGCGCGGCGCTCCGCCTCGTCCGCGGCGGCGGCCGCCGCCTGCGCTTCGACGTCGCGCAATTCGGCGTAAATGCGATCCAAGGCGGCGCGGGCCATCGCGAGCGCCTCGTGGGCTTTGCTCTCGCGCTCGCGCTGCGCCTCGACCTCGATTGCCATCGGGGCGAGTTCGCCTTCGAGCCGGCCAATGGTCGTCTCGAGTTCGGTGCGCTCGGCCGCCGTGCGCTCCCGATCGTCGGTGATCTGCAACGACTGCGCTTCGAGTGCTTCACGCCGCGCCGTCATTGCGGCGTAGTGCGACTCCAGTTCTGCCAACTCGCCGCGCACCTGGGTCTCGGTCTCGCGCAAGTCTTCGAGTTTGAGCTCGTGCGTGTAGAGTTGCGTACGTAACGCACTGAGATCGGCGTCGAGCACCGTGGTCTTGGAGGCGGCTCCGGCGCGCTCTGCTTCCAAGCCGTCGAGACGGCTCTGCAACGCTTCGCGCTCCGCCCGCCGCGAGGTGGTGGCGCGCACGTAGGAGAGGATCTCCAGGTCACGCAGGCGCGCGGAGGCTTTGCGGAAACGGCGCGCGCGCCGTGATTGCGTCTCGAGCTCGGGGATGCGCGCGGTGATCTCGGCGAGAAGATCGCTGATGCGCACGCCGTTCTGTTCGGTCTGCTCCAAGCGGCGCAGCGATTCGTTTTTGCGCGCGAGAAAACGATTGATGCCGGCGGTCTCTTCGAAGAGGCTGCGGCGATCGACCGGTTTCGACGAGAGGATGGCGTCGATCTGACCCTGCGAGACGATCGCGTACGAACCGGGGCCCAGGCCCGTACCCATCAGGATCTCCACCAGATCGCGCAAGCGCACGTGCTCGCGGTTGATGAAGAACTCGCTCTCGCCCGCACGATAGGCACGTCGCGTGAGCTGTACTTCAGCGGCGTCGACTTGCAGCCGGCGATCTTCGTTGTCGAAGGTCAGCGAGACTTCAGCCATGCCCAGGGGCTTACGGCGCTCGTTGCCCGCGAAGATCACGTCCTCGGTCTTGGTCGAGCGCAGCGATTTCGGGCTCTGTTCGCCGAGCACCCAGCGGATCGCGTCGACCAGATTCGACTTCCCTGAGCCGTTCGGGCCGACGATGCCGGTGACGCCCGGTTCGAACGTCAAGACCGTCTGCTCAGCAAACGTCTTGAATCCGAAGAGGCGCAGAGATTTGAGTCTCACCGGGACGCTTTCTTCGGCTTGCGCGCGCCGCGCCCCGCGCCGGGAGCCACCTCCGGGGCGCCCTCGCGCTCCACACGCGCGAGCGCAACGGCGGCCGCAGCCTGTTGCGCGGCCTTTTTGCTCGGCCCCGTTCCTTCGCCCAGCTCCTCGCCGCCGACTGCGACTCGTGCGCTGAAGAGGCGCTCGTGGGCCGGACCCTCCGCCGACTCGGTGTAGAGCGGCATCCCGAGCGCGCGCTTCTGGGTCCACTCTTGGAGAGCGGTCTTCGGATCGCGCGGGAGGGGGGCATCGCCGGTCGGGCCGAGGTGCTCCTTGATGAGCAGACGCTCCGCCGTCGGAATTCCCGCAGCCAGCACCAGTGCCGCCACGAAGGCTTCGAAGGCGTTGGCCAAGGTCGAGCGATGGCGCGCCGGTGCCAGCTTCGCGAGGCCCGCACCGAGGACGAGGAATTCTTCGAAGCCTAGCCGTTCGGCGGTCTGCGCGAGCGCAGCGTCGCTCACGAGCGCGGCTTTGCGGACGGCGAGCTCGCCTTCAGGCGCGTCGGGATACTGCATGAAGAGCCAGCGCGCGACGATGAAGCCCACGATCGCGTCGCCGACGAATTCGAGGCGCTCGTTCGATGCGCCGGCGAGCCCTTCGCGCACCGCGCTCTCGTGCACGAACGCGGGCTCGATGAGCTCGAGCGCGGCATCGGCTGCCCCAGCACGCCGTAAGAGCGCACGCAACTTGCGCCGGCGCACCTCACCGGGCATCTGCCACACCGCCGGCTTTACGCACGTGCGTCAGCCTGTGTATTTTCCGAAGACGAGGACGCTGTTGTGGCCGCCGAAGCCAAACGAGTTCGAGAGCGCGACGTTGACCGTCGCCCGGCGCGCCACGTTGGGGACGTAGTCGAGCGTGCACTCGGGATCGGGGAATTCGTAGTTGATGGTGGGTGGTAAGATATCGCGGTAGACGGCAAGCGTCGTCGCCACCCCTTCGATGGCGCCGGCAGCACCGAGTGCGTGCCCGTGCATGCTCTTGGTGGAACTCACCGCGAAGGCGTGACCGTCGGCACCCAAGATGCGGCCAAGCGCTTTTGATTCGGCAGGGTCACCAATCGGCGTCGATGTGCCGTGCGCGTTGACGTAGTCGACGTCGGCGGGTTTGATGTTGGCGCTGCGCAACGCGCGCTGCAACGCGAGCTCGACGCCCGAACCAGTCGGGTCGACGGCGACCAGATCGTAGGCGTCGGCCGACTGTCCGTAGCCCAGCAATTCGGCGTAGATGCGCGCCCCGCGCGCGCGGGCGAATTCCAACTCCTCGAGGATGAGCGCCGCTCCGCCTTCGGCTAAGACGAATCCGTCGCGCTCCTTGTCGAAGGGCCGGCTCGCGCGGGTGGGATCGTCGTTGCGCGTGGAGAGCGCCTTCATCGAGCAGAAGCCGCCGGTAGCGATATCGGTGATGGTGGCTTCGGCGCCGCCGGAGACCATCGCGATCGCATCGCCGCCCGCGATGAAGTTGTAGGCGACCGAGATCGCATCGTTGGAGCTGGCGCAGGCGCTGGAGACGGCAAAGAGCGGCCCGCGCAAGTTGTGGCGCATGGATATCTGTCCGGGCGCCGCGTTGCTCATGAGCATCGGGATGAAGAAGGGGCTCACCCGGTGCGCTCCCCCGATCGCGCGCGCCTTGGTGACTTGATCATCCATCGTGATGATGCCGCCGATACCCGAGGCGACGACAGCGCCCGTCTCTTTGAGGACCTCTTTATCGTCGAGGGGAAAGTTCGCGTCGGCGAGCGCTTCGTTCGCGGCGACAAACGCGAATTGGGCGTAGCGATCCATGCGGCGCGCGTCGCGGCGGCCGATGAGGGCATCGGGATCGAAGCCCTTGACCTCGCCTGCGATGTGCGTCGAGAGGATCGATGAGTCGAAGGCGGTGATCGTCCCGATGCCGCTGCGCCCGGCGATGAGCGCCTCCCAAAACGCTTCCCGCGTATTGCCTAGCGGGGTCACGGCCCCTAGGCCCGTGATGACGACTCGTCGCTTCTCCAAGAATCCTCACACAAACAGAGCGGCCCGCGGCCGCTCGGCTGGGCAGATTCTCGCTGCCCAGCCCTTCGCCTTCGACCCGCTCGGGCGCAAGAGAGATGCGCTCCAGACGGTGCGGCAGGACCATCCCTGCACCGAGCGACAGGCTAAGACGCTCGTGTTGACCCTCCCTCGCCCAGCGCTGGTGGTCGTGGCCCTCGTTACGGCCGTGCGCATCTTCGTCGCCTTTCACTTCCCGCTCACCGAGGACGAGTCGTATTACTGGAGCTGGAGCCGCCACCCCGCCTTCGGCTACGTCGATCACCCGCCGATGGTGGCATGGTTGATCGCGCTCACGGCGCCCCTCGGGCGCGACCCAGGCTGGGTGCGATTGCCATTTATCCTATGCGAGGGCGCGACGGCGCTCGTGCTCGCGCGAACGGCGCTCGTCGTGGGCGGCAGCGCATGCGCGGCAACCGCGGCGGCCGTGGCCTTTACGGCGATCCCGCAGATTCGGCTTGCGATCGGCGAGGCGCTGCCCGATGGGCCGTACCTTTTGTGCTGGGCGCTGGCGCTGCTGTTCACCGCGAAGCTGGGTCGCGCGCGCGAGGCGCAGCCGGATTGGGGCGACGCCGCCGCTCTTGGCCTTGCGCTCGGGGGGACGCTGCTCTCGCGAGTCTTCGGCTGGGCGCTGGTCTTTGGTGTCGCCGCCTATGCCCTCGGGCCGTCCCGGCGCGTTCTCTGGCGGCGCGGATTGTGGCTCGCGCTCGCTCTTGCACTTGCGCTGTATGCCCCGTTCATCGTTTGGAACGCGACCCACCAGTGGGTGAACTTCACCTTCGCCGTTCGCGATCGCCAGCAATTCGGTGCGTTCTCGGTTACAAACGTGAGCGTGCTTTCGTCGGCGCGCTTTCTGGTGTATGCAATTGCGGTGTGGATTCTCGGCGTCGGCGTCGCGTTGCGGCCGCGACGCGCGCTCATCGCGTGGACGGCACTGCCGTTTCCGACGTTCCTGGCGGGGCTTTCGTTCTTCGAGACCGTCGAGTCGTATTGGTTGCTGGGGCCGTTCACGTCGCTGTGTACGGGGATTGGGCTTTCGTACGCACGCCTCTCGTTGCGCTGGCGCAGAGCCTTATGGGTACTGCTCGTTCCCGCGGTATATACGATCGTCTCCGCACTTTTCGTCACGCTTCCGGAGGGTGGGCAGCGCGCGCTCTTGCAGGCAACGCACGGCGGCGCGCAGGCAATGTATTCGAACGTCTTTGCGTACGCACCGTTCGCGCGCGACGTGCGGGCGCTTTCCGCGGGCCGTACGCCGCTCGTCATCACCGATCAATTTGAAGTGGCTTCCGAGCTCGCCTATTACGGCCTCGATCCGCTGGTCATCGGCGAGAGTTCGCACGCGCAACAATCGCTTGCGTGGCATGGCCCTCTCGACGTTCCGGCGCAGGTGTTGTTCGTCTCACTGAACCCTCCAGCAGCCGATGAAGATCTCAGCCGCCGGCTCGCGGAAGCCTTCAGCCGCGTCTCGCCGGGGCCCACATTCCACTACCGCTACGCCGGTGTCGACGCAATGACGTTTTACACGGCGTGGTGCGAAACGCCAAAAGCCCACGCCGGGCAGACGCTCTTCGCTCCCGACCTCGCTTTGGCGGGGGAGCATTCGTGACAGCGGCGGCCGCGACGAACGTCCCGCAAGAACGTGACGTTCTCGCCGGGCGCCGTGGCGACGTACTCGCGGTGCTGACGATCGTTGTCATGGTGATCGCCGTGCGTTCCCCGGCCCTCTTGCTCTCGGTAGCTGACTACGACGAGTCGCTCTACTTGCTGGTCGCGCGCGACGTACTCGCCGGACATCTCCCATATCTCACGGTCTGGGAGACCAAGCCGCCGCTCTTCTTTTTTCTCATCGCCGCTTGGTCGAAGATCTTTGGACTTTCGATCGTCAGCTATCGTTTCTTAGCGGATGCCGCCGTCGCCGTGACGGCCCTGGCGATCTACCGGATCGGCGCCGCCTTCGAGGCGCGCGGAAGATTGATCGGGTTCACCGCGGCACTGACGTATGCGGGCCTCACCGTCAGCGATTCGGGGACGGCGTCCGAGGCGGAGATATTCATCGCCCCGTTCATCACGCTTGCCGCTGCGAACATTCTCCCGGCCTTGGCGGCGCGCACGGGCGTGACGGCCCGCACGGCATTCTGTGCGGGGCTTTTCTTGGGATGCGCAACGCAGATCAAGGAATCAGCCGGGCTCGAGGCGCTCTACGTCGGCGTCCTCGGGGCGATCTTGCTGAGGCGCAACGTTGGTGCTTTGGCAGCATTGATCTTTGGCGCGGTCGTGCCGGTGGTACTGGACATCGTGCCGTACGCGGTGACGTCGACGATGCCGGCATACCTCGACGCGAACCTCTGGTCGCTGCTGCGACGCACGCACACGCCCTCTCATCCGCCGTATCTGGACGTCGTGCGTCAGCAAGCCGAAGCGCTCTTTCCGAGCATCTTCCTTGCCGCCGCGCTGCCGCAAGCGCTGCGGCATTCGGCATCGCGCGATCGGCGCCTCATATACCTGCTCGTCGCGTGGTGCGTCATCGACCTCGTCACGGTCGCCGGAATTCGGGAGTTTCTCGCGTATCAGTTTCTTCCCGTGATGGTGCCGCTCAGCGTAATCAGCGCTTGGACGGCGGTCCGCCTCCTCGGTTCCCGCGCCTCACTTGTGCCCGCAGCCCTCTCAATAGCAATCGGTATCATCGTCATTCACGACGCCGGACAACTCGTGACCGCGCAACGAACACTTGTGCAACGCTACGTGCGCAACGATCGGTACTATGGAGACGATACGATGCGGATCGCCGCCTACCTCGACGCGCATCGCGGAACAGGCAAATGGCTGTACGTCGCGCGCGATGAGCCGGTCTTGTACTTCCTGACGGGCGCCCCCGTTCCAACGCGCTTTCCCTTCCCACCCCACCTGATCCAACCCGAACAAGAGCAAGTCGCCGGAACAGACGGGGCCGCCGAGATTCGCCGGATATTCTCACGCAAACCACGTTACGTGGTCTTCGACGGCCCGGTGAGCCGACCGGAAGATGCCGCAGTCGCCGTCATCGCTCAAAATCTGCGCACCGACTACGACGTCGTCTTCAGCGTCGACGCTCGCCGCGTGTACTGCCGGCATCTCTGACGGCCTCCCGGCGCCGGGACCGCCTGTATCACTTGTGCGAAATTGAGGAATGTTCCGGGGTAGATCGAGCCAATTTTATCGTGGTTATGGAAGAGATCACCGTCGAAGTGGCGCCGGCAGCGACCGACGAAGTGCGCGAGTTGATCGCGGCGCTCGATCGAACGCTGGCCCAAGAGTACTCTGCCGAACAGCAGCATGGCCTCTCGGTTGACGCCATCTTCCAACCGCACGTACGGTTCTTCATCGCCCGGCTCGCGGGCGTCGCCGCCGGCTGCGGTGGCGTCGCCTTCTTTCCAACCTTTGCGGAGGTCAAGCGCATGTACGTACGCGAGAGCGCGCGCGGGCAAGGTGTCGCGCAGGCGCTGCTTGCACGCATCGAGAGCGCAGCAGCCGAAAGCGGGCTCGACGTCCTACGCTTGGAAACCGGAGACCGGCAATTCGCCGCGATCAAACTCTACGAGCGCGCCGGCTTTCGCCGCTGCAGCGCCTTCGGCGACTACGCCGCAATGTCGCCGCAAGCAATTGCAACGAGCATCTTTTATGAAAAGCCACTGACCCGCGCCTCCGCCTGAGTGCATCAAACAGCTGAGCAAGGGCTGCCGTAGCTATCGAATGCGCCGGGCATTTGCGCTCAAACTATCTCGACGGCGCTACGCGCGTTACAGCGAACGTACTCGAGTCCACATCATACTGCTCGTTGATTCCACCACCCAGTTGACCGCCGGAGCCGGTCGGAGGAGGCGGCGATAAATCGTACAGACCGATACCATATGTTTTTCCAGAGTTTTTACTAAGTATAGCGAGGTCCGAACCGTACTGGCTGAAGAAATTGACGGGGACGGGCGCGGGGTTCTCCTGTCGGAACGCAAAAACGGCTTCCACTGCTGCTACGTAAGGACCCGGGAGTTGCGTCTTTGCGCCCCCAGGAGCCAGAGATATGGCGCCGGAGTTCCTCGGCG
>Ga0335075_10015217_pt1 | contig 11534 bp, 9 predicted proteins | sample Lox_Sample_24_FD_206723 | JGI IMG/M metagenome (GOLD analysis project Ga0335075, IMG submission 206723) | Soil microbial communities from Loxahatchee National Wildlife Refuge, Florida, United States - Lox_Sample_2.4 | ecosystem: Environmental > Terrestrial > Soil > Wetlands | place: USA: Florida...
AAGCTGTAGCGCCCGTCGGCGAGCGTCCGAGTGCGTGCCGCCACGGCGAAGCCGCGTTGGCCCGGGAAGCGGCGCCACAAGACGATCGTGATGCCGCACCGGTTGACCCCGTGGCGGACCCCCTGGAGTTGCCCAAACACCCTGACCTGGACTCCGGCGGTGAGCGGGTTGGGCCGCGCGTAGATCGAGAGGCCCTGCGCGAACGGCACCCGGGGCGGCTTGGCGGCCGCCTTACAGGGTGGGGAGATTCCCGCCGGTCCCTGCCCGCTCGATGCCGGAGCCAGCGCCGCGGCGCCAATGGCGAGGGCGACGAGGACGATCGTGGCGAGCAGAGCGTATGTGCGGCGCAGCGACAATCCTCCCGGCGGGCAGGTTCTGCTTGGTGGTTGAAACCCGGTCGGGCCCGGCGAGTTGCGATTCGGGCCGCCCGACTACATTTTTCTATGGTGGGCGGCGGCTTGGGCAATGACAGCAACGTCCCGCGGTCGCGGGGCGGCTCCGTTGCGCTCGTCGTGGCGGCCCGGAGCGCGCTCGGGCGCTACGAGGAGGACCGTACGCCCGCGGCACTGGATCGGGCCTTCGCCGCGACGGCGCAGGTGGTCGCCGAGCTGCGAGGTGAGCGGGCGAGCGCGCCGCCGGACGTGAACGAGGTCAAGGCCCTGTTCGAGAAGCTGCCCGAATATGAGCGCCTCGTTCGCCTCGCCGTGGGCGAGACCGAGCGTTCGGTGCAAGCGGCCGGCGCGCGACTGTGGGACTGGTTCGGCCTGAGCACGCCGGCCCCCGAATGGAACGAGGGCGAACGCTCTCGTGCCCGCCTGCTCGTCGCGTGCGCCTGCGCGCCGCTCGACGCGCAGGTGGTCGGCTGGCTCGGGCCGAGGCTGCTCAGGCTGGCCGCCGAGCGGTGGGCCGCGCTCCTCACCTCCGAGCTCAGGCATGCCGAGGAGGACCTATGGCGGCGCGTGCTCGGCGAGCGCTACGAGTCGGTCTGGCGCCGCTGCGCGCCCCGCGGCCGGTGGCGAACCCACGAGTTGTCGGACCTGCTGGCTCACGACGACGACGTCGCGGCCGCACTGCAAGGCCGGCTGGCGCGCTGGCTCGGCGACGGTGCGTGGATCGAGCGCCTGCCCGATGAGGTCGAGGCCGCTTTCGTGCACGGCCGCACCCCGCCCCGACTCGCCTGAGCGCGGGGCAACCTGCTCATCGCTGCTCCTCAGGCTGTGGCTGACGGATCGATGTCGACCACGACGACGGTGATGTTGTCGTGGCCCCCGCGGCCGTTCGCCATGTCGGCAAGGGCTCGAGCCACCGCGGCGGCGGCCGCACCGGCGGGCAGTTCCTCGACCAGCCGGCCGAGCTCGTCGGCGGCCGGGGCGTAGTTCCACACCCCGTCGGTGCAAAGCACGAGCCGGCCGGCGCGCTCGGGCCGGAGCTCGACCAGCCGGGGCGGGCGGGCGGGAGCGTCCGGGCCGACCCAATGGGTGATCGAGTGCAGGAAGGGGCTGTTGGCCGCCTGCTCGGGAGTCAGCAGGCCCTTGGCCACACCTTCCTCGGCGAACGAGTCATCGACGGTGAGCTGACGGCGCTCGACTCCGTCGAACCAGTAGGCCCGACTGTCCCCCACCCATCCGACGAGGACGTCGGCGCCGCGGCATAGCGCGGACACGAGCGTGCACGACGGGTCGACCCGCCGGGTCCGGGTCGTCCATTCCACCTTCAAAACCGCGCCTTGCGCGGCGTCGATCGCCTCGACCATGGCCTGCGCCGCGTCGCGCTGCGGATCGACCACCGCCTGCGCCAGCACGGTTCCCGCCGCGGCTGCGGCATCGCGCGCAGCGACGTTGCCGGCGCTGGCCGAGGAGATGCCGTCGCACACGACAGCCGCGACGCGGCGCTCGTCGAACACCTCCAGGTGGAAGGCGTCCTCGTTGCGGTGATGCACCTGACCGACGTCACTCACCGCGGCCGCGAGCGCGAGATCGAGTTCGATCCGAGGGCCGCTCATCACCTCCTCGGGCTCGTCCTCGAAGCGGGCGCCGCATTGCTCGCAGAAGCGGTCGCCCGCGTGCTGGGCAGCGCCGCAGGAAGGGCAGGTCAGACGGGTCTCGATGTTCATGTCCACGTCCTGGGTCGAACTTGATTGGCACGGTCCACCAGCCGGATGCGCTCGGTGCTGCTTGCCGCCCACCGCGCCAGCTCGCGATAGGAGCGCTCCACGCCGAGGCGCAGCTCGCGTTCCCGCAGCCGGCAGCCGAGCAGGTTCCTCCGTCCGTCGCCGACGATCGGTCCGCGCTGGACAAGCGCAAGGGCGGCCTCGAGCAGCTCGGCCTCGAGCCGCGCCCGCTCCCCGCCTCGGATCGGGAGCGAGGCGAGGATCTCGCCCGCGGCCAGCAGCTCATCGGTGGCGAGGTTCCCGGCGCCGTTGCGGGCGGCGTCATGGCTGGCGAGGCGGTGGATCCGCGCGGTCTGGGCCTCGAGATACGCGCTCGACGAATCGGGCACGCGGTCGTAGGCGGCCAGGGCGCCGGCGCGATCACCTACCTCCAGGCGGGACCGCGCAAGGCCGAACGTCGCCGCGGTGAACGCCGGATCGGTGCGTGAGACGATGTCGTACCAGCCGGCGGCCTGGGCGAATAACGCCTCCCCCTCGCACGCCATGCCAAGCGCCAGCTTGGGCGCGAGCTCTCCGGGGAGCAGGTGATAGACCGTCGCGAAGCTCGCCCTGGCCTCCGCCGGGCGCTCCATGGCCAGGGCGGCCAGTCCCCGATACCAGCGCGCGCGCCACTCCCACCGATCGGACGCCTCGATCGCGTCGAGCGCTTGATCCACGGCGCCCCACTCTCCGAGCTCGATCAGCGCTCCGGCGTGGCGCAGCTCGACCTCGACCGTCCGCTCGGGCGCCGCGTTCAGTTGCGCGATCGTCTGCTGGGGGTCGGCGGTCGTGATCGTGGCCACGTAGCCGGCTGCGGGATCGTCGCTGTCAACCTGGGGACGGGGCAGCGCTCGCCAATCGGGCCGTTCGTGCGCGCTTCGGAGTGGCCCGCCGAACTGGCTCGAGGGCGCCGGGGCCGGGTGTCCCTCCTGGTCGGAGACAAGCTCGCGCAGGACGCCGTAGAGCTGATCGGCCATCTCCTCGGCCGACTGGTAGCGCTCATCGGGATCGGCCGCCGTGCCGGTGAGCAGGAACCGGTACAGCGAGTCGTAACGCGTGAACAGCGGTACGTCCTCGAGCGGCGGCAGGGTGAACCGGTAGTTGCTCTGGTAGCCGCGGAAGTCCAGGCATAGCACGGCGAGCGTGCGGGCCACCGTGAACAGGTCCGAGGCGACCGAAGGGCCGGCGCTGACGAGCTCGGGGGCCTGGTAGCCGGCCGTGCCGAACACGGCCGAGGACGGGTCGTCCAGCCGGTACACGCCGCCCAGGTCGATCAGCTTGAGCGAGTGCTCGGTCTGGATGACGTTGTCGATCTTGAAGTCGCAGAACAGCAGCCCGAGCTGATGCAGATACCCCAGGGCGGGCAGCACCTCGAGCATGTAGGCGATCGCCTTGGTTGGCGGGAGAGGATCCGGCTCGCCGCCGTTGTCCTCGCGACGGGCGGTGAGGATCTGCTTGAGGCTGCGCCCTCCGACGTACTCCATGACGATGTATCCCGCGCTTTCGTGCCGGACGAAGTTGAAGATCTTCACGATGTTCGGGTGCTCGACCTCGGCCAGGAAGCGCCGCTCGGCCAGCGCGGCTGCCATCGCGTCGCCGTCTCCGGCGTTGAGCAGACCCTTGAGCACCACCCATCGGTCCGAGACGTTGCGGTCGCGGGCGAGGTAGATCCATCCCATCCCGCCGTGGGCGATGCAGCCGGCCACCTCGTACTGGCCGGCCACGAGCTCCCCGGCGCGGAGCTTGGGTTCGAACGAGAACGGGGTTCCGCACTTGCGGCAGAACCCCGCCGTGCGCCCGGGCGCGCCGTCGCGGCCACGGCCGACCGGCTCGTCGCACTGGGGACAGAAGCGGCGGCTCTCGGGCACCACTGCCGCCGATAGCTCGAGCACGGCGTCGGCCGGATCGCGGTAGGGCACCGGGTCGATCTCCACCAGGCCGGCGCCGAGCCGTCCGCGGCCGATTGTTCGCGCGGCTCCCGTCATCTCAGCCGTCGTAGTGGGCCGGGGGCAGAGTGTCGGTCGGGACCAGGTGCCAGCGGTCCGACAGCCGCTGCCGGGCGTCCCCAGCGCGCAGCCGGGCGAGAACGCCGTTCGCGAAGCGGACGAAGTCCGGGTGGGCCCGGCTGATCGCCATCCCGTACGGCACGTCGGCCAGGCTCGGTCCGACGAGCTTGGTGTTGGGATCCTGGGCCTTGAACCCGAGCAGGATCGAGTCGTCGGTGGAGATCGCCTCGACACGGCCCTCCTGCATGTCGACCAGGCAGTCGATTGCCTGAGGCGCGCCGACCGGCGTCGCACCGTGCTGCTGGATGACGGTGATCGGGGCCGATTGGGCGCTCGCGCACACGCGCTGGCCGACGAACGCCCCGATCCCGGTCGCGTTCGAGTTGGATGGGACGAGCACGCGCTGCTTGGCGTCGTAGTAGACGGTCGAGAAGTCGACCTGCTGCTTGCGCTGGCAGGTGATCGTGATCGCATCGACGACGACGTCGACCCGGCCTTCCTGGACGAACGGGAGTCGCTGCGGGACGGTGAGCGCCACGAGCCGGTAGTGGCTCGGACTGTCGCTGCCAAAGATCGCGCGGGCCAGCTGCTTGACGAGGTCGATCTCGAAGCCCTCGATCTGTCCGTTCGCCGGGTTCAGGTAGCCGAAGTCGAGGAGTCCGGCGTTGACGCCGGCGATCAGGTAGCCGCGCCGCTGGATCGCCGCCATGTAGCTGCCGGAGGGCATCGCGCCCGGCGCCGGCATGCTCCCGGGCGGGCGCAGGCTGGCGGTCAGGTCGGTGCAGCGCACGGTGATCGACGGCGAGCCCGTCGCGGCCCTGGGCGCCGGCGTGTCAAGTGCCGCCAGCGTGGTGCGCAGCGCGTGGTCCGAGCTGGTACCGCAGCCGGCGAGCGTGGCGGCCGCGACCGCGCCCGCGAGCACGAGGACGTGGCGGAGCGGACGGCTCATCGGTACTCGTTGATCCTCTGGCGCAGGCCGAGCAGCGCAAGCGCCGCTACCAGCACCGTGATCAGCGGGATGGCCAGCGCGAGGCCCCCGAGCGCCGAGCTCGCGTCGGCGGCCGAGCGAGTGAAGCGCTCCTGTCCGGCGGCGATCTCGGTGACGAGCTGGGCGCTAAGTCGATCTGACACCGTGCTGGCCGCCGGGGCGGCTTGGATCGCGGGTCCGAGGGCGCCGCTGTTCTCGAGGTTCTCGATCCGGTTCGCGGTGGTCCGGTAGGTGATGAAGCCGGGTTCGAGTCGGCCGGCCAGGCCACTGGTCTGCAGCGTGCGCATCACCGCGGCGAAGTCCTGCGGATCGGTCACGTCGGTGCCACGGTTGACCAGGGCCAGGCTCAGGTCGCCCTGGGCGCGGGAGATCAGGACGTTGGCGGCTGACAACAGCTCGACCGAGTCCGAGCCATTGCGCTGAGCGCTGCCAAGTGCGTTCTGCTCGCTGAGCAGGCCGATTACCGACCAGGCCGACACCGCGATGAGCGCCACGGTGGCGAGCACCATCGGGACGTTGAGGATCCGCCGGCTGATCCGCGCGAGGTAGAGCTGGGCGAGCGCCAGCAGGCCGACCGCGCCTACGATCGCGGCGATGAGAGCGGCCAGGGATGCACTTGCCGTCCCGGTCCGGTAGTCGCTCTGGAGGCGCTCGGCCTCGGTTTCGTAGAGCTGATCGGCCGCCGGCAGGATGCTCGTGGTCAGCATCCCGGCCGCCTGCCGCAGGTAGGCGGCCCCGATCGGGAAGCCCTGGCGGTTGTTGGCGCGCGCCGTCTCAACCAGACCGCTGTAGACCGGCAGCTGGTTGGCCACCGTTCCGAGCGCCGCGGGGGCCCGAGCCGAGGTCCCGGACTCGCTGGTCAGGGCGGTCAGGGCACGGCTCGCGACGAGCAGGTCATGGGTGTAGCGGGCGCGCTTGGCCGGCGGCTCGAGACCGCCGGCCAGGAGACCGGTGGCCACGGTCGCATTGGCGTCCGAGAGCGACGTGTACAGGTTCACGGCTTCGACCAGCAGTGGCTCGGTGCCGGTGCGGGCGGAGCGCACCGCTCGCTCGCGCGACTGCTCCGCACCCGTGGCGAGGAGCCCGAAGCACACCGCGCCGACGACGAGCAACACCGAGGTCAGGACGAGCCGGCCCGGCGTGGTCGTCAGCCGCTCGCGCAACCAGCCGATCGCCAGGCCGGCGCGCGAGCTCCGCTCCGGTGCGGGCGCTGCGGCGATCCCGATTCCCTCCAAGCTCAGCTCCGTATCCGTGACCCACATGGGGCGCACCCCGCGTGGCTATTTAACTGCGGCGGAAGCGCCGTTTCCAGTCGGTCGGCGGTCGGCGGTCGGCTCACATGCGGATGGCGAGAAGCCCGACAGCGAGCAGCACGACCGCGAGCCAAAGCGCTCGGAGCGCCGCCTCGAGCGGGGCCGACAGGCCGGCGCGCGTGAGCTCGATCACCGTGCCGTCGCGCAGGCGCTGTTGCCCGGTCACGTCGGTGGTGGAGCGCCGCAGCCGGCGCACCGGCGTGCTCAGCTGCCGCTGGGCGACGCTCAACAGACAGCAGGCGGCGGTGACCAGCAGCCCGGCGGGCCGGATCGTGAGCGCGTTGGCGAAGTAGCCGGTGAAGGCGGGGAAACCGCCCCAGGCAAGCGCGAACCAGGTATCGCCGTGAAAGCGTCCGGAGGCCAGCTCGAGGTTGTAGGCCGGGACGATCAGGCCGCCGGCGAGCACGAGCGGCGCGAGCAGCGGCGAGACGACGAAAATCCCGGCCACGCCGATCCCGACCGCGCCGATGAGCCCCGCGGCGGCCAGGCCGATCAGCGTGGAGCGGCCGAGTTTCGTCTCGAGCGGGCGACCCTGCAGCTCGTCGAGCGCGTGCGCGCTGATCCCGACGGCCAGGAGAAATGCGCCCAGCGCCGCGGCGAGCCGGTTGGCGTAGATGTGTGGCGCGGCGGCGGCGCCCAGCGCCACGTAGCTCAGGTGCCACGCCGTGTAGGGCGGGTGAAGCAGGGTGACGAGATCACGCCAGCCGCCGGAGCGAAGCGCGTAGAACGCGGGTCGATTTATCTCACGCGGGGCGCTGGCCATTACCGCTCCGCACGCCGCTCATCACGATGCCGGCCCCGAAGCTCATCGCGCGCGCGTGCACCTGATCGATTCCCGCGCTGCGCCACAGGGCGGGAAGGTCGGGCTCACGCGCGTGAAACTCCTCGATGTTCGGCCCGAGGAAACGGCCCACCTCGTACCAGGCGGGTGAGATCAGCCGGCCGAGCGTGGGGAGCCCGACGCGGGTGTGGACGCGCCACAGCGCACGCAGCGGCGGCGACGCCGGCACGCCGAACTCGACCATGCCGATGCGCCCGTGCGGCTTGAGAACCCGCGCCAGCTCGCGCATCGTGGCCAGCCGGTCGTCGACGTAGCGCAGCAGATAGGTGAAGGTGAGCGCGTCGAACTCCGCGTCGGCGAACGGGAGGTGCTCGGCCTCACCCTGGACGAGGGTGATCCGAGCGCGCAGCTCGGGGTGGGCGTCCAGGCGGCGGCGCGCGCCGGCCAGCATGTGCTCGCTCTGGTCAAGGCCAACGACCTCCGCGCCCCGGTGGGCCAGGCCGGATGCGACCAGTCCGGTACCGGTGGCGACGTCGAGGACCCGCTGCCCGGGTCGCGGGTCGACCGCATCGAGCAGGGCGCGGCGCCATCGCGGGTCCTGGCCGAAGCTGAGCGCCGCTCCCATCCGGCCATAGGCGGCCGGAAGGCCGGCGAACAGGCCGAGCGCGTGTCGCTTGCGGGGGGAGGGTGAGGTCTGCGCGGGGGCTGTCACCCTGCCGCTCAGGCTACGCCGTTGCCAGCGGGGGGCTCGTCGAGTCCTCGCCTTGGCGCTCGAGGAGGCGCTCACCGACGCGGCTGTGACGCCGGCCCGTGTCCGGCGTGCGCGCGGCTCGCCCGATCACCTGGCGGCTGCCCACGATCACGGTGGCAAGGCGGGCGCGCGTGATCGCGGTGTAGAGCATCTCGCGACGCAAGAAGAACGCGCCGGCGGCCGGGTGGGCGACGATCACCGCCACCGGCAGCTCGATCCCCTGGCCCCGGTGGACCGAGCAGGCGTAGGCGAGGCGAAGTCGCTCTGACTGCTCGGGCGGGAAGCGGAACACCTGATCCTCGGCGGCGAGCAGCAGCGCCGACTCGTCGCCGTCCTCGCCCGCTTCCTCGCGGCCGGCGCCGGGGTCGATCTCGTCGAGCAGGCGCAGCAGCGTGCCGTTCATCAGGCCGAGCTCGTGCAGGTTGCGGCCGGTCATCATCAGCTTGTCCCCGATCCGTAGCCTCCCGCCACGGACGGGGCGGCCGTCGGGGTTGAGCCGGTTGCGCAGGGCTTCGTTGAGCGCATCGATCCCGAGCTCGCCGCGATACACCGGAGCGAACACCTGGATGTCCTTGATCGGGTCGACTCCGTAGTGCGCGGGCAGGCGGTCGGCCACCAGCGAGACGATCTCGGCGCGGGCGACGCGCGGGTCGGGCCGCTCGATCAGGAACAGGTCGCGCCGCATGTCGGGATCCGGCGCGAAGGTGGGCGTCTCGCCCCGGCGGATCGCGTGGGCCGCCTGCACGATCATGCTTCCGGCCGCCTGACGGAAGATGTGGGTCAGGCGAGTGCTCGGAACCACGCTCGAGGCGATCAGCTCGGCGAACGGCTTGCCGGCGCCGACCGGCGCGAGCTGATCGGCGTCGCCGACGAGCACGACGTGCGCCGTGGGGCCGACCGCCCGCAGCAGGGTGACGAGCAGCTCGAGGTTGGCCATCGAGGTCTCATCGACGATCAGCAGATCACACGGGAGCGGATCCTGCTCGTCGTGGATCGGGCCCTCGCCGGGAATCCAGCCGAGGGCCGAATGGACCGTGGTGGCGCGCATCCCGCTCGCCTCGTGGATGCGGATCGCGGCGCGGCCGGTCGGGGCGACGAGCAGCACTCGCGCGCCGCGCGCGGCGGCGCGGCTCGAGATGGCACGAATCGAGGCCGTCTTTCCGGTTCCGGGGCCGCCGGTGATCAGCGACAGGCGGTGCGCGAACGCGTTCTCGATGCCGCGCCGCTGCTCGAGCGTGAGCTGCTCGCCGTCGCGTGCCTGGATCGGTCCGACCCGGTTCGGGTCGATCCGGCTCGGATCGCCCAACCGTTCGGCGGTCGGTCCAGCGAGCAGCTCTGCGACACGCTCGGCCAGCTCGGCCTCGAGCTCGGCCGTCTGCGTGCGGTAGATCCAGCGCTCCTGCTCGCGGACGAGATCGCCCGCGTACACCAGCTCGTCGATCTCGGTCTCGCCGATTCGGTCTTCACCCAGGAGCTCGTGAACGGCGGGAAGCAGCCGCTCGAGCGGCATGCAGGTGCTGCCGTCGCGCTCGGCCTCGGACAGGACGTGCAGCACCGCGGCCCGGGTGCGTTGTCGGCTGTCGGTGGGGATGCCGAGCAGGCGGGCGATCCGGTCGGCGGTCACGAAGCCGACGCTGAACACGCTGGTCAGCTCGTAGGGCTGTTCGGAGACGATGCGATGGGCGCCGTCGCCGTAGGTCTCGCGGATTCGCGGCGCCAGGTAGGCCAGTCCATGGGGTGCCAGCAGCAGATGCAGGCGCCGGGTGACCCGCAGCCGCTCCCAGGAGTGGGTCGCGTCGGCGACCGCCGAGCCGCGCAGACCGACGGATCGGAAGGCGCCGTGCGGGTCGACGTCGATCGCGTCGAACACGCCGGCCGGGCTGAACCGATCGACGAGCATCGCGGCGCGCTTGGCGCCGATGTGCTTGACCTTGTGCAGGTAGGCGATCACCGCGTCAGCGTCTGCGTCGGTGGGTGGAAGCGGCTGCGCCTCGGTGACCTTGACCTGCATGCCGTAGCGGCTGTCCTGGACCCAGCTTCCGATCACCCGGGCCCGCTCGCGCTCCTCGAGATGGCCGAGCGCGCCGACCAGGACCACCGCCTCGCCGTCCTCGCCCACCGCCTCGACCACCGACCAGCCGGTCTCGGGGCTGCTGTAGCGGATGTGCCGAACCGCGAGGACCGAGTCGAATTCGCTCACGCGGCGGACATTAGACGGGCCGCGGGTCGGCGCGGCTCTTTGTTGCAAACGATTAACACGTTTTTAGGACCGCTCGGCCCGGCGTGCCGCGACCTCGATCCCGTCGCTGCCGATCAGCGATCCGAACCCGCTCACGAGCGAGCGGACGGTCGCCACCCCGAGCCGCCCCTGCACGCCGATCGGCTGCACGCGCGCCTCGGCCCGGATCGCCGAGCGCTCCGAGGCACTCGTCTCGATCCAGTTGGCGAACACGACGCGGGCGGTGCCGCCTCGCGACCACTCGAGGAACTCCCGTGGGTCGGTGAGGCGCGGGTAGTCGCGGCGCAGGGTCCAGATCCGCCCCACCAGGCCGGACACGAGCACCCGGCCCCGCTCCTCGGCCAGGACCAGGAACGGCGGCGAGCGGAACAGCTCGTCGAAGGCCAGGTCCGGCGCGAGCCCGGGGATGCGCCACCGCACGAGCCGGCCGAGCAGCCGCGTGTCGCTCAGGCGCACGCTGCGGGCGGCCTCCCACAGTCGGTCGGGCGGCGCGCTCGACTCGCGGCGATGCGCGACCCGGATCGCGGGGTCGGGTAGCCAGTGATCGAGATCCGGCGTGGGTGAGGACTGGGTGCTCGTGCGCGACACGTTACGTGGGTGATGACGCCGGCACGCGGGTCGGGCTTCCCGTCCCCGCCCGCGGGGCGAGGCCGGGCAATGGCGATCGGCGGGGCTCGCGGTCACCGAAACCAAGGCCGCGTCAGCGGCCCATCACCATCATCATCCCGGGCGTGATCCGGCACCTGCTCGCCCCGCACGTCCCGCTCGCCGCGAGCGCCCTGGGCATCGCGCGGACGCTTCCGGGGGCCGCCGGCGTGGCCCTCACCTTCGACGACGGACCGCACCCAGAGGGCACCCCGGCGATCCTGGACATCCTTGATGCCGAGCAGATCAAGGCCACGTTCTTCGTGGTCGGGGAGCAGGTGCAAAAGCGTCCCGCGCTCGCCGCGGAGATCTTGCGACGGGGGCACGTGGTCGCACTTCACTGTTACCGCCACCGGCCGCAGCCGGCGCTGAGTGCCCAGGCAGTCGAGGCCGACCTGGCCCGGGGCACGGCGGCGATCGAGGACGCGACCGCGCAGACGCCGCACTGGCACCGGCCGCCCTACGGCCTCTACAGCCCGGCTGGCCTCGCAGCGGCGCGCCGGCGCGAGTTGCGCCCGATCCTCTGGTCGAAGTGGGGCAAGGACTGGCGGCGGCTCACGACGCCGCAGCGGATCGCAGCCCGCGCCGGCCGCCGGCTAGGCCCCGGCGACGTGATCCTCCTGCACGATGCGGATTTCTACAGCTCCAAGGGCTCGCACGAG
>Ga0335075_10015218_pt1 | contig 11533 bp, 11 predicted proteins | sample Lox_Sample_24_FD_206723 | JGI IMG/M metagenome (GOLD analysis project Ga0335075, IMG submission 206723) | Soil microbial communities from Loxahatchee National Wildlife Refuge, Florida, United States - Lox_Sample_2.4 | ecosystem: Environmental > Terrestrial > Soil > Wetlands | place: USA...
CTCATGTCACTCGCCACTGACTCACGCGGTCAGTCCCTGGCACTGGCGACCGCTAACACCACTCGCGAGCATATGGCGACCGAAAGCGTCAAACTGCGCCCCCGTGTCAGTCCCGCGCAGTCCTGCGGGCCGGCCGGGCGGCGGCGGGCTAATAGGGCGGCGGGTCGTAATCTCATCACTATGGGCGCCATGCTCTATGCGCCGATACTCCGGGGGGTGTCGCGCCGGTGAGCTGGACGGTGCGCAGCGCAGTCCCAGGCGGCCGGGTGGCAGTGTATGCCGCGGCGGGTCTTGAGGGCGCGCTGGTCGTGACCTTCTTCGTGGCCGTTCAGCTGCTGCTGAACCGGGACTACTTTTCGCTGTCTCCCGTGCAGTATGGCGCGGTGTACCTACCGCTGTTCGCCGCCGCGGTTCTGGCGGCACTCTTGGCGGTGAAGGGATCACGCGCGGCTGCGCGGGGCCGTGTGTTCCGCCTGGGACTGACCCTGAGCGTGCTCGGCCGGGCCACATTTATCCTCACAATTCTTGGCGTAGTCCGCCATGCTGCCTTCTTTTTCCCTGATCTGCTGATCACTGGCGCCCTTACCGGCGCCGGTTTCGCCTTGGTTACCCTGGCAGCGACCGCTTTCGAGCTGGATATCGATCCCGCTCGGCCGGAGAGCCCTATGCTCCGCCTCACCCTGACACTGGCTGCCGGGATGACCGCTGGCCCGATTCTCCAGTTCGGCCTCCTCGAAGCCGGCCTATGGTGGGCATTTCCGATCATCGCTTCAGTGCTTGCAGTGCTGCTGATCGCCGTCAGCACGCAATCGCGGCTAGGACCGGACGCCGAGCGAAGCACTGCACTGAGAGATCCCGCCAAGCGTGTCACGGGTCGGATCAAGGCTTATTTGCTGGTCGCGTTCCTCGCTGCTGCGGCCGTGGTCATTTGCGTGGCCTGGTCGCAGGTCGGGATGATCGGCACGGTGACCAGCCACCTCGGTCCCCGGGCGCTCGGACTCGGGGCGTTCTGGGCTGCACTGGCGTGGCTCGCCCGCGCTGGGTTCTCGGCCATTGACCTGCACCCGTCCTGGCGCCGCTGGGCGAGTCTCGCGCTTTTCCTCCTGCCTGCGGTAGTCACGGTGATCGGGATGGCGACCGGCCAGGCCGAGACATCAGTCGTCGGCATATTCCTGCTGGCCGCCGTGGCGTGTGCCGCGTTCCTGCCGCCTGCCTCACAGCTGACGCAAGAGCAGCTTGTCGTGCTGCCACTCGCCGCCGGGGCCGGCATCATAGGGATCTATCCCGCCGCCATCGCGCTCGCACGGCCAAGCCTGGCTGGACTCCTTAACGGCGGGGCAACGCTTCCGGGGATCTTCGGGGTTACCGGCATCGTGGCCATTGTCGCGTCCTTGACCTGCGCTGTCCTGATCGCCTCCCGCCGGGCATCCCCCGATCAAGCCGGCAGCTCGGGTACAACCCAGCACGGCGCAATTGGCATGCCTCACTATGGGCCCCGCAGCTGCCACTCGAGGGAGCCCCAGGGCCGTGGCGATCTGGGTCGCTTATCGGGCCTGACACTGGCCCCGGTGTTCGAGCGCGGTGCGGGCCCGACCGCTCGCGACACTCCGGCTAACCGCCGTCGTCAGACGTTGAACCGGAACTCGACGACGTCGCCGTCTCGCATCACGTAGTCCTTGCCCTCGATCCTTGCCTTGCCCGCAGCGCGCGCGGCAGCGATCGACCCGGCCGCCATCAGGTCGTCGAACGACACGATCTCGGCCTTGATGAAGCCGCGCTGGAAGTCGGAGTGGATGACTCCGGCAGCTTCTGGCGCGGTTGCGCCGACCGGGATGGTCCAGGCCCGCGCCTCCTTCGGCCCAGCCGTCAGGAAGGTGGACAGCTTCAGCGTCTCGAACCCGGCCCTGGCCAGCTGCGCCAGGCCAGGCTCTCCGAGGCCGAGCTCGGCCAGCATCTCCGCCGCCTCGGCAGGCTCGAGCTCAGCGAGCTCCGCCTCGGTCTTGGCGTCCAGGAAGATCGCTTCAGCGGGCGCCACCAGCGCGGTGAGTCGCTTGCGCAAGTCATCGTCGGCAAGCTCGGCGTCGTCTTCATTGAACACGTACAAGAACGGCTTGGCCGTGAGCAGGTGAAGCTCGCGCAGGTCGACAGGGTCAATCCCGGCCGCCGCAGCACCAGCAAACAAGGTCGTGCCGCCGTTGAGCACTTCCTGCGCCTTGGCGGCGGCCTCGGCCAACCGCATCCGGTCGGGGTCCTTGCCGGAGGACTTCGCCTCCTTGGCGAGGCGAGGCGCGGCCTTCTCCAGCGTCTGCAGGTCTGCCAGCATCAGCTCGGTGGCAATGGTCTCGATGTCGCGCTCGGGCGACACATCGCCGTCGACGTGGCTGACGTCAGGGTCGGCGAAGACGCGCACGACCTGGCAGATCGCGTCGGTTTCCCGGATGTGCGACAGGAACTGGTTGCCAAGTCCCTGCCCGGCCGACGCGCCGCGCACCAGCCCGGCGATGTCCACGAACCGGACAGCGGCCGGCACGATCCTGGCGGAGTCGTACAGCCCGGCCAGCGCGTCCAGCCTCGGATCGGGAATGCCGACAATGCCGACGTTGGGCTCGATCGTCGCGAACGGGTAGTTAGACGCGACCGCATCAGCCCGGGTCAGCGCGTTGAACAGGGTGGACTTGCCAACATTGGGCAGGCCGACGATACCGATAGACAGGCTCACCGGGAAATTCTAGTTGCAGGGCGGGAACGGCGGCGCTGCGCACTCGGTTGCCCGCTACCACGCGGCAATCGGGGCACTTCGGCCCGCCGTCGGCCGCGAACTGCCACGAACGGCCGGGCGTGTCGGATCCGGGAAGTGTCAGCGGCGGCTGCGAGCATGCTGGCATGAACATGATCATGCTGCTCGTCGGGCTGCTGATGGGAGCCGCCGTCGGCGCGGTCATCGGCTATCTGCTGGCGCGGAGCCGGATGGCCGGCCTGGTCGCCGACCTGACCGGCCGTACCAGGGCCGCCGACGAACGCGCAAGAGCGGCGGCTGACCGCGCTGGCCTGCTGGAGCGCGCGGCCGACGAGAGGGCCGCGCTCATTGACGGACAGCTCGCCGAGCGGTTCGAAGCCCTGTCGGCGCAAGCGCTGGACCGCAGCACGCGAACCCTTCTCGAGATCGCCGAAGGCCGGCTGAGTGCAGCCAACGCCAAAGCCGCCGGTGAGCTTGATAACCGCAAAGCCGCGGTAGAACTGATGGTCCAGCCGCTGCGCGACACCCTGGCGAGGGTTGAGACCCAGCTGCGTGAGGCCGAGGCGGCGAGCCGTTCCTCGCACGCCGCGCTGTCGGAGCAGGTATCCATTGCCCGGCAGAGCTCCGATCAGTTGCGGGCACAGACCCAGGCGCTGGTGACCGCACTCCGGCGGCCAGAGGCGCGCGGTCGGTGGGGCGAGATGCAGCTGCGCCGGGTGGTGGAGCTCGCCGGCATGAGCAGCAAGTGCGACTTCGACGAGCAAGTCAGCGTGAACGGGCCCGGCGGCGTCCTGCGGCCGGACATGGTGATCAGGTTGGCCGGCGATAAGAACATCGTCGTCGACTCCAAGGTGTCGCTGGCCGCCTACCTCGAAGCAGCCGAAGCAACCGATGAGACCGTCCGCCGGGCGCGGCTGGATGCGCACGCGCGCCACCTGAGGGAGCACGTCGACCGGCTCGCGGCGAAGGCGTACTGGACCGCACTCAGCCCGGCGCCCGAGTTCGTCGTGCTCTTCATTCCTGGTGAGGCATTCCTGGCCCCGGCGCTGGAGCACGATCCCGGCTTGCTCGAGTACGCGATGGCGCAGAAGGTACACATCGCGACGCCGACAACCCTCGTCACGATGCTCCGGACCGCGCAGTACGCCTGGCAGCAAGCGGCCCTCTCGGAGAACGCGCGAGCGGTCTTCGATCTCGGCCGCGAGCTGTATGACCGGATCGCCGGCCTGGGTAAGCATGTAGACGGGCTGGGTAAGGCTCTGACGAACGCCGTATCGACCTATAACAGGGCTGTCGGGTCGCTCGAAAGCCGCGTGCTCGTCACCGCCAGGAAGCTGAACGAGCTCGGCGTGGTCGACGCTGAGCTGAGCCAGCTGAGCCCTGTCGAGGAAACGGTGCGTTCACTGTCGGCGGCTGAGCTGATCGTGGAGACCGGCCCTGAGCTGGTAGCTGCGCCAGATCAGGCCAGAGAGGGCGCGCCTGGGCAGCAGTTGTTTGGCGGTGGGCGGCCGATGAGCGCCGCAGGCTAGCGGCGACTCTATCGCGTGGCCGGCCTGTGGCCGCGCGATGGAACGGGGGAAGTCCGGATGCAGGAGCGGATAACGACGCGAGTCGGCCGATTCGTACGGCTGCTCGCGGGCCGTCCGCCCGTGGTGTCGAAGGACGCCCGCCGTCCACGGGACTCGGACTGCGTCGCGCTGCGGGCCGACTCAGCCGTTTGTCCGCTCGCGGTCGGAAACGCTCTCGCGCCGCCTGCCAGCTCCGCCGTAAGTCCGCTCGCGGTCGGAAACGCTCTCGCGCCGCCGGCCAGCCCGGCCGCACGCCCGTCCGCGGCCGCTGAGACCGTCACAGCCCGGCCCGACCCAGCCGCGCGCACACCCGACTCCGCCGATTCGCGCTCCGCTCCACGCGTGACCGCGCACCCTTCACTTCGCGGCCGTCTCACGGCCAGCGCGGTGCTGTTGGGCATGCTGTTGCTTTGCCTGGTTACCTGCCTGGTCGCCGCGTGGCGGCAGCTTGACGTGCTGGCCGGTCTTGGCTTCTGTGCAAGCTGCGTGCTGGCGCCGGTCTACGCCCGGCGCTCCGCCCAACTAAGAGTCGCCATCTCCGCGCCGGTCGTCTTCCTGGCCGCAGAGATGATCGCCCAGTCACTAACCGCACCTGGCAGTTTCGGTCACGGCGCCCTGCTGTCGGTACTCGAGGGCACGTTGCTCGCTCTGGCCGACGCTGCACCGTGGCTGTTCGCAGGCACCGCAGTATGCATCGTCATCGCGATATTCCGCGGGCTCCCGCAGTGCGTGCGCGACTTGCGGACCGGTCCCGCTGTGAGGAGTGCGGGTCGGGCAGGACTCGACGTACCGGCTGATGGCGCCCTGCGCGGCCAGCACAGCCAGCGCAGCTAAGGCTGCTACCCCTGGCCGTCAGCAGGCTTGCGAAGCTCGCGCGGGAGGCCGAACACCATCCGCTCGCTGACCGCCTCGACCTCCTCGACGTCGGCGAAGCCGCCCTCGGCCAGCCTGGCCAGCACGCCCGCGACGAGATCCTCGGGCACGGACGCGCCACTGGTGACGCCCACGGTGCTGACGCCGTCCAGCCACGATTGCTCGATGCCGGATGCATCATCAACGAGGTAGGCGGCATCGGCACCGGCGTCCCGTGCTACCTCAACCAGGCGGACCGAGTTGGAGGAGTTCGTCGAGCCGACCACGATTACTACGTCCGACTCGGCGGCGATCTGCTTCACCGCAAGCTGCCGGTTCTGAGTGGCGTAGCAGATGTCGTCACTCGGCGGGTCGAGCAGCAGCGGGAAGCGCTTGCGAAGCTCTGCCACGGTCTCGATGGTCTCATCCACTGAAAGCGTCGTCTGAGACAGCCAGGCCACCTTTTCCGGATCCCGGACCTGCACCGAGTCGCCGCCCTCTGGTCCGTCGACCAGCTGAATACTCGCCGGAGCCTCGCCGGTCGTGCCGACGACTTCCTCGTGACCCTGGTGCCCGATCAGCAGGATGTCATAGCCCTGGGCGGCAAACCTGCGTGCCTCGTTGTGCACCTTGGTCACCAACGGGCACGTAGCGTCGATCGTGCGCAAGCCACGGACCTTGGCCTCCTCGCGGACCCCCGGCGCGACGCCGTGGGCGGAGAAGACCACCACTGAGCCCTCAGGGACCTCCTCGGTCTCCTCCACAAAGATCGCGCCGCGCTCCTCGAGCGTCCGCACTACATGAGTGTTATGCACGATTTGCTTGCGCACGTAGACGGGGGCGCCGTAGTGCTCCAGAGCCTTCTCCACGGTCTGGACCGCCCTATCGACGCCCGCGCAATAGCCACGGGGCTTGGCGAGCAGCACTCGGCGGGACTCGGCGGGCATGGGGTCAGTCTAGGTGATGGCCAGTGGGCCGTATCCAGATGCCGGACTTGCGGCCGGCCAGCCGGGCCGAGGCCACCCGGAGGCCGAGGCCACCTGGGACGCCCAGGCCAACCTGGGGATGGGCGGCTCCCGCCTCCAGGCCGCCGGGCCGAGGTTATCCGGGGAATCGGCGGCTGCCGCCTCCCGCCAGCACGGAGCCAGCGACAATGATGCGGAAGCAGCACGTTGCCCGGCGCGGCAGGCTGGCCGGCCACCGGGCGGAGCGCAGACGCTGAGGCTAGTTGAGGGAGAACAAGCGCTAATGACCATCCCGCAGGTTGCTGACCAGCTTAAGCGTGCGCCCACGATGGCGCTTCGGGCGGTGTTTGCCGGGGTCGGCCGGATCCTGATGGCGGCCGACCGTCCGCAGCCCACGGCGGCGCCCGCCGCCGCCCAGCAGGGAACCAGCGCCGTATCTGACTCCCGCTGGCGATCGCTGGATCAGACGGGCAACGTACGGCTGTTGTCAGCCGAGGACCGCGACGCCACACCCGCCACCCCTACTGCGCCCAGCAGCGGTGTCCCTGCTTCAGCTGCTGGACTCGCGGTGATAGCGCTGCCGTTGCCCAGGTACGACGAGCTCTCGCTGGCCTCGATTCGGGCCCGGCTGCGCAGCCTGGACGCTGGCCAGCTGCGGGTCCTCGCGGACTACGAGCGCACGAATGCCGAACGGCCAGAGGTGCTCGGCATGCTTGAGCGCCGCATCGAAAAGCTAGAGGCAGCCGAGTGCCGCTAGAGACCTCGCAGGAGGCACCGGTCCCGCTCCGGACCGTGCTGCGGCTGGTCGGCGACTGGATCGGCCGACTGGGCAAGGTTTGGGTGGAGGGTCAGATCGCCGAGCTGACGCGACGGGGCGGCACTGTCTTCATCACATTGCGCGATCCGGTGGCTGCCGTCTCAGCCCGGGTCATCTGCACCACCGCCGTTCTCGACGCCACCAGCCCGCCGCCGGACATCGGTGCGCGGGTAGTCATCTGGGCCAAGCCTGAGTTCAACTCGGCCAAGGGCTCTTTCGCCCTCGCTGCCAGCCAGATCAAGGCAGTCGGTATCGGCGAGCTACTGGCCCGACTCGAGCGACGGCGGACGGCGCTTGCCGCCGAGGGCCTGTTCGCGATGGAGCGCAAGCGCCGGCCGCCTTTTCTGCCGGGCACGATCGGCCTCATCTGCGGCCGCGATTCGGCGGCCGAGCGAGACGTGCTCCGAAACGCTGCGCTTCGCTGGCCAGCCGTGCGGTTCCGGGTGGAACAAGTGGCAGTGCAGGGCCCGTACGCCAGCGAGGAAATCATCGGTGCGCTGCAACGGCTCGATGCAGACCCTGCGGTCGACGTCATCATCATCGCCCGTGGCGGCGGATCAGTGGAGGACCTGCTGCCGTTCTCCGACGAGGACCTCGTGCGCGCTGTCGCGGCCTGCGTCACACCGGTGATCAGCGCTATCGGGCACGAGCAGGACGTGCCGTTGCTTGACCTGGTGGCGGATGTTCGGGCTTCAACTCCCACCGATGCGGCCCGGCGCGCCGTCCCGGACGTGGCCGAGCAGCTAGAACTGATAAGGCAGCTCCGCTCGAGGGCGCGCAGGTCGGTGGCAGGCCGCCTGGACCGGGAAGCCGCGTGGCTGTCCGCGATCACCTCGCGCCCCGCGCTTGCCAGCCCCATGCGTGAGATTGACCGTCAGCATGAGCAGATACTTGGCCTGTCCGAACGTGGACGGCTGGCCATTGCTGGCGGCCTGAGCCGGGCTGCCGACGACCTGGTCCACATCAAAGCCCGGCTGATCGCGCTCTCGCCAGCCGCTACCCTGCGCCGCGGCTACGCCATAGTTCAGCACGACGATGGCAGTGTGGTGCCCGCGGCAAGCGAAGTGGTCGGGGGCGAGCGGCTAACTATCCGGTTCGCCGACGATCAGTTGCAGGTCACAGCTCAGCAATCGGCCCGCTCACCTACCAGCTGATCGCTGACCACGGGGACCGGCCGTGCCAGCAGCTGTCGAGGGCCACGAGGTAACCGAGCCTGGCGCATACGACTGCCGAACGGCAGGGGAACGCGCAATTGGACCCCGCCACGAACCAGGTCAGGTGCCGCCGTCGGACCCTGGCCATGGGGCGGAGTGGACAGTGCGCCGTCACTGTAGGTGCGCCAGAGCGGCCGCGACCAGGATGATCAAGGCAAGTCATGGTGTCCCCTCGCCCGTGCATGCGCCCAGCGATGCTGAGTTCATCGGCGCGGCAAGCTGCCTCGTTACGACGCACTAGGCTGATCGTTGTGGCAGCTGCAGGCAGCGGAGGCGGCGCGAAGACGGGCAAGGCAGTGGCACGGACCGGTGCCGTCGAGCGACTGCCATACGAGCAAGCCAGGGACGAGCTCACTGATCTCGTTAAGCGACTGGAAGCGGGCGGCCTCACCCTGGAGCAGTCGCTGCGGCTCTGGGAGCGCGGCGAGGAGCTAGCAGAGATCTGCGAGGAGTGGCTAGAAGGCGCCCGCGCGCGGCTCGCCTCTTCGCTGGCCCGGCAGGAAAGAGGCGACGAGACCCCGGACGCGCCATTCTGATGCAAGAGCCGTTTCCAAAACGGCACAAACTTGGACTCAAGGTCGCGCTCTTGCATGAAAGCTCTCATTAGGTTCGTCGATGGCCAGGCTACGGGGCCGGCCAGCTACGACGGCCGGACATGCAGCCGGGACAGCACCTCCAGCACACCGTCGGCAAGCTGGCGGGCTCTGGCAGCGTCGGTTGCAAGCGAGACCTCTGCGGCTGCGAGCATCATCGCCCCGGTCATCACGACCGCTGCAGCCTCGTCCAGTGGCTCTCCGCTGCGCGCAAAGAACTCGGCATTGCGGCTGACCCAGTCCGACACTCGCTTGCGCCATACGACGTCAAAGCCCGGCGGCCCGTCGCCGCGCGCGAACATGCCGGCGAGCTCGCGTTGCTCCATGCAGACGTCGAGGTAGCCGCGGGCGCCGGCCAGTAGCAGCCGCATCGGGTCGGTCACCCCGGTGTCACGACATTCGCGTACGGCCTTGCGGGTCCGGGCGTCGTGCTCGTCGTGCAGCTCATCGAACAGTGCGAGGTACAGATCGGCCTTGCCAGAGAAGTGGTGATAAAGGCTGCCGACGCTGGCACCCGCGAGCGCCACGATGTCGGTAACGCCTGCCTGCGCGTAGCCCTCGAGCATGAAAACCTGGCGGGCTGCGGCGAGCAGCATGGCTCGGGTTGCGGAGCCGCGGTCGGCCGCGCGGCCTGGATGCGTTACCTGATCGCTAGTCATGCGCTCCGGCGTTCTCGTCCGGCGCCCGGTGCGGGGCAGGCAGGCCTGCTGGCAAGCCCGCTACATAGGATTCCACTACGGGCCGCTGACAGGGAAGGTGCGCGAGCTATGAGCGACGACAAGGCAGGCGGTGACGGCGGCTTCGCTGGCGTCGCGGGCGCACCAGGCGTGGCCGGAATCGCTGGCGACCCCGCCGCTGACCCAGCCGCCGCCCCGCCAGAGCCAGGCAGGTATGCGCCCGATCGGAACCTGGCGCTGGAGCTGGCCCGGGTCACCGAGGCCGGAGCGATGGCTTCGGCACGGTGGGTAGGCCGGGGCGACAAGAACGGCGCCGACGGCGCAGCAGTCAATGCGATGCGGCAGCTCATCAATACCGTGTCCATGAACGGCGTGGTAGTAATCGGCGAGGGCGAGAAGGACCGTGCCCCCATGCTGTACAACGGCGAGCACGTCGGAGACGGCAGCGGTCCGCTGTGCGACGTCGCGGTTGACCCGATCGACGGGACTCGCCTAACGGCCAACGGGATGCCCAACGCGATCTCCGTGATAGCGGTGAGTGCCCGCGGGTCGATGTACGACCCGTCTGCCGTCTACTACATGTCGAAACTCGTCACTGGCCCGGAAGCCGCTGCTGTCGTGGACATCGACGCACCTCCGTCCGCCAATGTCGCTGCCGTCGCCAGGGCCAAGAGCTGTTCGCCATCCGATGTGACAGTGGTGATCCTGGACCGCCCCCGGCATGCCCAGCTGGTCAGCGAGATTCGCGACGCCGGTGCACGGATCAAGCTGCTGACTGACGGGGACGTTGCCGGGGCAATCATGGCGGCACGCGACGGTACCGGCGTTGATCTGATGCTCGGCATCGGTGGTACACCGGAGGGCATCATCGCTGCTTGCGCGATCAAGTGCCTGGGCGGCGTGATCCAGGGGAAACTCGCACCCCGCGACGATGAGGAGCGGGCCAAGGCGCTAGCGGCAGGACACGACCTGGACCAGGTCCTCAGCACGGACGACCTAGTCACATCCGATGACGCGTTCTTCGCTGCGACCGGGATCACTGACGGCGAGCTGCTAGCCGGCGTCCGCTACCGGGCCGGCGGAGCCACAACGCACTCACTGGTCATGCGCGCTCGCTCGGGCACAGTGCGCAACATTTACAGCGAGCACCAGCTGTGGAAGGTCTCCACATACTCAGCAGTTGACTACCGCTAGGCCACGCGATCAGCAGGCCACCAACCCGCCGTAGCCCCCTAGCGCAGCAGGCCACCACCCCGCCGTAGCCCCCTAGCGCAGCAGGCCACCACCCCGCCGCAGGCCCCTAGCGCAGCAAGCCACCCCGCCGCAGGCCACTTAGCCGGCGTGGCCGCTTGGGCGATGTCACCTTGATGGTCCCGCCCAGGCCGACCGTGCGCAGGTCGATGATTGGCTGGCCAGGACCGGTGGCGCCGCTGTCGGGCTGGCTGGCACCTCTGGGACCAGCCTGACGCACTGTTCTGGTGATCTTGCGGGTGAGCACTGCGGTTCCACTCGTCTGGATCGATACCCCATCCGGCACGATCAGGTGAATCGTGCCGAATATCAGGGTGGCGTGGATCACGATCCGACCGCTCTGCAGCAGCGCTTCGCGCAGGTCGAGCTCGACTTCGCCCATGATCGCCACCACGGGCAGGCTGTCCGGGACGACCCAGCGGCCGGCGCGGCTATCCCGGCCGAAGATACCTGCGGCGGCCCGTCTGCCGTCCAGCCGGATCGGCTGCGATGCCTGGTCCACCAGGTCGGTAGTCAGAGCCGCGAGTTCACCAAGGGTGCGGGCCCGGTACGCACGCTCCACCCGCTCGGTGTGCTCAGCGGGCGTCAGCCTCCCGTCAGCCGCGGCCTCGCTGAGGACCGTGACGACCCGGTCGCGATCGAAATCGGAGGCGCGAAGATCCCGCGGTGCCGGGCGGTATGTCACACTCCGAAGATACTCCAGCCGCTGGTCGTCGCCGGTCTCAGTGAGAACGCTGAGATCCGGCCCAGACCGCGGCCTCCCGGGTACGAGTCGCCTGTTAATTTGGTCATAGCAACTATCCGCGCGACTGGGCTGGGGGACGAGGTGAGCAACGCCACCACACCCTCGACTGCGGGC
>Ga0335075_10015219_pt1 | contig 11533 bp, 8 predicted proteins | sample Lox_Sample_24_FD_206723 | JGI IMG/M metagenome (GOLD analysis project Ga0335075, IMG submission 206723) | Soil microbial communities from Loxahatchee National Wildlife Refuge, Florida, United States - Lox_Sample_2.4 | ecosystem: Environmental > Terrestrial > Soil > Wetlands | place: USA: Florida...
TCTTTGTGGTCTGTTTGCTGCTTCGTGGACAACTTCTTCAACTCGTTCTCTGTTGAGTCGATCAGGCGCTTGGTGTGTGCGGCGTCAGAGGGAGTTGCCGTCGCATCGTCGGCGGAGAGCTGGCCGATGATCGCCGTTCCTGGCGCGGACGGAGCTGTACCATTGCCAGATGAAGTTGTTTCGCTCGTTTCACCTTGGGCCTCTCCCTTTGCCGGCGTGTGGTGATGGTGGATCTTGGCAACATGCTTCTTGGGCGGCGGCGCAACCACCGGCGGTGGTGTCACTGGAGGGGCGGGCTGAGACTTCGCCAGGATTACAGGTTCCGGGATGAACAGCGGCAGGGTTGGTGGCGGAGCGATTTCGGGGGCTTGCGCATGAGGCGGCGGGACCGCTCGCTCCGGCTTGTGACGGCAGCCGGCGATCGACAACGTCAGCAGGAATGAGACAACCAACAGGCGCCAATACCGCATTCTTCCCCTAGTATTACCTTGACGCATTTATATCCACTCTGTGTCGAGCGACCCACGATTGGCTCGTGTTCTTAGCCGGCACTTGTGCTAAGAATCGATTTTGATTCCGGCAGGGAAGCCACAGGAAGCCGGAGGGTGAACTGTGTGCCAACGTCCACCTCAGATTCTACTTGAACCGAACCATTGTGGAGTTGCAGTATACGATAGGTCATTGCCAGCCCGATCCCAGTTCCATCCCGCTTGGTTGTGAAGTAGAGATTGAAGATGCGGTTCAGGATCTCGCGCGGAATGCCGCAGCCCTGGTCGCGGATGCGCAGGCTGGCTTCGTGCCCATGCTGCCGCAGTTCCACGTGCAGTTCTCCACCGTCGGCCATGGATTGCGCGCCATTCAGCAGCACATTCAATAGCGCCTGCTGAATCATATCGGCATCCACGCGGACATAGACAGGTGAGCTAGGCATCACGCTCACCACCTGAACTGACCGTTGTGCCAAATCGGGCTCCGCCAGAGTCAGTACTGAGGTAACAATCGAGCGCAGGTCGTGCATGGCCAGATCGAGTTCCACCGGTCGAGAGAAATCGATCAGGGTCTGCACCACGCGGTCGAGACGGCGAATTTCATTGTGAATCACATCGACGTGCCGCTCGGCGCTGCTATCGTTTCGAGCCAATTTTTCGCGCAGCAGCTCCAAATGCACAACGATGGCGTTAATGGGATTTTTCACCTCGTGGCCGACGCCGGAGGTTAGCCTCCCGAGGTCCGCCAAACGCCGCGAAACTTCCAGCTCGTTTTCGATCTTCCGCATCGATTCGGTGTCGTGCAGCGTCAGCAGGGCTCCCAGCGTGTCCGCAGGGGTGGTCGGGTCTTCACTATGAATAAAGTCAAGCGACACCTGAATGCGGCGACCTGTTTCCGTAATTACTTCTTCCTGCATCAACATCACCCGCGCATTGAACGCGCGTCGCACCACCTGGCCCAACATGGATTGGCGATCGAAGATGTCGTGTAACTCGAGGCCGAGCATCTGCTGCCGACTCATCCCTAAAAAATGTTCCACGGAATCACTGACCATCACCACGCGCGCATCCTGCGTAAACAGCATCACGCCGTCCTGCAGGTTTTCGAGCACCTGGTCCAGGTTTTCTTTCAGCGCGGTGAAGACCTCTTCCACACTGCGCATGCGCTGGCCGATGCGTTCAATCTTGCTGGAGACACGAGAGATTTCGTCCGACTTCGCCAACAGCAATCCGGACTCTGACACCGGCTGCGGCTCGGCCAGCATGAATTGATCGAGCCGATCGCTGATCACCTGCAGTGGATGCAGCGCCATATTGGAGAGCAGCGCTGCCAGCACGATGGTCAACAGCACAGAGAGAACGACAATGACAAATTCCGCGCGCAACCACGGAGCTAGCTGGCTGCGAAGAAACGTTGTTCGCACGCCGACCCGGACGGTCAGGAAGGGAGAGTTATTTCGGTCGAGGCCAGCATCCACCGCATAGACGGCGGGTGGCCCAAAGACGATGCGAAATTTTTGCCACGCCGTTTGATCCTGCAAGGAGACGAAACTGGGCTGGTGCGCCAGAGGATGGCCTTGGGAAAGCGGGTCGGTGCTGAGCAAAATTTTGCCGTCGCTGCCGGCGATGTTGATGTCGTAGATGGTCGGCTCATAACGGATGAATGAGGACAACATCAGGTGAAGCGCGGCATCCTGCTGCAAGGAACTCGCCACGGCGGCATTCAGTGCGGCGGGGTCGTTGGGAGGTAACGCGACGTGCGCCATGCCGTGCTCAACGGCTGCCCGCGCCGCCAGCATCACTTGGTGGGCCGCGATATCGGTGTGGCGATAGCTCTGCTGGATTCGTTCCGAAAGCAATTGCGACAGGTACAGAGCAGACAGCACGATCACCATGGCGGAAACCATCAGGGTGATTGCCAATACGAGCTTGACGCGGATTCTCATGGCGGATGCTGGATTCGTTTCCTGGGTGGGGCCGCAAGCTCACCCCGCGCTCAGTGTTGTCGAGAAATTTCAGCAATCCCTGATGGACGCTTTGCCGCAGCCCGCCTGGGTTCAGTCACTGCTCTCCGACGAACTTCCGTATTCCTTGAGCTTATTGTGCAGCGTTTTCAGGCTGATTCCAAGAATTTCCGCTGCCCGCGTCTTGTTATTTCCAGTCGACTCCAAGGTGCGTAGGATCAGCCGCTTTTCCGCTTCGTCGACGGTGGTTCCGACCGGCATCTGCACCTGGTCAGAATCGACGATGGCGGAGATATGCGCGGCGCCGAAGCCCGGTGGCAAATGCTGATGGCTCAGAATACCGCTGCCGCAAAGCACCACCGCCCGTTCCAGCACGTTGCGCAGTTCGCGAACATTTCCCGGCCAGTCGTACGACTCGAATTCGCGCAGCAGGTCCGGCTCAATGCCGGTCACCTCGCAGCCATGGCGCTCATTCATGGCATGAATCATGGACTCCGCAATCAGCGGGATATCTTCTCGATGACCGCGAAGCGGCGGCATTTCAATGTTGAAAACGTTCAGCCGATAGAACAGATCGTTGCGCAAATGGCCGTCCGCGATGGCGGTTGCGGGGTCTTTATTGGTGGCCGCCAGCACTCGAACATTGATTTGGGTTTCCACTTTGCTGCCCAGACGCCGCAGCGTGCGATCCTCCAACACGCGCAGCAGCTTGGCTTGCGTAGCGATCGGCATTTCACCAATCTCGTCCAACAGCAGCGTGCCTTCTTCCGCCAGCTCAAAACATCCGGCGCGACGTTCCACAGCTCCTGTGAATGCGCCCCGTTCATGCCCGAAGATTTCGCTTTCGATCAACGTTTCGGGTATGGCGGCGCAATTCACCGCAATGAATGGCTTGCTGCTGCGGCCGCTCAGTTCGTGCAGCGTCCGTGCCACGACTTCTTTGCCGGTGCCGCTCTCCCCCGTGATCAGGACAGAAACATTATTGGGAGCAATCCGTTCAATCAAGCGGAAAATGGACTGCATAGGAGCAGATTTTCCGACCAGGGAGCCAAGCACTCCTGTTTCCTGCACTTTGCGGCGAACATTCTCAATTTCCCGCTCTGCCTGTTGCTGCGAGCCGGCGCTCGCCAGCAACCGCTTCAATCGAATTGGGTCGATTGGCTTCTGGATGTAGTCGAATGCGCCCAGCTTCATTGATTCCACAGCGCTTTCGATACTGCCCTGCGCGGTCAGCATAATGACGGCCAGCTTGTCCTGCAGCTTCGCCAGGTGAGACAGCAACGTCAGCCCATCCATGCGCGGCATCTTCAAATCGGAAACCAGGATTGTGGGGTGCCAGTCCTGAATGCGTTCCAGAGCCTCTACTCCGTCTTCCGCCATTTCCGTGGCATATCCCCATCCTGAAATCAGTTCAGCCAGTCCCATGCGGGCATTGGGTTCATCTTCGACAATTAGAACTCTTTGACTCATAAAGTTTTGCGTTTCTATTCGGCGCCGAAAAAGTGGGTTTTCCGCCGCTTCAACCGGCGGTCCCACGGTGCCTATCCTGTCCTGTTTGTACCATGGAGAGGGGATTATCGCTCGTCGCCGCAGGCTGCCCAGGACTGGCTCCAGGAAACGTCGCCGCCATGTATTCTGAAGTGTCATATGGATCACGAGATTTCCGTTCCAGATCTTCAGGAAAAGCTGAAAGAATTCGCCTCCAATCCCAGTGAAGAATCCTTCTGCTTATTGGACGTGCGTGAACCGTGGGAAGCGCAGCTGTGTCGCTTGCCCGGGGCTCACCTGATTCCCATGGGAGATATGCCTTCGAGGGCGCACCAGGAACTGGATCCGGACGCGCATATCGTTGTCTATTGTCATCACGGTGTTCGCTCTCTCAGTGTGGTATTTTGGCTGCGCGAGCAGGGATTTGAACGAGCGCAATCACTCGCCGGCGGAATTGAACGCTGGGCCCAAATTGCGGATCCATCGATGGCTCAATATTGAACCACCCATCACCATGCACGTCTGACATTGCGGGGAATGCTTATGCCGACAGAAGCGCTCCAATTTGCACGCCAGAATCAAAACCGATTTCTTGATGAGCTGAAGGATCTGTTGCGAATTCCTTCGATCTCCACGTTGCCCGAACATCGAGGCGACGTTCGCAAGGCCGCCGAAGTGTTGGCTGCTGAACTCAACCGCATCGGCATGGAACATGTGGAGGTGATTGAAACCAGCGGTCATCCTCTGGTCTACGCCGATTGGCTGCATGCGAAGGGCAAAGCGACTTGCCTTTGCTACGGGCACTACGATGTCCAACCGCCAGACCCGCTTGAAGAGTGGACGACACCGCCATTTGAGCCTGCGGAGCGCGATGGCAACATCTACGCCCGCGGCGCGGTCGACGATAAAGGCCAGATGTACATGCACATCAAAGCGCTGGAAAGTATGCTGCAGGCGCATGAAGGCAAGCTGCCGCTGAATATTCGCATCATCCTGGAAGGCGAGGAGGAGGTTGGCGGCGAAGGGATTGCCCAGTTTGTCCGCGAGCATCCTGAGCGCCTGCGCGCTGATTTTGCACTGATCTCCGATACGGAAATGTTTGCGCCCGATTTGCCGACACTGTGTGTTGGGCTGCGCGGCATGATCTATACCGAAATCGAGGCTCGAGGCGCTGCGACTGACCTGCATTCCGGCATGTACGGAGGTGCTGCTCCCAATCCTTTTTTTGCGCTATGCCAGGTGCTGTCGCAGTTGAAGGACGCCAACGGGCACATCCTGATCCCCGGTCTCTATGACGATGTGGTGGCACCCTCCGAGGCTGAACTGAAGGCCTGGAAGTCGCTGCCCTTCGATGAAGCCGAATTTCAAAAGAAAGAAGTTGGCTCGTCCGCGCTGACCGGCGAAGAGGAATATTCCATTCTGGAGCGTCTCTGGGCGCGCCCCACGCTTGAAATTCACGGCATGCCCGGCGGCTTTATTGGCGATGGCGCCAAGACCGTAATTCCAGCAAAGGCTGCAGCCAAAGTGTCGCTGCGTTTGGTTCCGGACATGGAGCCACGCAAGATTTTTGAACTGTACAAAAAATATGTGGAATCGATATGTCCCAAAGGTATCCGGCTCGACGTTCGACTGATTCATTCCGGCGACGCGATTGTGATCGGCGTCGACAATCCATACGTTAAAGCCGCCACTTCTGCGTTGCATGAGGTGTTTAAGAAGGACACAGTCTTCATTCGCTCCGGCGGCTCCATTCCAATCGTCGGCGACTTTGAGCGCAGCCTGAAAATTCCATCTGTGATGATGGGCTTCGGATTGCCGGATGATAATCTGCACGCCCCCAATGAGAAATTCTGTATTGCCAATTTTCATCGGGGCATCGAATCGCTGATTCGCTTCTTCGAGAAACTGGGTGGGCAGCAGTAGTGCAGCCGAGTTCTCGGTCTGCCATCAATTCTGGAAACAAATCGAAGGGCGCTCCTGCGGAAATCACCGGATTTGTTCTTGCAGGTGGGCGCAGTTCGCGTCTCGGCCGCGACAAAGCTCTGCTACCGTGGCCTCCAAGTGATTCCGCGGAAGAGAACGGCCAGACCCTGCTGCAGCATTCTATTGTGCGGCTGCAAAGTGTTTGCGCCACCGTTTCTATCTGCGCCAACCGCGATGATTTGTCGTTTGCCGGAGCGATCATTCCAGACGCATTGCCGGGAAGCGGTCCGCTCGGTGGAATTGTGGCCGCGCTGGAATATTCAACAACCGACTGGAACCTGATGCTGGCAGTGGATTTGCCTTATCTTCCGGTGGAGGCGTTACAAGCGCTAGCGGCATTTGCGCGCTCGGAAGAAGACCCGAGAACTACCTCGGCACTTTCTTCGCTGCCGCCGGTGGCTTGTGTTCTTCCGCAGTTGGATGGACTGCCACAGCCGCTTTGCGGACTCTACCATCGCGCCCTCGCGCCAGGACTTCGAGCATCACTGGAAGCAGGGAAGTTCAAGGTGATGACTGCGCTGCGAGAAGCATGTGATTTCATCGTGCCCAGCCTTCAGTCGGCAAGCCTGGGATTTCGCATCGAACTGTGGAACGCCGCAGTTTTTGCGGCTGCATTGCCATCGGCGCCCAATCCCAGCGAATGGTTTCTCAACATCAACACCCCGGAGGACTGGCAGAAGGCGCGACAGCTTCGCTTTCGGTAATTCTCAGCAGCAAATCGCCGCGACTTCGGCTATCTTCAAAAGAATGGCAGAACAAAAATCCACACCGCCCGAGCCTTTCATCGCCTTTGAACACGTCTGCAAACGGTTCGGCGACAACGTCGTGCTGGATGACGTCAGTTTCTTTGTGCTGCCCGGGGAAACACTCTGCATCATCGGACGAAGCGGCGTTGGCAAATCGGTGTCTCTTGAAATCATCATGGGATTTCTCAAGCCGGATGCGGGGCGCATCATTGTCAAAGGCGAGGACGTCACCGACTTCAACGAACAACAGATGCAGTCGATTCGGCGCGATGTGACCATGGTCTTTCAGAGTGGTGCGCTCTTCGACTCGCTGACTGTGTTTGAAAATGTGGCTTTCCCCTTGCGGCAACGCGGCGAGCTGAGTGAAGACCAGATCGATCAGATTGTGAATGGCTTGCTGGGAATGGTAGGCGTGAGTGAAATGGCGCACGGCCTGCCGTCGGATCTTTCCACCGGCATGCGGCGAGCGGTAGCCATTGGAAGAGCACTCGCCGCGCAGCCAGAGGCGATCCTCTACGACGAGCCCACCACCATGGTTGACCCTTTGATGGCGCATCTGCTGGGAAACCTGATCCAGAAAGTGAAAATACAGCTGCGACTGACCAGCATCGTCGTGACGCACGACATGCAGATTGCTGAAAAACTGGCCGATCGTGTTCTGTTCTTGCACGAAGGGAAGGCGGAGTTTTTTGGCTCGGTGGAGCAGCTGCGCCAGACCACCGACCCGGTCTTGCAGGAATTTCTGCGCTTGGACGAGCGCACGTTACCCAACCCCACCCTGTGGAAATAATGCCGGTGTAGCTGGTGGCCGACTGCGGTAACCTGTTCCGGCGGTGAAGTTTGTGGACGGGTACCTTTGTGCTGGGGGAAACGTAATTTCGTTGCAATCTGTGCCGCGACCATCTACCATCGTTGAAACGTTGGTTCATGCAATTGGGTTACCGTTATCAGTTACGCGGCATCCAACTTGAAAGCCGCTACAGACAGCAATTCACGAAGGTAAGCTCACTCGATTAGTTGATTCGATATTAATTCTTTGGGAACTGGAACTTTTAACTTTCAGTTTGCATTTCAGGCAAGTGACCACTGATAAGATGGCCCTGTCCTGTTGACTTCTTCTTGTTAACTTTTCGCTTTCCTTTCTGCCTGTTGTGGCGACTCACTAACGCAAGTAGAGAAGACACAGAATGGCTTCCCCTGATTTAAGTCATTGGTTTCCGGCTCGAAGTGCGGATAATTTTGTCGAGTTACGCCCCCGGGTGGGCGGAATCGGCCCAGCTGGCCGCAGCCCTTCCCGCACAGTGACCTTCCTGTGGATGGCGGTCGACATTCTTACCGTAGTAGTGGCCGCCATGCTGGCGACGCACTTTCGCAAAACCAACTTCCTTTCCTACTTCGACACCCGTGCTCCACTGGCGGCGAACCCTTCCTCTCTGCTGCTATACCTTGCAGGCTTCTCGCTGATTCTGATCCTGGTAAGCCGGGCCCACGGTCTCTATGGTCCTCTACAGGCGTTTAGTGGATTGCGGGAGCAGCGGCTGACGGTGCAGACCTGCTTTACGGCCAGCTTGATCCTGGCTGGTGCCCTCTATTTCGGGCGCGCTGACTCCATTTCGCGCGCTGTCGTCATTGCCACCCTGGTTGGGACTACGCTGTTCCTTTGCCTGCGCCGCGCCGCCTGGCGCCTTACGCTGTACAAGCGGTATGAAAAGGGCTTGGACACCAGGAATGTTCTGGTAATCGGAACCGGCTCTCTGGGACTCGCGATTCGCAGCCACTTACAGCGGATTCGGCACCTCGGCTTTACATTCAAGGGATTTGTGCAGATTTCGCCCGACGGCAGTGAGCTTGGGAACCTATATCCAGACTCGCAGGACGACGAACAACCCATGGAGATCCTTGGAAATTTGCCGGAACTGGGTGATCTGATTCGCCGCCATTTTATCGATGAGATTTTTGTCACCGGTCCCTGCGAGCGAGGTGTGGTGAAGCGCCTGATTGCGCAAGCCAGCGTGTGGGGCGTTGATGTCCGCGTGGTACCCGACCTGTACGACGGCCTTGCCTGGAGCGCGCCGATTGAATATGTCGGCCAATTTCCCACCATGCCGCTGCATCGTCATCACATCCCAGTGGTTGGGCTGTTGATGAAACGGTCGCTCGATGTTGTCGTTTCCTTGCTGGCGTTAATCATTCTCAGCCCGGTAATTCTCCTCATCGTCATCGCCATCCGACTGGATTCTCCCGGCCCAACTTTTTACGGCGCCGAACGTATCGGCAGAAAAGGCCGGACCTTCCGCTGCTGGAAGTTCCGCACCATGGTAGCGAATGCAGATTCTCTTCGGGAGCAGTTTGACCACAAGAATGAGCGCGACGGCGTACTGTTCAAGATGACCGGAGACCCGCGAGTGACTCGGATCGGTCGGATTCTGCGAAAATACTCAATCGATGAACTGCCGCAGTTTGTGAACGTCCTCGCCGGCCACATGAGCGTGGTTGGACCTCGTCCTCCGCTGGCTGGAGAAGTTCGGCTCTATGAACTGCGGCACCTGCGCCGTCTGGAAGTCCTGCCCGGCATCACCGGACTGTGGCAAGTGCAGGCTCGTCAGGATCCTTCGTTCGATCAGTACATCTCACTCGACACCGCATACATCGACAATTGGAGTCTGTGGCTTGATCTCAAGATCATGACTCGAACCGTTGGTGTTGTCCTGAGCGGTACAGGAACCTAGACCATTTCTCTCGTACTCCAGTCTTGCTGTAGGGGCCATCGACGACTGCATTCGCGTCGTTTGTCTCTGCTATTTTCGCTGGTTACACTAGGTCAGTGAAGCTCGCCCTGGCACAAATCAATCCCACGATTGGAGATTTCCTTGGAAATGTCCGCAAAATCGTCGAGGTGAGCCTCAACAGCCAGCGCCAAGGCGCCGACCTCGTCATTTTTCCGGAGATGGCTGTGTGCGGATATCCACCCGCCGATTTGCTGGAAAAATCTTCATTCCTGGCGCGCGCGCAACAGGCCGTCGAAGAGATTGCCGAGCGAGTCACAGCCAATCAACCTATTGCCGTTCTCTGCGGATGTCCAACCCCAGCACCTTCCAATTCCGGCAAGCGGGTCATGAACTCGGCCATGTTGTTGCGCGATGGACGCGTGGAGTTTATCCAGTCGAAGATGCTGCTGCCGTACTACGATGTCTTCGATGAGCAGCGATACTTTGCTCCCGCGGCGAAGCAGGTTCTGTATGAGTTGGCCGGCGAGCGCATTGCCATCACCATCTGCGAAGATGCGTGGAACGATAAGAATTTCTGGCCGCAACGCTTGTATCCGGTAGACCCGGTCGAAAACCTGATGCACCAGGGCGCAACTTTGATCGTGAATCTGTCAGCATCCCCGTACTATCGCGATAAGCGCGAGATGCGGCGAGCCATGCTTGCAGCCATCGCCCGTCGCCATCGTGTTCCCATCGCCATGGTGAACCAGGTTGGAGGGAACGACACGCTCATCTTCGACGGGACAAGTCTCGTGCTGGATCAAGAGGGTGACACCATTGCGCAGGCGAAGTCCTTTCAGGAGGATCTTCTCGTCGTCGATCTTTCTTCCGAATCGCGTGCCATTCCGCCATCAAAGAGCGATGAAGACGCTGCTGTCTACGATGCGCTCGTGCTGGGAACGCGCGATTACGTGCGCAAATGTGGGTTCTCGAAGGGAATCGTCGGGCTGAGTGGCGGCATTGACTCCGCGCTGGTGGCAACGATTGCAGCGGAAGCTCTGGGCGCGGACAATGTGCTCGGGGTCGGCATGCCCAGCGAATATTCCTCGCAAGGCTCAATCGACGATGCGCGGCAGTTGGCGCTGAACCTCGGCATTCAGTGGGAACTGATTCCGATCAACGATATTTTTCAGCAGCATTTGAAAGCGCTGCAGCCGATTCTCGAGACTTATCCCCCTGACATTACAGAAGAAAACCTTCAATCCAGAATTCGAGGGGCGCTGCTGATGGCGTTATCAAACAAGCTGGGCGCGTTGGTGCTGACAACCGGCAATAAATCAGAAATGTCGACCGGATACTGTACCCTGTACGGAGACATGGTTGGAGCCTTGGCAGTGATTGGGGACGTGTATAAGACTTGCGTCTACCGGCTGGCCGGGTATGTCAATCGGGATCGGGAGATTATCCCGGAAAATACGCTCATCAAGCCGCCATCGGCGGAGTTGCGTCCCGGCCAGCAGGACACAGATTCGCTGCCGCCGTATGAGGTGCTCGATCCGATTCTGGAAGCGTACGTCGAGCGGTATGAGACGGCGGAAGACATTGTGCAGGCCAGTCCGCTGCCGCTGGAAATAGATTTGGTGCGCAGCATTTTGCGCATGGTGGAACGCAGTGAATATAAGCGCCAGCAGGCGGCGCCGGTGTTGAAGGTAACGCAGAAATCATTTGGAGTAGGCCGCAGATTTCCCATTGCGGTCAAGGTTCAAGTTTAATAATTTGATTTAAATATTTGAGGAACATACATGAAAATGAAGTTGATAGTCTTGTCAGTATTTGCCCTGACGACGATCTCCAGTGGTGCCGTGGCGATTGCCCAACAAGCGGCTCCGCAAAGCTCCCGGACACCCACCTCGCAGGCAGCGCCTCCGGCTCCGCCCCTCCATCTGAATAACATTGCTCCGCCGGAAAAGATTCAATTTCCGCCCGCCAATCCCAAGAACTTTACCGCAACTTCTCCGACCACTCAGGAAGTCAATTCCTTTCTGAAACAGATATGGGGCTATGACCCAAATCGCGTGTGGGAAGTTGTTGGAATCCAGTCCACCGAAGCTCCTGGGATTGTGCGAGTCACGATTCTGGTGGGCGAGCAGGGAGTC
>Ga0335075_10015220_pt1 | contig 11533 bp, 9 predicted proteins | sample Lox_Sample_24_FD_206723 | JGI IMG/M metagenome (GOLD analysis project Ga0335075, IMG submission 206723) | Soil microbial communities from Loxahatchee National Wildlife Refuge, Florida, United States - Lox_Sample_2.4 | ecosystem: Environmental > Terrestrial > Soil > Wetlands | place: USA: Florida...
TGAGCGTTGCCGAAGAGGGCCAACTCTCTGATCGAGAGTTTGCTATCGAAGACATGTGGCACGGTGTCTTCTCGACCAAGGTCTTGGCCAGCGGTTTCGGTCGAGTGGGCGACGGGCGCAGCTTTGCTTTCTGCATCGAAGGCCAATGGTTATTGGTCGAGGTGTACCGGCCCCGACTGAACGGTCCGGTTCCGCAGCCCGAAGACGTCGTGGCGACGGCGCGGCGCAGCGTCCTCGAGGTCGACATCACCGACGAGCGCAGCCTGGCCGCGGCCGTGCGCGACGCGGTCGCCAACGCGCAGGCCGCCAGATAGACCCAACCGCAGGGCGGTAGCTCCGGAGCCCACCCGGTACGGTCGTCCTCGTGCATGCGGTGCCGGCGATGTCGTGGTTGCAGGTTGTCGTGCTGGCGGTGGTGCAGGGTCTCACCGAATTCCTGCCGGTGTCGTCGTCCGGCCACCTGGCGATCGTGTCGAGGGTCTGCTTTTCCGGCGACGCGGGCGCGTCGTTCACCGCCGTCACGCAATTGGGCACCGAGCTTGCCGTGCTGGTCTACTTCGCCCGCGACATCGCCCGGATCCTCAAAGCCTGGTTCAACGGACTGTTCGTCGCAGCGCATCGCGATGCGGATTACCGCCTGGGTTGGTATGTGATCATCGGCACCATCCCGATCTGCGTTCTCGGCCTGTTTTTCAAAGACGAGATCCGCTCGGGCGTGCGGAACCTGTGGGTGATTGCGACCGCACTGGTGTTGTTTTCGGCGGTGATCGCGCTGGCCGAGCGCCTGGGTCGGCAAAATCGTGGCGTGAACAAGCTCACCTGGCGTGACGCGATCGTCGTCGGCGTCGCCCAGACGCTCGCGCTGGTGCCCGGGGTGTCCCGGTCGGGATCCACCATCAGCGCCGGGCTCTTTCTGGGTCTCGAACGGGAATTGGCCGCCCGGTTCGGTTTTCTGCTGGCCATTCCGGCGGTGTTCGCGTCCGGGCTGTTCTCGCTGCCGGACGCCTTCCACCCGGTGCTCGAGGGCATGAGCGCGACAGGTCCGCAACTGCTGGTGGCCACCGTGATCGCGTTCGTCGTCGGCCTCGCCGCGATCACCTGGTTTCTGCGATTCCTGGTGCGACACAGCATGTATTGGTTCGTCGGCTACCGGGTGCTCGCCGGGTCGGCGGTGCTGATCCTGTTGGTAACCGGGGTGGTGAGCGCGACATGACCGTCATCTTGTTGCGGCATGGCCGGTCGACGTCGAACACCGCGCACGTGTTGGCCGGCCGGTCCGAGGGCGTCGAACTCGACGACAAGGGCCGCCAGCAAGCCGCGGATCTGGTCGAGCGGATCGGTGAGCTGCCCATCCGCGCGGTGGTGTGCTCGCCGCAGCTGAGGTGCCGCAGCACCGTGGCGCCGCTCGCCGAGGCGCTGGGTGTCGAACCGCTCGTCGACGACCGACTCGCCGAGGTCGACTACGGCGACTGGACCGGACGCAAGCTCGGCGACCTGCTCAAGGAGCCGTTGTGGGCCGTGGTCCAGGCCCATCCCAGCGCCGCGGTGTTCCCCGGCGGCGAAGGCCTGGCGCAGGTGCAGACCCGGGCGGTCGCCGCGGTTCGCGAGCACGACGCGCGGCTGTCCGAGCAACACGGAGGCGACGCGTTGTGGGTGGCTTGCACTCACGGCGATGTGATCAAGGCGCTCGTCGCCGACGCGCTTGCCATCCACCTGGACGGCTTCCAGCGGATTTCCGCCGACCCGGCATCGCTCAGTGTGATCCGCTACACGAAGCTTCGGCCGTTCGTGCTGCACGTCAACCACACCGGCGCGCCGCTGACGTCCGCGTTGACCGCCGCTCCGCCATCCGACAGCGAGACACCGCCCGACGAAGCGGTCGTCGGCGGCTCCACGGACTGAGTCGTTGTCCGCGCGAGTCGGCCGGTAGAAGTTACGACGCGGACGCAACAGCCGGTATTTTGGAATTGCCATGTCTCGCGCGATTCACGTTTTCCGCTCACCCGACCGATTCGTCGCCGGGACCGTTGGGCAGCCCGGAAATCGCACCTTTTACCTGCAGGCGGTGCACGACGCCCGGGTGGTGTCCGTGGTGCTGGAAAAGCAGCAAGTCGCGGTGCTCGCCGAGCGCATCGGGGCGCTGCTGATCGAGGTCAACCGACGGTTCGGCACGCCGGTTCCACCGGAATCCAACGAGGTTGAAGACCTCAGCCCGTTGATCACACCCGTCGACGCCGAATTTCGGGTCGGGACCATGGGTCTGGGTTGGGATTCCGAGGCGCAGACCGTGGTCGTCGAACTGCTGGCCGTCAGCGACACCGAGTTCGACGCCTCCGTCGTACTCGACGACACCGAGGAGGGCCCGGACGCCGTGCGGGTGTTCCTGACGCCGGAGTCGGCGCGCGAGTTCGCCACCCGTTCCAACCGCGTCATCTCGGCGGGACGGCCGCCGTGCCCGTTGTGCGATGAACCGCTGGATCCCGAGGGCCACATCTGCGCGCGGACGAACGGCTACCGGCGCAGCGCGCTGCTCGGGCCGGACGATGACGCAGAGGCCTGACGATCGCGAGGTCCTGCGACGCGGTGAGCTGACCGTCCTGGGACGCATTCGCTCGGCGAGCAACGCCACCTTCCTGTGCGAGTCGACGCTCGATGAGCACACCGTGCACTGCGTCTACAAACCCGTCGCCGGCGAGCAGCCGCTGTGGGACTTCCCGGACGGCACCCTGGCGGGCCGCGAACTCGGCGCCTACCTGGTGTCCAAGCAGCTGGGCTGGAACATCGTGCCGTACACCATCATTCGGCACGGGCCCGCCGGCCCGGGCATGCTGCAGCTGTGGGTGGACCAACCCGGCGACACACCCGATTCGGACCCGGGACCCGAACTGGACCTCGTCGACCTGGTCCCCGCCGACCGGTTGCCGCCCGGCTATCTGCCGGTGCTGCGGGCGTATGACTATGCCGGCGAACCGGTTTCGCTCGTGCACGCCGACGACATTCGGTTGCGGCGCATGGCGGTGTTCGATGTGTTGATCAACAACGCCGACCGCAAGGGTGGCCACGTGCTACGCAGCCTCAGCGGCGACGTCTACGGCGTCGACCACGGGGTGTGCCTGCACGTCGAGGACAAGTTGCGCACCGTGCTGTGGGGATGGGCGGGCAAGCCGCTCGACGACTCAACCGTGAACAAGGTGGGTTGTCTGGTCGACGCGCTGGCCGACTCGCTCGGCGACGCGCTGGCCGAACACATCACCAGCGCCGAGATCGCGGCGCTGCGCCTGCGGGCCCGCGGCCTGCTGGACAATCCCGTGATGCCCAGCCCGGACCGGCACCGCCCGATTCCCTGGCCGGCGTTCTAGCCGTGGCGCGCGCCTTCGACCTGTCGCTCGATGCCCCGGTCAGCGTCGGCGACATTCTGTCGGCATTCGCCGACGACGAGTACTGGCGGGCCAGGCTCGCCGCTTTCGACGGCGGCACCGCGACGCTCAATGCGTTGACCGTCGACCCGGACGGGACGGTGACCGTCGAACTCGCCGTCAGCCTCTTGGCCGACCGGTTGCCGACGGCCATCACCAAGTTGGCCGGCGGCGACCTGAGCATGCTGCGGACCGAGCGATGGAGCTGGGCCGGCGACGAACGAGCCTGCGGCGCAATCGAAGTAGACGTTCCGAGGGCACCGGTGACCGCAGGCGGCGACGTGCAGATCGTTCCGCTGCCGAGCGGTTCGCGGCTGCGATTCACCACCAGGGTCGAAGTGCGGGTTCCGCTGGTCGGCGGTTGGATCGAAAACTTCATCATCGGCCGCCTCGACCACGACATCGGCGCAGTTCAGCGGTTCACCAACGAATGGATCGCGGCCAACCGCTGACCGGTTGCGCCGCTTGGCCGGTGCTGCTCGGCAATACTGGACCCGATGAACCACGACGCGACCGACGCCGCGCTGGCGGCCGACCTGGCCGAAGAGGCGGGCAAGCTGCTGCTGACGGTGCGCGATCGGGTCGGGTTCGACCACCCGTGGCTGCTCGGCGATGAGGGTGACAGCCAAGCCAATTCGCTACTGCTGAAACGGCTGCACGCCGAGCGCCCGGGCGACGCGGTGCTCAGCGAAGAGGCCTACGACGACCTGATCCGGCTGCGGGCCGACCGGGTCTGGATCGTCGACCCGCTGGACGGGACGCGCGAATTCTCCTGGGAGGGACGCGACGACTGGGCCGTGCACGTCGCGTTGTGGCAACGTCACGGCGGCCCGAGCGGCGCGATCACCGACGCCGCGGTCTCGCTGCCGGCGATGGGGGAGCTGTACCGCAGCGACACGGTCCGCGCGCCGGCGGCGGCACATTCCGGTCCGATACGGATCACCGCCAGCTCCAACCGGCCGCCTGCCGTGCTGTATCACCTGGCCCGGCAGCTCGACGTCGAATTCATCCGGATCGGTTCGGCCGGAGCCAAGGCGATGTCGGTGGTGCGGGGCGACGCCGATGCCTACATCCACGCCGGCGGGCAATGGGAGTGGGATTCGGCGGCGCCCGCGGGGGTAATCCTGGCCGCGGGGATGCACGCGTCACGGCTGGACGGCTCGGAGCTGGTGTACAACCGTCCCGACCCGTACCTGCCCGACTTCCTGATGTGCCGCGCCGAACTCGCGGACCTGCTGCTGGGCGCCATCCGGTTGGCCAGCTGAGCCGAGGCTCTACGCTCGACGGTATGCAGTCGTGGCCGTCGGCACCCGTACCTGCGCTGCCGGGACGCGGGCCGGAGCTGCGGCTGTATGACACCTCCGACCGCCAGGTGCGCCCGGTGCCGGCCGGGCCGACGGCCACCATGTACGTCTGCGGGATCACGCCGTATGACGCCACTCATCTGGGCCACGCGGCGACCTATCTGACGTTCGACCTGATCCACCGACTCTGGCTGGATCTCGGCCACGACGTGCACTACGTGCAGAACGTCACCGACGTCGACGATCCGCTGTTCGAGCGGGCCGACCGCGACGGCGTGGACTGGCGCGACCTGGCGGCCCGCGAGACCCAGCTCTATCGCGACGACATGTCCGCGCTGCGGGTGCTGCCACCGCGCGAATACGTGGCGGCCAGCGAGGCGGTGGCCGAGGTCGTCGAACTCGTGGAGAAGATGCTGGCCTCCGGGGCGGCCTACGTCGTCGACGATGCCGAGTTCCCCGATGTGTACTTCCGTGCCGACGCCACAGCGCAATTCGGCTACGAGTCCGGTTACGACCGCGACACCATGCTGGCGCTGTTCGCCGAACGGGGCGGCGACCCCGACCGCAACGGCAAGACCGATCCCCTCGATGCGCTGCTCTGGCGCGCCGAGCGGCCCGGCGAGCCGACCTGGCCGTCGCCCTTCGGACCCGGCCGGCCGGGGTGGCACGTCGAATGCGCGGCGATCGCGCTGACCCGGATCGGCACCGGCCTGGACGTCCAGGGCGGCGGCAGCGACCTGATTTTCCCGCATCACGAGTTTACCGCCGCGCACGCCGAATCCGTCAGCGGCGAAAGGCGATTCGCCCGTCACTACGTGCATGCGGGCATGATCGGCTGGGACGGGCACAAGATGTCCAAGAGCCGCGGCAACCTGGTTCTGGTGTCGGCGTTACGCGGCAAAGGTGTCGAGCCGGCTGCGGTTCGGTTGGGCCTGCTGGCCGGTCACTACCGGGCCGACCGCGACTGGAGCGATCAGGTGCTCGACGAGGCCGGCGCTCGGTTGCACCGGTGGCAGACGGCGACCGCATTACCCGCCGGACCGGACGCCACCGACGTCATCGCCCGAGTGCGCCGCTACCTTGCCGACGATCTCGACACGCCCAAAGCGATTGCCGCACTTGATGGTTGGGCCACGGATGCGTTGGAGTACGGCGGTCACGACGCCGAGGCCCCGCGCGCTGTGGCCGCAGCGGTCGATGCGCTGCTGGGAGTGGACCTCTGAGTACCGTCGAGAGGAAGGTAGGTTGCGGCCATGACGTCACTTAGCTCGCAAGTCGTATTCATCACCGGCGCCGGTCAGGGCATCGGAGCAGAGGTGGCCCGCCGGTTGCACGCCAAGGGCGCCAAGCTGGTCCTGACCGACCTGGACGCGGCGGCGCTGGCCGACAGGGCCGCCGAGCTCGGCGGCGACGAGCATGTCCTGACCGTCGTTGCCGACGTCCGCGACCTGGCCGCCATGCAGGCCGCCGCCGACCGGGCCGTCAAGAAGTTCGGCGGCATCGACACCGTCGTCGCCAACGCCGGAATCGCCAGCTACGGCTCCGTGCTGCACGTCGACCCGGAAGCGGTCAAGCGGGTGCTGGACGTCAATCTGCTCGGCGTCTTTCACACCGTGCGGGCGGTGCTGCCGTCGATCATCGAGCGCAAGGGCTACATCCTCGTGGTTTCGTCGCTGGCCGCGTTCGCCGCGGCCCCGGGCATGGCGCCCTACGACATGTCCAAGGCGGGCAACGAGCACCTGGCGAACTCGCTGCGGACCGAGGTCGCCCACCTCGGCGTCGCGGTCGGGTCGGCGCACATGTCCTGGATCGACACCGCGCTGGTCCGCGATACCCAGAAAGACCTGCCGGTGTTCAAGGAGCAGCTGGCGACGTGGCCGTGGCCGTTGAACAAGACCACCTCGGTGGACAAGTGTGCGGCGGCCTTCGTCGACGGCATCGAGAAGCGCAAGCGCCGCGTGTACTGCCCCGGCTGGGTGGCCGCGTTCCGCTGGCTCAAGCCGCTTCTGTCCACTCCGGTTGGCGAGCGCGTCTCGCACAAGAACACGGCGGAGCAGCTTCCGCGAATGGACGCCGAGGTCGCGGCGCTCGGGCGCTCCACCAGTGCCCACACCGAACAGCTGGAGAAGTCCTAGCGGCCAAAGCCCGGCCGGCGGCGGCGTAGGTAGCGCTCGAACTCGGCGGCCAGCGCGTCGCCGTCGATCTTGCCGAGCGCGTCGCTCATGTCGACCTCGGCGTCGCCGCGTTGTTCCAACGACTGGACGTATTCGGCGATCTCGTCGTCCTCGGCCGTCATCTCGGTGACCGCCTGCTCCCACTCTTCGGCCTGCGCCGGCAGGTCGGCCAGTGGCACCTCGAGGTCGAGCACCTCCTCGACGCGGCGCAGCAGCGCCACCGTCGCCTTCGGGTTGGGCGGCTGCGAAACGTAGTGCGGGACCGCCGCCCAGAAGGTGACCGCCGGAATCCCGGCCGCCACGCAGGCGTCCTGGAACACCCCGGCGATGCCGGTCGGGCCCTCGTAGCGGGTTTCCTGCAGCCCGAAGCGATGCGCCGACTCCGGCGAGTAGGCCGCGCCGGACACCGGCACCGGCCGGGTGTGCGGGGTGTCGGCCAACAATGCGCCGAGGATCACCACGGTGTCGACGTTGAGCTTGTCGGCCACGGTCAGCAACTCGGCGCAGAATGTGCGCCACCGCATGTTGGGCTCCACGCCGTGCATCAACACAATGTCACGGTCGGCCCCCGGTGGGCGGCAATGTGAGATCCGCATGGACGGCCAGACCAGCTCCCGTGTCACGCCGTCGACCTGCCGGATGACCGGACGGTTCACCTGGTAGTCGTAGTAAGCCTCGTCGTCGATCTCGACGATCGGATCGGCCTCCCAGATGGCGTCCAGGTGCTCGAGCGCGTCGCTGGCCGCGTCGCCGGCGTCGTTCCACCCCTCGAACGCAGCCACGACGATCGTGTTGTGCAGTTCAGGTAGCGAAGCGCCGGCATCCCGCGATGTCACGTCAATTAGCGTACGGCCTGACCCAGACGGCGGCGCGCAGTGCAACAGGCCATTTTCCGATGGCGCGCGGTCGCGACGAAATATGCTCGCCCGCGATCTCGTTGCTCTTGGTAACTAAATGGTCGAGTTGGGCGTCCGGGCGTTGGGGACGACGTAGACTTTTCTGGTCGAGAGGCGTTGCAACGGTTTCCGGGTCACTGCCGGTATCCGCCACGCTCGGCAGAGTCAAGGACGCCTTCCGCTACGGAAGGAATGCATGTGACCGCCTTGGAGCCGAATATCCGCCCCGACTGCACCGACGAACTGAAGGCCGCTCTCGGCCAGCGGATCATGGTGATCGACGGCGCGATGGGCACCGCGATTCAGCGGGACCGGCCGGACGAGGCCGGCTACCGCGGGGACCGGTTCACCGAGTGGCCGACCGCTCTTCAGGGCAACAACGACCTGCTCACCCTGACGCAGCCGCAGCTCATCGAGGGGATCCACCGCGAATACCTCGAGGCGGGCGCCGACATCCTGGAGACCAACACGTTCAACGCGAACGCGGTCTCGCTCTCCGACTACGAGATGGCCGAGCTGGCCTATGAGCTGAACTACGCCGGCGCCGCGCTGGCCCGCAAGGCCGCCGACGAATTCAGCACCCCGGACAAGCCCCGCTACGTCGCCGGTGCGATCGGGCCGACGACGCGGACCGCGTCGATCTCCCCGGACGTCAACGACCCCGGGGCCCGCAACGTGTCCTACGACCAATTGGTCGCCGCCTACCTCGAAGCCGCCAACGGTCTGGTGGACGGCGGCGCCGACTTGATCATCATCGAGACGATCTTCGACTCGCTGAACGCCAAGGCGGCGGTGTTCGCCGTCGAGACGCTGTTCGAGGAGCGCGGACGCCGCTGGCCGGTGATCGTCTCGGGCACCATCACCGATGCCTCCGGGCGGACGTTGTCCGGTCAGGTCACCGAAGCGTTCTGGAACGCGATCCGGCACGCGAGGCCGATCGCGGTCGGCCTCAACTGCGCCCTGGGCGCGCCAGAAATGCGGCCCTACATCGCCGAGATGGCGCGGATCGCGGACACGTTCGTGTCCTGCTACCCGAATGCGGGCCTGCCCAACGCTTTTGGCGAATACGACGAAACCCCCGAGCGCCAGGCGGGCTACATCGCCGACTTCGCCGAGGCCGGCCTGGTCAACCTGGTCGGTGGCTGCTGCGGGACGGCGCCGCCGCACATCGCCCAGATCGCCAAGGTCGTCGAGGGCGTGAGACCGAGGGACGTGCCGCACATTTCGGTGGCCACCCGGCTTTCGGGCCTGGAGCCGCTCAACATCACCGACGATTCGCTGTTCGTGAACATCGGTGAGCGCACCAACATCACCGGTTCGGCCCGCTTCCGCAACCTGATCAAGGCCGAGGACTACGACACCGCGCTGTCGGTGGCCCTGCAGCAGGTCGAGGTCGGTGCGCAGGTCATCGACATCAATATGGACGAGGGCATGATCGACGGCGTCGCCGCGATGGACCGGTTCACCAAGCTGATCGCGGCCGAGCCGGACATCAGCCGCGTCCCGGTGATGATCGACTCCTCCAAGTGGGAGGTCATCGAGGCGGGCCTGAAGAACGTGCAGGGCAAGCCGATCGTCAACTCGATCTCCATGAAGGAGGGCGAGGAGAAGTTCATCCGTGAGGCCCGGCTGTGCCGCAAGTACGGCGCGGCCGTCGTCGTGATGGCCTTCGACGAGAAGGGTCAGGCCGACAACCTGGAGCGCCGCAAGGAGATCTGCGGACGCGCCTACCGGATCCTGACCGAAGAGGTCGGGTTCCCGGCCGAGGACATCATCTTCGACCCGAACTGCTTCGCGCTGGCCACCGGCATCGAGGAGCACGCGACCTACGGCATCGACTTCATCGAGGCCTGCGCCTGGATCAAGGAAAACCTCCCCGGAGTGCACATCTCCGGGGGCATCTCGAACGTGTCGTTCTCGTTCCGGGGCAACAACCCGGTCCGCGAGGCGATCCACGCGGTCTTCCTGTTCCACGCCATCAGGGCCGGCCTGGACATGGGCATCGTCAACGCCGGTGCGCTGGTGCCCTACGACTCGATCGACCCCGAACTGCGGGACCGCATCGAGGACGTCGTGCTGAACCGTCGCGAGGACGCGGCCGAAAGGCTGCTAGAGATCGCGGAACGCTTCAACAGCTCGGAGAAGACCGAGGACCCGAAGGCGGCGGAGTGGCGCAGCCTCCCGGTCCGCGAGCGGATCACGCACGCCCTGGTCAAGGGCATCGACGCCCACGTCGACGCCGACACCGAGGAATTGCGGGCCGAGATCGCCGCCGCGGGTGGTCGCCCGATCGAGGTGATCGAGGGCCCGCTGATGGACGGCATGAACGTCGTCGGTGACCTCTTCGGCTCGGGCAAGATGTTCCTGCCCCAGGTGGTGAAGTCGGCCCGGGTGATGAAGAAGGCCGTCGCGTACCTGCTGCCGTTCATCGAGGCGGAGAAGGCGGAGTCAGGCACGACCGACTCGAAGGACACCAACGGCACCATCATCATGGCCACCGTCAAGGGCGACGTCCACGACATCGGCAAGAACATCGTCGGAGTCGTCCTGCAGTGCAACAACTTTGAGGTGATCGACCTCGGGGTGATGGTGCCCGCCGAGAAGATCCTGGCCGCAGCAGAGGAATACGACGCCGACATCATCGGGTTGTCCGGTCTCATCACCCCGTCGCTGGACGAGATGGTCAACTTCGCCGTCGAGATGGAACGTAAGGGGCTGGAGATCCCACTGTTGATCGGCGGCGCGACCACCTCGCGCGCCCACACGGCCGTCAAGGTCGCGCCGCGTCGGAGCGGTCCGGTGGTCTGGGTCAAGGACGCGTCGCGCTCGGTGCCGGTCGCTGCGGCGCTCCTCGACGACAAGCAGCGTCCAGGCCTGCTGGAGGCCACCGCAAAGGACTACGCGTCGCTGCGCGAACGGCACGCCCAGAAGAACGAGCGGCCGACGCTGACTCTGGAGAAGGCCCGCGCGAACCGGACGCCGATCGAGTGGGACGGCTACACGCCGCCGGTGCCCGCGATCGGCCCGGGAATACGGGATTTTCTGGACTACGACATCGCCGAGTTGCGCGAGTACATCGACTGGCAGCCGTTCTTCAACGCCTGGGAGATGAAGGGCCGGTTCCCCGACATCCTCAACAATCCGGCCACCGGCGAGGCCGCCCGCAAGCTCTACGACGATGCCCAGGAGATGCTCGACACCGTCATCAACGAGAAGTGGCTGACGGCCAGCGGGGTGATCGGATTCTTCCCGGCCAACGCGGTCGGCGACGACATCGAGGTCTACACCGACGACACCCGCACCGAGGTGTTGACCACGCTGCACAACCTGCGCCAGCAGGGCGAACACCGCGACGGCATCCCGAATCGCTCACTGGGGGACTACATCGCGCCCAAGGACACCGGTCTGGCCGACTACGTCGGCGCTTTCGCTGTCACAGCCGGGCTCGGCAGCCATGACAAGATCGCGGCGTTCAAGGCGGCGATCGACGACTACAGCGCGATCCTGTTGGAGTCGATCGCCGACCGACTGGCCGAGGCATTCGCCGAACGCATGCACCAACGGGTCCGCAAGGAGTTCTGGGGATTCCAGCCCGACGAGCAGTTGGACAACGACGCACTCATCGGTGAGAAATACCGCGGGATCCGTCCCGCCCCCGGCTACCCGGCCTGCCCGGAGCACACCGAGAAGGTGACGCTTTTCGACTTGATGGACGTCACCGAGCGGACCGGCATCGAGTTGAC
>Ga0335075_10015221_pt1 | contig 11533 bp, 10 predicted proteins | sample Lox_Sample_24_FD_206723 | JGI IMG/M metagenome (GOLD analysis project Ga0335075, IMG submission 206723) | Soil microbial communities from Loxahatchee National Wildlife Refuge, Florida, United States - Lox_Sample_2.4 | ecosystem: Environmental > Terrestrial > Soil > Wetlands | place: USA...
AGCCCTCGGCAATCGGGTTTCCACTTCAATCCAAGTTGAGATTATTTTTTATTTGTAAGCCAGGAACACCGTCCGACAACCAATCCAGCTTTGCCGATTATAAACCTTGATCCACGATGAGCGGCTTCTACGTACGACAATTGTCCCGTCACTGTTCTCAGGCCTGAAAATTGACATCAGTACAGCTCGCATCCGAATCGTCATCCCCGACCTCTACGCCCGCCCGAAAATTCGACTCGGATGACGACCTAGATGATGATCTTCCATATCCCCAGCCCTTACCTCGAGCATCATTCCTCCAGCCAAATTTTGATCCCTCAGCGTACCTGTCCGAGTATATTAAGCAGAACCGCCACCAAACTCTCTCAGATTTAAGACAGGAGCTACGAACGCGCAGTCAAGCACTACAGCAAGAGCTATTAGAGCTTGTCAACAATGAGTATCAGGCCTTCTTGAATCTAGGTCGTGACCTCAAAGGTGGAGAAGAGAAAGTCGAGGGCGTGAGAGTCGGACTGCTAGGATTCGTCAATGGAGTCAACGGGGTGAAGGCAGGGGTAAAAAGAAGAAGAGACGAGGTTGAGCAATTGGTTAGGGAGCGAGAGGAGATTGCGAAGGAGGCGGAGAAGGCGCGGGCGCTGGTCGAGGTGCATGAGGGGATTGAGGGTTTGGAGGAGGCACTGCAGCCAAAGTGGCCGGATGGGCAGCACGATGCACCGAGCGAAGATGAGGATGAAGGCGAGGAGGATAGCGGAGAAGCATCGGGCGGATGGGATGTATCGGCTGGTTTCTTGAGTTTCGGAAGGCTGAAGAGGCTTGCGGGTGAATATAAAGCTCTGGTGCAGATAATGGAAGGGATTGGGATGGATCATCCATTTTTGGCGAAGCAAGAAGAGAGGGTGACGAGAATCAGAAATACGTTACTTCTGGATTTGGGTGCCGCTTTGAGGCAAGCAAGGTCAGCAGGAGTGGCAGGTCATGGGAGATTACATCAAGTCGCTACACTCTATGCAGACATCGGAGAAGAGAAGGAGGGCTTAAAGGTACTCAAAGAAACTGCACAATTGGCGAAACCATGGAACACCTAAGAAATAATAGATTTTGTATGAAGGAGTTCCATATGTCAATCGCGTGGTCATCCTGCTCGTTTCCTAAATAAAGTCAGCCTCGTATGACTCTAGTTTTTTAATTTGTTAACATGTCACAGGATCGCATTTATTTAAGAACTTATCATGAGGAAGTAAACATCTGACTCACCGTTACAGATCCGTGCAGATAGTTACAGTATGTCTCAGTCTTCCCGCCAAACTTAGGACGACCCTTTACTTGGTTGCCGCATCCGTTTTCCCAGCGCATATCGAGGTCATTTTCCAATTGTAATATGGCCATAGTCGGGGAGAAACTGGACATCCTAATTTCTTCACGCATAGGACGAGTGTTAAATACCTCATAGCTTCCGCCGCGTCTGGCTTCAAAGAGCTTTAGTCCCTTTTCCTCAGCGCTTTTCTAGGAATGCTTTTCCATTGCCGTCATAGAAGCTTCTCTATCAATACATTTCAACAGGTATCTACATCATCACGAGCATCAAAGAAAGCATTTGGTGGTCTTAGACTCTAGAACGTCTTTGAGTGTTTGGCTGTTTTGCCGGAAGTAGAGAGGCCTTGGAGCTGGAGATGCAAGTGCTGGAGACAAGAAGGATGTTGCTTAGCCTTTAAGCACCAATTGGATCGTCGACCGTAACGCACTTTGATTTGTGGTTACGAGGATACTGCTGGGTTTCTGCGAAATGGTTCACATGTTACCGATATATTCTGGACTATCATCGAAAATGAATGAGGCAAAAAGGATAAAGTGAAATGAGAAATTACGTAGCAGAGCAGTTTATATATGGCTTTTCTACTGAAAAGAAGCTTTAACATCCTCCAAAGGAAGATTCGGTAGAAGAAACAAAGCAGCTTATTCAACCTCCATCACGATCCGTCATGCATGAATATTCTCTTTGCAAAGGTGACTAGATAAGTGACTAAAAGCCCAGAATATAAGATATCATAGCGTTAGTCGCCTATTTTATGGATGCTGTCCATGTTTGACTGGAAATACTGCTGACTTGTTATTAAGGAGGATGATATGCTGTGTTCTACTTATTACTACATTAGGCGTTACAACCAGCCGTCGTTGACCCCTTTATAAGATCCGCAGCCTAAAATATGTGCCTATTAGCAATGCGTAGCCAGAGTCATACAAAAAGCTGTGAAAGTGGAATCGAACACGAATATATGTCGACTAACCTTCTCTGCTACAGCGTACACCGCCGCTGAAATGTGTGTGGCCGGGACGATTGGAAAGATTGAAGCATCAACCACACGCAGATTCTCAACACCGTAGACTCGCAGCTGCGGATCGACCACACCACCATATTCCATCTTCATCATCGATGCTGTTCCCACCGGATGCGCCCATGAGCTAGAGGCGAAACCGGGAATCGCAGCGGCGATCTCCTCATCGCTGGCGATCTGGGCGCCGGGAAAAGTCTCCATTGCCTCGACTTCTTGGAAAGGACCTGATGCCATCAAAGCTCGATTTATCTTCAGCGCCTCCACGGCTATGGCAAGATCAACAGGGTGGGCGAAAGTGTTGTAATTGATGACTGGAGCCGCAAACGGATCCGTGGAGTTGATGACAATTGAACCGCGGCTTAAAGGTTTGAGAATAGCAATCGCAACAATATCCCCCCCACCGAAGGCGGTCTCCTGAACAGTTGCATTAGGCGAGGCGTAGAGATCTAGAATGATATCGCTTTGAGCTTCATAGCCAGCGAGAACGGATTGTTCGGCGCCTGCCGGTAGTATTGCCGAAAGATTCACAGCGGCAGCGGATTTGATCAACTGGGAAGTGTTGTTAGTGATGTTTTGCAGGGCTAGGTAGCAAACAATGCTTCCACTGAGATAGGGGATCGTAAAAGGACCTTGAGTGTTGCCGTTAATCGTTTATCCATCCTTGTCTATGGATTCTGTACATACCCGTGCGATTCTCGTAGTATACCTCTAGTTGTTCAGCGGCCCATGTTTGATTGCTGCTTAGCCAGTCCGGAGTAGGAAATGGATATCCGCTTCCATCTACCGCAAAGTTATTAAACTATTCTCAACATTTGGGGTAATTTTTAACTCACAGGTCCAGGAAACGAGCATAGATGGCTGGTCATGGAAATTGTAACCAACAGGAAGATCGACCAGTGTCTCGATGCCAAGACTAGAAAGTACGGAGTTGGGACCGATTCCTGAAAGTTGGAGAATCTGAGGGGTATGAACTGCCCCAGCAGCGAGTATATACTCATTCGCTGCAGAAACAGAGTAGGTGGTGCTGCCATTGCCTGACACGAACTGTTGAAGAAATTGGGTTAGAGTGTTACATCTCAATTTTCATGGTTTTGGCGTGGCCTACTTGGACTGCAGTAGGTTTTATATTCTTCGAGTCAAACAAAATCTTTGTGACTAGATAACCAGGCAGGAGATGGTAATTTGGCCTCTGGCCAATGACCTCGCGGAAATGACCAATGTCGGAACTGGAGCGGGACTGATTTTCGAAGTTCATGGACAAGGTTCCGTAAAAGGCACCATTCGGATATCCAGCATTAGGCTGAGGATTTGAGGCTATACCTATACTATTCCAGCCACGAAAAAAGTATTCTACACGTGAAAAGAGATCATAGGTTAGCTTCTTCTGTGATTCTAAAAGATGCGCGGTGTTGCCAGGAAGGGTCATGGGTCCCTACCGATAATTGCATATTGAAAAACCGAGAAACTGGAGCCTATGGGCCCACATGTTCCATGTGGGGACAGATCACTCGAGATGGGGTACTGTGCTGCTAAATCCTCCGGTGGAGGCGTGAAGTTTTCGCTCTAAGTGGCGTGCGGATGTCAGCACCCAAGACAAAGATCGCTGCTTTGGGGACTGACTTTTTTAAAGTAGGGAAGAAGGTCGTCCCAAGCCCACCCCGGATTACCCAACTTTTCCCACGAGTCATAGTCATCCTTTGAACCGCGGTTGAAGAACATGCCGTTGTGGACTGACGCACCTCCAACGACTTTGGCTGTATAAACTGAACTGGTACGGTTGTTTAGCCCTGGTTGAGGAGTGCTGGTGTATGTGATAGTGTATTGCGGTGGTGTTTCAAGTCCGGGCACCAGTACTCCTGGTTCCTGATTGTCACTAGCTTTGAATTAGTGGCCAGAGCCCAATACATGCATTCAAGGTCGCTCGTCGTACAGAGGTCCTGCTTCGATTACGAGAACAGTTGCTGTGCAAAGCGAAAAACTGTCAGGTCAAGTATCTAAGCGCAAATAGATAGGATATGTACTCTCAGGATTCTCGGTAAGACGGTCAGCAACGGTCAGGCCGCTGGTGCCCCCTCCGATGATGATGTAATCATACTGTGCGGACAAGGAGACCGCATCCACGACGACTGCACGCCTTGCCAGCCGTGCTGGGGAGCAGGCGGCGACGGAGGCCAAAGCCAATTTGAGTAAGAGCATGTTGACAATGAGGAGGATTGGTGGGAGAGAGAAAGAGGTGAAGGGGAATGGCTTCAATTATAAGATTGACTACGGTAATGAGGTATTCCGCAAGCAACTCTGGACCATCCCATTTTGGGCAATAACGGGGTGGAAAGTAAGATAGTTTGGAAATAGAGATTCCCTGACTAAGCTATCCACTATCCCGGGTGTTGCGTCTTGGCGACAGGCGTCTCCCCTGTGATTTCCGAGTAGCAGTGCAGGTCCTGCAGGAGGTAGGGCAGGTGGTAAGAAAGTCGGTGGCGGTAGCAGGGTCGGTAGCAGGGTCGGCAGCAGGTAAAGGGCAAGGCAAAGCAAGATCCGGTACGAGACCATAAGATGGAAGCCGAGTAGGGCGATACAGAGTCTGACGCCGAGCAACAAAGCGATACAGATGGAGACCTGTATGATGAGATGGATATTAATACAGGATGATATCTTAATTGATCGCTAACTCTTGAGCTCGCGTAGATGCACAATGCCCTGGGTGGCCCGAAGCGCGGCCTGCTAGCGGCAGTAAGCTCCAGAGGTCTTGAATGCGTTGAAATTGACTAGGTGGTGGAGATAATGACTTTACAACAACGCATAAGGCTTCAATCGATGCTTCAGACCTAAGAAAGAATGGGTATGGCGGCGTTATAAGTCTATCGTTGAGCTGGGAAGCACCGGGCCGTAGTCCGACGCTACACCCAGGGTTGACTTTTATAGCTGCGTGAAATAGTGGTTCTGTGGATCCCAAATTTATTGCAATTTAGGAATAATTTACAAGATTCTAGAAACTCAATTCATCCAGAGTCGCTTCCATAATTTGCTATGATTGTGGAGTTAGTTACATATTGATGATTTTGTATTGTGATGGGGGTCGACTTCCCTGGACCAATTTGTTCACAACCTCAACTTCAACTCCGACTCCGCAGCGTGACATCGCTTCGAAATCGTCTACGCCATACTTGCCTTCATGCAGACTAAAAGACTAAGGCCCTGTTTACCTCCCTGTTATTCGGTTGCTTATAACCACTGCTTATAAGGGCTTATAAGCGTCGCTAGTGCGGCAAGTGGCGTAGAGACCACAGCGATCGTCCAGACGCACACCCACAATTGGGGATTTCGTATTGTTGTACCCAGCTAAAGACAGACTTACTCACCCTCTCGGTCTTCGACATACGCACCAATTGTTGCTTGCGTTGCCATGTGTCGAGCAGTCAAATATCGGCGGACTGCAGTGCTGCTGCTTGTTGAGGCGATACATTTTAGGCGTTGAACAGCACGAACAATCACGAACACCACAAGGACGGCAGGTTTTCCACAGGACGGCTGGGAAGTTTAACGCGGCATTTGCCGTGTGAAAGTTAACACTTCGCTACTATTAAAAGTATTGTACACCGTAAGCCCTTATAAGCTTATAAGCCCCACTTCTTATAACGAGTTATAAGATTTCAGCAGGTTGTTTACCTCGCAGCTCCTTATAACCCCGTTTTCAACCCGTTATAAGGACTGTGGCTTACAGGGCCCCTTGCCTATAAGCGAGCGAGGTAAACAAGGCCTAAAGCATGAATGACAAATCAGCACTACAATGGAGGACGAACAGAAGCGAGAAATAAACATTGTTGATTGTTCATGCCGCCGTCGTGAGGACTCGGGGATTTCTGGAGGCATCTTTTGAAGACGTAATCGTCCCAAGCGTTCCCGTTCCCTGCTGTCATGAGTTTACAACCGCGAAGAACGAGAAGTGGTGGAAAGATAACATGTCACGATTTCCGTAGGGTCGTCAAACACTTGGGGCTGTCTTCCTCATGGATCGCATTAAGAGATAGTCGTAATGCTCTCATTGATCGCTATTTCGAGGATGACGAGAAAATGAAAAACGCGGCAGCTGGAGATGAGGATAATATTGTCTTGTGAGATTGTATCTTGGTGAACGTGAAAGTCAGGAGCAGGAAGATCAGGCTTACACAACCCTTCGCAACTTCGAGTTTCGACTCAACATGATTCAAGAACTGGGAGTGGATGGGGTGGCTCATGCAAGAGAGATGGCAATTGGTCTCGCGATTGTGCATTAGCAAGCTTACGTTGATGGTATGGATATGGAGTTTGTCTTGGGAAGCTGCGCTACTAAAGCTCTGACACGTTTTCCCTACGCTATGGAAAATTTCGATCATCAGGAGACTTTGGACATTCCTCCTCGTGACTTCAAACCGCGATCGATTCATCTTTGGATGCTTAATTTTGACAAGGCCAACCGAATTGAAATGACGAAAGACGACGTAGACAAGAAGCTTCTCCCAGCTTTTCTCGGAAATGATCCTTATTATCCGCGTCCCGCCACGGAAAAGGATAATTACCTGTGGGAGGAGTTCTCTGAAGTCTATCCCAAAGCTAGTGGGCTAATTCTCAAGCGTAGAGGGGCATCAAAGAGTGTAATGGAATTACCAGCAAGGTTTCTCCGGAAAGTGGAAGAAAGGGTCAAGGAGAATGCAAAGTTCAACCTCGACGATACGATTACTTTTGGGTGAGCAGCGTAGTCTCCGGCGGAGTGTATTGATACATCATATACATCTAAAATAACATTTCAAATTCCATCTCTGGCGAACCATGCTTTATTCTCTCACCTCAAATTCTCATCCCAAAAAGGAACGTCATCCTTGGCAACGGGCCATTCCTCCACAGCCCTGCGAAGCCTTGAGTGAGTAGGTGACGTGTCACCTATGATGCATAGTGGCAACTCTACCCACCCAGATATTCTCGTCCAGTGATTCTTCTCGCGCATGCCATGGCCCGTAAAGACCCTCAGGCTTCAAGTAAAATATCACCTTCCGATCGTCATGCTCCTCGGGTGGCCCGCTCAGAAAACAGCTTTGGTCCGCAAAGTGCACACGCGCCGTTTCGGTAGGTAATCCAGTGTCAGGGTCGATGTCTTCTTCTTCTATTCGTCTTATGAGCTTAATAAATCTGCAGCTAGCGTGACTATCGAAAAGGCCCTCGCGCCAATGTTTCGAGGAGAGAATATCTATGATTTCTTGACGCAAGTCTGGAAATCGACATTTCGATCCAATCAAGTGTAAAGGTGGGATGATGCCCAATTCGAATTGAAAGCCAGCGCCGGTTCCTGTATCGATGACGGCTTTTGCCAAGGCGATGATATCTTCGAATTCGTCTCTGTAATTTTCAAGGCTCGTCTCTTCAACTTCAAAAACCGTCGCTGCCCACACAGTCAGGCTAATACAGTAGATTAGCAGCACGTTTGCAGCCGCTGCGTTTTGTGTGGTGGTTGCCGACTTTTTAATTGCTATTGAAGATTCGAACGTCCGTCGCCAGGTACGCAGCTTCTTTTCAAGGTGTGTATGTTGAACAATCATTTCCATACTTATTTGCCGCGCATATTTCGCTTCAATGATAGGGGGAATAGACGCAGAACATTCATTGGCAAGTGCGAAGAGTTTGTCTCTGGCTTCAGTCAAGGAGGAGAATGTGAGGATATCTTCGCTTTCTTCCAATCTCTGGTGGTTGCAAACCTTGCTCTGTGAAGAAGGCGCTGAATGAGTGGAAAACTCGGCTTGGAGGTGTAGTCGCGTAAACATTGATGTGAGATGATCGCATAGGTCAGGATCCGATGCAACCGATGATATTGAGGATGTATCTGGCTTGCCGGAGCTCTCAGAAAACTGCCATTCATTGAGGAGCTTCAAACCGCCGTTTATGTGTCCAACGGCTGCGGTCACCTCTCCACGCATGAACTCGAGGCACACAAACAAGACGCATGTGATCAAGGTGACGAGCTTTCGTTCATCTGCAGATGGATCACCAACGAGTAATGCCTTGATGGCTTTGTTGTATGACGTGATCGCAAAGTCATTCATTCCTGGCATTGCTTTGACGTCTCTCTCTATGCTTTGCACATACGTCGCGCCTAGTGCTTGCGCAGCATAGCGAATAGCTGGTTCGGTTTGAGCGAGTCGGATAATGGTGCGAGTCCAGAAGGTTGATTCGAAAAACCCGGCAATGTTTGGGGCCGTCCGGGAAAAGAAGAAATCCAGAGCACGACGTTCTTCTGGAGTTCCTGGGATCCTTGTTAAGGGAAATGGTTCCGGTGGAGGTGGAGTATTCTCGGTAGAGGAAGATTGCTTGCACTTTGGACTTTCATATCCATCGCATTTTCTCCCAGAAAAGAGACATCTGAGAAGAGATCAACCAAAACGATCCAGCAGTCCGTTCTTTATGCGAGAACTCACCTGTTGCAGGCGGGTTTGGTCTCATCGCATTTCACATGGCGCACTCTGAGAATGAATTTAGCTGATGCATTTGAACTAACACATCGGACGGTGGTTTTCCTAACTTGCAAGTGATGCAACCCGTTCGTACTTTGGGAGCACTTCTTCGTTGCTTCAACGCCTTCTCCCCCCCATTCGGCGTCATGCTACACGACAAGAGTCATCAAAGTCTCATTAATATTATGAAAGCACTATCGAAGTAAATAACATATTGCTATGAACTTCACGACACAGTGGAAAGTTTACATGCAAAAGGCGGTTGAAGAGAGTCACCAGCAGGGGTATTGGATGCCAAGTACGCCTTCAGCTGACATTTCGCTTAAGCATTGAGGCCAGAGGATTAGCCTGGAGAATTACGAACACCAAGTCAAACTACATAGATTCGTGAAATTCGCAGAACTGCTGCCCTACGCGCAACCGCAGATATGCAAAATGATGACCTGAGAATCAGGGGCCAACTGGGTCTTTTAGTTCTGTCGTTCTGCTGTATAGCACCAAGTTAGCATTGGGAACGGCCCTTATGAGCTGATTACAAACTCACATGTTTCGGTAGAAGCCCTTCCTCCACAATCATTATCCCACTCCGTGCGCTATTGCCAGCCTCAGTCATCGCGCCAGCCTGCCAACGTGGAATCTTGCTCTCATGAATATGAAGAACTAACTAGAGAGATATGCCTAGCAAAGCACTCATGTAAGCAGATCTGCCACATTCATTGGCATCTCATCGATCTGCGTTGAATAATAGAGCTCGATATCTCGTAGAATGCGCACATCTTCGGCGGTGACGAAATTGATGGCTACGCCCTTCCGTCCAAAACGACCGCTACGTCCAATGCGGTGAATGTAGTTCTCACGGTTGCTTGGTAAATCATAGTTGATCACCAAAGATACCTGCTGGACATCGATGCCTCGCGCCCAGACGTCGGTTGATATCAAAACACGTGAATTGCCCTGGCGGAAGTCCTGCATGATGCTGTCGCGCTCCTTCTGCGGCATTTCGCCATGCATGCTGGAGACTGTGAAATTTCCCTCGCGCATCTTGTCAGCCAGCCAATCGACCTTCCGCCTCGTGTTGCAGAAGATGACTGCTTGGGTAATGGTGAGCGTGTCATAGAGGTCACAAAGAGTATCGAATTTCCAGTCCTCCTTCTCGATCGCAATAAAATACTGCTTGAGACCTTCAAGGGTGAGTTCGTCACGCTTAACGAGGATGCGGACCGGATCCGTCATGAATTTGGTCGTCATGTCGAGCACGTCGTACGGAAGGGTCGCAGACACAACCACCACCTGTGTCGCGGGGGGCAAATAACGGTAGACGTCGTAGATCTGCTCGCGGAACCCACGGTTGAGAAGCTCATCCGCTTCATCAAGCACCAGCATCTTGATATGGCGAGTGCGCAGATGACGACGTCTGATCATGTCTGCCACGCGGCCTGGCGTACCGGAAACCACGTGTTGTCCATGTTCGAGCTTGCGGATGTCTTCGCCAACGTTCGTGCCGCCGATGCAAGCATGGCACTGCACGTTCATATAATCGCCGAGGGCCATGACTACGGATTGGATCTGCGTCGCGAGTTCGCGGGTCGGAGAGAGGACGAGGGCTGTGATGGCAAAACAGTTAGTGACGAGTAGGCTTGGACGCTAGGCTGGAGACTTGCCCTGCGTTTCGCGAACGCTTGTGTCGATGACCTGGAGAATGCTGATGGAGAAGGTCGCTGTTTTACCGGTACCGGACTGGGCTTGGGCAATAGTGTCCCTGCCCTTGCAGATCTGAACGATGGCGCGCGACTGCACTGCTGAAGGCGATTCAAAGCCGTACGCATAGATGCCGCGAAGCAGATTCTCCTTTAGCTGCATGTGCTCGAAAGTCGGGGCGACTGTCACCTCCTTCGAGGTGGTGAACTCGATGCGCTCATCGGCCTGTCTGTCGATGCCGTCGGCCATGATTGGAGGTAGTGTAGAATCGAGCGACAGTATTGTAGGTCCGTGAAATGTACGTGGAGAAGCAGTAGCAGGCAAAAAGTTCGCGGAGATCGATTGGACACAACTGGCAACGGCAAAACGTTCCGCCACTGCCGAGCTTTGATCGAAGAGGCGACAATAAACTTGACTTGGCTTGACCTTTCGTCCTCGCCTTTCTGTCCCGCAGTTCGAAGTAAGAGCTTGGCTGTGATTCACCAGCAAGCAGAGACAATTGGCATAAAATATCGGCAATAGAATACCTTTACTTTCCCTCAAATCAAAGGGACAAGATGATGCTCGAAGACCAGCGCCTGCTACACGAGGAGCTTGAGCGACTTGAGCAGGCCATCGCTGACCGCTACCTCGACGAGCCCAAGACCTACCGCGGAGAGCTTCGACGCGACCATGAAGTGGCCAGCTTCGTTGATCGTGCCCGACAGCGGTCGCAGCGCCTTCTCGACATCTACAAAGATACTACTGGAGCTCGGGAAGCGGAGCTCCAATTGATCCCACTTGGCGAGCCTTCCGAGGAGTTCTTCAAGCGCTACCGCGATCTCAAAGCGTTTTATCAGCAGTACCCCAACATGCCCGTCGAGAATCTCGAGCTTGCATTCAAGCGCAAGCTGCCAGGCGAACCCGATCCGATCAAAGCCGAACTCGACCGCATGTTCACGGGTGAGGAGGGTTACGGTCGCTATTTCGATTTGACAATGCTCCACGAGTTGCACCTCAACCTCCCAGGCATGGCAAATGCGC
>Ga0335075_10015222_pt1 | contig 11533 bp, 11 predicted proteins | sample Lox_Sample_24_FD_206723 | JGI IMG/M metagenome (GOLD analysis project Ga0335075, IMG submission 206723) | Soil microbial communities from Loxahatchee National Wildlife Refuge, Florida, United States - Lox_Sample_2.4 | ecosystem: Environmental > Terrestrial > Soil > Wetlands | place: USA...
CCCCGGCGCGCTTGAGTTTGTGCTGCTGCAGCGCATCTTTGGCGTTGCGCTGCACGGTTTCGGCCAAGGCCCGCTTGTCGCCGCGGCGCGGCACCCGCAATATCACCCGCGATCCGCGCAGACCCGACAGCCAGGTGGTCAACTCGTCGGCATTGGGCGGCAGGCAGGGAACCAGGACCTCGCGCGGCACCGGGTTGGCGGATTCGTCTGCGGCGCCGTCGAGTTCAGCCTGATCGGCGTAGAACTGCGTCAAGAACTGCTCGACCAGGCGCGCCTCGTCGGAATCGCCGGGATCACCTGGCTTTTCGACGATCCAGCCGCGTTGGCCGCGGACCCGGCCGCCGCGGACGTGGAACACCTGGACCGCCGCTTCCAGATCGTCGTCGGCGAATGCCACCACGTCGGCATCGGTGCCGTCGCCGAGCACGACGGCCTGCTTTTCCAACGCCCGCTTCAGCGCCCCCAGATCGTCGCGCAATCGCGCGGCGCGTTCGAAATCCAGATCTTCCGCCGCGGCGTGCATCTGCTGTTCGAGGCCGCGGGCGAACCTGTCGGTTTTACCCGAGAGGAAGTCGCAGAAGTCCAGCACGATCTGGCGATGCTGCTCGGCGCTGACTCTCCCGACGCACGGCGCCGAGCACTTGTCGATATAGCCCAGCAGGCACGGTCGGTCGATTTGATTGTGCCGCTTGAATACTCCGGTCGAACAGGTGCGGGCGGGGAAGACGCGGGTGAGCAGATCCAAAGTCTCCCGGATCGCCCAGGCGTGCGAGTACGGCCCGAAATAGCGCACGCCTTTTCGGCGCGGGCCGCGATAGACCATCAACCGCGGGAATTCCTCGTTGAGGGTGACAGCCAGTACCGGGTAGGACTTGTCGTCCCGGTAGCGGATGTTGAACCGAGGGTCGAACTCCTTGATCCAGTTGTATTCCAGCTGCAGCGCCTCGACCTCGGTGTTGACCACCGTCCACTCGACCTTGGCAGCGGTGGTCACCATCTGTCGAGTCCGCGGGTGCAGGCTGGCGATGTCGGCGAAGTAGGAGGTCAGCCGGCTGCGCAGGCTCTTGGCCTTGCCGACGTAGATCACCCGTCCGTGCTGGTCTGAGAAGCGGTACACGCCGGGCTCGACCGGGATGGACCCGGGCGCGGGGCGGTAAGTCGCGGGATCAGGCACGTTTCCAGGCTAGTTCTTCTGCGGCGAGCAGTCGTAAAAGCCCCTCTTCGCAGCCGAAATCGGGTGCTTTTATGTCTGCTCGCGCGAGTTCAGGTCGGGTCGGTATCGCGTCAGCAGCGCCCGGACGGTATCCATCGCTGCTACGGCGCGGTCCTTGTCGACGGCCTGGATCGCCATCAGCGGGATGTACTCGTCGTCAGGTAGATCGATCCGCGCCCAGCGCGCCCCGGCGGGAAACGACACACCGACCACGTCCGACCACGGCACCAGGCGGTCGCCGAGCAGGTTGCGAACCGACAGCCCGGCGGCCCCGACCCGCAGCCGGGGCCGGGCGAACAGCAGCACAAGCCCGGCAATGACGACCCCCAGCCCCGCTATCGCCACCTGATCGGAGGTCTGGAAGATCACGCCGCTGGACTTGATCTTGAGCAGCAGGCCGACCACGATGTGGGCCGCGGCGATCACGAACGCCGCTCCGTAGGCGAAATACGGCGTCAGATGAGGACGCACTTGCACATCCCAGCTGTCCCGGTTCGGCTTGACGGTCACGGCTTTGCGTGTAGATCCCGCAGGGTCAGCGCGGTGCTCAGCGCCGCAGCCGTCGCCTGTGCGCCCTTGTCCTCGGCCGACGTCGGCAGGCCGGCCCGATCCCGCGCCTGCTCTTCGGTGTTGGTGGTCAATACCCCGTTGGCGACCGGCGTCGACGCATCCAGCGACACCCTGGTCAATCCCTGAGTTACCGCGTCGCACACATAGTCGAAATGCGGTGTGGCCCCGCGGATTACCACGCCGAGGGCGACGACAGCGTCATGGCCGCGGGTCAATGCCTGGGCCACCACCGGAATCTCGATCGCGCCCAGCACGCGCACCACTGTCGGGTCTTTCACGCCCCACGCGTCGGCCACCTTGCACGCACCGGCCAGCAGCGAGTCACAGATTTCGGTGTGCCAGGTGCTGGCCACGATTGCCAGCCGCAGTCCGGACGCGTCGTGTGCCGGCATATCCGGCACACCGGCGCCTCCGCTCATAGAGCTCCCCCGAATTCGCCATGCAGATGGATGGATTCGTCGTAGTCGTCGAGGCCGACCAGATCGTGGCCCATCCGGTCGCGCTTGGTCATCAGATACCGAATGTTTTCCGCGTTGGCCCGCGCCGGCAGCGGCACCCGCTCGATGATGTGCAGTCCATACCCGTCCAGCCCGACTCGTTTGGCCGGGTTGTTGGTCAGCAACCGCATCGAACGGACACCAAGGTCGACCAGGATCTGGGCGCCCGTACCGTAATCCCGCGCGTCGGCGGGCAATCCGAGCTTCAGGTTGGCGTCGACGGTGTCGTCGCCGGCGTCTTGCAGCTGGTAGGCCTGCAGCTTGTGCATCAGACCGATGCCGCGGCCCTCGTGACCACGCATGTATAGCACCACGCCACGGCCTTCTCGCGCGACCATGGCCATCGCGGCGTCCAGCTGCGGCCCGCAATCGCAACGGCGTGAACCGAACACGTCACCGGTCAGGCACTCCGAGTGCACCCGGACCAGCACGTCGTCGCCGTCGTAGTTCGGTCCGGCGATCTCACCGCGAACCAGCGCCACGTGCTCGACGTCCTCGTAGATGCTGGCGTAGCCCACCGCGCGGAATTCGCCGTGCCGGGTGGGGATCCTGGCCTCGGCGATGCGCTGAATGTGCTTCTCGTGCTTGCGGCGATACTCGATCAGGTCCGCGATTGCGATCAGCGCCAGATCGTGTTCGTCGGCGAAGACCCGCAGTTCGTCGGTCTGCGCCATCGCGCCCTCGTCTTTCTGGCTGACGATTTCGCAGATTGCACCCGCGGGCGACAACCCCGCCATCCGGGCCAGGTCGACGGCCGCTTCGGTGTGGCCGGGCCGCCGCAGGACGCCACCGTCCTTGGCGCGCAACGGAACAACGTGCCCGGGTCGGGTGAAATCATCGGCAACGCTGCCCGGGTCGGCCAGCAACCGCATTGTGGTAGCTCGGTCCGAAGCTGAAATACCGGTTCCCACACCGTTTTTCGCATCGACAGTAACGGTATAGGCGGTGCCGTGCTTGTCCTGATTGACTGCGTACATCGGCAACAGGCCCAGCCGGTCGCAGACCGCACCGTCCAACGGAACACACAGGTATCCCGAGGTATAGCGCACCATGAACGCCACCAGTTCCGGGGTGGCCTTCTCGGCGGCGAAGATGAGGTCGCCCTCGTTTTCCCGGTCCTCGTCGTCGATGACGACCACGGCCTTGCCGGCAGCGATGTCGGCAACCGCCCGTTCGACGGAGTCCAGCCTCGTCATCGCTGCCACCTCATCAGGAAAACCCACCTGAAGCGCTCAGGCGTTGTAACCAGTATGAACCACGTGGCGGCCGTTGTTATTGCCGTGGCTTACTCAGCGGGATGGGACGACCGACCCACCCAAGAGCAGCGCCTGAGATGCGGTTCAGTCGCCGCGAGTGTCGATGACGCGTTGGGCTATGGCGGCCAGTGGAGTGTTGTCGGTTTGGGAAAGCTGCCGAAGTAGCTCGAATGCGCGGACGGCATCGACATTGAAGCGTTCCATGATGATGCCTTTGGCCTGGCCGATCGTGTCTCTGCTAGCCACCGCGGACTGGAGCTGCTCGCCCTGGCGGCTGGCCAGGATGGCGGCGGCGGCGTGCGAGGCGAGCACCAGGCCAATCGCCTCGGATTCGGAGGTGAACGTGTCGGGTTTCGAGCCGAAAACGTTCAATGCCCCGGCTGTCTGTGTGGTGCTGTAGAGCTTGAACGACAAACCGCTGCGCACGCCCAGTTCGATGGCCGCAGGCCCGAATTTGGGCCACCGCTTGTCGGCTGCGAAGTCGTTGGTGCGGATGACCAGTTCATCGTCGGTCGCCGCATCGAAGCACGGGCCTTCCTTCTCCGACTCCTGTATCGCGTCGAGCTTGGCAACTATGGCGTCGGTGTCGACCAGTGAATCGCATTTGCCGCCCTTACCGGTCAGCAGCACGCCAGCCATGTCGGCACCCGATATCAACTCCACCGCCGCCGATGTCACGCCGGCCAGGATTTCTTCCACGCGTGACGGTGTTGCGAACATGCGTGCGAGTTCTGCCATTCGCGCCGCGAGGTCGTGTCCTGCGAGTTGTGCCATGCGGTGTCGGGTTCCCCATCACGCCGCGAACGACACAGTGGTTGACCCGCCGGGAGGCGCTTCGACGTCGGCCCGACGTCCATCTTCCCAGTTCACGGCAGATTTCCGTGCTCGGACGCCGGCCGAGAACGGGCGCAGAGGTTTTCCTGAGGTCTCTCGTAGCTAGTTCATAGGCAAGCTATCTAGCGTTCGAACCGTTGGGGGCAAGCGTCCGCTGAATACACAAGTAGACAGGTGAACGACTATGAAATTGAAGCAACTGACGGCGGGGGTCACCATCGCCGGCGCTCTGGGAGCTGCCGCGTTGGGTGTGGGTGCCGGTGCGGCCAGCGCCGCTCCTGGACCGCCACCACCCAATCCCGGAAATCATGGCGCTCCCGGCAATCTTGGCGGGCAGCCCATGGGGAATTTCCATGGTCAGAGCCCCGGAGGTCCGGGTGCACCCGCACCCCGTGAACCGGGCGGTCCCGGAGGTCCCGGTGGCCCCGGGCCGGGCGGTCCCGGTGGCCCTGGAGACCACGGGCCCGGCGGGCCCGGCGGGCCGGGCGGACCCGGAGACCACGGGCCCGGCGGACCGGGCGGACCGGGCGGACCCGGAGACCACGGGCCCGGCGGGCCGGGCGGACCCGGAGACCACGGGCCCGGCGGACCCGGCGGGCCCGGTGGCCCCGGCCCATGGCACGGGGATAACCAGCGCGGCTATTTCCACAACGCGCCCTGGGGCGACGGACCTGCACCTTGGGGTCCCGGCGAGCCGCCGCCGCCAGCATGGGACAGGCCGCTTCCGCCGCCCGGCGGGGCGTGGAATTATGGCCCGATCAACTACTGGGGCTACCAGGAAACCCCGATGTGGAATCCACAATTCAACCAGTGGGGCTTCAACTTCTTCGGGGTCTGGGTTCCGCTGTAAAAGCTAGTCACGGGATGCCCGCTTCGCCGATTGGCGGAGCGGGTGTCGTGTTTGTTGCTCCGGCCGCACTGTATGTGAGTGGGCGCCTCCCAGAAAACAGCCCAACACGTGCAGCACGCGCGAGGGCCAACAAGCACCCAGTTGACACCGGCCAGCTCGCGGCGAGGAGGGCGGTGGCCTCAGAACAGGCTTGGCATTATTTCGACCAAGAAGTTAGCGCCTTGGGCGGACGCGTCGAGCGGGTCGCCGAAGATCGCGGCGAGGTCGAAACTACCGGGGTCGGTAAAGCTCGAGCCGGCAAGCGCGTAGCTCTCGGTGCCCACGACCAGGGCGATGTCGTTGTTGCCGAGAAGGGAGTCGTAGCCGTTAGCGCCGGCAATGTCGTAGTTGCCGAAGACGGACGCGAAGTCCCCATTGCCAACTCCGGCTGCGGCGGTACTCGCCGTGCCGTTTTCGAAGGCTTGATCGAACCAACCTTCGGTCGCGGAGGCCACCCCGTAGCTGCCGTTTGCCGAGGCCAAGTCGGCGTTGCCGGGTGTGTCCAAGTAGCCGCCGGCAAAGACGGTGCTGTTGGCGCCGTTGGCGAAGGCAGCATCCAGGTTGCCGAGGCCGGCCTGGGCCGAGCTGTCGGCGCCGTAGGCAGAGGCCAAGTCCAGGTAGCCGTCGGTGGCACTGGCGTCGCTACCCGCCCCGTCCGCGATCGCGATGTTCCCGAAGGTCGAAGTAGCCATGGCGGTGCCTTCATGGATCAACGGGATCCCGTCGATCGACAGGGCGAAATTATTCGGATCGAAATCGACCACATCGGCCCAAGCCTCTGCCGGCATCGAGGCCATCGCGGCAACCGCAACCCCAAATCCCAGCCCTGCCGCCACCACGCCCAGCCGACCAATGCCACGAGCGACCACTATGACCCCCCTTGTCAGGCAACACATCCCCGTGAATATTTTAGCTAAATCTAAGCATTTTATTATCGAAACGGCGCCGCTCGGTCTCGATCGATCGAGGCCGCAGCTTGTGGGGTTCGGCTCGAAACCTGTCCGCATGCGGCGACATCGTCGCGCTCGGTGTTGTTGCGCAGCTTGGCCGGCGCCCAGGTAAGCGGCCGGTGCCCGATTCCCGTCTCGTCCCCTCACCGCTGCAGGGGTACGGCGGTCCTAGCGGATTAGGCGATTCACCAAGCTAGACCTACCGGGCGGCCAGCAGCCGCTCTACATATTTGGCGATCACGTCGACTTCGAGGTTGACCGGTGTCCCCGGCGCGGCGTTTCCCAGCGTGGTCAGCTCGCGGGTGGTTGGGATCAGCGACACCTCAAACCAGTCCTGGGGCTCAGAGCCGAGTGCGGAGACGGTCAGCGAAATACCGTCGACGGTGATCGAGCCCTTTTCGACCACGTAGCGGGCCAGCTCAACCGGCAGCCCGATCCGTACCACCTCCCAGTGCTCGGCGGGCGTGCGGGCCTCAATCTGCCCCGTGCCGTCCACATGTCCTTGCACGATGTGCCCCCCGAGCCGGCTGTTCAGGGCCGCGGCGCGCTCCAGGTTGACCGGGCTGCCCACAGTCAGTCGGCTCAAGCTGGACCGCATCAACGTCTCGCCCATCGCGTCGGCGGTGAACTGCCCCTCTGGCAAGACCTCAACCACTGTCAGGCACACGCCGTTGACGGCGATCGAGTCGCCGTGACCGGCATCGGCGGTAACGACGGGACCACGGATGGTAAAGCGCGCGGAATCGCCCAGGTCGTCCTTGCCGACAACCTCGCCCAATTCCTCGACGATTCCGGTGAACACCGCCCCAGGCTACGTCGCCGTCACCTCGTACTTCGCCGTCGGGTGATGGGAACCCTCTACGATGCACCTATGCCGACGCCGCGCCGATTTGGTCCGATCCTCGCTGTCCTTGCCGTCCTCAGCATCGCCGCCGCTCTGGTGGGCGGTTGTTCATCTGCAAAGAAAAATGCCGCGCCGCTGCCCGACGCGGCCACGCTGATCAAGGAGTCAAGCCAGACCACCAAAAACGTCAAAAGCGTGCACTTGGTGCTGTCGGTGACGGGCACGATCAAGGGCCTCCCGGTCAAGACGCTGACCGGCGACCTGACCACGTCGCCCACCGCCGCCAAGGGCGAGGCCAACCTCACGGTGTTGGGCTCGAGCGTCGACGCCCAGTTCGTGGTCGACGACGGGACCCTTTATGCGGCGCTGACCCCAGGTCATTGGGAAAGCTTCGGCCCGGCGTCCGCGATCTACGACCCGTCCGAGATCCTCAACCCGAGCACGGGGTTGGCCAACGTGCTGACCAACATCAGCAACCCCAAGGCCGAATCACGCGAAACCATCGGCGGGCAAAGCACCGTCAAGATCACCGGGACGGTCTCGACCGACGCCGTGAATGGGCTTGCGCCCCAACTGAAGGCCACCCAGCCGCTGCCGACGACCGTCTGGATCCAAGAATCCGGTGACCACCAGCTGGTGCAGGCCAAACTGGACCAGAGCGCGGGGAACTCCGTGCAGATGACGCTGTCGAACTGGAACGCCCCGGTACAGGTCACCAAGCCGCCGGTAGCAGCCGGATGACGACACCGCACGCCGGCCGCGGAGTCGCCATCGGCGCGGGCAGCCTCGCCGTTCTGCTCGGTGCCCTCGACACCTATGTCGTGGTCACGATCATGCGCGACATCATCAACACCATCGGCATCCCGATTAATCAGCTGCAACGCATCACGCCGATCGTCACCTGGTACCTGCTGGGCTACATCGCCGCGATGCCGCTGCTGGGCCGCGCCTCGGACCGATTCGGCCGCAAACTACTGCTCCAGGCCAGCCTGGCCGCCTTCATCGCCGGCTCGGTAGTCACCGCGCTGTCTACCGATCTGCATGTGTTGGTGGTCGGTCGCACCATTCAAGGCGTGGCCAGCGGTGCGCTGCTGCCGGTGACGCTCGCGCTCGGCGCCGATCTGTGGGCCCAGCGCAACCGCGCCGGGGTCCTCGGCGGCATCGGTGCGGCTCAGGAGTTGGGCAGCGTGCTCGGTCCGCTCTACGGAATCATGATCGTCTGGCTGACCAGCCGCTGGCAGGACGTGTTCTGGATCAACGTGCCGTTGGCGCTGGCCGCGATGGTGATGATCCAGTTCAGCCTGCCGTCGCGGGACAGCAGCGCCGAACCAGAGAAGATCGACGTGGTCGGCGGATTGCTGCTCGCGATCACGTTGGGCATGGCGGTAATCGGGCTCTATAACCCAGCCCCCAACGGTCAGCAGGTGCTGCCCAGCTACGGGCCACCGCTGCTCTATGCGGCCGTTGGCGCGGCAGTGGTTTTCGCGCTGTGGGAACGGTTTGCGCGCACCAAGCTGATCGAGCCGGCCGGGGTGCGCTTCGGACCGTTCCTGTCTGCGCTCGGTGCGTCACTCTGTGCCGGCGCGGCGCTAATGGTGACGCTGGTCGACGTCGAACTGTTCGCCCAAGGCGTGCTTGGCAAGCAGCAAGACCAGGCCGCAATCCTGCTGCTGCGCTTCCTTATTGCGCTGCCGATCGGTGCGCTGCTGGGCGGCTGGATCGCCACCAAAGTGGGCGACCGGGCGATGGCCTTCGTCGGCCTGCTGATCGCGGCCGGCGGCTACTGGCTGATCTCGAAGTGGTCGGTCAACCTACTCGACCAGCGGCACAACGTTTTTGGCCTGTTGTCTTTGCCCGCATTGGATACCGACCTGGTGGTCGCCGGCCTGGGGCTGGGTCTGGTGATCGGGCCGCTGACGTCCGCCAGCCTGCGGGTGGTGCCGTCGGCACAGCACGGGATCGCCTCGGCGGCGGTGGTGGTGGCCCGGATGACAGGCATGCTGATCGGAGTGGCCGCGCTGAGCGCGTGGGGCTTCTACCAGCTGCCGCACATCGTGTCGAGGCTGTCGGCGAAAGTGCCGGCCGACGCAAGCTTGGCGGAACGGATCCTCGCGCAGGGCAACCTGTACCGGAACGCGTTCGCCCAAATGTATGGGGGCATCTTCACCGTCACTGCCGTCGTCTGCGTGGTGGGCGCGCTCCTGGGGTTGCTGATCAGCAGCCGCCGCACCCATGCGGAGGAGCCCGAACTGCACGAGGAGCAGCCCGTCGCGCCTCGCGTCTAGTGGCATATTCGCCGTGAGGCCTGTATTTGCGCCGGAAAGCGGAGCACAATCTTGGTGTGGCGCAGCGCGATGTGTCCTCATCGCAGCCAGCCGGCAGTTCTGCCGGTGGTGTCCTGGTCGCGGCCTACGGCGTGACGGCGTATGTGATCTTCCAGCTCGCCTTCCTGTACCTGATCGGGTTTGTCGCCGACGCCGACTTCATGGTTGGCGGCGTGCATGTCGTGGGCAAGAGCATCGATCGCGGTGGCATCGGCGACGGCACTCTCACCGTCCCGGCGGTGGTCGTCGACGTGATGTTGCTCGCGCTGTTCGCGGTCCAGCACAGCGTCATGGCGCGGGCAGCCTTCAAACGCTGGTGGACCCGCGTCGTGCCGCATAGCGCGGAGCGGTCGACGTACGTCCTGGCCGCCAACATCACTCTGATCGCTCTGCTCGCGGCCTGGTACCCGATCACTCAGGACATTTGGCGGGTCACCGCTCAGCCCTGGCGGACCGTGCTGACCGCGACAGCTCTTGTCGGGTGGGCGATCGTCCTGCTGAGCACCTTCCTCATCGATCACTTCGACCTGTTCGGTCTGCGTCAGGTGCACGCCAGGTTGCGGGGGCGCCAGCTTGCCGGGCACGACTTCAGAACGCCGTTTTTCTACCGGGCGGTTCGGCACCCGATCTACTTGGGTTTCCTGATCGCGTTCCGGGCAGCGCCACGAATGACGTTGGGGCACTTGCTATTTGCGGCCGGTATGACCGGATACATCCTGTTCGCGGTTCGATTCGAGGAGCACGACCTCATCCGCGCCTTCGGGGAGCAGTACCACGACTACCGTCGCCGCGTTCCGATGCTGATCCCGGGCTTGGGCCATCACCACCCCTGACGGACCCGGCCGCAGGCTCGCGGGGTACCAGGCTCAGCATCAGATCCGGGCCGACGCGTTCGACGCCGTCATAGCGCCAGCGCAGCGCCCGGGCGATGCTCGGCACGCCGACGTCGTCGACTGCGGTGATCGGTCCGCCCAACAGGATCGGCGCGACGTAGGCCAGGATGCGGTCGATCGTCCCTGCCCGCAGGAATGCCCCGGCAAGCGTGGGCCCGCCCTCCAGGAGCACGTCGGTGCGATCGGACAGCGCCCTGAGCACTTCGGCAGGATCGCGGGTACGGATCACCATCGTGCGCGAGTCGTCGTTGAGAACCTTTGCTTCCGAGGGGATTTCGCGTCTTCCCACAACGACACGCAGCGGCTGGCGGTCGGCGAGGCTGCCGTCGGTCAACCGGGCGGTCAGCGTCGGGTCATCGGTGAGCACCGTCCCGGTCCCGACCACAATGGCGTCGGCAGCCGCACGCCGGCGGTGCAGGTCGGCGCGCGCGGCCTCGCTGCTGATCCACTGACTCGACCCGTCCGCGGCCGCGCTGCGCCCGTCGATGCTGGTGGCGTACTTCCACGTCACGTGCGGCAGGCCGGTGCGTTGCTTGTGCAGCCATTCCCGCAGCGGCCCGGCCGCGACCAAATCGGCTTCCACATCGCCGACGACGTGGAGTCCGGCCGCGGCCAGTCGCCCGGCACCACCGGCCGCGGTCGGGTTCGGGTCGGTCACCGCGTACACCACCGTCGCGATCCCGGCGTCGAGCAGCGCATCCACACACGGCGGGGTCTTGCCGTGGTGGTTGCAGGGTTCGAGGGTGACGACGGCGGTGCCGCCCTGGGCCAGGCGACCCGCTCGGCGCAGCGCCACCACCTCGGCGTGTGCCCTGCCCGCCGGTTGGGTGCCGCCGGCGCCGGCGACCCGGCCGTCGCGGTCCAGGATGACCGCACCGACCGGCGGATTGGGATAGGTGCTGCCTTTGACCAGGTCGGCGTGCTCGACGGCAAGCCGCATGGCGGCGTCGTAACTGATAGCCGCCGCAGTACTCATCGGCGCAAATGCGGAGACACCGCACCGGCCCGTCGCCGCAATGCCTCGACCGCGGCGGCCGGGTCTTCGGCACCGTAGACCGCCGATCCGGCGACGAAGCAGTCGACACCGGCCTCGGCGGCCTGCTCGATGGTGTCGGCGTTGATGCCGCCGTCGATCTCAACCAGGATCGTCAGCTCGCCGGAGTCGACCATCTTGCGTACCGTGCGGACCTTGCTCAACACCTCGGGAATGAAGTCCTGGCCGCCGAAACCGGGCTCGACCGACATGACCAGGAAGGTGTCGAA
>Ga0335075_10015223_pt1 | contig 11533 bp, 11 predicted proteins | sample Lox_Sample_24_FD_206723 | JGI IMG/M metagenome (GOLD analysis project Ga0335075, IMG submission 206723) | Soil microbial communities from Loxahatchee National Wildlife Refuge, Florida, United States - Lox_Sample_2.4 | ecosystem: Environmental > Terrestrial > Soil > Wetlands | place: USA...
TGAACATCGCCTACAGCGTCACCGCCATCAACCAGGCCTTCGCGACCACCTACCCGCAGAGCTACCCGGCTTCGACCTCGGCAACGCAGCTCGTCACCGACGCGCAGACCCGATGGCAGAACGCGCTCAACGGCTTTCAGCAGGCGATGCAGGTGCAGGCCGGCGCCGTGCAGAACCTTGACACGACCCGCACCCAGATTGATGCGCTGATCTCGTCGAGCCAGTCGGCAACCGGCGCATTGCAGGCCGCTCAGTCCGGCAACCAGCTGACTGCATTGCAGACCCGGCAGCTCGCCGACCTCACTGCCGTCATTGCGTCAATGGCGCGGGCGCAAAGCCTCGACGGTGCCCGCAATGTCGAGAACGACGAGCAGGCACAGGTCCAGCTGTCGCAGTTCCTCAGCTACGCCGGCTACCAGCCGCAGCCAGTCGAGATGTTCCATTGATGCGCATTGTCGGTATTGGAGCGATCTCGCGCTGCGTAGGGTATGCGGCCGTGGCGGCGGCAATCGTCGCCGCGGTGCTGCATTTCCGGCAGCAGGATGTGAAGCAGCCTGATCTCATCGGGATTGCTGCAGCTTCATCAACCGACCAACTCGCGCGGGAACTCGCCCATTGCGAGGCGATCGGCATGGCCGCGAGGGACGATCCGGCTTGCGCTGCTGCCTGGGCCGAGAACCGGCGCCGCTTCTTTGACAGTGCACTGGTACCTGATGCGCCTGTTGTGAATGCCAAACCCGGCCAGCCGCAATGAACGGCACCGGTGTCATCGACGGTTTTCTCGGAACCTTCACCCAGTACATCGATTCCGGGTTCGGGCTGCTGCAAGGTGATGTGCGCTGGCTCGCCGGCGTGCTGATCGCGATCGATATCACTTTGGCCGGCCTGTTCTGGGCGATCGCGCCGGACGAGGACATCATCATCCGCCTCGTCAGGAAGACCCTCTATATCGGTGTCTTCGCGTTCATCATCGGCAACTACAACAATCTCGCCGAGATCGTCTTCAACTCTTTCGCGGGACTCGGCCTCGAAGCCGGCGGTGGCAACCTGAGCCAGGCGCAGCTGCTGCAGCCAGGGTCGATCGCCGAGGTCGGCATCGATGCCGGCAAGCCGATCCTCGCGGCGATCTCGAGCCTCACCGGCTATGTCGCGTTCTTCGAGAACTTCATCCAGATCATGATCCTGCTGATCGCCTGGGTGATCGTCGTCATCAGCTTTTTTGTGATCGCGATCCAGCTTTTCGTCAGCCTCCTCGAATTCAAGCTGACCACCCTGACGGGTTTCGTGCTGGTGCCGTTCGGCCTCTTTGGCCGCACCGCCTTTCTCGCCGAGAAGGTGCTCGGCAACGTCGTCTCATCAGGCGTCAAGATCCTGGTGCTCGCCGTCATCATCGGCATCGGCTCGACGATCTTCGGGCAGTTCACCGGCGGGATGAACAATCCGCCGACGATCAGCAACGCGCTGACCATGATCCTCGCCGCCCTCTCCTTGCTCGGGCTCTCGATCTTCGGCCCGGGCATCGCCAACGGGCTGATCGCCGGCGGGCCGCAGCTGGGTGCCGGTGCCGTGGCGGGAACGGGTCTTGCCGTTGCCGGGTTGGGGGCCGCTGGCGCCGTGGCGCTCGGCGCGGCGGGAGGCGTCGCCGCGATGGGGGTGCGCGGCGGCGCTTCCGTCGCCGGCGGTGCCGTCGGCGCCTACGGCGCCGGTGCCGCCGGGAGAGGAACGATCACCGGGGCTGCGGCCGGTACTGCCAATATCGCCAGGGAAGGGGCGCTCGCTGCCATCAGCCCGCTGCGGCGCGCCGCGGCTGCCTTCAAGGAACGCTTCGATGCCGGGATGGCCGCCGGCGCCGGCGCGCCGCCCGGTTCGGTGCCCGACGCGGCTTCCGGCGCGCCGGCCTGGGCCGCGCGCATGCGGCGCCGTCAGACCGCAGCGCACGGCGCCTCGGCAACGAGCCACGCGTTGCGTTCCGGCGACAGCCCGAGCGCCGGCAGCTCGGTCGATCTCTCCGAGGAGTGACGCATGTTCAAGCGGCCCTCGGTGCGCTACGGCGCCACTCCCGAGCCCGAGACCCCCTACCAGCGGGCCAGCCAGGCCTGGGACGAGCGGATCGGCTCGGCCCGCGTCCAGGCGAAGAACTGGCGGCTCGCCTTCTTCGGCATGCTGGCGCTCTCCGGCGGGCTCGCCGCCGGTCTCGTCTGGCAATCGATGCGCGGCACCGTGACGCCTTGGGTCGTCGAGGTCGACAAGCTCGGCCGCGCCGAGGCCGTGGCACCGGCGGTCGCCGACTACCGGCCGACCGACCCAGAGATCGCCTGGCACCTGGCACATTTCATCGAGGAGGTGCGCAGCATCCCGTCTGACCCGGTCGTGCTGCGGCAGAACTGGCTCGACGCCTACAACTACGTCACCGACAAGGGCGCCTTGGCGCTCAATGACTACGCGCGGCGCGCCGACCCGTTTGCCGAGATCGGCAAGCGGCAGGTCGCGGTCGAGGTGTCGAGCGTGATCCGCGCCTCGCCCGACAGTTTCCGCATAGCCTGGATCGAGCGCCACTACGTCGACGACGCGCTCGCCGCGACCGAGCGCTGGAGCGCCATCCTGACCATCGTCATCGCGCCGCCGACCGACGCCGACCGGCTGCGCAAGAACCCGCTCGGCGTCTACGTGCACGCCCTCAACTGGTCGAAGGAGCTCGGCTGATGCGATTTCCGCCGGTCTCGGCGCTGGTGCTGCTGTCGGCATCTCTGGGGGCCTGCTCGACCTGGAAGCCGCCCGATATCGCCTATGACGACACCCCGCAGCAGGCGCAGTTGGAGCCCAATCCGCTGAAGCCGTTCCAGGTCGTGGCCCTGCCGAGGCCGCTGCCCCTGCCGGGCCAGCTGAAGCGGCTGCCCAGGGCATACCACCTGCCGCCCGAACCGGCCGATCCGCATTACCGTGTCGAAGCGGCCAACAATGCGGCCCGCATCCAGCCGATCCGCGCCGACTATTTCAACGCGATCCAGGTCTACCCGTTCTCCGACGGCGCCCTCTACCAGGTCTATGCCGCGCCCGAAGAGATCACCGACATTGGGCTCGAAGCCGGCGAAAAGCTCGCGGGCTCCGGCCCGGTCGCATCAGGCGACACGGTGCGCTGGATCATCGGTGAGACCGAGAGCGGGGTCGGGCCGTCGACCCGAGTCCACATCCTGTTGAAGCCGACCCGGCCCGACCTCGCGACCAACCTCGTCATCAACACCGACCGCCGCACCTACCATCTCGAGCTGCATTCGGACGAGAAGACCTACATGGCTTCGGTGTCCTGGGCCTATCCGGGCGACCAGCTGATCGCGCTGCGCCGGCAGGCCGCCGAGGCCGATGCCGCGGCGCCGATCGCGACCGGCGTCGACATCAACACCTTGAACTTCCGCTACCGGATCGAGGGCGACAACCCGCCTTGGCGGCCGTTGCGCGTCTTCGACGACGGCCGGCAGGTGTTCATCGAGTTCCCGCGCGGCATCGCCGAGGGCGAGATGCCGCCGCTCTGGGTGATCGGCGCCGCCGGCGGCGCGCAGCTCGTCAACTACCGCGTCGTCGGCAACCACATGATCGTCGACCGGCTGTTCGCCGCGGCCGAATTGCGCCTCGGCGAGGGACCCCAGCAGATCGTGCGCATCGTCCGCACCGACGTCCGATCGTGAGCGACCCCGGCGACAACTCCAATGTCCGCGCCGGGATGCGGCTGCGGCCAAGCCGGCCGCCGGTCACCCGTCTTAGCCGCAAGGTGCTCCTGGGGCTCGGCATCGTCGCGGCAGCCGGCATCGCCGCGGCACTCTTCGTCGCGCTCGAACCGCACCGCGCGACGACCAGCAGCGAGCTCTACAACACGAGTAACCGCTCGACGCCGGAGGGCCTCAACAGCCTGCCGCGCGACTATACCGGGCTGCCGAAAAACGTGCCGCGTCTTGGTCCGCCGCTCCCCGGCGATCTCGGTCCGCCGATCGCCAATGCCGGCGCGCCGGCGCCGGTCATAGCTTCCAATGCCGGCCAGCAGGAAGAGGAAGCGGCGCTCAAGAGCAGCCTCTTCGTCACGACGAATTTCCAGCAGGCGGCAGGCGTGGCTCTGCCAACTGCCTCGCAGCTGGCGTCTGCGGTGGCGCCCGCAGCCGGGGCTGCAGCCAGTCCGACATCGAAAGACCGCAACCTCGCCTTCCTCGACGGCGCCGTCGACCGGAACACGGTCAGCCCCGATCGTGTCGAGGCTCCGGCCAGCCACTATGTTTTGCAGGCCGGCTCGGTGATCCCGGCGGCACTGATCACCGGCATCCGCTCAGACCTGCCGGGCGAGGTCACGGCGCAGGTGACCGAGGACGTCTACGACAGCCCAACCGGCAAGATGCTGCTGATCCCGCAAGGGGCGCGGCTCGTCGGCCAATACGACTCCCAGGTCTCGTTCGGGCAATCCCGCGTGCTGCTGGCGTGGACGCGGCTCATCATGCCGAACGGCCGTTCGATCCTGCTCGAGCGCCAGCCGGCGGCCGACGCCGCCGGTTATGCCGGGCTCGAAGATGAGGTCGACAATCACTGGGGGATGCTGTTCAAGGCCGCTATCCTCTCCACCATCCTGAGTGTCGGCTCGGAAGCCGGGGTGAGCGGCAACAACAGCGGCTCGCTCGCAGCGGCGATCCAGCAAGGAATGTCGCAAAGCTTCAACCAGGTCGGCGAGCAACTCGTCGGACGCTCCCTCGCCATTCAGCCGACCTTGACGATCCGCCCGGGCTTTCCGGTCCGTGTGATGGTGACGCGCGACCTCGTCCTCGAACCCTATGCCCGCTGATAGCAGTAGCAAGAGCATGAGGAAGCTCAAGCTCGGCAGGGTCGAGGATGACAAGCCGGTTCGGCTACGATCGAACTGCCCGCCGCGATCCACCGCGACCTCGTCGCCTACGCCGAGCCCCTTGGCCGCGAGACCGGCCAGGGCGCTGTCGAGCCGGCGAAGCTGATCGGCCCGATGCTCGCGCGCTTCATGGCGACCGATCGCGCCTTCGCGAAACTGCGGCGGACAGCACCGGCCTCAGACAAGCCTGCGTGACTGCACCGCGTCCCGCATGAAGGCGACGAAGCGGCCGACGGCGGGCTCCTCGGTTTCCGGCAGCCAGGCGAGATCGAGCTGCAGAACGGCGTCCGCTTCGTCGACCGGCCGGAAGACGACACCCGGAAACCCTGCTGCCGCCTCGCTTTCCGTCCCGATTGCGATCCCGAAGCCGCCGGCGACCAGGCCGAGGAGCGACTGCCGACTTGCGGGGTGGCTCCGGAAGCGGACTTCGGTACCGACGAGCGGCGCGAGAAATTCGCGCTCGGCTTGGCTTTCGTCCCACCCCTGGACCAGGATCGTCTCGCCGCTCAGAGAGCGCCAGGTTACGGGTTCCGGACATCCGGCCAGCGCATGGTTCGCCGGAACAGCCGCGAACAGTTTTTCGCGGTAAACCGAGAAGTTCGCCGCACGAGACGGGAGCATGAAGCTGGGCACCAGCAGCGTATCGAGCCGCCGCTCGTCGAGCGCGATCGCCAGGTCCCGCTCGTTCATTTCGAAGACCGACAGCGCCACGTCGGAAGGTTGACTTCGCCATTCGCCCAGCAACGTGCGTATCGCTTCGCTGATCGGCGGCACTCGAACTCCGAGCCGCACCTCGCCGACGGCGCCGATCCCGTTCTGCTTACCAGCGAACTTGACGGCCTCCAACTCGGCGAAAGCACGCCTTGCATGCATCAGAACATCCTTGCCGCCAGTCGTCAGCCGGATCCCGCTGTGTCGACGCTCGAATATCGCGAGGCCGAGTTCATCCTCGAGCCGGCCGATGCGGCGGCTGATCGTCGACGTGCTGATCCCGAGCGAGTTCGCCGCACGGGTGAAATTCCCCGCCGCCACGGACGCTATGAGATATTCGAGATCACGCAGCTTCATGACGGCAAACCGACAGGACCGCCGGACGCTGAATCTTTTTTGTGACCAAGGAAACAATGGCCTCCGATAACATTCGGAGCCAATTTTCTCGCGTGAAGTCTTCAGGAATATGTCTCCAAGCACTCAAAGTAGCGTTGAGACGGACAGCATTCTTTGCCGCGTGTTGCACACTCCGGTCGCTTTCACATTCGTTTACAAATTGCTTCTTTGGAGGAAAGCGGCCGGCGCGTGATACTGGGTGGCGCCATGGACGCGACACCACACCTCTTGATCGTCGACGACGACAGCGAGATCTGCACGCTGCTGTCGAGCTTCCTCGCGCAATACGGCTACCGCGTCTCGGTCGCCACGAATGGCGGCGCGATGATGCGGACCTTGGCCAGCGCCAAGATCGATCTTGTCGTTCTCGACATCATGCTGCCCGGGAAGGACGGGCTCGCGCTATGCAAGGAGCTGCGGGCCTCCGGCAGGCTGCCGATCATCATGCTGACGGCGATCGACGGCGAAGCCGACCGCGTCCTCGGCCTCGAAATCGGCGCCGACGACTACCTGACGAAACCCTTCAGCCCGCGCGAACTGGTTGCCCGCATCCGGGCGGTGCTTCGTCGCGCCGCTCATGCCGGATCTGGTGCGCCGCCCGGAGCGATCCAGGTCTACGAGTTTGCTGGCTGGCGCCTCGACGTGACTCGGCGCCAGCTGTTCTCGCCGGCCGGCGCGCTGGTCGTGCTGCGCACCGCGGAGTTCGACATCCTTCTTGCCCTGGTCGAGCGCCCGCAACGCACGCTGAGTCGGGACCAACTGCTCGATCTCGCCCGCGGCCGCGCCTCGTCGCCGTTCGACCGCGCGATCGACGTTCACATCAGCCGGCTGCGCAAACGGATCGAGGCTGATCCGAAGGAGCCGGAGATGATCAGAACGGTGCGCAGCGAGGGTTACTATTTTGCGGTTCCGGTTTCCGCCTCGGGAGCCTCGCCATGAGGCGGCGGTGGCGCCTCGACAGCATTGCGATGACCGTGGCACTGACGGTCGTCGTTGCGATGGGCCTCGGCGCTGCGCTGCAGCGCGTCGTCAACACAGGGCTCGAATATGCCGGCCTCTATCCTTGGGGGACCCCGGAGGAGTGGCGCACCCGGTTTTCGGCGGCACTCTTTCCGGCGACGGTCGTATCGCTCGCCGAGGCCCTCGACACGGTTCCGAACGCGCAGCGGCTCGCGATCATCACCGCCGCACGCCGCCCCGAGATCCGGATCGATCTTCGCGATGCGCCTCTGTCCGATCTTGTGAACTCGGGCGATCTCGAAGCGATCCGGTTGCGTCGCCGCATCCGCCTGCTGTTTGCTGCACCGCGCCCGGTCGTCGTCGCTCCCCAGCCGCAACAGAACGGGATGGGCATCGGACAGGACGGAATGTTCGTCGAAGTGCCGCTCAACGACGGTCACTGGCTGCTGTTTACGACCAGCTTCGAATCACCACCGCTGCCGCGGCGGGCCGCGACCAAATTCTCGCATGCTGCCTTCGGCGCCTGGCTTGGTCTCACAGCGCTCCTGGTAATCCTGCTCTCCATCCTGGCGGCGCGGAGGCTCGCGAACCCCCTATCCGAGCTCGCCGGCGCCGCCGAGCAGCTTGGCGCCAGCGGCGACGCGCCGCCACTGCCGCCGAAGGGACCGCGCGAGCTGCAGGTCACGATCGATGCCTTCAACCGGATGCAGGAACGCTTGCGCCGCTTCAACGACGATCGCGTGCAGATGCTGGCCGCGATCTCGCATGATCTGCGTACCTCGCTGACCCGGCTGAAACTGCGCCTCGAGGTCGGCGAGAGCCCGGAGCAGCGAGAGAAAATGGCTGATGAGATCGACGCGATGGGCGCGATGCTCAACTCGATCCTCTCGTTTGCCCGCGACGACGCCAAGCGTGAGCCGCGCACCCTTGTCGACTTCGACGCTATCGCCGAAGGGGTCTGCGAGGACGCCTCCGACGCCGGGGCCTCAGTCACCTACACCGGGGTCCGCGGCGTCACTGTCTCCGGCCGACCGGCGGCATTGCGTCGGGCGATCTCCAACTTGATCGACAACGCCGTGAAATATGGCAGTGGCGCGGAGGCGACCCTCAAAGCTGAGGGCCGACTCGTCGTCCTCGCGATTGAGGATCACGGCCCCGGCATTCCGCGCAGCGAGCGCGAGAAGGTCTTCGAGCCGTTCTACCGCATCGAAGGCTCACGCAACCCCGAAACAGGCGGCGTCGGCCTCGGCCTCGCCGTCGCCCGCTCGATCGCCCGCGAGCATGGCGGCGACATCGTCCTCGCCCCCCGTAAAGGCGGCGGCCTCAGCGCCCGGCTTGAACTGCCGGCATGATCACGCACTTCCCCGAAGTGGCGGAGATGCCGCTTGCCGGCACGTTCGTCGGCTGGCAACGAGCGGGACCGCCGTTACCGCTCAGCGGCAGGACCTGTCAGAACCGCTGCGACATGGCGGGCTTTAGGACCGCGTACGAAGGCCTTCCATGTCGATCTCGACGAAGCTCAGGTTACTTTCTCTCGCGTTTACACGCACCGCGCTATCCGGTTGAAAAATGGTATCGAGCCGCTGTTCGATTTTCTCTATATATCGGGCGAGGGAGGATAACAGTCTTGACGAGAATGGATTGGGACAAAGCTCGAATTTATCAGCGAGTCCACGACCAAGGCACTGTCTTCGCCGGAACTGGACAGCCTCCGAAGCCACGCAAAAAGAAACGGAAAAGCATCCAGCTACAACCAGGACCGAAGGTTAATAGGAAAGAACGGATAAGGAAGCGTCTTAGCAGTCGCTCCCACAATTATCTGATTTACGTTCTCGACATTCTCGATCAAGGAGGGCAACCTACTTCAGTTCCGCGTGAGTTGAGGCTGGAAGTTGATGCGGCGGGTGGACCCGAGCAATGGGCGCTTTTACAAGCGCCATATTCCCGGCCACGCCGACCTAACCCACCCGCCCGCCTCCGCAAGCGCTCGGAAGTCAAATCGCCCGGACGTACCCTTCAAGGGAATCGCGTAAAGTCGACGGCAAGAAGGTTGCTCCCGGCAACACCAAATGCTGTCGTCGAAGATCGGCAAGTGACCGAACGATTTCGTGCCTATCAACGGCGGCGGCGGAAATCCGCCGACTGGGCGAACGAAGACACCGGGTAGCCGACGGTCGAACACGCTCTCCGCAACCTTCAGAACCGTCTTCTTCTCGGGCGCGCCCAAAATGCCGCTGATAAACGAGGCTTACGGCCGAATGCGCCGAAGTGAACGACAGCCGACATCTCAAACCGCCGATGCCGCGGTTACTCGCGCCCTGCAAGGGCCGCGGGTGCCGCTTCATCAAAGCTTCCTCGCTCCTCGCAATCCCTCCGTGACAACGGTTCTGCGCCGTTGCACATCGTCGTCTCTGCGCCACCCTATCCGGCGTTTTCCCTACAACTTCTTCCGAAACGCTTCCACCTCCGACCAAGAGCCGGCATGGAAGCACGAAAGCGCTCTTGATGGCGCTACTAAACTCAGGTTTTAATTGAGCAATTCTGGAGCGGGCGAGGGGATTCGAACCCCCGACCCCAACCTTGGCAAGGACGAAGGCCGCGCCCCAGCTGGCGCATTTCTCCTGTTTTTGGCAACGGAAACCGACCTTGTTCCTTGTTCGTCCTTTTCGGTCGAGATTCATCTGCGCAAAAGAGCACAACGTTTCGAGGATGGACGCGCTTCGACTGAATAGTGAACGGTCTATGAAAAGGATCGTGTTTGCTGACCCGAAGTCAGCTTTGGCTGAGCCAACAGTGGTGTCCGGGGCGCGTGAGCCATACGAGTTTCAGCAAGGCTCGCCCGAAAAGGGTCTGTTCTGACGTGACGGAAGCCGTTTGGCGGAATCGTCGCGCCTGGATTGACGTCGGGTAACGGAGTTCGTCCCCGGTAGGTATCCCCACGGGCTAACGCGCCGCAGGCCGGAGGACAAGAACATCGGGGGCGACGGATTTCAGCTGATCGCAACAGCGGGCCCAGGCGTCCATCAACTGGCGGCGCTTCTGGAAGAGATCGCCGCGCCGGTAGGCTGCTTCGACCTTGTCCGATACGGCATGCGCCAACGCCATTTCGACGACCTCAGCCGGGAAATTGGTGCGTTCGGCCGCCCAGTCGCGGAAGGTCGAGCGAAAGCCGTGCACGGTCAGGTCGCCGTGGCCCATCCGCCGCAGCAGCATCAGCATCGCCATGTTGCTGAGCGGTTTGCCACGATTGGGGCCCGCGAAGATGACTGGTGCATCCTCGCGCGGCCTCCGCAGCTGGGCCAATGCTTCGAGGAGTGCAATCGCCGGGGCCGCAAGTGGCACGCGGTGTTCCCGGCCGGCCTTCATCCGTTCAGCCGGCACCGTCCATATGCGCTCGGCGAAATTGACCTCGTCCCATCGGGCGCCGATGACCTCGCCGGTGCGGCCCGCAGTCAGAACCGCGAATTCGAGGGCGCGCGCCGCCATGCCGTCCTGGCGACGCAACTCGGCGACGAATGGCGCGATCTCGTCGTAAGGAAGCGCCGCATGATGCTCAGCGCGGCCGGTCGCCCGTCGCACGGCCCGCTTGGCACTCGCCGGTTTCGGAAGGAGGCTTTCGAGGCAGCCCTTCCAGCGAGCCGGATTCTCGCCGCGGCGGAATTTGCGTACGCTCGCCCAATCGAGCACGGCCTCGATTCGCTGACGGACGCGCGTCGCGGTTTCGGTCTTAGTCGACCAGATCGGCTCCAACACCTTCACGATAAGGCCTTCGTCGATCGCCTGTACCGGCAGGTCGCCGAATGCCGGGTAGACGTAGGTTTCGAGCGTCGACGGCCATTGTGCGGCGTGTTTGGCATTGCGCCAGGTCGGCCGGTGCGCCTCGATGTACCGCTCGGCGCATTCCTGGAACGTTATCGCTTTCGCCCGGTCGAGCCTGGCGGCCTGACGTTGCGCCTGCCTTGCGCCAAGCGGATTGATGCCGTCAAGGAGTTGCTCACGGCAGCGCCGCGCGCGCTCGCGCGCTTCCTTGAGCCCGATCGTATGCAGCGGCCCGAGCCCCATCTCGTGCGGTTTGCCGCCGAACTTGTAACGGAAGATCCAGCTGCGCCTGCCGCCGGCGCCCACGCAGAGATAGAGGCCGGCGCCGTCGGCGTGCATGCCCAGCCCTTTGCTCTTTAGGCCGATCGCCGACAATCTGTCGATCGCCTTTGCCATTTCGGTCCCACGTTCCGTCCCACACCTCTAAGCCGGATAATGGCGAAAACCGGCGAAGGTGTCCAGAGCTAGTGGTTCTAACAGCTTTTGATTTATAATGTTTTTCTATTCGCGTGCTTCCGCGTACCTTCGCTGCTGGCGGAGGGGGCGGGATTCGAACCCGCGAGACGATTCATCACCGTCTACACACTTTCCAGGCGTGCGCCTTCAACCGCTCGGCCACCCCTCCCTGGTGCGGCTGCACTGCGAGCTTAGCGATGCTGATGCCGCGGCGCAACTTGCACCTGGCGCAAGTGATGTGATGGCCAAAAAAACGACGTTACGAGACGGCCCGCGCCGCCGGCCCGGAACCGGTAAACACCTTTTAGATTT
>Ga0335075_10015224_pt1 | contig 11532 bp, 15 predicted proteins | sample Lox_Sample_24_FD_206723 | JGI IMG/M metagenome (GOLD analysis project Ga0335075, IMG submission 206723) | Soil microbial communities from Loxahatchee National Wildlife Refuge, Florida, United States - Lox_Sample_2.4 | ecosystem: Environmental > Terrestrial > Soil > Wetlands | place: USA...
TGAGTCCGCCGCTCTTGCCGGACCCGGTCGTGCCGGCGAACAGCGCGTGCCGGCGTAGGAACGACACGCGGCACTGCTCGGCGTCCTCGAACGGGCCCAGGTCCACAGGTTCGGTGATGGACCGCGCCGAGGGCCCCGGCCATCCGATCGCCTCGGCGTGCGGGTCGGTGTCCAGCACTCGCAGTTCGCACCTGTTCGCTTTGCCGTCCCCGGTCGGGTAGACGCGCACCGCGCCACGGTAGGTGCCTAGCGCGGACTCGATGCCGGGTATGCGCGCGGTCATGTCGGCGATGGTCTGCCCGCGGGCCAGCCTGACGCGGGCGCGCCATCCCCACAGGTCCACGCTCGCCGACTGGATCTTGGAACCGGGAAGGCCAATCGCCTTGGAGATGTCAGGCCACGCGGACAGCGCACGCTGCACTCGTGCCCGGGCGCGCCGGCGCCGGTGTGCCCACCAGGGGACGGCGAGCAGGAACGTGCCGACGCCGAGGACTTGCGGCATGGGTGAGGTGAACGGGCCGAGCAGCGCGGCGGCCGCGAGCCACCCGCCGACCGCGAGCACTACGGCGGCCGCGTATACCCGTTCGGCGAGCCGGGCTAGCCCGATCCGTGCACCGAGCGCGGCGAGCGCGGCTGCGGACAGGTCGGAGACGGCGAGCAGCCATGGCCACCATCCGGCGTGACCGTGGTGGAGCCACCAGCCGGCCACGTGGACCGCGCCCGCTGTGATGGCGGGCGCGATCTCGGAGCGGTACCGCCACGCGAGCCGGGCGAGGATCAGCGCGGCGGGGACGGGGAGCCCGCCGTCGATGACGACGATGGGTTGCAGTCCGGCGCGGTGAGCGCGTCGGGTCTGCCTGCGGATCTGCCGGTAAGTGCTCATGCCCGCCTCCTCGTGCTCGCTGGTGCGGCGGTGGAGTCGAGTTCGTCGCGCAGGTAGCCGAGCGGGTCGCACTCGCCCTCGGCGTCGGCCGCGAGGGTGGCACGGATCGCGGCGAGCAGGTTCGCGCGGTCCAACCGCACCGCCTCGAGTTCGGCACGAGCCCGGCCGAGGTCGGCGAGGACGGCGGGCAGGACGGCGAGCGCGGTATCGATCACCCGGAACACGCCCACCAGGGTTGGCGTGACCGCGGCGAACCCGGCGATGATGTCTCGGGCAATGTCGTTGCGGGTGGTGATCTCAGCGGAGGAGGCGGCGTTCATCGCGCGTCCTCCGTCCTTGCGGTGACGGCCTGGGTGAGCCGCTCGGCCGCGAGCTGGACGAACTCGGGTGACAGGTCGATGCCGGTGAACTTGCGGTCGAGCTGGATTGCCGCAAGCCCGGTGGTGCCGCTGCCGGCGAACGGGTCAAGCACGGTCCCGTTCGGCTTACATCCGGCGGCGATGCACCTCAAGGGGAGGTCGATCGGGTAGGCGGCGAAGTGCGGTCCTTTGTACGGGCGGGTGGGAATTGACCAGACGTCGCCGGGGTTGCGCCCGTTCGGGTGGCCGCGGCGGTGACGGCTGTAGCCGTACCGGCTGGCCGTGGTGACCTCGGGCGTACCCGGCCCGTACTTCGGCGGCCGGGTACGGCTACCCGCCCTACCCGGCGGGCGGGTACGCCCGCGGGCGGCACCGGGCTCGCCGTGATGCCCGATCTTGTGCGGCTCGCGGATCGGGTCGAGGTCGAACCAGTAGCCGGGGGACTTGGCGAGCAAGAACAGCAGCTCGTGCCGGCACGACAGGCGGTCGCGGACCGATTCGGGCATCGCGTTGGGCTTGTGCCACACGATCGCGTTCCGCAGGATCCAGCCGTCCTCTTGCAGGGCGAACGCGACCCGCCACGGGAGGCCAAGCAGGTTCTTCGCGTGGATGCCGGTAGCGCGGTGGGTGGTGATGCGCTCGCCGAGGTAGGCGTGCATCCCGGTTGCCCCGCCGCCGCTGGCGGAGTAGGAGTCACCGAGGTTCAGCCAGCACGTCCCGTCATCGGCGAGCACGCGGCGGGCCTCGCGGAACACATCGCGCATCGTGTCGATGTACGCGGCGGGACCGTCCTCGTGCCCGTACTGGCCGGGGACACCATAGTCCCGCTTGCCCCAGTAAGGCGGGCTCGTGACGATGCAGTCCGCGGATTGGCCGGGCATCCCGGCGAGCACCGCGCGGGCGTCGCCGACGTAGAGAGTCCACGGCTGACCTTCGGCGATCGGTGCAGGGCTGTTGTGGTCGGTCATCGCGATCAGCCCTTTCCGCCGGACAGCCAGAGCTGCGCCTGGTGGACGATGCCGGATATCAGGCTGTTGATCTGCGGGGCCGCGCCGGTAGAGGCGAGCAGGAACCCGAGGATCAGGCACACGATGGCGTGCCAGGCCTTCAGGCCCGTGTGCCGGTAGGCGACGTAGACGACGATCACCATGAGGGTGAGCAGGGGAATCGAGACAGTCACTTCACATCACCTCTTCCGGTCGCGGGCAGCACGGTTCGGGGACTTGCGGGAGCGCCACGCCCGGCGCCGCAACCAGCGCGACCGGGCGCGGCACTTGCGGCAGCCGGGCTCAGCGCAGTGCCGGGCGGCGGGAATGACTACGGCGGCGGAAAGGTCGGTCATCCTGCTCATCGCCGACCACCTTCCGCGTGGTCGCGCGGGTCACAGCCGCGCGTGCCGACGAGCAGCCGGCGGGCGATCGACTCGCTGAGGCCGCCGGGCCGACCGGTGAGCCGTTTGCCGTGCTCGCTGCGGTGGATGCCGATGATGACCACGGCCAGGCCGACTGCGAGGAGGACGGCGGAACAGAGGATGAGGTGGAGCATGGCTATTCCGCCTCCCCGCTGCGGTCGTTGCGTGCTGCCTGAGGAATCGCGACCGCGCGGTACTCGACAGGGCCGAAGTAGCGGGAAGCGATGTAATGCCCGTCCGGCGTGTCGTTCCGGCTGGCCGTCGCGCCGATCTGCTCGGCGATTACGTCGACTTCCACGAACATCTCCGCGTCGGTATCCCTGGAGGGAAACACGAGCAGGTCGGCGAAGCGCGGCGCGGGAACCTGCGGGTTCTGATCGAGGAATTCTGCGAGGTCACGCAATCCGGCGATAAGCCGGGCGCGTTCCTGGTCGTCTGCGTAATAGCTCATCCGACATCACTCCATTTCATTTCTCGGTTGCCTTGCAATCGAGAAATTAGGTCGCCGGATGCGCCCGAACCAATATCACCGTGATATATCACGGTGAGATAATTCCGCCGTGACCTGCCCGCATAGCACGATGCGGGCTGAACTTCAATCTCACGGTGATATATCACGGTGAGATATTCGCAGTTTGATAATCGAGTGATTCATGATTGACTAGGGCCTGGTGCCGCTCATTGCGGCTGGCACCGCGCCAAGCGTGCACAGCGACCAAGGGAAACGGGAAGCACACGCCATGAATCCGGCCATTTTGGCGCGCCCGCGCGCTAGCAGCGCTACAGCAAGCCCATGCGGACCCGCCGTGCCCGCTCTCGGGTACGTGCGTTAGGCGTCGGCACGATGACCAACGCCATGAGCGAGGCGGGGACGCGCGCCATCCTCAAACAGGCCTGCGAGGTAGCCGGGCTTAGCGCCAACAGCGCGCGTCTGCTACGCCTGGGCTCCAACGCGGTCTACCGCCTGACTGCCCCGGTGGTGGCGAGGATCGCGCGCCCCGAGGCCGGTACCGCCGCCGCGCGCCGCATGATCGCGGTCGCCCGGTGGCTCGAATCAGCCGCCTATCCCGCGGTGCGCGCCCTCCCTCTGGATCAGCCCATCGTGCTCGACAGCCACGCCGTCACGTTCTGGGAGGCAGTCTCGGACGACGGCGACCAGTACGCCACAATCGATCAAGTCGCGGAGCTGATAGCAAGACTCCACAAGATGACGGCCCCCGACGGCCTGTGCCTGCCTGCGCTGGAACCGTTCCGCAATGCCGGGCAGCGCATTGCCGAAAGCCGTTGGCTTACCGGGGATGACCGCGCCTGGATGACAGGCGAGCTGGGGAGGCTTCAAGCCGAGTATGCCGGTCTGGACTTCGCGCTACCGCAAGGCGTCATTCATGGTGATGCCAACATCGGTAACGTCCTCCGCGATTATCACAGTAATCCGGTAGTCATCGACCTAGACGACTTCGCCACCGGGCCGCGCGAATGGGATCTCATCCAAACCGCCATCTACTATGACCGCTTCGGCTGGCACACCCGCGAGGAATACGAGACTTTCACCCAGGTGTACGGGTACGACCTGTTGCAATGGCCTGGTTATCCCGTGCTAGCCGCTGTCCGTGAATTCGTCATGGTCACGTGGATGGTGCTAAAGGCTGCTGAGAGTAGCCGCACGTCCGTCGAGGCGCGGAAGCGCCTTCACGCACTGCGTACCGGGGAGAGTCGTAAGGACTGGGATCCGTTCTAAACGACTCGCGTGCGGCGCCAATGCCTTAGAACGAGAGGGTTTTTGCCAACAACCAGGGCTCTTGGTCCAGAGCATCAAGAACAAGGTGAGGTACCACTGAAATAGCCTCTTCTAGGGCATACTGTAGGGGTACGGCGCTTGGCGATTTATTGAGGTCGAGCAAAGCCGTCCATTTGCGTGGTTGATATCGTGCGAGAATTGAACAACTATATAGTAGAAGCCACCAAGTCATCAGGCTGGAAGGAGGTTGCTTTTCTTGCTCTACGCACGGCCTGGCGAAACGATCGTCCCGATACCGATATTCAGGTGCGATTTTATCGAAGAAATCCTCCTTTTCTCCTTGGCTAAGCTGGCTCCACATCTCAGGCGGTGGCCACTCAAGGGTCACCCGCCAAGCTTGACGAGGCCGATCCGGGTCCTGAATAGAGTCAAGTGTCGCAGGAATTTTCCCATCCTTTATCCCAAGGTAAGCTGAGAAAATTTCGTAGAGTCGCTGAGCTTGCTCATGTAGATCTTCTGGCAGGTCCGGCGGAGATACATGCACCTGAGCCTGCGGAGCATCCTGGAAGGTATTCGAGACTACTATAAGGGGGGTTGGGTCCGTCGAGTCTCGGAAACTTACCGGAAGGAGATCCGGCAAGGAGGCCCAGAGTTTGCCGAGGGAAACCGGACCCTCGATAACTGGTGATCCCGTTGCAGATGCCACTCTCTGAAAGGCTCCATCCCCTTCTGGGGCGACTTGAATATCCATAAAATCAGGCTGCGCGTCAACTAGTTTCAGGCCATGCCGACTGAAGCTCCATTGATCAGGCCCGTGTGCGGCCGCAATCGCCATACCTGCTTGGGCGAGTCCATAATAAAGATTCAACGGACGGGTTGCCGGGGTCACAACCTTGGCTGCCTCAATCTGCTCTTCAAATTGAGCCATTGCGGCTACAAAGGTCTGCTGTCGGACTTTAGAATCCTTGAGTCGCGATTTCTCGACCAGACTGGTACGCCGATCTCGCAGCGCGAACCAAATCATCGACGTGTCGTCAATCACCATGTCTCCCAAAAAGGTTTTCCCGCTGACGTTGGCGCAGATTAGACCGCAGTTGGCCGTAACTGTTCTTCCAAGCTGGCCATAAGTTTAGGCCTGGCGGGTCCACGAACATCATTAGCTGAACAGGCTGCCTGCCGAATCTAATTCCCAGCCGGTACCGCAGAGTATGCATAGAATCGCAGGTGGATGCGATCCCAATGACCATCCAGATATGTTCCATCAGTTTCTTGAGCCCGTACTGACTGGTGAGCCACTGATGGTAGTTCTGGCCGTGACGCGGTGCTGGTGCGTGAACCTTAAGCCATTCGGCAACGTCGGGGTCGAGATAATTGTAAATGATCTCATTCACGAGATGACCCCAGTACTTAGGGCGATGCTGGACTGATCCTTTCCAGCCAGTCAGGCGGCCGAATTCTTTCCAGAGTTCATCGGGGAAAGTCTTCTCCCAGGGACGCATCTCCTCTTCCAGAAAGGCTCTAAGCTTCACCTGGAGAGCATCCTCGGCGCGAGCGTACTGATAACCGGTAGCCTCATCAATGAGGGCAATAAGACCTACGGTGGCGCACGCTGATAGGAATGCGCTCGCCTTGAACGCGATCTCTCGTTGCCGGGCAGTGAGAGGCGCACCGTCACTAAGGGCTGTCACATATGCCCGGCATATGGACAGGAAAACTTCGGCAGTCAGTCCGAACACCCGCTTGTAGGTGACCTCGGGTAGTGTAAATTCGACTAGTTCATCGTCCAAATTCAGGTCGAGATATTTGGCCAAGTTACTCACGCCGACATAGCTTTTGAGGTCACCACCGCGCTTGATACCGCTCAAAGCAGTTGTGGCACTTGTGCGACTGATGACGCGACGACCATCGCTAAGGACATAACATGCGATTTCCTCGCTGCCAAGTACGAGTCCGCCAGAGTATCTCGCAGCCGGCAGAGGGGGCACCACGACAGCCTCAGGGACTGTCACGAAGTCACTTGGGCTCACCTGAAGATCACGTTCCGCAGCAGCGGCGAGGATCTTGGCTTGCCACTTGGTAGAGACGCGGCCGACCTTGACCCAGTAGGCAACCGTGCTCTGCCTGGTGTCCAGGGCGTCCGCTAGGGCACTCTGGCCGCCGAAGGCGTTGATGATCTTCGTGATTTGAGCCATGAGCAGCACACTACCAAATTTTTCGTTAGGAGCTGGCTAGTTTTCGTTAATGCGATCGGGTCCAGACTCTGGAGGCCGGGACAGCCAGCCCGTCACGGGTCTGCTCCGACGGCCTAGGCGGATACCTACGAGCCCGTCAGGTCTCTTTGAGAGCGAACCGAACACCCCACAGAAGCGCCGATCCAACAGGAAACTGCGGTCACTCGTGGTCGCCCGAGGGCACCCAGCTCTAGGCGGTGGACTTATCCGGTCGTGAGGCGATCCGCCACAGCCGAGAACTGCGTGCATCCTCGCGGAACGCGGCGATCGGGCCACTAGCGTTGGCCGGGAGGTTCCTGGCGAACTCGCGCAGGTAGCTCACGCACCGCGCCGAGCGGATCTGATCGCCCGACAAGATCGCCTTGAGGACCATGGTGCATGCCTGCTCGGCGTCCCCGGCCGCGAGATGAGCGTCCGCGAGCACCAGCGAGACAAAGAAGTCACTGCGCCCGAACGTCGCCTCCGACGCCTTGAGGCTGCTGTCCGCGTACCGAATGGCGTCGGATGCGCGGCCCAGGTCACGCATGCAGTGCCCGAACTCGGCGGACAGTTCTGACTCGTTGAAATACTGCATCCAGACCGGGGCGTCTTCCGGATTGGCCTGGTCGAATTCCGTCACGCTCTCCGAAAGGGCGCGGCTGCAGGACTTCGCATCGCCCAGGCGGGCGAGCGCTCGCGCTTCCATCGCGTGGAAGTGCGCGGTCAGCATTGGCGGGGCTACTCCGCGCGTGCCAGTCAACGCCGCCCGGGCGAGGTTCGCGGCATCGGTGAACTTTCCGGCGAATGTTGCCTGGTGGCTCATCGCGTCGAGGATGCTCCCGCCAAGCAGCCGATCACTGCCCGCTTGGGCGAGTGATAGCGCCTGGACGAAATATCCCTGAGCCATGCCGCTTATGGGCGCGCTATCGTAGGTCATCCACGCGGCGAGCAACGTTGCCTCGGCTACAGCCGAGAACAGCTCATGGCCCACGGCGTCGCTGTACCGGCCGCGCAAGAGTCGGTCACCATCGACGCTCAGGTACTTGATGAGTGCTTCGCGAGCGTGGCCTCCGCCGAACCGGTTGTCGAGTTCAGCGAACATATCCACCGTCGCCCGGAACCGCGTTATGTCGCCCGCGCCGATGAGGGCGCCGCGGGCACGTTCCTGCTCTGGCATACGGCCGGGATCAACGAGCCACCGAAGGGAGGCGTCACCCCATGCGCGGGGATCGCACCGGCCGTGCAGGAACGCGCTCGCGTCGGCGAGGTCCACGTGCCACAGCGCGGCCACGCTCTCTGTCGCATGGGCCGCTCCATTCGGGTAGCTCAGCGTGGTGTCTGCTGCCGTGATCGCGCCTGCCGAGGTTGCTGCGGCGGGGTCCAGACCGAGCGCCCGGCGGGCGGCAGCAGGTAGGCCGACGCCATCGGCGAACTTCTGAAAAGTGCCGACGCCCTTTGGCTCGCGCCTGCCCGTCCTCCACTCGCTTAGCCGTCCCTGAGGGAGGCCGGTCAGCGCGGATATCTGCCCCTGGGTGATGCCAGCGGAACCGAGGGCGGAAATGACCGCGCCAAGGTCACGTCTGGTGCATGCGTCCAATACGTCTGGACGCGCGCAGACACGTTCCACGATTGTCCGCACGTCGGCGGAACTGACTGCCATTGGCGCGCCCGTTTCCCTTGGTCGCTCGCCTACTGCCTGTCAGTGTGCGCAGAACATCACACTACGAACTGATACGGGCGAAAGATGGCGTTGGTTCGCCAAGGCTTGCGGCTGTGCCGAAGATGGCCCGATGCAACTACTGGATATGGCCCAGCCGTGCCGGGGGCGGACGCCAATCCCTAATCGTTTTGGACAGGATGAGCAACGAACGTTCCGCGACCATGGAGCACAATCAGCCACCCTTCCCCGGCTAGCTCCTCCTTGGCCCTTCGGATCACGTCCCGGCTCACGCCGTATTGCTCCGCCATGTCCAGTTCGCTGGGCAGCCGGTCATCGACGGCGAGCGCTCCTGAGCGGATGTCGCCGATCAAGTCGTCATAGACCTGCTGCCACAGCAACCTTGGCGCACGGTGGCTGATGCGGTCTCGTTTGTCTGGCAGAGACATAGGTGATCATGGTCGCACGTCCCCTGACCTGCGTTAATGTCGCCTACGTATGTCAACGTTGCCGACATCTGCATACCTCATATAGAGTATGGCTGTCCGGCAGGGTCGTTCGGTCGCTCAGTCGCCCGTTTCCCGCGGCCCTGCCGGGCGTCGACCGGGTCCGCGCTCGTGCGGTCCCTACCGCCAGCTGCGCGAGGGGTACGCATGAGCGGCGACGCGAGCGACCCCGCCCGGTACTTCGGCCGCGAGGTTCGCCGGGCACGGTTGGCTGCGAGGATGTCGCTCGCCGACTTGGGGCGCGTGGTCGGATACCACACCAGTCAGGTGTCGCGTGTGGAACGTGGCGTGCGCACGCCTTCCGAGAAGTTCGCCCAAGGGTGCGACAGGGCATTTCCTGGGCGTGGCGGGTGGTTCTACGGCTTCTACCAGGAAAGCCGGCAATGGTCCGCGACTCCACCATGGCTGCGCAACTGGGTTGAGGAGCATGAGCGGTGCGCGGTCAGCCTGCGGATCTGGCAGCCGTCCTCGTTGTCGGGACTGCTCCAAACCGAAGCGTTCGCGCTGGCGCTGCTGCGGACGTTCCCCGGCGCGACACGCGAGCAGATCGAACAGCGATTGTCCGCGCGAATGTCCCGCAAGACGGTTCTCACCCGCGACAAGCCCTCCGCGCCCATGGTGTGGTTCTTGGTCGATGAGGCCGGGCTTCGTCGGTGCACGGAAAGTACGCTTGTCATGGCTGAGCAGGTTGACCATCTGCTTGCGCTCGCCGAGTTGCCGAACGTCACGGTTCAGGTAGTGCCGAACGTCGGGCATCCCGGGCTCACCGGAGGCTTTGCCATCGCAGAAAAGGCGAAGGGATCGGCAGCGTATATTGAGACTGCGCTGGGTGGTCAGGTTTTCGAAGACGCTCAGGCCGTGCGAACCTTGTCAGTCAGGTTCGACGCGCTCAGGACCGAAGCGCTGCGAGGCACCGAAAGCCTCCGCCTTATCGAAGAGGTGGCACGCGAGTGGAGACGGCAGGCAACTGGCGTAAGTCCAGTTACTCAGGCGCGGACGGCGGCGAGTGCGTAGAGGTTGCCTCCGCAGCCGACGTTGTGATGGTGCGTGACACCAAGAACCGTGGCGGAGGCATTCTGGTGGTGCCCGCCAGCGCGTGGTGTGCCTTCGTGGCGACGGTGAAGTAAGCGCCACACGATAGCGTTTTAGAGCGAGCGCGTATCTCGGACATTCGAGGGCGCAAGCGGAGGCATTTTCGGCAGGACTGATTTGCCAAGCGTGGCAATGGTGTCCAGATGCGAGGTACTGACTACCGAGTGCGTTCCCGTGCGTGCAGGCTGCCATCACGCAGGCACGAAGGGACGCAAGACGATGACAATCGCCGCCGCAGAAACCATGTCACTAATCGCGTTCACGATGCCGGGCACTCCGTGCTCGGTGCAGATGGCGCGCTTCTACGTCCGATCAACACTCGCCTTCCACGACCTCGGCGACTACGCCGATGACGCGGAGATGGTCACCAGCGAACTTGTCACCAACGCGATAAAGCACGCGAGCGCGGCAAGGGTCGGACTGGAAATCGTGCACCTTAGAGAATTCAGGGCGATTGCGGTCATCGTCGCCGATCCTTCACCGCAACCGCCGGTCAAAGGCCACCCGGACAAATTCAGTACGCACGGGCGTGGACTGATTGTCGTCGATACCCTGTCTTTCCACTGGGGATGGCGACCGAACGCTTCCGGAAAAACCGTGTACGCGATCCTGACCAGGAAGGCATGAGCGATGGAAGCCATCTCTGACCTGCCCATGCTCCACGACATGGACGCCGACTACACGCCCCAGTACGTCAAGCTCGCCCGCATCCTCCGCGACAGGATCGAATCCCGCCAGTACCAACAGGGACACCCGCTACCCGCCGCCAAGCTGGCCAGCGAGCACGAGGTGTCCATTCGCGTCGCCTGGCACGCGCTGGAGATGCTAGCCGCGAACAAGTACGTGCATCGCTCCGGAAGCTTCTCCCCCTACAAGGTCACCCGGCAGGCAGGCGCATGATGCGCGGTCGGCGCAACGCGGGGGAGGAGGTCCCGCGCGAGCAGGCATCCATCATCGGGGCGAATATCCGCGCCCTGCGACGGGACCGGGGATGGACCCAAGCCCAACTCGGGGAACTCATGGAGTGGCCCACCAACTCAACCGTATGCGCGGCCGAAGGCCGCCGCGACGGCCGGCAGCGAGGATTTACCACCGAAGAGGTACAGCGGCTAGCCGACATCTTCGGCGTCAAGCCATGGCAGCTCGCCACCCGGTGCGCCCACTGCTGCGGCTACCCGCCACCCGGGTTCGCTTGCCTGACCTGCGGAGCCCGCCGCTAACGCGCTGGCCGGACGGGGATGCTCGGCTTTGCCGGGGACGCTTGCACGTCCCCGGCTTCCTGTCCTAACCTGCCGCAAGCGTGGCGAGGTACGCGCGCACCAGCTGGGCGCGTGGCTGTCCCACATGGAGTCTCGCCCGTATAACGCGAATCGATGGCAGGCCACCGGCCGCAACGTCGCCGGCGAACTCCTCAGCGGCCTGGGCTTGTAGTGCATACGGCATGCCCGCCGCTGCTTGCCCTGTCTCGGGTGATGCGTCGCCTGCAGTCTGCTGTGTCCCGCGGATGATCATCATGAGCAGTTCGTAGGACCCGACCAGCGCCACCGCCGGCCACGCGCCCACTGCGGCGCCGACCGGGCCGTGCCCTAGTCCGTGGGCGACGTTCGCCGCGAGGGTGGCCGCGATGCCCAGGCCAAGCAGCCACCGCGCCAGCGACGGCACGGGCACGCCCCGGC
>Ga0335075_10015225_pt1 | contig 11532 bp, 11 predicted proteins | sample Lox_Sample_24_FD_206723 | JGI IMG/M metagenome (GOLD analysis project Ga0335075, IMG submission 206723) | Soil microbial communities from Loxahatchee National Wildlife Refuge, Florida, United States - Lox_Sample_2.4 | ecosystem: Environmental > Terrestrial > Soil > Wetlands | place: USA...
CAGGTGCAGGCATCGCCCATCTACCAAGCCCCAGCTGCCGGCGATCGATGTGGATCGGCGCCTAGATTGACACAAAAGTGTCAAAATGACACCATCGTTCCATGCCTCAGGCGTCACGAACGTCCAATCCGCTGGTGCGCCTGGTCGACGAGGTGGTGCGGCTGCAGGGACGTCTCAAGGGCGTGTTTGCCGGGTCGAACGAGGCCGCCGGCCTTCCGCCGATGGAGCTGACGGTGCTGACGGCCGTGGTCGAGGCGGCGAGCCCCCCGACGGTGCCGCAGATCGGACGCAGCCTCGGCCGGCCGCGCCAGGTGATCCAGCGCGCGGCGCACGCGCTCATCGCGGCGCAGCTCATCGAGACCGCGCCGAACCCCCATCACAAGCGCGCGCCGCTGCTTGCGGCGACGCGCCGCGGCAGGGCCGTCAAGCGCAAGGCGGACGACTGCGCGATCCGTGCGGCCAACGCGTTCCTGGGCGGCATCGACGCCGCGCGCTGCAGCCGCCTGGCAAGGGAGCTGCGCGCGCTGCGCGGCGAGATCGAGGCCTACCTGCGCACGCAGCCGGCATGACGCTTCCCTGCGCACACGATCTCGCCGCGCTGATCGACGTTCCACGCCTGAGCGCATGGCTCGATGAGCACATCCCCGCGCTGGGCGATGCGCCGCTCGAGGCGCGCATCATCCACGGCGGCACCTCGAACGTGATCATCAGTCTCGACCGCGGCGGTCAGAGCATGGTCCTGCGCCGGCCGCCCGCGGTGCCGCCGCCGGGGAGCGAGAAGACGGTCCTGCGCGAGGCGCGCGTGCTGCGCGCGCTGAACGGCACCCCGGTGCCCCACCCGGTGTGCTACGGGGACTGCGCCGACACGGCGGTGATCGGCGCGCCCTTCTATGTCATGGAGCGGGTCTGCGGCTGGCCCGGGGAGCTGCGCGATGACAGGATCCATCATCGGCCGCCGTTCGACCGCATGCCGTACGAGTACGGCATACCGTTCGCGGCGGTCGACGGACTCATCGCTCTGGCGAACGTCGACTACCGGGCCGTCGGACTCGAGGGCTTCGGCAAGCCCGAGAATTTCCTCGCGCGCCAGGTCGACCGCTGGACCGGACAGCTCGCGTCCTACCGCAAGCTCTACAATTATGCGGGCCGCGATCTGCCCGGCTTCGAGCTGACGGCGCAATGGCTGCGCGACCACGTGCCCGCCGATTTCAGGCCGGGCATCATGCACGGCGACGTCGCCACCGCCAACATGCTGTTCGCGCCGGACCCTCCCGCGCGCCTGACCGCCCTGATCGACTGGGAGCTGTCCACCATCGGCGACCCGCTGCTCGACCTCGCCTGGTTCTGCAACAGTCTGCGCGATGAGCGCTCGGCACATCACTCGCCGGCGAAGTCGCATTACAACGTCGACAACTGGCCGACGCGCCAGGAATTGGTGCGCTACTACTGCGCCGGGACCGGCCGCGATGCGTCCCATTTCGACTACTACCTGATCCTTGCAAAATTCAAGGGCGGGTGCATCCTCGAGTACAAGGTTGCGCAGGCGGCGGCCGGCATCCTGCCGCGGGAGACGGGCGAGTACTTCTCGCGCATGGTCCTGTCGAGCTTCGCCGAGTCGGCGAAGCTGATCCACAGCATCGGGTAGAGGCGCCATGATCGACTTTCGCATCGAACCGCAATTGCAGAGCAAGCTCGACTGGATGGCGAAATTCGTCCGCGAGGAGTGCGAGCCGCTGGATCTGCTCTTCGAGAGTCACGGCGCGCCCTACGACGTGAAGAACGAGTACTCGCGCCGATTGCTCGGGCCTCTGCGGGCGAAGGTGAAGGCGCAGGGCTTGTGGGCCTGCCATCTCGGGCCCGAGCTCGGCGGTCCGGGATATGGCCAGCTGACGCTCGCCCTGATGAACGAGATCCTCGGCCGCTCGCGCTGGGCGCCCACCGTGTTCGGCACCGCTGCGCCCGACACCGGCAACGCGGAGATCCTCGCCATGTTCGGCACGCCCGCTCAGAAGGCGAAGTATCTGCAGCCGCTGATGGAGGGGGAGATCGTATCGAGCTTCTCCATGACCGAGCCGCAGGCCGGCGCGGACCCGAAGGAGTTCACCTGCCGCGCCCATCGCGACGGCGATGAGTGGGTCATCGACGGATACAAGTGGTTCACGTCGAATGCCCGCTACGCGAGCTTCCTGATCGTGATGGCGGTGACCAATCCCGAGAACCCGCCGCATGCCCGCATGTCGATGCTGATCGTCCCGGCCGACACGCCCGGCATCGAGTTCATCCGTCACGTCAGGACCATGGGCGATGGCCACGGCCCGGACGACGGTATCCATGCCTTCATTCACTACGACCGCGTGCGCGTACCGCTCGACGCCATGCTGGGCGGCCCCGGCGAGGGGTTCAAGGTGGCGCAGGCCCGCCTCGGCGGCGGGCGCATCCACCATGCGATGCGCACGGTCGGCCAGTGCCAGCGTGCGATCGACATGATGCTCGAGCGCGCGGTATCGCGGCGCACGCAGGGCAAACTGCTCGCCGAGCACCAGTTCGTGCAGGGAATGATCGCCGATTCCATCATCGAGCTGGAGCAGTTCCGACTGCTGGTGCTCAAGACCGCATGGATCATCGACCATGAGCCGCACGGCGCGGCGCGCACTCACATCGCCATGTGCAAGGTGCAGCTGGCCAAGGTCTATCACGACATCGCGCAGCGCGCCGTGCATCTGCACGGATCCCTGGGCATCACGCTCGAGACGCCGCTCGCGACCATGTGGATGGGCGCGCCCTCGCTCGGCATCGCCGACGGCCCGACCGAGGTGCACAAAGTGCAGATCGCCAAGGCCTATCTGAAGCGGGCCACGCCCGCGGCCGGGCTGTTTCCGAGCGAGCACATCCCGACCCGCAAGCAAGCCCTGCACCCGTCCGGGAAAGCGAGCCAGTGAGCCTCGATCCGCTGTTCGACTTCACCGGCAAGGTCGTGCTGGTCACCGGCGGCTCGCGCGGCCTGGGGCATGAAATGGTCAAGGCCTTTGCCGCGCGCGGCGCGCACCTGGTCATCGCGAGCCGCAAGCTCGATAACTGCGAGAAGGCGGCGGCGCAGGTTCGGGCGCTCGGCGGGCGCGCACTGGCAGTATCCGCGCACGTCGGCAAATGGCCCGAGTGCGATGCGCTCATCGAGAGCGCCTATGACGAGTTCGGACGGGTCGACATACTGGTCAACAATGCCGGGATGTCGCCCGCCTCCCGCAGCCACGAGATGCCCGAGAGCCTGTTCGACTCGGTGCTCAACTTGAACTTCAAGGGGCCTTTCCGCCTCGCGACCCAGATCGGCCACCGCATGAGCTGCGCCGGCGGCGGCTGCATCATCAATGTCAGCTCCACCGGAGCGCTCATGGCGCTGCCGCAAGCCGTCGCTTATGGCGCGGCAAAGGCCGCGCTCAACGCCATGACCGTCTCGCTGAGCCGTGAATATGCCCCGAAAGTGCGGGTCAACGCGATCTCCGCGGGCCCGTTCCTGACCGACATCGCGAAAAGCTGGGATCCCGCGGCGCTCGAGCGCATGCCGCTGCCGCTCGGACGGGCCGGCAACCCGCCCGAGATCGTGACCGCGGCGCTGATGCTCGCGAGCCCGGCCTCCTCCTTCACGACGGGCGCGCTGCTGCGCGTCGATGGCGGGCAGCGCTAGCGTATGCCGCGCGCCGTCATCGCCGATGCGTTGGGACCGATCGCGAGCTACGCGCTGCGCGCCCACGACCCCGGACCGCCCGGACCCACCCAGGTCAAGATCGCGGTGAAAGCCGCCGGCGTCAGCTTCGTCGACGTGCTGACGGCCGAAGGCAGGTACCACGTCGCTCCGCCGACTCCCTTCATCCCGGGCAGCGAGTGTGCCGGAATCGTCGCGGCGACCGGCGCACAGGTGAAGGCGTTCGCGGTCGGCCAGCCGGTGGTGGCGACGGGCTTCGGCGGCATCTTCGCCGAGACGGTCAATCTGCCGGCGCGCTCCATCTGGCCGATGCCGGCGAATCAGACGTTCGCGCAAGCCGCGGTGTTTCCGGTCAGCTACACCACCGCCTGGCACGCGCTCATCGACCGCGGCAGCCTGCGCGCCGGAGAAACGCTGCTGGTCCTCGGCGCGGGCGGCGCGAGCGGCTATGCCGCGGTGCAGATCGGCAAGCACCTGGGCGCACGCGTCATCGCCTCCGCCTCCTCCGAAGCCAAGCGCCGCATGGCGCTCGCGGGCGGCGCCGACGCCGCCGTGAATGCGCGCTCCGAATCCTGGCGTGAGGACCTCAAGAAGGCCACGGGCGGGCGCCAGTTCGACGTGATCTTCGATCCGGTCGGCGGCGAGAGCACGGAAGCCGCCTTCCGCACGCTCGGCTGGAACGGCCGGCACCTGATCATCGGCTTTCCGGGCGGCATCGCCGCGCTGCGCACCAACCTGCCGCTGCTGAAGGGCGCAAGCCTGATCGGCGTCAACCTGCGTCAGTTCGGCGAGGTCGATCTCGGACGCGCCGAGGCCAACCGCGGGCTGGTGTTCGCGCTGGCGGCGCGCGGGGTGCTGATGCCGGTGGTCGCCGAGCGCTTTTCCCTCGAGCAATTCGCGGCGGCGATGGCGGCCGCGGCCGCCGGCCGCAGCGCCGGGCGCATCGTGCTCACGATCGGCGAGCAAGAATGAGCGGCCGGGCAGCCGAGCGCTGAGCTCATCGGCGTTCCCTCATCACCGTCCTGGATTTGACGAGCGCGGTCGCATCCGCCGGCGTGCCTTGCTGGAGGGCGGCGTCCGGCAGCCAGCGAATGACGCCACGGCGCAGCAGCAGGATTCCGTCGGGATAACGGACGGACCTGGGGTAGGCCTGCCACCCCCATCTGCCCTGGGCATGACGCCCGCTGGAGGTGATCTCCTCGCGCGACACCGTCAAGGTGGTTTCGGCTCCAAAATCGGCGCGGCGCTTGAATCGATGCAAAATGCCGATCTTCGTCGCGGCCACCATGCCTGCCGTGAGCAGCAGCGCCGCCCCGACGGCGATCCCCACCGAGGCGCGCGAGGGTGAGCGCCGGGTCCCGAGAAAGATTCCGAGGATGGCGAGCGCGATGATTCCGTACTGCACCGGCAGCCTGAGCATGAAAGTGCGCTGTCCGTAGTATCGATCGATGATCGTCCGGTAGTAGGCCGCATCGGCGCGGAACTGGTAGATCAGCACGGGTCCGCGGTAGCTGTCTGGGCCGTGTTTCACGATGCGACGCGGCTATCGCCCGGCCTCCCGGCCGCCGCCGGGCGCGCCGTAGCGGCGGCGCAGCTCGTGCTTCTGCAGCTTGCCGGAGGCGAGCCGCGGCAGACTCGGGACGAACTCGACCGAGCGCGGACAGCTGAGCGCCGATATGCGGCCGCGGCACCAGGCGATGAGCTCCGCCGCCAGCGCATCATTCGCCTCCTGCCAGTCCTTCGGCTGGACGAGGGCCTTCACTTCTTCGCCGAATTCCGGGTTCGGCACTCCGATGACCGCGGCGTCGAGCACCTTGGGGTGCAGGATGAGAGCGTCCTCCGCTGCCTGCGGATAGATGTTGACGCCGCCGGAGATGATCATGAAATCCTTGCGGTCGGTGAGGAACAGATAGCCATCCTGATCGACCCGCCCGATGTCGCCGAGCGTGTACCAGTCGCGGCGCGACGGATGCCGCGCCCGCGCCAGGGTGTGCGGATCATTCAGATACTGCGAGCGCAGATCCGCGGGCGTTTCGAAGTAGATGAGCCCTTCGGCTCCCGTGGGCAGCTCCTCTCCGGCATCGGCGCAGATGTGGATGGCCCCCGCCCGCGATCGGCCCACGGAGCCCGGCTTGCGCAGCCATTCCTCGGGAGAGATATAGGTGCTGCCGAACGCCTCGCTGCCGCTGTAGTACTCGTGGATGATGGGGCCGAGCCAGCTCATCATGCGCCGCTTGATCTCGACGGCGCAGGGAGCGGCCGCGTGGATCACCTGCTTCAGGGAGCCGAGGTCGTAGGCGCGGCGCTGCTCATCGGACAGCGCCAGCATGCGCACGAACATGGTGGGCACGAACTGTGCCTGCACCACGCGCCAGCGCTCGATGGCCTTGAGCGACTCGAGGGCATCGAACTTGCGCAGCGTGACGGCCGTTCCGCCGAGGCGTTGCGTGGCGAGCATGCCGGCGAGCGGCGCGGAGTGATACATGGGTCCGGCGTTGAAGGTCACGAGCGGATCGATCCCCTCCAGCAAGCGCGTGCCCTCGAACGGCGCAACCTCCTCGATCGGGCCGGGCTTGAAGGGCCGCAGGATGCCCTTCGGTCGTCCCGTGGTTCCGCTCGAATAGAGCAGATAATGGCCCGACACTTGATCCGCGATCGGCGTGGCCGGCTGCGCCGCGAGTGCCTCGCGCAGCGGGCGCGTGCCGGCCGGCGCCGCTGCGCCGCTGCAGAGCACGGCCTCGACCCGCGGCAGCAGCTCGCCGCGCCGCTCGATGAGGCCCGCCGGGGCAGTTTCGGCCGAGAGGATCAGGACCCTCGCCCCGCAGTCGTTCACAACGGCGGCGGCCTCGCTCGCCGTGAGGTGCGTCGACAGGATTGCGGCCAGCAATCCAGAGCGCTGCGCGCCCCAGTACAGGACCGGATAATCGAGGCTGTTGCGCAGCATGAGCGCGACGCGCTCGCCCGGCGCGAGACCGAGCCGGCGAAAGAGCTGTGCGGCGCGGTTCGAGCCCCGGTCGAGCTCGCGATAGCTCAACTGCTCGCCGGTATCGGCGATCGCCAGCGCGCAATGGTCGGGGTGTGCGAGGGCGTGCTGATAAGGGTGCATTGCGAGCCCCCCGCCCCAGCTACCGCTTCACGGCGCTCGGCGCGCCGGCGCGGCGCTCAACGCGGCTGCATGCGGATGGCGCCATCGAGCCGAACGGTCTCGCCGTTGAAGTAGCCGTTGCGGATCATCTCCAGCGCCAGACTCGCGTACTCTTCCGGGCGCCCGAGCCGCTGCGGAAACGGCACCATCGCGCTCAACGCGTCCACGAGCTTCTGCGATCGCAGCATCGGCGGGGTCGCAAAAATACCCGGCTGGATGGTCACCACGCGAATGCCCTCGCGCGCCAGATCGCGCGCGATCGGCAAGGTCATGCCGACGATCGCCGCCTTCGCCGCCGAGTAGGCTGCCTGGCCCATCTGCCCGTCGGTCGCCGCCGCCGAGGCCGTGTTGACGATCACGCCGCGCTCGCTGTCGATCGGCTCCTGCGTCATCATCCCCGCCGCCGCGCGGGTGATGCAGCGGAACGTGCCCACGGTGTTGAGGCGCAGCACCCACTCGAACTGATCGGAGGGGAAGACATTGATCTTGCCCGTCTCCTTGTCGCGCCGCGCCGTCGCGATGGCGTTGCCCCCGCCCGCACAACACACCAGCGCACGTTCCTGACCCTGCGCGGCGCGCGCCTGCGCGAAGGCCGCGTCCACGCTCTCATCGGAGAGCACATCGCAGCTGCAGAAGGTGGCACCGGTCTCGGCCGCCGCCTGCCGGCCCTGCTCCTCGTTGCGATCGAAAATCGCGACCTTCGCGCCGGCCTCGCGCAGGGCCTTGACGGTCGCCAATCCGAGCCCGGAGGCCCCGCCCGTCACGATGGCAGCTAGAGTCAAATCAATCTTCATGCCCGCTCTCCATTGCTCGATCGCCCACCCGTCGCCGGGCGGTTCCGCGTCTGGCCGCGTAACCGATCAACAGTGTAGTATGGTTGCCGGCTGCCACAAAGGGGAGTCGCCGTTATGACGCAGGTGATGAAGGGCGTGCGGGTGCTGGAGGTGGCGCAATACACCTTCGTGCCGGCCGCCGGCGCGATCCTCGCCGACTGGGGCGCCGACGTCATCAAGATCGAGCATCCGGTGCGCGGCGACACGCAGCGCGGCTTCATCCGCCTCGGCGGCATGCAGATCGACCCGGCGCGCCATACCTTGATCGAGCATCCGAATCGCGGCAAGCGCAGCGTCGGCGTCGACATTTCCAAGCCCGACGGCATCGAGCTGATCTACGAGATCGCCAAGACCGCCGATGTGTTCCTGACCAACTACCTGCCTGCGCAGCGCCGCAAGATGAAGTTCGACATCGAGCACATCCGCGCCGCCAACCCGAGGATCATTTACGCCCGCGGCAGCGCCTACGGCGACAAGGGTCCGGAGCGCGAGGTCGGCGGCTTCGACGGCACCGCCTTCTGGGCGCGCAGCGGCGTCGGCTATTCGATGACGCCGGAGGGCCTGGATGGTCCCTTGACGCAAGGCATCGCCGCCTTCGGCGATTCGATCGGCGGCATGAACATCGCGGGCGGCATATCGGCCGCTCTGTTTCATCGCGAGCGCACCGGCGAGGCGGTCGAGCTCGATGTGTCGCTGCTGAGCACCGCGTGGTGGGCCGCCGGCACCTCGATCGATCAGTTCATCGAGAGCGGCAAAGTGATCCGCAACGGCATGCCCAAGTCCGGCGCCAGCCCCGGCAACCCTTTCATGGGCAATTTCTGGACCTCCGACGGCGGCACCATCAATCTGTGCATCATCACGCCGGGCCCGCACATCCGCGACACCTTCGCGCATCTCGGCATCCCCGAGGCCGCCGACGACCCCCGCTTCTCGGACGTTCAGGCGCTGCTGCGCAACTGGGAGGCGGGGAGCGAGCTCGTGGTGAAGGCCATCGCCAGCAAGCCTTTCGCGTACTGGCGCCAGCACCTGAAGACCATGACCGGTCAATGGGCGCCGGTGCAGAGCCTGCTCGATCTGGCGAGCGATGAGCAGGCGCTCGCCAACGACATGATCTTCGAGGTGGAAGCGTGCGACGGTGGCAAGCCGCTCAAGCTGGTGCGCGGGCCGGTACAGTTCGATCACGAGCCGGTGGCGACGACGCGCGCGCCGCAGGCCTCCGAGCATACCGAGAGCTTCTTGATGGAGCTGGGTCTGGATTGGGACCGGATCGAGCAGCTGAAGGCCAAGGGCGCCATTACCTGAGACTCATGAAAGCGGGAACGAAGTTGAAGAGCGCGGTGTGCGACACCGAGGTGGTGGTCATCAAGGCCGGCGATGCGCCGGTCGAGTGCGGCGGGGTGCCCATGGCGGCGGAGCGGCCGGCGCAGCAGGCCCCTCTCGACCCGGCCTTTGCGGGCGGGACGAAGATCGGCAAGCGCTACGTCAATGCCGCCCATACGCTCGAGCTGCTGTGCATCAAGGCAGGCCAGGGCTCGCTGTCCAGCGGCGGAGTCGCCTTGCAGCCGAGGGAAGCCAAGCCGCTGCCATCGTCCGACTGACGAGGCAGTCTCATTGCGTCGATGAACCTGTCGCTCGTTCTGCAAATGGCGGCTGAGGCCGAGCCCGAGCGCATCGGTCTCGTATGCGACGGGCGGCGCTGGTCATATCGCGCGCTGTGGGATGGCGCGCGGGGCGCGGCGGCCCTCATCCGCGAGAGCGGCTGTGCGCACGTCGCGCTGCTGGATGAGAACAGCGAAGCGGCCGCCGTGGCTCTGTTTGGCGCCGCGCTCGCCGGCGTCCCCTACGTGCCGCTCAACTACCGGCTCGCCGATGCCGACCTTGCGGCCTTGCTCGGCCGCGTGGCGCCCGCCTGCCTCATCGGCGACACCGGCCGCAGCGAGCGGCTGGCTCCGGATCACGGCATTCGCGCCTTCACGCGCGCTGCGTTCATGAGCGCAGCCCTGGAGCGCGCGGAAAACAGCGTCGCGCCCGACGAATCCGGGACCGGAGTCGCCATCCAGCTCTTCACCAGCGGCACCACGGCGGCGCCGAAGGCGGCCATCCTGCGCCACGCGAACCTGCTCGCCTACATCCTCGGCACGGTGGAATTCGGATCGGCCTCGATGGACGAAGCGGCGCTCGTCTGCGTGCCGCCCTATCACATTGCGGGAATCGCGGCCCTGCTGAGCTCGATCTACGCGCAGCGGCGCATCCTGCTGCTGCCGGCATTCGACCCGGATGACTGGCTCGCCTTCGCCGCAGCCGAGCGCGCCACCAACGCCTTCGTGGTGCCGACCATGCTGGCGCGCATCATCGCCCGCCTGGAGGCGGGTCGCAGCGCCGATCTCTCGGCCCTCGCGGCGGTTGCCTACGGCGGCGGCCGCATGCCCTTGGAGCTCATCGCGCGCGCTCTCGAGCTGCTTCCGCACACCGGCTTCACCAATGCCTATGGGCTCACCGAGACCAGCTCGACGATCGCGCTGCTCGGTCCCGAGGAGCATCGCGCGGCGCATCGGGCGAGCGATCCTGTCGAGCGCGCCCGCCTGGGCTCGGTCGGCCGTCCGCTGCCCACCGTGCAGATCGAGATTCGCGACGAGACGGGCCGTGCGCTGCCGCCGGGGCAGCCCGGCGAGATCTACGTGCGCGGCGAGCAGGTGTCCGGTGAGTATCGCGAGCGCAGCGCCCTGGATGCCGATGGCTGGTTCGCGACCCGCGACGCCGGGTGGATCGATTCGCAAGGCTATCTGTATCTGAGCGGCCGCGCGGACGATGTCATCGTGCGCGGCGGCGAGAACATCTCGCCGGGCGAGATCGAGGATGTGCTGCGCTCGCACCCGGCGATCGCGGATGCCGCCGCGTTCGCGATGCCCTCCGAGGAATGGGGCGAGACGGTCGCCATCGCCGTCGTCGTGCGCCCCGACCACGCGGCGCCGGCCGAGGCCGAGCTCAAGCAGCTCATCAAGAGCCGCCTGCGCTCCTCGCGAGTACCCGAGCGCATCGCATTCCGCGAGGCGCTGCCCTACAACGAAATGGGAAAGCTCCTGAGACGCGAGCTGCGCAAGCAGCTCAGCGAACCCCCCACCGCCGGCGAGCGCGCGCCATGACGCTCAGCCTCGATAGCCGCGCATGCGATTTCCCGCGTCGCAGCTGATGATGTCGTTGTTGATGAAGCGTCCTTCCTCGGAGGCGAGGAACACGCCGAGCGCCGCGATGTCCTGCGCCGTGCCATGCAGCGGCAGCAGCTGCATGCCCTTCACGCGCGCAAGCTGCTCGGGCGTCAGGTGGGCATTCGACGCAGGCGTCTCCATGAGACCGGGGGCGATGGCGTTGACGCGGATTCCATCGGCGCCGAACGCATAGGCCATGCCGAAGGTCATGGCGTTCAGCGCCGATTTGGTCAACCCGTAGGCGCTGGCCGGAACGTAGCTCGCCATCGAGGACTGATTGATGATGAGCCCGCGCGCCCTCGAAAGCGGCGCGCGCAGCGCCTGCGCCAGCAGGAGCGGCGCCAGCGTGTTGACTGCGAGATACTTGAGCCATTTTTCCTGGCTCAGCTTCTCGAACCCGGTCGTGATCTCGCCGTAGGCGATGCCGGCATTGTTGATCAGCACATCGAGCCGCGGATGCGTGCGGCCGAGCTCGGCGCCGAACTCCTGGATCTCCTTCTCGACCGCCAGATCGACGCGGTGCGCCGAGCAAAACGCGCCCTGCGCCCCGAGCAGCGCCGCGGTTTCCTCGAGCCCGGACGCCTCGACATCGGTGACGATGAGGCGCGCACCCTCCTGCGCGAATGCGAGCGCGTAGGCGCGCCCGAG
>Ga0335075_10015226_pt1 | contig 11531 bp, 9 predicted proteins | sample Lox_Sample_24_FD_206723 | JGI IMG/M metagenome (GOLD analysis project Ga0335075, IMG submission 206723) | Soil microbial communities from Loxahatchee National Wildlife Refuge, Florida, United States - Lox_Sample_2.4 | ecosystem: Environmental > Terrestrial > Soil > Wetlands | place: USA: Florida...
CGTCGGGCACCAGGCGCAAGTCGGCGCCCATTAGAGCGCCGCCATCATCGCTGCGCGGATCTCGTCATCGTCGACCGCCAGATACCGCTCGGTCGTCGCGATCGAGGCGTGGCCCATCAACCGCTGGACTGCCCGCAAGTTTCGCGATCCACGATAAGCGCGGGTACAGAATCTATGGCGCAGGGTGTGCATCGAAAACCCCGCGGGCAGAACACGCGAGACCATGATGCCCACCCACTGCGCGCTGATGTGGCCGCCGGTGCCGTTCGGGAAAAGCCACCCAGAAGAAGGCATCCCGGCTGTGTGTCCGGCCGCGCCGCGACTGATCGCCTCGGCGAGGTTGTCGCTGATCGGCACCATCCGCTCCTTACCACCCTTGCCGTGCACGAGCAGCTGCGCGGCGCCGTGCGCTACGAATACGTCGCGGGTATGCACTTGGGTGACCTCGGAGCGCCGCAGCCCGGCCTCGGCTGCCAGCCGCAACATCAGCCGCAGACGGGGATCAGCAGCCGCCAGCGCGGACTGCCATGCATCATCGGGCGCCGGCCGCGCCACCGCCTTGGGTTCCCGCACTCTGGGCAGCTCCCCGCCCAGGTAGACCGGCACTCGGCCGGTGCGGTAGGCCCACGTGAAAAATCCACACGCCGCGGCGCGATAGCCCTTGCGCGTCTCAAACGTCCAGTGCGTCTGGCGGCCAAACCAATTCAGCAGCAGCTCACCGGTGACCGACTCCGGCGAACAATCGAGACCCCGAGCCATGCGCGTCAGATGAAGCCGCCGCACCCGCAGCGTGGCCTCGCGTTGCCCGGCTGCCGCCAGCGTCAGCAGGTAGTCGTCGATCAGCTGCACCCACGAGGGCGGGACCGGCAGCCGGGCATACCGGCGATCGACGGCGGCCCGGGCTTCCTTGGTATAGCGCGCGGTCAGGAACTTCTCGGTGGCGGCCAGCCGACCGGTGTAAAGGACACTGCCTTGCGTGTCGATGATCCGGTACAGCTCGCCGCGCTTGGTCGCGCGCAGACCCAGCCGCTTGGCCCCGTTACGCACCCGGTTGTCGCCGGCGCTGCCAGTCATCGCATCGCCTCGTCGAATGCTGCGCACGCGATGATGTCCGCTGCTGCAACCAGACCCGCCGCGAGCTCACGCGCCTGCTCACATGTAAAACCATCCATCGGCGGTTCCCAATACAGGATTCGCGGCGCCGAGCGCATCACCCGGCCGTCGATGATCCGGTCGTACGCCTCGATCCACACCCCGCCCGACACGTCACGCGACCAGGTGCACACCATGTCGCCGCCGAATGGCTCGGTGAGCCGATCCCACTGCGGTTCGACGCCGGGCAGACACCAGCTCGGCGGCGGAATAGCAGGGCCAACATCGGTCAGCGGCTGTTTGTCGATGGTCATCGCCGCGCCTCGATCTCGTCGGCCGCAGCCATGAGCGCGGCAGCCAACTGGCGCACCGGCTCCGGGTCCAACCGCGTCTCAAGGGAAGTCGCTTCGACGGTGACCCGCCGCAAGCACGACCCGTTTTGCCGCTGGACGCCTTCGATTCGCACCGTGAAGCCGGCCACCTCACGGACAGCGCCGGTGAACGGGCGCCGCGCGAGGTCTGGGCCGTGCTGCGTCCAGGCGAACACATCGGTGGCATCCGGAGGAGCGGGGATATCAGGAACAGTGCAGACAGCGGTCACGGCAAACCCTCTCGGAAAGGGGCGAAAACTCGCCCGATAACATGGCGTACAACGCCACCGAGAGACCTGCGTTTCAGCTAGTCAGAACAACGCTTAACGGTGCGGCACCCCGAAGATGCCGGGTGAGCCCAAACGCGTTCAGCCGAGCAAAGACACGGACCGGAAGAAGTAGCGCTAGAGCTTCTGCGCGACGAACGTCGCGGCCTGGTTGGTCGCATCGGGGACGTAGCCCAGGTGTGCGATGATGCTCCCGCCCTCGGCGCAGATCTCGTCGTTGGGGAGGCAGATGTCGATGGTCTTCGGGCGGTAGCTCGCCTCGATCGCCGGAATTTGGCTGTCCGACAAACTCTTTGCGTAAGTGCTCTGCGGATTTCCAAATAGCGCCACGGCGGCAACGTGATTGGCGACCTGCGGGGACAGTCGGTGGCTGGTCAGGTCCATGACACCGGCACCCTGCGAATATCCGCCCAGCACGATCTTGGTGTTCGGACAGTTCGCGGCCGTGCCCTGAACGTGGGCGGCCGCGTCGTCGGCCCCGGCATGTGAGCTGTCGGCGTAGTCGGTGGTCGCTGGGTAGCTGACCGGGTAGAGACTGATCGACTTACCGGGCAACTGCGCGGTCAGCGAGTCGAAGAAGGCCTGGCCGACCCCGCCGGGACCGGCTGGCTCGCCGGTGCCGCGAGCGAACACCACCTCGGCGTCGGGACACTGATCGGCAACGGCAACCCGAATGCTCATCGGTGCGCCCGACATGGCCCACATCAGGGCCAGCGCAGTGCCAACTATGCGGGCGATGCTGCGTCTACTCATCTGTGCAATGCTGCCATCTCGCCGGAGTCCGGGTAATAACATCACGCCATGATCGCATCGCAGCGTGGCGATGTAGTTCTGCTTGAAGCCGACAGCGGTCTGCCCCGCGGCGTCCGCGGGGCTGCGGACCCACGTTTCGGCAATGTGATCCGGTTGTTCGCCGGGCTGTTTCCCGGGCGTCGGTTCGGTGGCGGAACCCTGTGCGTGTACATCGACGGCAAGCCGGTCGTCGACGTCTGGACGGGGTGGTCGGACCGAGCCGGCGAGGTGGAATGGACGGCCGACACCGGCGCGATGGTGTTCTCCGCGACGAAGGGTGTCGCCTCCACCGTGATTCACCGGTTGGTCGACCGGGGCCTGCTGGACTACGACTCGCCTGTCGCCGACTACTGGCCGGAGTTCGGCGCCAACGGAAAGGCCGACATCACGGTTCGCGACGTCTTACGGCATCGATCCGGACTGTCGCATCTGAAGGGCGTCAGCAAGACGGAGTTGATGGATCACCGCCTGATGGAGGAGCGGCTGGCCGCGGCACCCGTCGACCACCTGCGCGGCGCCCCGGCGTATCACGCGCTGACCTACGGCTGGCTGCTGTCGGGTCTGGCCCGGGCGGTCACCGGTGCGGGGATGCGTGCGCTGGTACGTACCGAGCTGGCGCAACCGCTCAACACCGATGGCCTGCATCTTGGCCGTCCTCCGGCCGACGCACCGACCAAAGTTGCGCAGATTCTGGCCCCGCAGAGCACCCGGCCCAATCCGGTGTTCAATTTCGTCGCGCCAAGGGTTGCCGGGCTGCCGTTCTCGGGGGCCTTGGGCGCAATGTATTTCCCTGGCATCAAATCGCTTGTGCAGGGCGATATTCCGTTCCTGGACGGCGAGGTTCCCGCAGCCAACGGCGTCGTCACCGGCCGCGGATTGGCGAAGATGTACGCGGCACTGGCCAATGAAGGCCGCATCGACGGGACCCAGTTCCTGTCGACGGAATTGGTGGATGGGCTGATCGGCAAGCCACGGGTACGGCCCGATTTGAACATGATGGTGCCGATGCCATTTCACCTCGGCTATCACGAATCGCCGATTCCCGGTCTGCTGAAGGGGTTCGGTCATATCGGCCTGGGCGGAACCCTCGGCTGGGCCGATCCGCAGACCGCCAGCGGGTTCGGTTATGTGCACAATCGGCTGCTGACGCCGATGCTGTTCGACATGGGGTCGTTCGCGGGCCTGGCTCGTCCGCTGCGCAACGCCATTGCGGCCGCTCGTCACGCCGGTCCGCTCGAGGTGCCGCAGTTCGGCGCAACCTACGGTGAACTCCGGCAGCGAAAGCGGGCGGTAGCGGGGCGACGTTAGCAGCTGGTCCGCCCCCACTCGGCGGCAATCTACGCGTTTGTGCTGATGTTTTGCGGCTCGCGGTGGCCGCATGCTGGCTAGCATGAGCCAGATCGATCCACACGCGGACGAGCCCCTGGTGGACTGGAGTGAGCTGGGTGTGAGTGGGCTTTTGCCGGCGGGCACGGTGACGCTGCTGTTGGCCGATGTCGAGAACTCCACCGGGTTGTGGGAGAGCCGGCCCGAGGAGATGACGGCGGCGTTCGCGCGCCTCGATCAGGTGCTGTCGGCGCTGGTCGCCGCCCATGGCGGGGTGCGCCCGCTGGAGCAGGGTGAGGGCGACAGCTTTGTCGTCGCGTTCGCGCGGGCCAGCGATGCGCTGGCGTGTGCGCTGGAGTTGCAGCGGGCGCCGTTGGCACCGATCAGCTTGCGGATCGGTGTGCACACCGGTGAGGTGCAGTTGCGCGACGAGGCTAATTACATCGGCCCGACGATCAACAAGACGGCGCGGTTGCGCAACCTGGCTCATGGCGGGCAGACGGTGTTGTCGGGCGTAACCGAGGCGTTGGTCGCGGACGCGCTGCCCGCCGATGTGTGGCTAACCGATCTGGGTGCGCACGAGCTGCGTGGTGTTGCCCGTCCGGAGCGGGTGGTGCAGCTGTGTCATCCGGATCTGCGCAACGACTTCCCGGCGTTGCGTGTCGCCAAAGCCACGGCGTCGCAACATCTTCCGGCCCAGCTGACCACGTTCGTCGGACGGCAAACCGAAATCGCCGAGTTGCGACAGATCATCGGAGACAACCGGCTTGTCACCTTGACCGGAGCCGGCGGCGCCGGAAAGACACGCCTGGCCGTGCAGGTCACCGCCCAGGTCCTTGGCGAGTTTCCGGATGGCGTGTGGTTTATCGACTTAGCGCCGATCACCAATCCCATCGCGGTGCCGCTGACCGTCGCCCGCACCCTGGGCCTACCCGATCAGCCGGGCCGCTCGACGATGGAGATACTGCTGGGCTTCGTCGGCGACCGCAGCATGCTGCTGCTACTGGACAACTGCGAGCACCTACTCGACGCCTGCGGCCAACTGATCGTCGAGCTCCTCGAGGCCTGCCCGCGGCTGACCATAGTGACCACCAGCCGCGAACCGCTGGGCCTGGCCGGCGAGCTGACCTGGCGGGTGCCTTCGCTAACCCTGGACGACGAGGCGATCGAACTGTTCACCGACCGGGCCCGACGAGCCCGACCTGACTTCCGTGTCACCGACGACAACCTCGCGCTGGTCACCGAGATCTGTCAGCGCCTCGATGGCATGCCGCTGGCGATCGAGCTCGCGGCCGCGCGCACACGCGCGCTGTCGCTGCGCCAAATCCTCGACAGCCTGCATGACCGATTCCGGTTGCTGACTGGCGGGGCGCGCACCGCGGTGCGGCGCCAGCAGACGCTGCGCGGCTGCGTGGACTGGTCACACGCGCTGCTGACCGAGCCGGAGCGGGTGTTGTTTCGCCGGCTGGGGGTGTTCATGGGCGGCTTCGACCTGGATGCCGCCCAGGCCGTCGGCGCCGACACCGACGTGGAGCGCTACCAGATCCTGGACCAATTGAGCTTGTTGCTCGACAAATCCCTGGTGGTCGCCGAGGAGGTCGGCGGCGGGATGCGATACCGGTTGTTGGAGACGGTGCGCCAGTACGCGTTGGAGAAGCTCAGCGAGTCCGGGGAAGCCGTCGAGGTGCGTACCCGTCACCGCGACCATTACACCCAAACGGCCACCCTGCTGGAATCGCAGATGCGGGCCGGCGATGAGCGGCTGCTGGGGTGGGCGGACGTCGAGATCGACAATCTTCGGGCCGCGTTCGCGTGGAGCCGGGAGAACTCCGAGGTGGAGACGGCGTTGCGCCTGGTTTCCTCGCTGCAGCCGTTCTGGGAAAGGCGAGGCCGTGTACGGGAAGGACTGGCCGGGTTCGACGCCGTGTTGACCGACGAGCCTCCCCCGTGCGTGGCGCCGGCGGTCTGGGTGCTCGCGGTTGCCGCCAATAGTGCCCTTACGGCATGGACTGGCCGTATCGCCAGCCTCGATCGGACGCGAGAAGCCCTGTCCACCGCCCGTCAGCTCGACGACCCAGCACTGATCGCTCGAGCCCTGTTCGCCTGCGGGCTGGATGCTGCCTACAGCGCCGACGTGGCCCAGCCATACATCGCCGAGGCGATCGATCTAGCCCGCGCGGCCGGTGATCGGTGGGCACTGTGCCAAATCCTCAACTGGGCAGCGGTCACGGCCGTTTTTGCCGGCGAGCCGACCGCAGCGCGCGCGGCCGCCGAGGAAGGACGAGACCTCGCCGACGCGCTTGGCGACCGGTTCTACTCCCGGACCTGCCGCGTATGGCTGGGCGTAGCGCTGGGGTCGCAGGGAGAAGTGGCCGACGCCGGCCGAGTCCTACATTCGTTGCCCGACGAGGCGGAGGCGGCCGGCGACCTGACCACGAAGGTCTTGGCTTGCGTGGCTCGCGGCCTCATGCTCGCATACCAAGGGCAGGCGGCTGCCGCGCACGCCGCAGCACAATCCGCGCTCCCGGTGTCGGATGCGATCGGCGGGTTCCAGCCCGACTCGGTATATGTGGCGTTCGCCCTCGCCGCACTGGCAGGTGGCGACACAGCAGCGGCCCGGCATGCCTGCGAGGCGGCGATGCGGCACACCGTTCCGCAACGCGAAATCTTCATCAGAAGCTACAACCCGCTCACCGAGGCCGCACTGGCCGGTGGCGATCTGGCCGTCGCTCGCCGGTGGGCTGACGACACCGTCGCGGTGGTACCCGGCTGTGCCCAGGTGGTCGCGTTGACGACGCGCGCCTACGTCGCGATCGCGCAGGATGAGCCGGAGCAGGCCGAGCGCGACGCGCATGAGGCCTTGGCAATCGCCGGGCGCACAAAGGGATATCTGCGGCTGCCGGACACCGTGGAATGCTTGGCCCGGTTGGCGGCCGATCGCCAAACCGCGGCGCGTCTGTGCGGCGCGGCCGAGGCCATCCGTCAGCGCACCGGGCAAGTCCGCTTCCCGATGTATCAAGCCGACTATGACGCCGCCGTGTCAGCAGCTCGGGACGCCTTGGGGCAGCAAGACTTTGACGCGGCGTGGGCCGAGGGTGCTGCGATGACGACCGAGGAGGCGCTCGCCTACGCCCAGCGCGGCCGCGGCGAACGCAAACGACCCACCAGCGGCTGGGGCTCGCTCACACCCGCCGAACGCGACGTCGTCCGCCTGGTCAGCGAAGGGCTCGCCAACAACGACATCGCCACCCGGCTTTTCGTCTCACCGCGCACCGTGCAGTCCCATCTGACCCACGTCTACACCAAGCTCGGCCTGAGCTCCCGCGTGCAGCTTGCCCAGGAAGCAGCCCGCCACGCCTGATGCTTGCACGCGGTAGTTAGGGGTGGCACTTCCGAAGGCGCCGCGACTTGCGTGCAAAACTCCACAAACTACAGCATGCTAATGTATGAGCATGTCACTCGAGCATCGACTCCAGATCCTGCTCGACAACGAACGTCATCGCCGCATTACCGCCATAGCGCGCGAGCGAGGCGTCTCGGTGGCGGCGGTCGTGCGCGAGGCCATCGATCGCGGCCTAGCGAGCCCCGGCGATCGCCGGAAGTCAGCAGGCAAGCGCCTCCTCGACGCTCCCGACATGCCGGTTCCCGAGCCGCAGGAGCTCAAAGAGGAGCTCGATGCGCTAAGGGCACGCCGCGGATGATCGTGCTCGACACAACCGTGCTCGTTTACGCCAAGGGTGTGGAGCACCCGCTGCGCGAGCCCTGCCGCGATCTGATCGCCGCGATCGCCGAGGAGCGCATCGAGGCGACGACCACGGCCGAGGTCATCCAGGAGTTTGTCCACGTCCGTGCCCGCCGGCGTGACCGCAGCGACGCCGCCGCCCTCGGCCGCGATTATGTTGAGCTGCTCTCGCCGCTGCTGACCATTACTGGCGAAAATCTCCAACGTGGCCTGATGCTGTTCGAGACGACGCCGCGACTCGGAGCGTTCGACGCCGTGCTCGCGGCGACCGCGGCGAAGGCGGGCGCGAAGGTTCTCGTCTCGGCTGACACTGCCTTCGCCGAGCTGTCAGATATCAGGCACGTCATTCCGGACGCGGCTGGGATCGCCACTCTATTCGACCCGTCCTGAATTCGAGCCGTCCTGACGCCGCTTGATCTCGCGGAGTCGAACTGAGGAATATCCGCTTACGTAGTGGCTGGTTCTACGCGTTTTAGCGGATGTTTGGCGCCTGCGATGGCCGCAGGCTGGCTAGCATGAGCGAGATTGATCCACGCCCGGAGCTGCCGTTGGTGGACTGGAGCGAGTTGAGTGTGAGCGGGCTTTTGCCGACGGGCACGGTGACGCTGCTGTTGGCCGATGTCGAGAACTCCACCGGGTTGTGGGAGAGCCGGCCCGAGGAGATGACGGCGGCGTTCGCGCGCCTCGATCAGGTGCTGTCGGCGCTGGTCGCCGCCCATGGCGGGGTGCGCCCGCTGGAGCAGGGTGAGGGCGACAGCTTTGTCGTCGCGTTCGCGCGGGCTAGTGATGCGGTGGCGTGTGCGCTGGAGTTGCAGCGGGCGCCGTTGGCGCCGATCAGCGTGCGCATCGGTGTGCATACCGGTGAGGTGCAGTTGCGCGGTGACGACAATTACATCGGCCCGACGATCAACAAGACGGCGCGGTTGCGCAATCTGGCCCATGGCGGGCAGACGGTGCTCTCGGGCGTAACCGAGGCGTTGGTCGCGGACGCGCTGCCCGATGATGTTTGGCTGGCAGATTTGGGCGCGCACGAGCTGCGCGGCGTTGCCCGCCCGGAGAAGGTTGTGCAGCTGTGTCATCCCGATCTGCGCAACGAATTTCCGCCGCTGCGCGTCACTAAAAGCGTTGCCGTGCATAATCTTCCGTCGCAATTCACCAGTTTCGTCGGCCGACGCGCACAGCTGACCGACGTGCGTACGCTGCTGGCGGAGAACCGGCTTGTCACCCTGACAGGTGCCGGCGGCGCCGGAAAGACACGACTGGCCGTCGAGGTCACCGCCCAGGTCCTTGGCGAGTTTCCGGATGGCGTGTGGTTTATCGACCTGGCGCCGATCACCAATCCCATCGCGGTGCCGCTGACCGTCGCCCGCACCCTGGGCCTACCCGATCAGCCGGGCCGCTCGACGATAGAAATCCTCGTGAGCTTCGCCGGCGACCGCAGCGTGCTGCTCGTGCTGGATAACTGCGAGCACCTCCTCGATGCGTGCGGCCAGCTGATCGTCGAGCTTTTCGAGGCCTGCCCGCGGCTGACGATTCTGACCACCAGCCGCGAACCGCTGGGCCTGGCCGGCGAGCTGACCTGGCGGGTGCCGTCGCTATCACTGAACGACGAGGCCATCGAATTGTTCACCGACCGGGCCCGGAGAACCCGGCCCGACTTCCGTGTCACCGACGACAACGTCGCCCTGGTCACCGAGATCTGTCAGCGCCTGGATGGCATGCCGCTGGCGATCGAACTCGCGGCGGCGCGCACGCGCACGTTGTCGTTGCCCCAAATCGTCGACAGCCTGCACGATCGGTTCCGGTTGCTGACTGGCGGGGCGCGCACCGCGGTGCGCCGCCAGCAGACGTTGCGCGCCTCGGTGGATTGGTCACATGCGCTGCTGACCGAGCCCGAACGTGTGTTGTTCCGCCGGCTGGCGGTGTTCATGGGCGGGTTCGACCTGGATGCTGCCCAGGCCGTCGGCGCCAGCACCGACGTCCAGCGCTACCAGATCCTTGACCAACTCAGCCTGTTGCTCGACAAATCGCTGGTGGTCGCCGAGGAGGCCGGCGACGGTATGCGTTACCGGATGTTGGAGACGATCCGCCAGTACGGATTGGAAAACCTCAGCGAATCCGGTGAAGCCGCCGAGGTGCGCACCCGTCACCGCGACCACTACACCGACATGGCCACCCTGCTGGAATCGCAGATGCGGGCCGGCGATGAGCGGCTGCTGGGGTGGGCGGACGTCGAGATCGACAATCTGCGGGCCGCGTTCGGGTGGAGCCGGGAGAACTCCGATGTGGAGACGGCGTTGCGGCTGGTGTCGTCGCTGCAGCAGTTCTGGGAAAGGCGCGGCCGCATCCGGGAAGGACTGGCCGGGTTCGACGCCGTCTTGACCGACGAGCGCCACCCGGACGTAGCGCCGGCCGTCTGGGTACGCGCTGTCGCCGACAGTAGCGCTCTCGCAGCGGAGGCGACCGTCCCCGCCAGCCTGGATCGGGCGCAGGAAGCCCTGTCTACCGCGCGTCAGCTCGACGACCCGGCGCTGATCGCTCGAGCCCTCATCGGGTGCGGGCTGGTCGCCGTCTACAGCGCCGAGGTGGCCCAGCCATACTTCGCCGAGGCGATCGATGTGGTACGCGCGGCCGGTGATCGCTGGACCCTGTGTCACATCCTCGCCTGGCAGGCGTCCATGGCCTGTTTTGCCGGCGAACCGATCGCAGCGCGCGCGGCCGCCGAGGAAGGACGAGGCCTCGCCGACGCGCTTGGCGACCGGTTCTTATCGAGGAACTGCCGAGTGTGGCTGGGCATAGCTCTCAGGCACCAGGGAGATCTCGCCGACGCCGACCAAGTCCTCCGTGTGTTGGCCGAGGAGGCGGAAGCGGCCGGCGATTTGACCATAAAGGTCTTTGGTAACGTCGCGCATAGCGTTGTGCTCGCATCCCAAGGGCAGGCGGCTGCCGCGCACGCCGCAGCCGAATGCGCGCTGGAGGCCGCGACCGCGATGGGCGGGTTCTACCGCGACTCGGTGTATGCGGTGTTTGCCCTCGCCGCACTGGCTGGTGCCGACACTGCTGCGGCGAGCCAGGCCTGTGAGGCGGCCTGGCGGCACACCGTTCCGCAGCACGAGGTCTTCAGCAGAAGCAACAACCCATTGGCCGAGGCCGCCCTCGCGCGTGGTGATCTGCCCGCTGCTCGCCGGTGGGCTGACGACACCGTTGCGGTGGTACCGGGCTGGCACCAGATGGCCGCGCTCACGGCGCGCGCCTACGTCGCGATTGCGCAGGGAGAGCCGGAGCAGGCCGAGCGCGACGCGCATGAGGCCTTGGCAATCGCCGCACGCACTCAGGGATATCTGCGGCTGCCCGACACCGTGGAATGTCTGGCCCGGTTGGCGGCCGATCGTCAAACCGCGGCGCGTCTATTCGGCACAGCCGAGGCGATCCGGCAGCGCACTGGGGAGGCTCGCTACCCGGTGTATCAAGCAGGCTACGACGGCGCGGTGGCAAAAGTCCGGGACGCGTTGGGCCAGAGCGACTTCGACGCGGCGTGGGCCGAAGGTGCCGCGCTGTCCACTGAGGAGGCCATCGCCTACGCGCAGCGCCGCCGCGGCCAACGCAAACGCCCTACCAGCGGGTGGGCTTCGCTCACGCCAGCCGAGCGTGACGTCGTCCGCCTGGTCAGCGAGGGCCTCGCCAATAACGACATCGCCACAAGGCTTTTCGTCTCACCCCGGACCGTGCAGTCCCATCTGACGCACGTCTATAGCAAGCTCGGCTTGAGCTCCCGGGTGCAACTCGTCCAGGAAGCAGCCCGCCACACCTGAGCGCCTAGGGCTCGTCCAACAGTCGCAGCGGGTGCAGGCCGTCGACCGCTCCGACGAATGGCGGGTGGATGCTATAGCCGAGCATGCGGCGCATGTCATCCGAGACCTC
>Ga0335075_10015227_pt1 | contig 11530 bp, 12 predicted proteins | sample Lox_Sample_24_FD_206723 | JGI IMG/M metagenome (GOLD analysis project Ga0335075, IMG submission 206723) | Soil microbial communities from Loxahatchee National Wildlife Refuge, Florida, United States - Lox_Sample_2.4 | ecosystem: Environmental > Terrestrial > Soil > Wetlands | place: USA...
CCTACCCTTCGCCTGAGCAACTAGGAGATGAGAAGGATCGGTTCGTAATTGAATACCTGGAGGTGGGACCCACTATCAGATATATATACGCTTACATTTTTTAGAGTCTAGAATCACCAGAGTCGATCTCGAGTAATGATGAGGTAAAATCCGCTCGTAGCCGTGACTGACATATTCCTAGGATCATGATTCGGAGAGATCAGAGGATGATACGCCGATTAGATGGACGACGGGGGATCTAATTCGATATTTTGATGCCGGCGTTTGGTGACGATATGTATGTTATTATGTGATTATATGGTCCTTTTCCTTTTGAAGCATTCTTATTTGCTGTGAATTTGGTGATGAGGCGATATCTTGAGATCTGTTTTCCAAGTTTGCCTTTTGGCAGAGATGGAGCGTAGAACTGATTTGATAGCTTTTCCACAAGTTCAATTCTCATGATGGAGGTATGTGTGGAACGTGTGTTGGTTATATAAGTGCTCCCAAAGTGAAGCATACATTTGAAGGTTGGTTATTTGTCGTCCGTGTGAGTCACTTCCAACAGGAGATCGAGTTTGCCCGGTGTCGTCCGCAATTTGTGCCGAAAACTTCTCCACGTCAACTCAAACCAATTACAGCGTCCTAATAGATGCACTGTTCTCCATTGTCTTGCACCGATTCATCTCATGATGCAATCAGAGGACCGATCATTCTCAATCCAGAGATCTTGCACCGAACGTTCAATTGAAAATTCGTTATTAAGATGAATTTGGATAGCGGTACTTTGAAGTAACGATTCTCAAAGGCTTTTTGAAAACTCCTACCCAAGATCCTTACATCTGCTAGCGAACTATGTAAGACGACACACTACGATAGTCTCTGGCACTGGGACATTTTCATCATCACCAAATGTTTGCGAATGCATCGGTCGACCTAATATCCTCATTCGGTTGCACCATTTGAAGCGCATTTTCTGCGGTTTCGGGAATTTGGGGCTGTGATCCGAGGACTGATGGTCTCCCAGCATATCTCAGTGAATCCCAGCTTACCGGAATGAACGAACAATTCTATATTATCCCCCACAGAATGGGGCAAATTGGAAATCCGATTCCATCCGGAGCTCTACATCCTTCCTGTTCAGTCCCATCAGCTCGCTCTTATCCTCCAAATCCCTCTCCGTCGGAGACGACTTGTCAGTACCCCATTCCGTGACACCCACGGAATACGAGTATTCTGCTTAAGTCACTAGTACCGCTACTTCACAACCTCCAAAGCTCAATCCATTGCCTTGACGGATTGACCAAAAACAATCCATATTGATGACTCTGGGGAACACCGATTGCTTCGGCATTGTTCTCCTCTTTTCCGGTTTATTCAACTCCGCTGCACCATCAGAAAGGTACCAAACTGTCGTCAAATCCCAGTGTCCCAGAGAGAGTCCAAACACATTAGTCGAGACCGGTGCCCCTCTTATATCCTTCTTTTGGCACAATTCGATATATCTCAATTACCGTGAGCGAACTCAACAATCCAAGAACTAATTTCACGCCACCTATTCACCATCTGCTCCCAGCTACCTTATTCACATTGGACGAACTCAGATGTCTGGAAGGTGTCAAGTGAAGGACATTATAGTCGACTTACTCCTGCGAAGAGCGCCCATCTCGTTGTCACCCAAGCTCAATGGTATTGACGCAACACATAAACCGTCGATTACGCTTACTTTTCGATTGTTCATATATGTTACCTATATATTCTCACCATTACCAACTCTCATTTTATTCTCCGAGAGATGGATTTGGTTCGATACCTCGGAATCATGCCACCACCATCGCTTTCTCAAATTTGAATCTCGTTTCTTATTAGGGCTTTAACAACGACAGGCCTTACAAAGCATAGCATTCGGTCTCATCTCACCATTGCGATTCCAGATCTCATGCTCGGACACGGTACCAACACTTTTACTATTTCAGAAGAGCTGATTCTGCTAGACCTTTCATACTTGTGCTTCAACTGATCTCACGGCGGTGTTCTCCGTTGTGTCTATTACCGACCATTTCATCACATAAGTCACCACCATTCGACAAGTCATTATCTCTTTCTAGATATCATTCATTTCATATTTGCATCCCTCAATTGTCAGACTTCTTGTGTTCATTGGAATCGAACTCATTTTCAATGGCACCAAATAAACAAAACAACTTTGCATCCCTGTCGTTCCGCACGACACGCTTTGTCCACTTTGGTTGCTACGACGTGCGGATTTCCTCAATTGGTGGCACCCAACACTTCTCCTATGGGCAGGGAAGGAACTTAAACGTTTGTTTCCTCACTTCAAAGTGAACAGTTCTAAACAAACAGCTGAGATCGAAGTTGGAAGTTTATTGCCCCCACGACATTCATCCGTGTTGAACTTCTTCATTTTCCAGTCGGCGAATGGAGAAATAACAAATGGGAGAATGGGAATTTTGTTTTGCGCCTTGAGCAAGAGGGATGAAGTACTGATTGATGTGGAACAGTGGCTGACATGGAAGGGGCACATGATTGATGGATTGCTATGGACTTGAACTGGAGATCGAATTCTGAGCTTGGAGGATATTAAGGGTATACAGGTTTACCCCCTTTGATGGTATTAAGATCTGACTTCGATAGTTCTTGCAAATAGTGGCTATAGAGCTTTTCTGCAATTCAATTTTGTTTCAGAAGTTACAGAAATTTCGTGCATTCTGCTAGTGATGTGCCAGCTCTGATCTCCGCTTGAAGGTCAGTCAGATGTACAGCGATCAATCTTGCGATACGGTTTTCATTTTGGAAATCCTTATCTACCACTTTTCCCTCAACTTTTCAGCTATCCCGTCCATCATGGAAAGTGAGTTTCTGCCCCGGCTAGCGATGGATTTTTCCGACATTCCGGCTCCAACAATAATCTTGGGAAGCCTCGTGGTAACCATATTTTGGGGGTTCGTTGCCCACGTGGCGACTAAGTATTGGATTGCCCGGTATCCCAGAAGCGTCGCTGGATTGACTTATTCAGTGATGTCAGCTGAAGAGTTCAAAAAAAGTGTCGATGGAGACAGCAAACTTATATCACGGTTGCAAGAGGCCGGGATAGATTGGGAACCAAATGCAAAAACTTCCAATGGAATGTTAAACATTGTTTTTAAAGGTCCCAAGGATACTGATTGCTTGTGGATCGCGAAGGAGATAACCGGAAATGGACAAGAATATTTTGAACTCATCCCAATCACAATGGGACCGTGGAGAAGACAGTGGCTGTACTTCGAAGTGTTCTTCGGCTATTTGGTCTCTTATACTCTTGTAACTGCGGTAACCTCATAAAGTTTATGTTCGCTGATTGTGTTTAGTTCATAGCTTGTGCAGCTGTTGAGACATTTGGATCTGTGGAAGACGCGGAGAATTGCAGAAGGTTTTTGAACTTTTCCAGGACCTTTCAGGCTGCAGAGCAGCTCGAGACTGTAGGGTTTTGTTGAGATATGAAAGGAAAACAATTGGAGGATATCTTCTTGGATTATGGTTTGACACATTTAGCGGGTTCCCATCTTCAGCAATTCATGAAGCAGCTTGATTAATATATGCATCCTATTTGATAGGTAGAAACAATTCCTTGCGCCAAGCAACTCTATAAGCCCAAGCCATCGTCATCTCCATCTCCGCTTCATTCCATCCTTCAGAGATAAGTAGAAAACACGTCATGAGTCCAAAACCCTACCGTCCCGACGAGGTTTATGGGAATCGCCCACCTCAAAACGGTTCCAATTCCTACCATACTCAATCCTCGAAACTCCATTGCAATTTCCAGCATTCCGATGCAGATGTAGACAAAATGAAATAGTACTTCAAACGTCTTCCAAAGGGAGAATCCCTCCTTCAATTGTATCCAGACCAATTGCATGGCGGAAATGCAGGAGCATATTGTGGCCGTTACCGTAACAAAGGCCGGAGGCTTCGCTCTGAAAATTTGGGCCAGGGGAAAAAAGAAACTCGCGAGTAAACCCAGCATGCTGAGGAGAGAAAAAGGGCCTCCTAGACAGCAGAATTAGCATCGGTAGGGAATTGCGGTAGGAGGAACACAGAGAGAGTAGGATAAGGAAAGGAAGAAGGAGGAAGAGGGAATGAAAAGGAACGACGAGATACGTACTCAAAATGTAGAATATTACGTCTCCGTCAGTCAATTGAGCAAAATTCGACCTCTTGGCTCCATCAGTAGTAGCGGGTTGTGTGCTTTGATTGGACATTTTCCGTCTCTTTGCTGTCTATTATCAGCACCTTGTCTTTGGTAGCTTGTCTTCGGTGCGTTGTCTTCTCTTGAGTGGAATTGTCTTCAATGCAATGTCACTGACGCGGTAGGTCTTGATCTCACGGCCTATTTGAAAGGCACAATTTTGGGAGTATGGCACTACACGTGATTGTCCCATACTGTCAATCATTGGTCTATCATATTTGCTAGGTAAAGTGCACTCTGGATTCCGTAGCTACAACTGATACGTATTTTCATGAAGTGCAGACTGATTTCTATCTGACGACACGAGTCAAACATATTCAAGGGAACATCAGCCTAAGACCGTTATTCTTGCACGGGACTGTGCTTTACCCCCCACTCCTTATGTTGTTGTTTCCTTAACGTGTCGTGTTGCTAAAGTGTACTCCGAATTCTAGATGCCCGAAGTGTGCGTTGTCGTAGCAGAAAACAGGCGGGTTGCCGTGGCAACAGTCATTTCTCGCTATCTCAGCAGTTCGAGATCTGACGTTCCTACCATCTGACCACCTTTAAGTGAGCTCAGAGCTCAGAGCTGTGGTATATGGTTTATTCTCCTTTTCAAGCATGTTATGGCTTTATCGATCAACACGTTTTATGTCTCCATCTAGCATCGACCTGCATAAACACCCTCCATCCTCAAAAAGGACGCACTCTAATTGTGCCAAGTGCTCCAATATTTCGGGCTTACTTTGTCTTCTTCAATCTAACCCGATTAATCATCCCAAGTTCGAACAACAGAAGTGTCAATTTCTTCGAATTCAACAGCGATCGCATTTCAGATGAAGACCTTTGGGCGACCGAGATCTCTAATCAAGAGCGGAACTATTTCTCGACCAGCAGCCTTTAAGTCATCTCACGTATCGTTTGCAATCTGGCCAGGAAACCCGCAGAAAAGGTGTACTCTCATCTGTATCCGGACTCTGTCTAAATTTATGCTCAACTTGGGCTTTTCAATTGTTGTCATTCCCTCCATTGAGAAGTATCTTGTGCCCATCAAAAGGTGTTGTGATGGCCGTAGGGTTAAAGGTAAGGATGCTTACAAGCTCGTACAGCGCGTTGTTCTCGTTGCGCCTTGAGCGAGACATCTGAGTTGGCAACATCGAGAATTTGAAGACGGAACAGCCGTGGTTCATCCTCAATATATTGCTTCCGCTTCATATTGCATGGGAAACGCTGGGAAACCCGGGGTATTGACTCCCCGGAGCTTTATTCAGTGACATACGCTCTAGGAGTAGCCTAGAGTCTGTCGATGCGTGGTAACTTCCATATCCCTTCCCCTTGCGGTTCCGTCGACATTGTTACGAAAAGTTTTCCTGCAATGCTCTATTAAACACCCGGCTAATCGCAGACTAGAGGAATTACGCCGTCTTATTAATTTCGAAAGCGGAAAGTCCTTGACTGTTCACTTAGTCTTCTACCGAACCTTTCCTCCTAATTTTCTCGTCATCATTTCAAGTTGGATACAATTCAATGGTATGCGACGCTTTCGAAGTATTGTCGTCTGCAGCATTCCATTCGATGATGCAAACCAAACAGATGGTATTATGGTCAGGGCAAAAATGTTAGCTTCGTCAACACAGCCCCCAAACTTTCCAGAGACAAAGTTCAGTGCAAGGTCTTGCAGGAGTGGGCAAAATTGCCCCATTCCTTAAGACATTATTTGTACAAATGACTACAGAGGACTGCAATACCAACGGATAAACGACACTCAATGACTCTTTCTCTTTCCGTTACACGGCCTCGAATAAAAGAGTGTGTATTGACAGTGCTTGGCCTACATGGGCGGCAGAGTCAAAGACCTTTATTGAGAAGTCACCTCGATCGGAATTCAAATGTTCTGCACCAGGACCAAACTCTGCATTATCCAGCAATGGCTATTCTCCAGAAAGAGAACATCACTCCGCAACACCAAATCAGGACCACTCTTTACTATTTCCTATCGATAATTATCGCCCTACTCCTCCGCAAAGGGACAAGTACCGACTCCGATTGAAAGAGAAGAATTCTGTGATTCTCCAACATGTTACCGCCCCATCGTTATTCGCAATGTTCAGCCAAACACATCGAAACACCCCACTAAGTGTATCAGCCCCCTGTTGATTTATTTACGCACTGGTCTCGCATCTCTGAAATTAGTGCCAATCTCTTCTACTTCATGCAAAGGACATAGATGGAAGCTTAAGAAAATCATATTTTCCAAAGCTCTCGCGTCAGATGAGAGGAAATTGGAGTCATTCGTTACTCCTTGACAAAGAACTCTTTCACGGTACGGAGATTATGCATTATCCTTGACTGCAGCTCTCCCAGAAATATCTTTGAGGGCTGCTGGACATAGTTTCAATGCAGGCAACTTGCAAAATTGTAACTCCCCAGACCCCCTAATTTTCATCCCGGTGAGGTCTTTTCAGCAAGTCGAGATGGTCCCTTTGTTACACTATTTCTGAAGCAGACTGGACTAATTCTACAGATGGGAGCTTGTCCCCATTGGACTCGAGTAGTTCAACGTCTCTATTCACGCGCCAACCAGCGAAATATCAGACTGTTCCCTGCGGGGCCTGACTTTCCCCTCTATTCTTGGTTCTTCTCAAGTCTCGGACGTTGTGTATAAAAGCACCAAAATCGATGTACTGGAAATCATGTATGCTTTGCTACACACCCAGTGTTACATTCACTATTTTTCTATTGGTCGTCCTCTTCACCTACGAGTTTACGCACACTTTCTTATTCTCTGGTCGAGTGGTCTCTCGGAGTATTTTCAACTTCCATGTCTGTCGTCACAAGATCAAATCGCTTCATCGTAGAAAGAGGGAATTCAGCAAAGCAATAGCAGCGCTACCAATTAAGAGCAACCGAAAGCCCAACGGAGTAACTGCTTATTACCCGGGATGGGACCGTAGCCTCTACGTTTTCCCAGCAGATTAATCAAGCTCATTACACAAGGCTGGCGAATATTCCTCTATCATTCTAAACATTCCTCTCTGGTCCAGTTCTCTCTTGCCTAATTCGGCATCCCTGTTTCGTTGGACTAATCAATTTGTTTCGCGATTGCCTGAGTTCTACGGTGAGGAATCTCAGACGTACCAGCCCCAAAGTTCACACGACGGGCAGTTCAGATTTTACTACTTCACTTTCAATACCAATACCATCGAGAATGCACTGTCGACAAAGAGCTCACTCTGTTTGCCGAAGGTTACTATTCTGGTTGAGCCCCAAAAACATGAAAGCATTCGGTAACTTTTCGGGCAGGATCTTTGGAACAGCAATGAGGCTCTCCGAAACCCATCGCGTCTCAATAACTAATGATTCATCTGACGAAGACAACCTCCAAGAGTATCAGAAAAGAAACCGGTTTTCCCTATCTTACGTCCTTCATGCGTACAAAAGGCGTTGCATAACTTCCTTCTTCACAAAGCATGAAACCGGCAAGAGATGGTTAGATCTGACCCGAGATTTGAAGAACGCCCTTCCTATGCTTCCCCGGCCTCCTCGATTCTTTCACTGGTCTTCTTGATGTACTACATCTCAGGACCCAAGAATTCATTCCCCAAAATTCGAATCTCAAGTTGCATCTCGGCGGCAAATCCTTTTGTATACAGCCCCGCCAACCGACATCCTTTTCCAAATCCCCCCTGTCTCCCTCCGACTCCTCTCTACCCTTAGTTTGCTTGGGATGTTTTACTGTTGGATGAGCGGCCTCCTCGTGTGAAATATGTGGTTGATGGGTGATGAGGACAGGAAATATTGAGCAAATTTGTTGCGACTGAATTATGATGCGTCCGAAGCGATTTAGCATTCGAGCTCACGTCTTGCGTCTCGATTTTGGATGAATGCTTTGCACTGGTTACTTGTTCCGTCGATTTGACATGTTTCTGGAAATTGCCTTCGTAACAATGGACTGCAGAATAAACAACTCGCGGTACTAAACCGGCTCCGAAAGATTAGGAATTGTCTTCGATCGGTAACCCTCCGTTGTGCACAGTGCTAACAAACGATCAGAGAATTCAGCTCAGATACACTTGAATCACTCTTCACCACACTCAATACTCCATGTCAGTTTTATGGTCTAGTCTTCACGGAGATTTCCAAGCTGATGGTGTTTAGGGGATTGCGTACTGCATTGCACATTGTTACGAAGCAAAAACGGCTTATGATAAAGGTTATGTATGCCGAGGGATCTGAAGGCTAAAACGGAGTCAATGTAGTGGATTAGTTTGGAGATGGATAGGAAATGTAACAATTCATTTGACTTCCTCATGGTGTTAACGAAACCTGCTATATGGAGCATCGTAAACCATCTTCGTCAATCGTTACTACCGCGCTAGCAACCCGACACCTTATCAATGACCTCCAAGAACTGAACAAACCCAACTAATAACCAAAGAAAATGAAATGAAACCTCGACGCTCATCATCCACTCCAAGTTGTTTCTCACTCAGACCTATTCATCCTCTCCCTCTTCATTAACCTAGCAAACCCAGCCAACAGAAAGGAAAAAGAAATCAACCGCATCACCACTCAAAGCTCACATCCACTCAAAGCCTGCTCAATCAAGCTTGTTCTACATCCCTCTCCTCGTCCCCTTTCTTGCTATACTTCACCAATTCCGCCATCCATAATAATGCCGCAGTGGCAGTGGTAACACAAGAGTATGCGGAGAGAGAAAAGCCCGCAACTTGGATTTGAGGATTCGGAATGGCGTGTTTTGTGTTATCTTCAACATCGCCTTCTTTCCAAAGAATAAAAAAGTGGTAAGGACAGTATACATGAACGACAACTTTAGCCTCCTTCCGCGGTGGATATGTCTGGAAATGCGGACAAGAGAAAGAGAATTTACAAGGCAATTCAACGCGCGTGCCCCGCCCATTCGCCCGGTAGTCTCCAAACCATAGGTAAGAACCGAAAGCCAGGTGGACGAGATGGGACGGTGGGTAAGTGCCGAGCCGTCGGTTTTATCCCAAGCGATGCCGAGAGAGTCAGATTACATTGTCTTTAAAGCTGGAATTGGAGAGAAGGATATGGGGGACAAACGCAATCAGGGAGAAGGGAGAACAAGAGTTGCACCATTCCGTTCTTCATCATGTTCAAACACATCAATATTGGGGCCGGAGGTCTCGGTAAGCATGATGCCGGGGATGAGTGAGTCATCTGACACGGTTGATCAGAATTGCAAAATCAGAAGTTTGAGACGCATGTTTTAGGTCAGAACTGCAATTTATAACGATCGTTCGCATTCACCAGCCTTCACCAACCCCATGCCATCATCATGACAGCTCAAAGGGCCTTAGATGCCGCCTTTCCACCATTAGAAAAAGGCTTCTTTTACCATCGAGATGCCATAGAGCTTGCTGTTTTACTAAGCATGTCCTGCGTTGGTATCGCGCGAGCAGTGACTTTCTGGAAACCGTTTTCTCTTTCTGGACCCCTACACTATCGGGTGCCAGCCAACAAGTTTGAACAAGAAACGGAAAAGCTCAATCCAGAACGGATTGCAGAAGTGCGGGAATCAGGAGGCGATTACTTCGACAAAGCTCCTGATGGAACTCAGATCGTCCTCCTCCAAGATGGGGACGACGTGAACGAATTATACATTGCTCAGGAGACAATCGAAAACGGCAAGCGGTATTATGACCTCATTCCTGTCAGATTAGGCGGTTGGAGGAAATGGCGGCAAACTATGACTGTCTTTCTTTGCACCTTCATTTGTCTCATTTGGGGACTTTTGGTATAATCTCCATATCTCCATAAACGATGTCCAAGTTAACTGTGTCTAGTGCCTCGCGTATTGTATTGCGCATTGTTATGAAGCAAAAGAGGCTTTTGAAAAAGGCTATGTTGAGGGCGCGGCGCCTAAAGCTGAAAGAGAGTTAATTTAGCTAGTCGTGTAGATTCCAGGTCAATAGATTACGCGGTATTATCATCTTCTAAAGCTGAAGGAGATTCTGCAAATAAGTGCTTCGAATGACCAGTTTGCGGCTACACGTAAGAGTCGGATTAGCCAGTCTTAAACGGAGGAAGTGGACAGAAATATGACGTGGAGGAAAGGAAGAACGGGGTTAAGGGATACAGGGATTGTACAATTGGAGTCAAGATCTTCTTTTCCTTTGTCGCGAGCTACGTTGTTGGGTTGGAGCTGAGGGGGACGGAAAGAGAAATTGGGGATTCTGCTCTTTGCTCCCAATTGAGCAATGGTGTCCTGGGGCGGCGGAGACGCTGAAGACTTGTCTTTGGTGGGTGAAATTTGAGGTTTCCTGGTTGTTTGGGCGGACATGAAAGGAGCTCGGGGCGATGATGGTGTGTCGTGTGTTGTGTGGTGAGGAGGGCGATCGAGACAGTTTCATTACATCTGACGCGAATTCGACGATCTTATGTTAGCAGTGTGCGTGCTACTCAAGCGGTAATTGCTAGCCCCTACACACGTAACCGGGCTCACTGACGATTCGGTTGAACTGACTTACCCTGCAGTAAGCATTTCCGCGTCAAGAGTCGTTTGCAACTATTTATCTGATCTGCACAATTGGTCTCTATCTGACGGCGTGAATGTTACAAAGTCCACGGAATGTCAAGCCATGATGAGGACGATTGAACACCAAAGTACTGTCCCACCTTTTCTGTACCATTTGACATATCTACTTTGTCCTAAATTAAAATTCTACGAAGATTCCAATTGATGTCCATGCCAAGATTTGGTTGTCCTTTTCACCAACAGCTCCGTTGTCCCAGCAACCGGGGCTGTCCCACGGACAGGCATTCACCTTCGACACGAGGTCTCAAAAACTCCAAGGCTCGATTGCCATGCACCTCTTTCAATTCCAGTCCTAAAGTTCCTACATTTAGAAGCCAGAAAGCCTTCACGAACTTCGGTATCTTCAAATGAAGGGATTCAGCCGCCATCCTCATACAGTATCATCATCCTCGCACTGTGGATATTCGGTTTCGAAGTGAAGGGCAGCTTTTTCACTAACTTTCTCGGCACGATGCCGGACATGTCTTTTTAGGTCTTTTCTGAAGCTTCTGGTTGAATCCACTTATTGCCAGCATTTCCAGCTGTTTCCATCATATCTTCGCGAGGTCGGACAATTCATTCTTCAATTCCACTCGATCAAGGCATTCAGTCTCCTTTACTTGAAGAATTGTGGGGAGAGTAAGCAAGAAGCAGCCAAAGGGACATACTCAGAGGAACGTTTCCCTGTGTGGAGTATATAGCTCAGGTTTTTCTATTCTTAAATTATGACGCTGATTGCAATAGGTAGTATTTCTAGTCTTTCAGAA
>Ga0335075_10015228_pt1 | contig 11530 bp, 10 predicted proteins | sample Lox_Sample_24_FD_206723 | JGI IMG/M metagenome (GOLD analysis project Ga0335075, IMG submission 206723) | Soil microbial communities from Loxahatchee National Wildlife Refuge, Florida, United States - Lox_Sample_2.4 | ecosystem: Environmental > Terrestrial > Soil > Wetlands | place: USA...
GCCGGGCTCGGGAAGGTAGAGATGCTGATCGGATTCCGCGGTTCGCGATTGTCGAAGACCCAGATCGGCTTGTAACCGTCCTCCTGATGGTCGAGCACAGCCTCATCGACCACGACAAGGAGATCGCGATCCGGCAGCGGCAACGCGTTGTGTGTCCCGCCGCCGAAAGGCGGCGCCCAATTCTTATGAGCGATCATTCTAGGTTGGCTGCGGTCCGATACATCGACCACCACCAGGCAGCCGTCGCGCCAACTGCAATATGCGATGTCGTCATGCACGATAGGGTGGTGGAGGCCATAGCGTCCGTATTCCAGGGGCCAATTCGGCACCTCCCCGGCAGCGCGATTCATTCCGGGCAGCCAGAACCGCCCGGCGAGTCTCGGCTTCGCAGGATCGCTCACGTCGATCGTGATCAGGATGTAATCGGTGAAGCCATCCAACAACGCCGAAGCGTAGGCCCACTGTCCCCCGACGTACCAGATGCGATGCAGGCCAACACCTTCAACCGGCAAGAAGCCGATCTGCCGCGGCTGCTCGGGCTTGGAGATGTCCCACACCCCCATTCCCGCCTCCCAGATGCGTTTCTCGGGTGCCTCGACCGCAAAACTCGTCGATTTGCCCTTGTAGTAGCTCTTGTCGTCTGCAAACGCAGGCAACGCCTTCATGTCCCTGCCGTTTACCACCAGCAGCAGATCCTCGTGAGCCTGGAGGTGAATATTCCAGGTGTTCGGAGGCGCGGGCTTATACGTCACAGGGCGCGGCTGGCGTGGCTCTCGCACGTCGATGACGCTGAAGCCTTTCGAGTACATGTGTCCCACATAGGCGTAGCCCCGATGCACCATGATCTGGTTCCCGTCGGGACGCCCGGCCTGGTCGCTATAGCCAATCAGCCGCATGTTGCGGGCGTAAGTCGGCACAGGAAGTTCCGCACTCGACATCAGTCGACTCCAATGCTGTTGTTGGTGTTCATTACGAGGATTTTCCTGTCCTGCCCATGATGGCGGACACGATTTCATGCTCGTTGGTCTCTTTCGTGGCCAGTTCCGTGGCCTTTATACCTCGGTGCAGGACGGCTATGCGGTCGGTGACGGCAAGGGCGTCGAGAAGATTGTGCGTGATGTAGATGACAGCGATACCCTCAGAGGCGAGCTGGCGCGTCAGGCTGAGAACCTTACGCTGCTCGGGCACGCTGAGCGCTGCCGTCGGCTCATCGAGGATCACGAGCCTCGCCTTCCATCGTACGGCGCGGGCAATGGCGATCGCCTGCCGCTGACCGCCGGAAAAGCCGCCAACCTGCATCCGTGTTGACGGAATATTGATGTCCAGCCGCTCAAGGCTCTGGCGAAGGTCGTTGTGCATCGCGCTATCGCGCATCACCCGAAGCAGACCCTTGAAAGGTCCCCAACTGAGCTCGCGGCCGATGAAGAGGTTCGCCGCCGCGTCGAGATTGGGGATGAGGGCTAGATCCTGAAAGACGGTCTCGATGCCAAGGGAACGAGCGACCACGGGCGAAGGGATGCTGACCTCCTTGCCCTCGCAATGGATTGTTCCGGAGCTCGGCCGATGAACGCCCGAGATGCTCTTCACGAGCGTTGATTTGCCGGCCCCGTTGTCACCAAGCAGGCCGAGAACCTCCCCTCGGTAGACGTCAAGGTCGACGTCGGAGAGGGCCTGAACGCTGCCAAAGTGCTTACAGAGTTTGCGGATCTCGAGGAACGGTGTCGCTGTCGCGCCGTTGCCCCGCGAGCGCGACGCCTCACCGTCCGACGCTGAGAGGGAAGGATCTCCTGGCGCCATGCGAGCGCCCTACTTCATGATGGCGATCTTGCCGCGCTGCATCGACAGCAGGACCGCACCCACGAGGACGATGCCCGTCATCACGATCTGGACGTTCGTCGGAATGTCAAGAATGACCATCCCGTTGGCAAGGGTGGCCATGACCAGGCTGCCAACGACGGTTCCTAGAATCGAACCGTCGCCGCCGGTCAAAGGCGTGCCGCCGATCACCACCGCGGAAATCGCGGTGAGCTCAAAACCAATAGCCATCGTTGGACTGCCGGCCCCAATCTCGGCGGTGAGAACGCCTCCGCCAAGCCCAGCGAGCGCTCCCGAGATAGTAAAAACTACGAGCTTCAGGCGATCAACAGGCAAACCGAGCATGCGCGCCTTGTCTTCGGCGCCCCCGACCGCAAGCGTATAGCGACCGAAGACCATCTTGTGCAGGGCAAACGATGCCACGAGACCCACGCCGACGACGATGAGAATCGGCACGGGGGGGTTACCAACGGCAGGGAACAGGCCGGTCACCGGTATCTGAATTGGAAACCCGCCGCTAATAATGATCGCAAGTCCACGAAAAATGGACAATGCGCCAAGCGTGACGATGAACGAAGGAATGTACCCATAGACGTAGACCGCACCGTTACCGAGGCCGATCAAGGCACCTATGACGGGCGCGAGAAAGAAAGCCGCTGCGCCGCCCACCACCGTGCTGGCGAGAGCGCAGACGACCCCGACGAACGCCATGACCGAGCCGACCGACAAGTCGATACTTCCAATGATGATCACGAATGTCATTCCGAAGGCGACGAGGCATTGGACGGCGCTATTCTGGAGGATGACCCGAAAATTCTGCTCCGTCAGAAAAAGCCGCGGTGCCAGGCTGCCAAAGAGGATGAGAAGCGCGACAAGAGCTGCGTAGGCGATGTAGGGTGTCAAGCGCTCCCGCAGACTGAGTCGCCTTAGCTGCGACGTCGCCGCAGCATCGACCGAGAGCGCAACGACATTGCTCTCAGGTTCCAAGCGTGATTCGCGACTCTTGCGCATGCCCACCGAGCCGAGGTTGAAGCTTCTGAATCAGGCGGGCCGCCACCGAATCCGCGGCGGCCCGAGCATCCTATCCCGCTAGTTCGTCGAGCTTATGCCGATAGGAGGGATCTGGGTTTTCGTGCTTGGATTAAAGGTCAGCATATACTTTTTGATGTCAATGGGCGGGTCGTGCTGCAGATACTCTGTTTCGTATTTGGCGAACCCCGCTGCGTCGATGCCAAAATCCTCGATCTGCGAAAGCTGCGTGAGGGGCGGATGGCCATGCAGGGCATCATAGGCGAGCATGACCGCAAACCCGAGCTGGAGCCAGTGGCCACCAAAATCGTAGATGTAGTTGGTGTTATCGTGGATCAGGGCAAGAGCCTGGGCGTCGAGATCCATGGAACCGATCTTGATCTGCTTGCTTCGCCCGGACTGCTTTATTGCCTTATAGGCGCCGAGACAAAGGGCGTCGTTGTAGCACCAGAGTCCATCGATGGTTCCACTCGGATGCGCGGCCAGCAGGTTGTTCATCACGGTATAACCACCGTCCTCGGACTCCTCGCGGGCACCGACATACTGCACGAGCTTGACGCCTTTGTTGGTCCAAGCGGCGACCGCCTGATGGAGACCCTCGGTGCGCGCTTGGTTGTTGGGATCTCCCGGCGTGCCGCCAACCGCCACCAGGTTCTTTACGCCATGCGCGAACAAGTAGTCGGCGACCGCCCGGCCTTCGGCGACGTTGTCGGGTCCGATGAACGTCAGGTACGGCGCGTATGAGTTTTTGGCCGGGAAGCCCGGATAGCGGTCGCACACCACGATCGGAATCTTGGCTTGGTCCGCAAGCTCGATAATTTTCCGAGCGTCGGCGCTCGAAACCGGCACGAAGATGATCGCGTCCACGTGGCGCGAGATCAGCGACTGCGCGTCTGCAAGCTGCTTATCCTCTCTGCCTTCCCCATTGAGTACCTCGAGCTGCACGTCGAGGACCTTCGCGACGTGCCGGGCGTAGTTGGTGATCATCACCCAAGAGGGATCGTTCAGGTGGGGCGCCAAGGCGCCGATGACCAGTTGCCGGCCGGCAGCCCGCGCGGGCGGGCTGAGGCCGAGTACGATCCCGAGTGTCACTCCGACAATCGCGAAGCGCAGGCGCAAGCAGAAGGCTACGGTAGTCCTCATCTCGCTTCCTCCCTCCGATTCGTTGCTTGTGCTACAGGGACCCCTGGTCCCACCCTGGGCCGGCCAAGGAACACCGGAGCCAGGGACCCAACCAATAAAGTGATTGGTTAGAATGTCAACCATATTATCGATAATAATGCTGCAGAGCGCCGACAGGTTCGGGTTGTCACCGCCAGAAATCTCATCCGGGCTGACGCTGGCGTCGCAGTAGGCTAACCTCGGACCGTGCGGGGAGAGTATGCAAAAGCGTCGGGAGGTCACGCCGCGACAGGGAATCGGAGCGGGTCATTCGCCGGTCGGAAACCGGGATAAGGGTTTCGAAATAGCGCCTCCAAAATGCCTTCGGGAACGGCCACGCGAACGTCAAGGAAGGGCTGCACCGCCCATCTATTCCACCGCATCTGCTGCTTCTTGGTCATGCGCCGGGCCACGATCACGTTGATCGCAGTCTCAACGAAGGCGGTCGAAATCGGCTTGCCCTGCCGCCGGCGAGCGCCATAATCGACGAGCGCCGATCGGTTCGCTTCGAGATAGACTATCAGGTCGTGAACATGACGCCGCAGTGCCTGAACGCCCTCGATGTCGCGGATGCTCTTGGCTTCTGTCCGCCGACTGAGGCGGGCAAGCTTGATCAGGCAGCCTTGCCAGCGGCCAGGCCAAAGCCGCCACTTGGCGTGCCGGGAAATCCCGATTGCGCCCGCCAGGGACGGGCACGCTCCGGCCCGCAGAGAATGGCAAGCCGGCATCGGCAAGAGGTGTGGCTGGCTATGTCGCCCGCGCGTTCGGCGATCGCTTGGCGGACGTGCGCGTGGCGATGGAGGAGCTGGCCGCGTCAATGCCGCGTGAGGAGCTGAAACCGCATGGGATCCCGGCGTTACGCGTAACGGGCTGGGGTGCGAAGGCAGAGCTGAGACTTGAGCGAGTCCGTCAGGCCGGGCGGTACCTCTGACCGGACGGACGGAATCGACATCTGGCCCAGCGAGGGACGGAGGTGCGGATGACACGGACAGTGGCAGGGCTGGGTCTCCTGCTGGCGGCCATGCTTGGGCGGAGCCCAGGCGCGCTCGCCATGAACATAACCGTGGACGGGGATCGGGTAGTTATGTCCGGTAACGTCGGGGGGGACGAGTGCGGGCGGTTGAAATCCATCCTTCGGCAAAGTTCGGTTCGGATTGTCTTGCTGGAGCGATCGCATGGCGGCAACGCAGAGGCGGGATATTGCGTGGGCGCACTGATTCGTGCGCACGGCCTGGATACGGTGATTCGGGGCTTTTGCAACTCCTCGTGCTCGCGTATGTGGCTGGGTGGCATATCGCGGACGCTAGATGGCAAAAATGCCAGGGTCGGGCTGCACGGCAACTACCGCAGCCACATTTTGGATTCGGGCTCGCCAGCGCGGCTGCAGGCGTGGATCCCGAAGTATGCGCCAGGGGTAAACCGTGCTCTCATGGCCCAATGGACGCAGCTGCCGACCAATCGCGACATGATGTATTTTTACAATGACCGAGCGGAGCTGTGCGAAAACGGAAAGTGCATTCCACTTCCGGCGTGGAATGCCGTGAATGCGGGTTTGGCGACAAGGTAGTCAGGAGTTTCACAACGAACGCTGCTCGCATTCCTGCTCGAAGTGCCAGGCAATAGAATCGCTCCGTGGCGCACCTCTCTCGGTCCGATCGCCGCCAAACGCTGCACCGGCCGGAATCGCTGGATGTGTTTGCGCCGCAGACGTTACGCGGCGCCAGCAGATGAAGCTGTTGAGTGAGCGGGACTTTCCAGCCGCGGCGACGTGGGCTGCTGTCACGCTGCTGTTATAGGGGGTCTAATTCGATTTCGGTGCAGGATTTGGTCGTGCAACGGGGGGTTCTCGTCCCCAATGCGCCGAAAGTGACGCCGCCTTTATCAACCAAACGCAGCGACGGCGCAGCGGATCTCGATTCCGCCGTGCTTGGCCCGACGCAATTGCCGGCCGATCGCTGACTTGAACACCGTGGGCAGCTGAAGAGCGGGGCGCAATACGACACCATATCGGCTTGACGGCCTCACGGCCTTTGCGCGTGTGGCGCACCGCTTGACCAGCCATCACCCGCTGCGACCAGCGGAAGCCGACTTCGTTGAAGTACAGGTCAGCGTGGCGCGAACTGATGTGATGGAACAGCCCGGCGATGGTGCGACGCACGCGGTTGTTGAAGCCCTCGGCCGAATTGGTCTGGACGGCGCCGTGCACATATTGCCGTTCGGAGTGGCGGACGGTGTCGTGTGTTGCAAAGGCCTCGCCGACCGACAGGAAGGACTTCCACTCGTCGCTCATCAAATGGGCCGAGAGATCAACGGTTCCGTCCAACACCCGGCGCGCCTCGGTCTCTGGCAGATCGTCAACGACGCGTGCCCTTGCTTCCCCGGCGGCGGTACCCTCTGCAAGTGGTCCAGGCCGTTGAACGATAGCAAGAACCGGTGTTTTGGTGGTCCGGGGTTGGCGTTTACGGCCCCGCCCGAGGTGTGGACGATCGGCATCCTTTCGCGGGCTGCCGCCGATGTAGAATTCGTCCAGTTCGACCGTGCCGCCGAGCTGCTGCTCCCTGGTCACCAGCAGCCGCGGAGCGTGGCCCATGCGCCAGGCGGTCGGCTGACTGACCCCGATCGCCTCGGCCAAGTGCACTGAGGAGATTCCCTTGTCGGACTGCAGGACTAGCCACAGGGCGGTCAACCACACCCGCAACGGTAGCTTGGTCGCATGCAGCGGGGTGCGTGTCGTTACCGTGAACTGGAACTGGCACTCGCCGTTCGCGCATTGATAGAGGCCGGGTCGGGCTCGCCGGCCCACGTCACGGCCGGCGAGCGCTGTCGAATCTCGGCATCCACACGCCGGGCAGATGCGACCTCTGGGCCAGACCATCGCTTCCAGCAACCGCCGACAGCGTTCTTCATCCGCGAACACTGTGACCATGTCGCGTACCGTGGTGATTCCCGACAGCACCTCTCGAGCTTCGCCCATCACTTGCGCTTCCACTTCTGCATCGCAGTCGCATCATCGCAAAAGGCACCAGAAGGTACAAGGTTTTTGCTGCGTTTGGTTGATAAAGGCGTAGCACGGTTGGCGGCACGGATCGGGAACGCTGACCAGCAACCTACCCTGGCAACGCGACCAATGCACTTCGCATCGAACGGAAAACCTCAGTTTCCGCGATCATTCAGCACCCGGCAGCGAATCGCTCGGCAATGCTCGGTTCAGCGTCGTAGCGGCCCTCTTGAGATATCCAGTTGGGGATACCGTTCATAGCAACGAGTAAATCCACAGCAGTCCCACGGCAAAGGGAACAGGGCTCGTTCTCGTAAAGGTGCAACAGGATTGCGCGCGCCTCGCCCTGAGGCTCCGTAATATTCTTGATCAAGGAGAGGGCGGAGAGGCCGACGCCATCGTAGGCGTCTGCGTCAGGCGCAAGCCGGTCGAGTTGCGTCCTGACCAACACCAGGTCGCGGTCACGGTAGCTGCGGCGGTGGAGCCGGGTCCCAAGATCGGGTTGCCCCTGCGCGATGAGCTGAAGGCTGAAGCTCCGGATTGCGGGGTGGTGGATGAGCGCCAACGCGTCCGCCGCGCGGTAGTCGACGCGCCTGTTGGCACTGCGGAGTAGCAGGAACAGGCGGGTCGGGTCGCCCGGGAAGGGCCGGCTGCGGAACGCGGTTAGGTACGCCATCGCTCGCGTCTCGTCCGCCTCGGCCAGGAGGTCCTCCGCGACACGCTGGATCTCCGATTCGCTCGCACCGACGACCCAGGCGCGCGGGAAGAACTTACAGGTGCCTTGTTCCACTTTGGCCTTCAAGACCGCGTATTCTGATGCGGCGGTCGGCTTCTCGACGCTTTTCGTCTCGGCCTCAGCGAGACCCATCAATCGGTCGAACTCCACGTCAGTCCGCCGCGCTTGCTCAAGCGCGCCTGCTGCGGCGGAGGCGCCGTCACGCTCCTCGAGCTCATGCGCCATGCTTGCGACCAGCCATGGCTCGGCAGCTATCTCGGGACGCAAGCGTTCTACGCAGGCCAACAACGCGTCGATGCCCTGCAGCCGCACAAGTTCCCAGGCGCAGGCCATCGCCAGCTTCCTGTCCTCGGTCGTGAGCACGAAGTTCCGCAGCAGACTTTGGTCAGCGCCGTCGGCCGCGGCGAGCCGGCACAGAATACCAAACACCTGCGCGATGTTACCTATGGCATCGGCAGGATTGGCAGCCTTCAGGCGAGCTTCCAAGGCTGCACGGTATATGCCGGCTTGTCCGGTCATTCGAACCAGTTTGAAGAGATAAGGGACTCTGCTTTCTTCGCATTGTCTATCGAAAGCTAGGTCCTCTGTACGCGCGCGGAGAAATTGAGCGTTCAGGTCCATGTCATCCGGGTCTTCCTGCAACCGGATCGCGGCACGCCCTAACCCCTTCTTGAGCAGTGAACCAAAGTCAGCCTTGGTGGCGTGCACTGGTCGATCCTCAATCTCATCGTGCCTCATGCAAGTCCACCACGTTTACGTTTGACGATCTCGGCCACTGTGTTCTTGCTCAGTCCCACTTCGCGCCCGACCAAGCGATAGCTGTGGCCCTGGGCGACAAGGGCTAGGACCTTCGGCTCAAGTCGATCCGACTTCGGTGGTTGGCCCAGTTGGCGGCCAAGTCGTTTGCCGCGAGCCTTGGCGGCGGCGATACTGGAGCGGATGCGTTCTTGGATCGGCTCTGTTGCAAAAATGCACAGCGGCGGGCGTGATAGCGCCCGAGCGGGGGAGGGCCGAACCGTGTCGGACTTCAAGGGCCGCCACTTCGAAGGCGAGATCGTGCTCTGGGCGGTCCGCTGGTACTGCCGCTATGGGGTGAGCTATCGCGATCTCGAGCAGATGATGGGCGAGCGTGTCGTCTCGGTCGACCATTCGACGATCTACCGCTGGGTTCAGAGGTACGCGCCCGAGATCGAGAGGCCGCTGCGCTGGCAGTGGCGCGAGCTGAGCTCGACCAGTTGGCGCGTCGACGAGACATACGTGAAGGTCCGGGGCAAGTGGGCCTATCTTTACAGGGCCGACGACCGGCACGGAAACATAATCGACTTCTATCTCTCACCGACGCGCAACACGGCGGCGAAGCGCTTTCTCGGCAAGGCGCTGAACGGCCTGAAGGAGTGGGAAAAGCCGACGGTCATCAATACCGACAAGGCACCGGCCTACGCTTCGGCAATCGCCGAGCTCAAGGCCGAGGGCAAATGCCGGGAGGAGACGCTGCATCGGCAGGTCAAGTATCTGAATAACGTCGTCGAGGCCGACCACGGAAAGCTGAAGCAGCTGATCCGCCCGGTCAGAGGTTTCAAGACGCTGAAGACGGCCTACGCAACGATTAAGGGCTTCGAGGTGATGCGCGCGCTCCGCAAGGGACAGGCGTCGGCCTTCAACATCACGCGCGACATCCGCGGAAAGGCCCGCATCGTTGAGCGAGCCCTCGGTGTCGGCACCGCTGTCTTGGCCAAGGCTATCCAGTTTGTCAGCGACCGCCTCGAGTGTGGGGCGGCCTGACAGGCCCGCTCACCCACCCGAGCCCCTTTCTGCTCCCTCGACAGCGGTTTGCAACAGAGCCGCGCAGAGGCACCGGGCCCAGACTTGTGTCACCTTTTGTGTCACTGGTGGCTCGGAGTTCATGCGCTGTTCTCGCCCCTTGCGTGACCATAAAGGCCTCATTTTCGGCTGTTTGTTCATTTCTTGCGAACTCGCGAAGGGATTGCTAAACCGTTATACGGTTAAACAACCGTATCGGGGGTTCGAATCCCCCTCCCTCCGCCAATCGCAATCCTGGGCTACATTATTTATTCTTCCGAGAAATGGCACGCCGCCGAGTTTTCTTCCCCTCTTTGATGCTGTGGGGCTGTGTGTGGGGTTCCTCTATGCGGCCAGTCGGGCGGTAGCCAAGGTAGATTTCTGTCGGCTTTGCCGAGCTGCGCCCAAGGTGGTGGGAAAGGTCGTAAATATCCCGTCCTCGGCGATCGCGTAGGCATGCCGGAGATCGTGCAGCCGAAAATGCGCCGTCACTGGCAAGTCGCGCCGTGCCCATTGCCACATACTGGCCAAGGCGCCGGTATCGATTGGAAGAGATGGGAACAATCTGTCACCGCGCCGCCGCGGGGGTATCACGTTGTGCGGGACCTCGATCGTTCGGACGCGTCCACTCTTCGTCTCATGGATCGTGAGGTTCCTGCCATTCGCGGGCCCGATGTCGAGCTATGTCCCGGAGCACACTGCGGTGGAGAGGTGTGCCCAGATGGCCTCGTCGCGGGCTGAATCGCCTGGAATTTCTCTGCCATCGGCTGGCCGACGGGGTCTGTCCGGCTGGGAGATCATTCCGACCTTGCTCAGAGCCGGGATAGACCGATAGGCTAGCCGAACCACCGCCAGATCGGTTGACCACGGACTGCGGAGTTCGCACGAGAGAGGTGGATCCGCATGAAGAAGATCACGGGACGCGCCGTCGCAAACCCGATCCCGGACTCGCAACGCGATTGAGGAGAATCCAAATGAGCTTGATCGAACACGCGATTGCGGCAAGCCGCAAGAGCGCCGCGCACCACGATCCCTCGCTGGCAAACAAACCAGCTCCGAAGGTGGCAATCCTCACTTGTATGGACCCCCGCCTGAACCAACTGCTCGAATGGCTGGACATCAAACCCGCCGATGCGGATGTGATTCGGAACGTCGGAACGGCGGCAACGACAGATGTCGTGCGGTCTCTCATGTTCTCAATTCACGTTCTGGGCGTGCGAGAGGTCATGATCATCGGGCACACTGGCTGCGGAATGGAAATGTTTTCAGAAGAAGAGTTCGAGAACCACCTCCACAAACAGTGCGGCGTGTGGGCGGTAGCTCCCGATAAATTCCACTTCTATTCCGACGTGAATCGGGCGACACAAAAGCAGGTACTGAAACTCAGGTCGCACCCGTGGATTCCTGCGCACGTGGCAATTCGTGGATTTGTTTTCGATTTGGCAACAGGCGAACTGAGGGAGGTAACGCCGAAGGAGGACAAATAGTCGATTGGCCGGATGGAAGCTCGCCACGTGCCGCGCGACGCAAAACTGACTGCGCCGCGCCAATAAGGCAATCAAGCGCATGGTCAGGAAGCACCATCCAGGCGGCGGTGGTCCATGGGGCGCCTGCTGGCCCCCACCTTTCCGATCGAACGGCGGATCGCGCTCGACAAGAGAGGGCGGATTCCATCAGATTGATCGCTCGGAAGCTCGAAAGGGAAGGCGTGGCCGTGGATGAGGGCATTCGCGATGAGGTGCTTGCCGTCTACACGGCTTATCTCACGGCATTCCGCGCCAACGATGTCCGCGCGATCGACCGGCTCGTTCAATATCCCCTTGCCTATATCGGAGATGGCAAGACCACCCTGGTCGATTCATTTCCCGTCCTACCCGCTGAATTAAAAGCCGCCAAGCAGTGGCACGACACCAAGGATTTCTCGTACGAGGTGGTATGCGCGTCTCCCACCAAGGCGCATGTGATCTTGCGCCAGGCGACACGCGTGCGGG
>Ga0335075_10015231_pt1 | contig 11529 bp, 10 predicted proteins | sample Lox_Sample_24_FD_206723 | JGI IMG/M metagenome (GOLD analysis project Ga0335075, IMG submission 206723) | Soil microbial communities from Loxahatchee National Wildlife Refuge, Florida, United States - Lox_Sample_2.4 | ecosystem: Environmental > Terrestrial > Soil > Wetlands | place: USA...
GCGGATTTCCATCGCATCCACCACGCGATGACCTACAAATATCCGCGGGTGCAAGACATGCCTAAGCCCGGCTTTGCCGCAGGGCCATGCCTCTTCAAAGATGCGATGCAGCTGGTGGCGTTCGACAACAATCACTTTTCACTCGGGCACGCCGCGATGCTGGTGAACGAGGGTTTGCCCAACTACCTCGTCGCTCGGCTGAAGATGCAGTACGATCTGTGCGCCATGACGGTCGGCATCTTGGGCATGACCTTCAAGGGCGATAGCGACGACAAGCGTGACTCGCTTTCGTACAAGCTGCGCAAGATATTCGCGTTCGAGAGTGCCGCCGTGCTCTGCTCCGATCCGTACCTCGACGAGGCCGGCTTCGTCGGCCCTGACGAGCTCATCTCGCGCAGCGACGTGATCGTGCTCGCTACGCCGCACCGTGAGTATCGCAGCCTGCGGGTGCCGGCCGACAAAATCGTGGTGGACATCTGGAATGTCTGGGGGAACGGCTGCAAGATCTAAGCGAACCGGCCAAGTTGACTTTGGCCTGCCCCGTCTACAACGAGGCCGAAAACGTCCCGGCGCTGCTGCAGCGGCTCGCTGCCGATGTGAGCGTTCCCTTCGAGTTGGTCGTCGTCTATGACCGCGACGACGACAACACGTTACCCGCGCTCGCGCAGCACGGTCCGCAGGCTCCCTTTCCGATCCGTTGCGTGAAGAACCACTACGGTCGCGGCGCGCTCAATGCCGTCAAGACCGGGCTCGAGGTCGCCAACGGCACGGCGGTTGCCGTGATCATGGCGGATCTGGCGGACGATCTGCGTACCGTCGCTCCGATGTACACACTGCTGGAGGACGGCGGCTACGATCTCGTCGTCGGCTCGCGCTATATGCGGGGAGGAAAGCAAATCGGTGGCCCGCTACTCAAAGGTTTGCTCTCGCGCCTGGCCGGGTGGTCGTTCCGCCTGCTCACGGGAATCCCCACCTGTGATATTACCAACAACTTCAAGATGTATCGCACGTCGTTCGTTCACGCCGTCACGATCGAATCGGAGGCCGGCTTCGAAATCGCCATGGAATTGACGGTCAAGGCGTACGCCGGCGGATACCGTATCGTCGAAGTTCCCTCGGTTTGGACCGATCGCGTCGCCGGGACGTCGCGCTTCCAGCTCTGGCGCTGGATTCCGCACTATCTGCGCTGGTACCGGTATGGGCTGACGCACCGGCCTGGGCGGCGCATTCGTGCCGGAGCAAAAGAGGCATGAAACGTATCCTCGCCTTGGGTGGTGCCGGCTTCATCGGCTCTTACGTGGTACGCCGTCTGCTCGAAGACGGCCATCAGCTCACGATCGTCGACAACTTCGAGAAGTACGGCTTCGTCAAGCACGACTTCTATACGCATCCCAACGTCACGCTCGTGCGCAAGGACGTGCGCGCGATGCACCCGCGCGAGTACCGCGGATTCGACGTCGTGCTCTGCCTCGCCGCGCTCATCGGCGGCATCCGGTACTTCCACAAGATTCCGTACCGCATCGCGCGCGACAACACCGAAGTCCTCAGTGAGGCCATCGACGCCACCCTCGCGGCGGCCCCGGCGGCCACCTTCGTCTATTTTTCTTCGTCGATGGTCTACGAGAAGATGCAACGTCCCGTCACCGAGGAAGACGCACGGACGCAGCCCGTCCCGATCACCAACTACGGGATGCAGAAGCTCTTCGGCGAGTATCTCGTACGCGGCGCCCACGAAGAGTTCGGTTTGACGTATCTGATCGTCCGGCCGTTCAACGCCGTCGGGAGCGGAGAGCTTCCCGATATGCACGACGACGGGGCCGTCGAATTCGGAATGGCGCACGTGATTCCGGATTTTTGCTATAAGGCGCTCACACGCCAGACGCCGTTCGAGATATTCGGTGACGGGCGACAGGTGCGGACCTTCACCCACGCGCGCGACATCGCCGACGCCCTCGCGCGACTGGTCGACGGCAACGTGCGCGACGACGACTTCAACATCTGCGGCAACAATACGATCTCCATGGCTGACCTCGCGCGCGCCGTCTGGTCACGCGTCAATCCCGGGCAGCCGTTCCCGCAAGTCGCCGCGATGCCGGTCCCTCCGTCAGACGTGCGTTTCCGCGTCGGTACCTCCGAGAAGCTCGCGGCGCGCCTCGGTTGGACGCCCCGCTACGACCTCGATTTCATCATCGACGATACCTACCGGTACATCGAAGCGAATCTCGCGGGTGCACCGGTCGCCTAGCGGCCTCTTTTACGCTGCGTCGCTGTCGAGCCGCGGAAAGAGGGGGGTCTCGTCCGGGCGCGTCTTGGTCTGCGCCGGGAGTCTCCCCCAGCGCAGATGTTCGGCCCAGTTACCCGCCGGCTCGCCGTCAAGACCGAGCTGCCGCCAAATCTGCGTCGCCTTCTCCGGCATGAAGGGCGCCAGCAGATGCGCGAGCCAGCGGATACCTTCGCAGAGTTCATAGAGAACGGTATCTAATTCCCCGTCACGGCCGGCCTTCTGCAGCTCCCACGGCTTTTGCTCGTCGATCCTGCGATTGAGGGCCGTGACCAATTCCCAGATGGCTTCCAACGCCTCGCGAAAAGCGAGGCCGTCGAGGTAGACGGCGACGCGTTGCGGCAGTTCGGAAAACTGGAGGCCGAAGCCGCTCGAGACGGCCTCGGGAACGAGACCGTCGCGGTAGCGAGCCAGCATCGCGAGGGAGCGTTTGACCAAATTGCCGAGGTCGTTTCCCAAATCGCTGTTGTGCCGCAGCCGCACTTTCTCTTCGCTAAAGGAGAAGTCGCTCCCGAACGGCGCTTCGCGCAGTAAAAAGAAACGCACGGCGTCTGGGCCGAAGCGGTCGGCGAGCACGAATGGGTCGACGACATTGCCGACGCTCTTGCTCATCTTCGTCCCTTCCCGGGTGATCCAGCCGTGCGCGAAGACGAGATCGGGCGCAGGGAGGCCGAGTGCCCAGAGGACGGCCGGCCAAATGATCGTGTGAAAGCGCGCGATCTCTTTGCCGATGAGCTGCACATTCGCCGGCCAAAATGCCTGGAATTTCGCATCTCCGTCTGCCCAACCGAGCGCCGTGATGTAATTGAGGAGTGCGTCGAGCCAAACGTACATCACGCCGCCGCCCGGAAGCGGGACGCCCCAATCCAAATTGACGCGCGAGATACAGAGATCTTCGAGGCCGGCTTCCAGGGCCGCGAGCATCTCGTTGTACGAACGCTCGGGGCGAACCCACTGCGGATTCGCTTCGAAGTGGGCCAGTAGACGATCGCGATAGCGCGAGAGCGCGAAGAACCAGTTCTCCTCCGAGAGCCACTGCACTTCACGGCGGCATTCGGGATTCGGGCATCTGCCGTCGACGAGCTTGGATTCAAGCCAGAAAGTCTCGTCGTTCGTGCAATACCAGCCTTCGTACTTGCCCACATAGACGTCGCCGCTCGCTTTGAGTTTTTCGAAGACCTTCACACACGCGTCGACGTGGCGGCGCTCGGTCGTGCGGATGAAATCGTCGTAGCGCACTTCGTAGCGCGCGGTCAGCGCTTTCCACCGTGGTACCAGCTGATCCGTCCACGCTTGCGGATCCATCCCCGCCTGTGCCGCCGCCGTCGCCACCTTTTGGCCGTGCTCATCGGTGCCGGTGAGAAAGTACGTCGGTTGACAGGTGCGATGGAAACGCGCGAGGACATCGGCGGCGATCGTCGTGTACGCATGTCCGATGTGCGGGTCGCCGCTGATGTAGTAGATCGGCGTCGTTACGTAAAAGCCCCGGTTCATACGGGCGTCTTCCGTGCGTGCGGCTCGGGCCCTATCGTGCCAGTGCCTTGGCGTTCCGGTGGTATCGGAACCGGATTGCTACGAGGGCGGCAATTGGGGCGATGACCAGGAGGACGCGCAACCCGACGAAGAGCGGTGTCATCGAGAAATCCGTGTTGAGCAGATAGACGGCAACCGGCAGGCTCGCAAAAAACCAGAGTGGCGGCTCCCTCATCGCCAGCGCATACGGAAACGACCACGCGAGATACTGTGCAAGCGCGAAGTGCCCGAGTGCTGGAAACGCCCATACCGCGCCCGGGAGAAAGCGGCGATATAGGACGGTGAAGAGTACCGAGCCGACCGCGAGAAGCGCAAGAGCGAGTTGGAGCAACGAGTCGATCGGGGTGGCAGTTGCGGTGTACGCTTGATAGACGCGGTGCAGTGCTTGGCTGTACGGTATGCCGCCGGCGAGCGCGGAGATCGCCACGGTGAGGACCGCGGGTGCGGCCCCCAATAAGAGTCGCCGCCGCAACGTCGTCTCCGGTACGAAGACAAGCATGGCAAGGAGGGCAAATGGAAGTTTGATCAAGCCCGCCGCGCTCGCAAGGACGATGGCCAGCGGCGCGGAGTACCGGCGCGCCCACGTTGCGCTCAGGAGGAAGGCGACGCCCATGATGTCGTTGTGTCCCTCGGCGATGAAGAGATCGTAGACCGCCGGGTTGATCGCGATGAGCGCGAGCGTGGCACGGCTCACCTTGAGCGCGCGCAGCAAAAGCAGGCAGGCCGCCAAACTGGCGACTTCGAGCAGGCGCAGCGCGATCAACTGCGTGCCCAAATCGTGCGCCGGGGTGATGACGGCCTTCGAGATCGCCAGCCACAACGGCCCGTAGGGGCTGGGAAGCAGCGGAACTCCCCACAACCGGTTGATGATCGCGGCATCACCGGAGAACGGGATGTTGGTTGGCTCGTACGGAGCGGCACTCCGTGCCAGGCCGGCGTAGCTGTAGAGGTCAGCGCTCTCCATCGCCGGAGCGCTCACGGCGGTGACCGTGAGCACGACCGCCGTGACGATCACGATCACATCGACCGCTCGATCGCGCGCCATGCGAATCGAGAGCAGCGCCGCGACCGCAAGCAGTGCGATGCTTTGCACGATCGCGGCGATCTCCACGATGCATGCGCGCAACGGATCGACGTCCGCGCGGTAGAGGTAGCCGGCCCCGATGACGGGGAGCGGAAAGTCATGGCCGTAGGGTGAGCGGTTCGCAAGGCTGCGTGCCACTTGGTCGACCATTGCGAGTTGCAGCGCAAAGAGCGCGCAGAGTGCCACCGAGGCAATTGCAATGCATGTCACGCGTGCAGCTCCGGTCGGCAGACGCACGGGGAGCCGGACGCCGCTGGAGACGGTCGACCAGGCATAAAGCAGGATCCCGATGAGATAGGAAGCGCCCATCAGGCCTCGCTCGGGAGCGGTTCTGGGCGGCGCGTGCGGGCGATGTCGCGCATCATCCCCGCGGCGATGGCGACGGCAAAAACGCCGTACAACGTCAACTGAGCGGCCCGCGAGATCCCGGCGTCCATGAGCATCAGCATCAGCGGCATGAGTACGAGGAAGCGATCGAGCGAGGTGCGCTCGATCAACGCGTAGGGCAACGACCAGATCGCATACCAGGGCGCGAGTTCGACGATCGGGAGTGCCGGAAACGCATAGATCGCCGCAAAGCCGAATTGCCGCCGGAGGAGCGCGACGCCGATGGCACCAAGCGCGACGACGGCGGCTAGCCACTGTATGCCGTCGGCGTCCGGCGCCAGCAGACGGCTGTAGAATGTCAAGCCGGCGAAGTACTTTGCGCCGGCGATCAAATAGGAGAGACCGATTGCGGAAGCGATCGTCAGCGATGCCGCAACGAGTCGTTGCATCCGCGACGGCAGCCGAACGAAGATCAGGCAGCCGATCAAGACGAACGGCAGCTTGAAGAGCGCGGCCACGACGACCAGCAGCGCGCCGGCGACGCAGGAGCGTTGCGCGAGCACGACGGCGCCGACCACGAGCGTGCAGACGATGATGTCGTTGTGCGGATTTGCGACGTACTGAAAGAGCAGCGCTGGATTGAGTGCCGTAACGGCCAGAAGCGCCGGCGAGAGGCCGAGAGATCGCAGAAGCCACAGCAGGAGGCCGAACCACAGCACATTTGCGAAACGCATGACCAAGACGGCGATGACCGGTGAGTGGAGCCGCCCCGCCAGCGCCCCGATGTACCAAACAAACCCGGGGCCGTAAGCTGACGGAAGCACGCGCCGTGTGCACCACTGCGCCAGCGGAAGTTCCGGCAGGTTGACCGCGTGTGGCTGCGGAGCGAAAGCGGCGAAGCCGAGCTTCGCATACATCAGGTACAGATAGGGATCCGAGCTCGTCATCGCCGGAGCGGCGACGGCGGCCGCAACGGCGACGACGACGGCCGCTCCGATGATCCGGGTTTCAGACGTGCTCGGCGGCCGCGCGCGCAGTGCGCGAACGAGGAGCAGCAGCAACCCCGACTGTGCCGCCGCCAGCGCGACGAGCAAGAAACACGGAAAGACTTGCGCGGGTCCGCCCGAGTTTTCGGCGAGATCGGCGACGACGGGAATCGGAAAGTTATACCAGCACGGCGAAGCGATCTGATGCGCGGCCATGTACGTGATGACAGCGAGTTGCGCGATGAAGGCCGCTACCAACGTGCACGCCGTCACGGCAACCGGCCACGAACGTCCACCTTGCAACGAAGGCGGCACGCGTAGCCGCCACACCAGACGCCGCAGCCCCTCCCAGATCAGCGCGAGGAAGAAGATTCCGAAGTACACGTTAGCGATCGCTCTTTCGCCGGCGGGCGGTGGCGCGCGCGTACAGTGTAGCGCGTTCGCCGTGACCCTCGTGCGAGAGCGCTTTGGCAATTGCGGCCGCACCGTGACCCTGCGCCGTCATCGTGTCGATACGCTGGTCGATCGTGCGCTCGTCACGCGGTGGAGCGTCTTCACCGAGCGCGCTCCCGGAACCGCGCAGAACGAGGGTGAACTCGCCGCGCGGTGGAGTCGGAAGCGCAGCCAAGACCTCTGCGGGCGTTCCAAGCACCTGTTGTTCGAACTTCTTGGTGAGCTCGCGCACGATGAAGACGTGCGCAGCCGGTACTTCTTGCGCCAGCAATTGCAATGCAGGGACGATGCGATGCGGCGACTCGTACCAAACGGTCGCTCCGCCTCGCTCCATGGCGTCGGCGATCGCCTTGCGCCGGGCGGAGGCCGCGCGTGGAAAGAATCCTTCGAAGGTCAGGGGCGACAACGCGAATCCCGAGAGGACGGCGGCACACACGAATGCGACCGGGCCCGGGAGGACTTCGACGGGAACGCCCGCGGCGCGCGCGGCGGCGACCAGTGCCGTTCCCGGATCCGAGATGCCCGGTGTCCCGGCGTCGGTGACGACGGCGACGTTCTTGGCGTCGGCCTCTTCGATGAGTGAAGCGATTCCACCGGCGGAAGCGTGCTCGTCGAAGCGCATCAGCGTCTTTCCCGTGATGCCGTGAGCCGAAAGCAGTCGTCTCGCGACGCGTGTGTCTTCAGCCGCGACGATATCACAGCTGCGCAGCGCGTCAAGTGCGCGCAAGGTGATGTCGCGCAGGTTGCCCAGAGGCGTTGGAACCAGAACCAAGCTCACGTTACCCCAGCGCTACGGACGGCTCGTGTGGCGCGGCGTCTTCTTTCCACGGCGCGGTCGCCTGCGCCGCTGCGCCGATCAGCAACGCGCACAGACCGATCCACGTCGGCAGCTTCTCCAAGAGGTACGAGGGTGGATCTCTGCTGAGCACTGTCCTCACGTACGTGCTCCACGAAACTTCGGCGAGCAGCCGTCCGTCCTTCACGCGCGCCAGGGCTGCGGTCGCGTCGATCTTCGAGAGGTGAATGGTGTAGGCGAAGCCGGCAATCCCCGCTCCGAGCGCCACCAGCGCGAGGGTGACGACTGCGACCTGCAACGGACGCTCGTGCAACGCGTACCACGCGATCGGCAGAATACAGAGTGCGACGCAGAGCGCGACACTGGGGGGATCCGAGTTGCGGATGAATTCGAGCCAGGGGGCGGCGAGCAGCAGTGTAGCCAGCAGAATGACGCGATTGCGCGGGAAGAGCGCGAGCAGCAGCAACGCAAAGGGAAGCGCACAGACGATCTGCACGAGGTGCAGAAATGGTCCGCCCACCAGCGCTAAAGCGGAGGGTCCCAGAAGCAGCAGTGCCGGTCGGCCCGTCTGGCGCGCAAGCGATGACGAGATCGTGATCCCGGCGACCAGCATGACGATGTACGAAAGTTCGCCGAGAGCGAGCGCAGCGTGGTCGGCGACACCGAGCTGGTGCAAGAGATTGGTTAGGCTGAACTGGTATCCGTTCATCCCGAGCTCGGCAGCAGCGTGGGCCGGAAGGACGTCGCGCAGATAGAGGACGTTCTGGTCGAGACCGAGCGTGCCGAGCGAGACGGCCGCGAGGAGAGCGAGTGCGATGCTCACGCGAAGGCGCATGCGCGGGACCACGATCAACGCGCTCAGCACCGCCGGAGAGGCGACGTGCGGTTCGATCATGGCGACACCGAGTGCCGCCGCCGCCAGGGTATAGCGTGCGCGTTCAAGCGATGCAGCGGCGACGACCAGCAGCGCGAGAACCAGCGGTACGATCTGACCGAAGCGCCATGACTGAAAGGTCAGGCTCAGCGCGATCGACGGCGCGATGACGAGGAGCGGAAGCCCAGTCAAACGGGCCAAGAGAGCGACGGCGAAGATGCTGGCGCCGAGCAGCAGCAAGTCGAAGACGAGGTTGGCGACGACGTACGGCAACCGCGCCAGCGGCAAGAAGAGCGCGAGCGCGTATCCGGGAAGCGGCGCAGGGATGGCGAGGCCAACGGGAAGAGGCGGCGCATGCGCGACCTTTTCGAGCGTCTCTTCACAGGTGCGCAGGGGCTCCGCCAGATAGGGGCTCCGGTCCGCGCTTACTGCCCGCGCGGCGCAATAAAAACTGCGAAAATCGATCGCGTCGGTGTACGGGTGCTGACGTGTGAAAAAGACATAACTGACCGCGGCGAGTGCAACGAGGCTGAGAGCGAACGCGACCCGTTGGACGTTGGTGGCCACGAGTCTAATATCGGCGCCCCGCCGGGCGGTTCAGCGCAACCGTTGGTACCGTATCGGAACGCTGGGACCGCCCGCGATCAGTTCGTAGATCAGGCCAAAGACGAAGGCGATGCCGACGAATATGAGATCCACGAGGAAGGGTGAGAGCAGCATCGCTTAGCGCGAGATGATCGTTGGCTGCATCACGAAGACGACGTCGGTGTCGTTGTTCTGGTACGCGGTCGACCGGAAGAGGGGCCCGAGGATCGGAAGATCGCCGAGGACCGGTATCTTGTCGATCGTGCGCGTCTCTTCGTGGCGCAAGAGGCCGCCCAAAACGATTGCCTCGCCGCCCTGCGTGATCACTTCGGTCGTCACGGTGCTCGTCTTGAGTGCCGGGACGACGAAGCCGTTGAGGGTCACGCCGTCGGGGAAGTCGAGATCGGAGACCGTCGGGGTGATCTTCGTATCGATCGCCCCGTTGCCCAGGATGTTCGGCGTGACGTCGAGGGTGACGCCGTAGTCCTTATACATGATCGTGACCGATCCCAGCCCTGACGAAAATGGAATCGGGATCTGGCCGCCCACCAAGAACGTGGCTTCTTGCCCAGGCATCGTCACGAGGTCGGGCGAGGAGAGCAATCGCGCATGTCCTTGGCTAATCAACAGACTCAACGTCGGTGCCAGCAAGGTCGAGCGGTAGAACCCGTTGCCGATGGTGAAGGCTTTGCCGTTCGCGGTCGAGGTCGCGCCGATCGGGTCTTCGTTGAACTGGAACGTCGTCGTGCTGCCGAGCGAGAATCCCAGCGTGTTTTGGAACGTCTTGTCGACTTCCAAGATGTAGACTTTGACGTCGATCTCGCTGCTGGTCTCGGTCGTGAGCCGGTCGATCACTTTGCCGTTGGTGGCGAGGTAGGGGCCGGCTAAGCCCTGCGCCTTTTCGAGCACGGCCTCGGCGTCGGCGCGGTCGTGAACGCGGCCGCTCACCACGATATTTCCCTGGCCGTCGGGATCCATGTGGATGTCGCTCCCGCCGGGGAGGGACGCCATCTCTTGTTGCACGGAACCCAGCGGGTGGGCGATGGTGACGGCGTTCACCAGCTTTGCCTCGGCGCCGCTGACTTTGATGCCGGAGAAGCGTGAGAGCAGATCTTGCAGCTGGGCATACGCCGCCTGATCGGCGACGGTGCCGCGCAGCACGATGTTGTCGCCGAAGCTGAGGACCTCGACCCCCGGCTCGTTGATCGCCGCGCGGATGATCCGGGCGACGTCGTCGACGCCTTGGTCGGTGACGGTTACCTCATAGGTGGCTCGCTCGCCGCCCATCCAAACCAGGATGGTCGTATGCCCCGCCGTCTTTCCGTTGATGACGAGTTGCGACGTCCCGATGGGAACCACGCCGGCGATCCCGCCGTCTCCGACGGCCACGCGGGTCAGCCCGGGGGCGTCTACAACGATCGAGTGGCCGGTCTGCACCGAGAGAATCGTAACGGAATCCGCACCCGCCGGCAGGCTGCTTCCAAGGAAGCCCAGCACAACAGCGAGGATGCCTAGAAGACGATGCGAGCGTTTGATCACAAGGCTGCTCCCTGAGGACGTGGCGATGGACTCGCACAATTGAGGAGGCGAGTCGAGGGGTCCATCATAACCCAAGACTCGGCGTTGACGCATCAACGGCCCATATACGTTACGTAAAGGTTTGCCGGGAACCATTGCGCCCGGGTCCCCCCGAGGTTTACATTCCCGTTGCGGAGGTCATTTCGTGAAGTATTCTACATCCCTCGCGCTGTTCGCATTTTCTGCGTTCTTGGTCCCGGTCGCGGCGGTAAGCGCTTCGAGCGAGGTCCCTTTGGCGCAGGCCGCCGCCCAGTTGGGCTACGGCTACGCTTACCTTGGTCCCGAAGACGCGGTCCAGCTCTCTCGGCCCGGCCTGATCATCGTGGTGCGCCCCGGCGAGAAGCTGATCGACGTCAACGATCGCACGGAAGCGATGGATGCGGCTCCGGTCTTCATGAAGGATGACCTCTTCGTCACCGACTCGTTCGTACAGCGCCTCCGGGAGCTGGCAAGCCGGTTTCCCACGAGTGCAGCGCCGCCCAGTATCGAGGCCCCGGTCGTCATCGTAGGACCGCGGCTAGGCGAGACTGTGCACGGAGGCACGATCTCACTGAACGTGCGCCAGCTGCCGGGGAGCCAATCCGTAGCGATATCCGGAAGCGCGCCACCGTCGGCACCGATCACCGTTACGCTCAAGGAGACGTTCTGGGACGAAGTCCCCGACGTCGTCTTGAACCGTGACGACGTCGATGCAGATAACGATGGCCATTTCGAAGCCATCGTGCCCGTCGCCCCGGGGTATTTCCGCGGGGGTATCATCACGGTCGTCGCCTCGTCTCTACCGGGGGTGACGACGGCTTCAGCTAAAATTGTGCTCAAGCCGCCGAACAACGGCGTGGTGGTCCCTGCGCAGCAAATTCCGAAGTCCATCCGCTAATTCGACTCTTTTAATTACCCCCCACCCTCACCAAGGAGAACCCGTGCTCAAGAATTTTACCGCTATGCTCCTCGACGACGAAGGCCAAGGCCTCGTTGAGTATGCGCTCATCATCGCGCTCGTCTCGATCCTTGCGATCGCCGCGCTTCAGGTCC
>Ga0335075_10015232_pt1 | contig 11529 bp, 12 predicted proteins | sample Lox_Sample_24_FD_206723 | JGI IMG/M metagenome (GOLD analysis project Ga0335075, IMG submission 206723) | Soil microbial communities from Loxahatchee National Wildlife Refuge, Florida, United States - Lox_Sample_2.4 | ecosystem: Environmental > Terrestrial > Soil > Wetlands | place: USA...
CTCGATCCGGCGGAACAGAGCCGCCTCGGAGGCCCCTGCTACACGCCACGGGGCGCGCACGAGCAGCTCGGCGACTTCGAGTAGCCGTGTCTTGCCGCTCTGGCGCTCGGGGCTCAACACGAGTAGGTACGGGGTCGCTTCGGCGGCATCGATCGCGTGCGTATGCAGGACGTAGAGCGCCAGCGCGATCGACGCGGACCCGGATGGCAGGACCACAAACCGGCGGATGAACGCGCCAACCCGATCGAGCAGTTCAGTCGTAGTCATGGCTCCTCGATCCATTGGATCGAGCGCCACGCGCGCGGCGCCCATGCTCGTGGTCTTGGCGGGTAGCGACGTTCGCCTTGCGCGTCAACGTGGACGAGTTGTCCAGCTTCCATCGTGACCAGCCCAACCGGGGTTACCGTGGCAACGCCGCGATAACGACGATCGCAGCGGTCGCGCAGGACCGCCACGCCAGAGCGTCCCGGGCGCGCGTTATCCTGAGCCGACAGCACCGCGAGCGTCCTCACCGCTCGTTTGCATCGAGCCCGGTTGCGTCGGGCTCGATGCGTCTGTGGGTGTGGTTATCTCATCCAGGGCGAGCCACGCACGTTCCAGTACGGCGCTTCGGCGAGGGACAGCACCCTGCTCAATCGCGCCGAGTTGCGCTAGCGAGCAACCGGCCAGGCGAGCAAGCTGGGCGCGTGTGATGCCGGCTCGCCCGCGGGCGGCACGCAGTGCATCCGCTGATCGTGTACCTGTACCGGCAGCAGTAGTCACGCAGCTAGTCTGTGCGCTATGACGCGTCGTCAGGAGGGCATGGCACCCCATCGTGTCTCTCGGTCGCCCGGCGCCTGGGTCGAGGTGCCGCCAGAGCCGGGAGACGCTTTCGGGTTTGCGTTCATGTATCGGGCAGGGCCGGAGCGAATACCTGCCGTTACGGCGTACGCGGTCTTCGAGCGCAACCCCGTTCCGGGTACTCCCTCGAAGATCAAGAGCCGCTTACCGCAAGGCACGTTCGACGTGGCTCGCCGTCGCGCTGACGATCTCGTGGTCAGGAACACTGCATGGTGGGAGCACACGGACATGGACCCAGTGCCGGATGCGTTGGCCGAGAGCGTGCCGAGCGGCTTCGATGTGACCGAGCAGGCGATAGGCCTCATACGGAGCCAGAGGCCGCCGACCAAGGACGACCTCCACTACGCGAGGTGTGCAGCGAAGTACGCCGTCGCGCTGCGCGCGGGCAAGCGAGACGACGCGGCGTACCGTGCCGTGGTGCCTCCCAAGGCGAGCCTCTCGACGGCCAAGACCGATATCGCCGAGGCCGACAGGCGTGGTTTCGGGCGGGCAGCGCGGGACATACTCGATGCCGGTGAGGAGCCAACGCCTGACGCGGTGCTACGAGCGGCACGTCTCCGTGAGCATCAACTCGCGCTGCGGTGGCTTCAGCACCGGACTGGTGGCTGCGGCGACCGGCAGGCCGTCAAGCACACTGCGGAGCGAGAGGGAACGACCGTGCGTGCCATCTATGACGATGCGGCCAATGCGGCGCGAGACGGCCGCGCGGAGCAGTTATCAGAGCCCAGCACCGACCAAGCCCAAGAGATAATCGACGCCATCCAACGGGTCACGATTGCGGAACAGCACACCGAGGAAGCTGTTGGAAAGGCTGCGAATGCGGGCGATGGCTGCGATAGCGAGATGTCGTAGGCCGTCTTCCGCTGGCTGGCTCAAGAAGGGGCAGGCACCTTACTCCGGCACTGGCAACAGGCCGCCACGTTGACTGCGACATGCACGCTCCGCGCCTTCGCTCGTGTGCAAGGTGACGACTGTGCCGCCGAGCGCTTGGCAGTTGGCTTCCCACTGTTCGTGGGCTTCGCGTTCCTTGCGTTCAGCTTCGCGCGCCCGTTGGGCGGCTTCGCGATCCCTATGCGCTCGCTCTTCGGCTTCTTGACGCTCCATCGCCGCGCACCGCCCCGTCGTGATCGTTCCAAACCGGCCTGTCCGTGTGAGTGCCCGACCGGTGTCACCGCGTGCAGTGACGACATAGTGGTACGTACCAGCCGGCTTGGCGCACGACCACTGGATGATGGCAGCGACGAATGTCTTGGAGGCGTTCTCACCGAGGGGTGGTCGGTTACGGTGGTGGCCATGCCTCAAAGTGAGCGCGACGTTCATCCACGGGTTTGTCGTCACGACGACTTCCGTATAGCCGGGATGACGGCTTGTGATCCCTGGATGACTCCGTGGCTTTACCTTGAGGATCGTGGCTGGGGCCGTGTACACGGTAAACGATCGCTTGGGTGAGACTGTCTTTTCGGAGCCGTTGCCGCGTCGCACTTCCCAGGTGTATTCGCCGGGTCCGAGGCCCTGCTTGAGCTGAAAGGACGTGTCGCCCGTGGGCGGATTACTCGTCCATGTGCCCAGCTTGCGCAAGGCCGTCCATTTGTTTTCTGGCGTCCCCTCCACGTATTCCCGGAATCCCTTGGCTGTGATTTCATACTCGACTTCGCCTTCGGTTTCGCTGCGGGCGTTGATTGCGCCCAAACTCTTGTCGTAGACGATGAGCGTGTCTTCGCCGAACGGCGCGGCAGACCACGAGAACGTCATCGGACCCGGCAACGTGCGCCAGCCGTCGGCGGGGCTGAGCGGTTCTGGAGCAGGCAACGGCGCCGTGGAAAGGGTCACGTGTGCCTGACCCATCCAGTAGCGGTATTCCGGCGGTCCGAGACGAGCGACGGTAAACCAGAGATCGTCCGGGCCATTATCGGTAGGTATGTAGCTGAGGTGCACATCGAAAGCTCCAGGCCCAACTCGGACAGGCGCTCCGAACGCTGATGCGCATATAGGTTCGTTGTCATTGGTTTCCGCCGCACTGATCGTCGATCCTTCAGTCCCGCCGTAGCACTCACCGCCGCCGTAAACGTGCCCCACAAGCGTCGCGGCGACTTCGGCGGTGCCCGTAACTTCGATAGCGATCGGTCGCCCCGCGAGGATATTTGCTGGACGCGTGTTGATGCTGATGGAGGCCAGTGCAGCTCGCACGTCAAACGCCGTCCGAGTAGCAGCGCGTGTCGACGACAGGCTAGGTTCACCGACTTCGATATATGCACATACCTCGTACTGCCCCCCTTTGATGCCGGCGATCGAATAGGTCTTTGTGAAGGCACCAGCCACAGATTCGCCGCCTTCCGGCGTCAAATGTGTTGAACCGCGTGCCGCTTCCCAACCGGAAGCGGGACAGCTCGGAGCAGAACTGGCGAGAACGTAGACGAGCAGGACGCCTTCGGGCTCATCGCCAGATACCGTGACCTGGAACGGGGTTTCTTCTATGGGTTCCGATGGCGACGGGGTGGCCGAGAGTGTGTCTGCGAGCGCGGCGGGCGCGCCGAGCACGAACGTGGCGACACCCGCGAGAGCGGCGAGCCCAAGCCTCCTGATATCAAGCGCCAACACGGTTGGGCTGTAGAAGCTAACACGGATGGGCTGCAACGTGCAGTGTCGTGTCTGCACCCGACCCACTCCTCACCGGCCTTGGAGAGGCCATCCGCGAGCTGCGCGAGCAGCGTGGCGTCTCGCAGGAGCGCCTCGGCCTCGACAGCGGCGTACACCGCAACTACATCGGCGGGATCGAGCGCGCAGAGCGCCGGCCGACGGTTGCCACGATGGCGACGCTGGCGGTCACGCTCGGCATCCGGCCATCCGAGCTGATCGCCAGAGCGGAGGAGCACGCGGTCCAGCACGGAGCGTCGTGGCCGCCTCGTTCGGTCTGAGACGGGTTGCTTTGACGGTTCGCTCAGCGTGTGGTCCTATGCAGACCGCTAATCTGTCCCTTGGCGCAGGAAGTGGGCGATCTCCTCAAGGATCGTCCGCTCAGGAGGGGCGTCGAGGGCGTACGAGCTACGCCTCGTCTGGGCATTGGCTCCAAACCTGAGTACCGCCACGTCGCTGGGAGCGAGCGCACCCGCCGACCGGAGTCGCGGCCAAGAGTGCGTTCCCGGTCGAGTCGGGCTCTTGCCGAGCGGAGGGTCGGGCCATCGACAGAAGCCGCCGCCAGGGCGATGAGGCCATGCGTACGCTTCGCAGCGACACTTCTCATAGCGCGCATGGGCGGGCGGTCGCCAACGCCGTTCACGCCGTCCCCGAGTCCGGCCGGCGTGCGTACTGCACAAGCCCTCGGGATGACCCCAGATCGCCCATCCCCGGCACGGTGTCCCGTCGCGGCAGATTGCGCGACAACGCCGACGCTCAGCAGCCTTCGCAGAGTAGGCCATCCGCTCACGGTATCGCCTGGCCGCGCTGTGTTGAATACAGCAGGACCGGGTTTGGGCAGCAAGCTCAATCTGCTGCCCAAACCCTATCGGATCGCGCCCAAACCCCCCGGATCGACACTGCCCATCGTCCCTGAGAATCCCGCATGAACACGGGCGGTCCAGGCGTTTTCGGCCTCCGCGCACCGCGGCCTGATAAGGAAGAGGTCCCAGGTTCGAGTCCTGGATCGCCCACTTGAATCCGATGTGCTGGAACGAAATCCGGCGCACCCACGATCGTAAGCTCACGATCGCCGCCAGTCAACCTCTCCTTGCATGGTGCGCGGTTCTACGTACCGGACCAGCGTCCCTCCTTTCTCTGCAGGCACAGCCGGATGTACACGCGGGGCTCAGTGTGTGGGCGTTAGTTTCGTGTGGCAGGCACGGCCGAGGAAAGGCCCAGCTTCCACTCAGCCGCGACCTTGACCAGCGGCTCTGGTGGCGGGTCGGTCAGCGCGATCGGCGGTCCTGCCTCCTCGAGCTCCGCGCGGCCCTCGAAGAGAGCGATGCAGGCGTGCCCGTCGCGGCTTGAAGCGAAGCGGATCGCCGCCACGTCGAGGTTGTCGTAGGCGTCGGTTGCGATCGTCTGCGTGACAATCCGCCGGCGCGTGGTGACCTCGTGCATGTCCAGGTGGGACATGCCGTGCTCGGCCAGGAGTTGGGCGTGGCGCGTCTCGATCTCGTGACGCTCGTGGATGTCGGTCAGATCGAGCAGGCGCCCTTCATAGACCAAGGTGCATGGGATGAGAACATTGTCCTGACGCCACTTCTCGGTGATGGGCTTGGCATGTGCTCCACACCAGGCGAGCGGCGAGAGCGCATCGGCGGTGAGGAGGAGCCGCCGCTGCGGTGCACGCGGCGCGAACTGGCACGTCGAGCCGACAGCCACACCGGTATGACGTCGGTAGCGCCGGTGTTTAGCGCAAAGCGTCCGGCAAAAACTGTAGTATCGCGCAGACGTTTTCCGCTAAACTAGGGATCGTGTCTGGAGGACGCCCCAACGAGGTCGAGCGTATGTTGCTCGACTACACCTACGATCATAAGCCTGATCGGACGCTCGACGTCAAGCTCGACGAGGCGCCGTTCAGGGAGTACGCGCGGGCACGGGGGCGCGAGTCGCTGAGCTTCGGGGCGGCTGTCGAACGGCTTGTCGCCAAGGGCATGCTGCATCGCCTGCAACACGGACGCTATGTCGCCAGCCGCGAGCGTGGACCGGCTCGCAGTCCGCGCCTGCAGGCGTTTGACCCGGTGGCCGAGGCGGTCTTGCGGCGCCTGGGAGCCGAGTACTACGTCTCCTGGCATTCGGCGCTCTGGTACCACGGCCTGATCGACCAGCAGTCCCGGCGCATCTACGTGGCGGTCAGGCGCGAAAAGCGCCCAGTGAGAATCGGCCTGGCCGAAGTCCGGTTCGTGCAGGTCACGGAACGCAAGTTCTTCAGCTGGGAGAATGCCGAAGACTACGAGTGGCCGGTGCGCGTCGCGACCGTCGAGAAGGCGCTCGTCGACTCTTTCGACAAGCCAAAGCTGTCCGCCCCCGTTCCGGTGATCGCGGACGCGATGCGCAGGGCGTGGCGGTCGGGCAAGCTCGACCCTGAGAAGCTTGTCGCGGCCGTGGAGCGGTTCGATGGGCCGACGGTTACCAGGCGCGTAGGGTTCTTCATGGACCTGTACGGCATCCCGGGCAGCGAGCGACTGACGCTTCGTCTCGGGCGTGGCTATGCGGTGCCGCTCACCCCCGGACACAGGCCGGCGCCGGGCGAGCAGCCCGTGAACCCGCGCTGGCGCGTCTATGAAGACCCGGCTATCGTCGGCGCCGCACTGGAGCTGAAGTGATGGAGGCACCCACAACCGAGGAGCTGCTCGACGACGCCGAAGCCCGCACAGGCCTGGCTCGCGGCCAGCTCTTGATGCTCGTCGCCAAGAGCGCCACGGTGCGCCATCTGGCCTGCCATCCTGACTATCGCGACCTGTTCGTTCTCAAGGGCGGAACGCTGCTCTCAAACGTCTACCGCAGTCCACGGCAGTCGATCAAGGATGCTGACTACACCTACCTGGACCCGCAGACGCTGCGCGCTCCAGAGCTCGAACACGCCCTGACGATCGACGGTGAGTACGGCTTTCATCTCGCGCCGCAAGAAGCGTTCTCGTTCGACCGCGACATGTTCGACGGAGATCCCTCGTTCTCGATGGACGGCATCACCCTCGGGCTCGCAGACCGCGACCGAGAACTGAAGATCACCGTCTCTGTCCGCGCCGGTGAGCGCCTGGACCAACCCACGGAGAAGCTCTTCTACCGCGACCCCCTCCTCGCCCGCGACAACACGTTCGAGGTCAATGGCCTCACCCGCGAGGAGCTCTCGGCCGAGAAGATCCTCGGCTGGTGCTCAAAGCCGCTCTCCAAGCACTTCGTCGACCTCGCCTACCTCGCACGCGAGCACCACGAGCACACCGACCGCGAGAAGGTCGCCAACCTCGTCCAGCGCAAGTTCAAGACCGAGGGACGCGGCCGGCGCTACACGGCGAGCGGAATCCGCCGGCCGGCAGACCTCGCACGCGCCTTCGCCAACCCCGACAAGCTACGCGATCTGCATGAGAACTGGGAGCGCCTCATCGACACCGAGCTCCTCTTCCTCCCCAGCGAGCGCGCCAAGCCACCCGCCGAAACGCTGACCGACGCGCAGAACGTGCAACGAATCTGCCTCGAGTTCTGGCAGTCCACCCTCGAGCAGCTCACCGACGCCCGGTAGCTTTCGGATCGCATAGCCGCAGTGAGAATCGGGTAAATCGGCAGCTGGCAGCTCGCTCGAAGTGGTGGGAGGGCCTTCAGGACGATCGGCTTGGCGCGGCGCACTGGCGCCGAGCAGCCGTGCAGAATGCGTCGGGTGTCTGTAGATGTGGAGCTGGGCGCTGCGATCGAGAGTGCGGAAGTACGGCTGCGCGAGCTCGATGGCGAACGAGGCGCTGTAGCTCGTGAGCTTGCCGAGCTGCGGGTCCAGTGGGAGCGGACGATCACCGATCACGCGAGCGAGAACGAGCAGGCAGGCGTGGATGCGTGGACGCCGCAGCGCAAGCTGGCGTTGTTCGCTGATCTCTTTCGCGGTCGCGAGGATGTCTTCCCTCAGCGCTGGGAGAAACCAGCGAAGGGCAAGAGTGGGTGGTCGCCTCAATGCGACAACCAATGGAAGGCCGGTATATGTGCCAAGCCGCGAGTGAAATGCGGAGAGTGTCACCACCAAGACCCCGAAGGCGTGATCCAGGAGCGCCTGAACCGCGCGGGTCATGGTGCCGCGACCCTGCGCGGTCCCTGCCAGCCAGTAGCCGATGCCGGTCGAGCGGACTGGACGCGTGCCCGGCATCGGGAACTGGATACCTATTGTCTCGGGGCCACGCAGCGTCAGTTTGGGTTGACAAACGTCTGTTGTCAGTCTAGACTGACGGTTATGAACGCCGAAGACATCGCCTCCGCGATCACGTCCAACGACCCGTCGCTGGGGCTCCGCGCCGCTCTAGCTCTGCACCGACTCGCGGAACGGGTTGAGGCGAACCACGTCGCGGCGGCCCGGGAGCAGGGCTGGTCGTGGCAGCAGATCGGAGACGCCTTGGGTGTTACCCGCCAATCCGTGCACACCAAGTACAACAAGGAGTCTTCATGACCACCGAATCCGTTGCCCCAGAAGTGCTTCACCCGTGGGCCATCTATCTGCGGGCCAGCGAGGAGGCTCGTCGCCGAGGTGATCGCCGAACGGGCACCGATCACATCTTGCTCGCCTTGTTCGAGGATCCCTCGATCGAAGCCGTGTTGGGCGTGAACCTGCAGCAAGCTCGCGAGGCCCTTGAGTCGCTCGATCGTGAAGCCCTGGACGCCGTGGGCCTTGGAGCTGGCACCGACGCTCCCCCACTGCCGATGCGCGCCGTGCCGAAGAAGCCGACGATCAGGGCCGTCATGCAGAAAGATCGCCTCCGCCTGACGCCCGCGGCAAAGAAAGTGCTTCAGGAAGCGGTCAAGCCCAACCGCCGCAAGACCCAGGTCACGGCTCAGCAGGTGCTGGTCCAGATCCTCACTCTCCAACCGCCCGATCCTGCGGCAGTGCTGCTGGACACACTAGGCGTCGATCGCGCGGCCGTACGGCAACGTCTGGGTGCATCCGCGCTCGCTCAACCTGACCAGACACGGGGCCGCGGGTGACAGCGGTCGTCAAGGCCGAGTCGTTGACCAAGCCGCTTTGGCGAGGTTATGGCGGTCACGGATCTATCGTTCGTCCTCACCACCAGTGGTTGTGGTAGGCGAGGTTTGTGACCAGGGCGGCTGCGGCGAGTATGAGGAAGCTGATCGCCCCGCCCGCTGCGGTGTCGTGCGCGCGTATGTGAGCGCTCAGGGCGCAGATGAAGTAGAGGACCAGTCCGATCGCGGCGGCCACTCCGAGCGCCGGTATGGCGAAGCCGGCTAGCAGCCCGAGCGCACCTGCGGCCAACACGGTGCCGAGCGGGACCATCCATCTTTGCGAGACGTTCACTCGGTCGGCGACTTCCTTGACCGACTCGGCGCCCACGAAGTTCAGGGAAGCGGCGTATCCAAGCGCGAGCGCTGTCAGCATGGTGACCACGACGTAAGGAATGTGCATATTCATAAGACACGCCCCGCGCGCCGAATGTGACTACGCGAATGCGATTGTGCCTCGTCCGCTCGCAGAACCGCGACACGTACCGCTGGCGGCATGGCTGTGATCCGCAGGGCACCTCCCTCGGTGTTTTGGACCGACCGCCGCTCAGGCTCCCATCCCGCCGGGGGCGCTCTCGTCCTCGCGTCTCGCGACGGCGACTTCGACGCGCTCCTCGCGGTGCTCGACCCAGACGTTGAACTGCGGATCGACGGGGGCGTGCTGCGAGCGGAGGCGTCGCTTGCCATCCGCGGCGCCGCAGCCGTCGCGGCCCACTCGAGCACCTACTCGAGGCTCTACCCGTTTGTGCGGCCGGCGTTCGTCAACGGCACGGCGGGAGCCGTCGTCGTACCGGGGGGCCAGCCTTTCTCCGTCATGGCCTTCACTGTAACCAACGCGAAGATCGCGGCGATAGACGCGCTCGTCGACCCCGAGCGGCTCGCGCAGCTCGATCTCACGCCGCTTCCCCCCGCCAACGCTAACGACGCATAGCCGCTGGTCAGGTCCTTCGGCCCTCGCTTGCTGCGCGGCGCCCAGGCGCAGGGATGCGTCAGCGCTGGAGGTAGGCGAGCACGGCGAGCACGCGCCGGTGGTCGCCGGTGGACTGGAGCAGGTCGAGCTTGCCCATGATGCTCTGGACGTGCTTCTCCACCGCGCCGACGGTGAGCACGAGGATCTCCGCAATACCCGCGTTGGAGCGGCCCTCCGCGACGAGCGCGAGCACCTCGCGCTCGCGAGGGGTGAGTCGCTCGAGGGGGTCATCGACACGGCGCCGGGCGAACAGCTGCGAGACCACCTCGGGGTCGAGCGCCGTGCCGCCGTCCGCGACCCTGCGCACAGCTTCGACGAACTCACCGACGTGCAGGATCCTGTCCTTGAGCAGGTAGCCGATGCCGCCGCCGCGATCGGCGAGCAGTTCTGTCGCGTAGTCGTGCTCGACGTATTGGGAGACGATCAGGATCGCTGTGCCGGGCGCCTGCTCGCGTGCACGTAGCGCCGCGCGCAGGCCCTCGTCGCGAAAGTCTGGAGGTAGGCGGATGTCGACGACGGCGATGTCGGGGCGCTCGCGTATGACTGCTTGCACCAGTGCCTCGCCGTCGCCGACGGCGGCAACGACCTCGAAGTCGTTGTCGCGCAACAGTCGTGTCAGCCCGTCGCGCAGCAGGGCATGGTCCTCGGCGATCACGACGCGCATGGCAGCTCCACGCTTAGCACCGTCGGGCCGCCGGGCGGACTGGCGAGGCGCAGGTTTCCGTCAAGCGCCTGCACCCGCTGTCGCAGGCCGTCCAGACCACTGCCCAGGGGGTCGGCGTTGCCGGCGCCGTCGTCGATCACCTCGAGCACCAGCGAGCGCTCGCGGAGCTCGATGCGAATGTCAACGCGGCTGGCATGCGCGTGCTTGATCGCGTTCGCGAGTCCCTCGGCGGCCACGAAGTAGGCCGCGCTCTCGACCGCCGGTGCAGGGCGCGTCGGCAGGTCGACCGATACTGCGACCGTAGTCGGGCTGAGGTCCGCCAGCGACCGCACCGCGGCCTCCAGACCGCGGTCTGCCAGGACGGGCGGATGGATGCCGCGAGCGAGGTCGCGCAACTCACGCAGCGCGTGCTCGGCTCCAGCGCGCGCCTCGGCGAGGTACTCGCGTGCGGCGCCAGGGTCCGCCGCGTCGAGCTTTTGCTCTGCCATTCCGAGGCTCATCCCGAGCGCAACCAGACGCGCCTGCGCGCCATCGTGCAGGTCACGCTCGATACTGCGCAGCTGCGCGTCCTGTGCGGCTACTGCTCCGCGGCGCGTGCTTGTCAGCACATCGATCCGCTCGTTCAGGTCCCGCTGTGCTTCCGAGGTGAAGAACACGACGCTTGCGTGCGCTGCCAGCAGCACGGCCAGCCCCAGGATCGGCCATACCGGCCAGAAGGCGCCTGCTCCCGATGCGAGCCAGAGCCCGATGAAGAACAGCGTGAGACAGAGCCACGTGCCCGTGTGCACGGCCAGCGCGAAGCTCATATGCGTGCGCCGCCACAATCCGGGACGCCGGCGCATCAGCGCGACCCACGCGTGCACGGCCAGCGGAAGCGCAAGCGCCAGGATCACCCACATCGGCCAGAAGTAGCCGGCGCCCGCGAGCGCCCATACGAGCACGATCACCGTCACCGCCAGCGCCGAGGCCCAGGTGTGCACCGCCAGCGGACGTGCTCTGCTGGGCACCGGTCCCGCGCTGTCGCCGAACGAGCTGCCGGACGTGCTTTCGCTGGCAGGCATCGCCCTAACACGGTAGTCCGGCCAGCGTGAGGCGGGACGTCGCGAGCGCGCCACCAGCGGGTTGGATGTGCGCACGCCGCTGTCAGGTGGTCTCTGCGGCCGTTTCCAGCCGGTGGCGGCCGAGCCGCATGTGCGGGAGCCAGCGCAACCACTGTGGCAGATACCAGTTCCGCTCTCCGAGCAGCTTCATCGTCGCGGGCAGCAGCACGCCGCGGATCAGTGTCGCGTCGATCAGGACCGCCACGGCGAGGCCGACCCCCATCTGCTTGAGTTCGAGCGTAGGCAGCGACGCGAAGATCGCGAACACCGCGACCATCACCACG
>Ga0335075_10015233_pt1 | contig 11529 bp, 10 predicted proteins | sample Lox_Sample_24_FD_206723 | JGI IMG/M metagenome (GOLD analysis project Ga0335075, IMG submission 206723) | Soil microbial communities from Loxahatchee National Wildlife Refuge, Florida, United States - Lox_Sample_2.4 | ecosystem: Environmental > Terrestrial > Soil > Wetlands | place: USA...
CGCGGGTAGCGGCCGGGGAGCTAGCGGGTGGGGGACTCGGTGAGTCCGAGCATTTCGGTGAAGCGGCTTACCATCAGGTCGCGGCCCTTGAGCTCGGCCACCATCTCGGGAGCGATGAGGTCGTCGCTGCCGGGCATCTGGCCCGAGCCTCCCTCCGGCCCGATCGGCACGACGATGGCCGCGGGCGACGGCTGATCGGTCTTCAGCTCGCCCTCCCCGGTGATGAGTGCCCGGATGTTGCCGGCGGCCAGCTGGGCCTGCCGCCCGGCGACGCCGCCCATGTTGTGATCGGCGGCCGAGACATCGCCGATGGCGAAGACCCGGTCCTGGCCGACGACCCGCAGCTCCGGTGTGACCTCAACGAACCCGTCCGGCCTGCGCGCGCTGGCCAGGCCGCCCACCAGGTAGTCGCTGGCCGGGACGACGCCGTAGCAGCGGAACCAGATGTCCGCGGTCACCTCGGTGCCGGCCTGCGTGACGACGGTGAACGTTCCCAGCTCACCGGGCGGAGTCGGCGGGCCTTCCCAAAGCGGGCTGGAGAGCAGCAGCTCCACCCCGATGCCGCCGAGCTGGCGCCGCAGCTCGGCCTTCAGGTCCGGCCGGAACCGGGCACCGAGCACGTCGTCGGCCACGTCGAGCAGCGTCACGTGCTTGCCCGGCCAGGCCGACTTGATCTCGCCGGCCAGCTCGATGCCGACCGGCCCGGCGCCGAGCAGCAGCACCCGCTGCGCCGCGCTGAGCGCTTCGTGAGCCGCGCGGACCTTGTCGTGACTGGCGGCGGTGCTGTCGAGGTCGCTCTTGGCCGGGAACGGGTAAGTGGACCCGGTGGCCAGCACGATGTAATCCGCGCGGATCTGTTCGCCGGAGGCCAGGGTCACGTGACCGGCGTCGACCTTCGCCGCGCGGTCCCGGACCACCCGGCCGTTGGTGAGCAGGCGATCGTAGGGCAGGTAGATCCGCGGCAGCCACGACGGGTCGACCAGGGCACGCAGGGCGGCGATGTTGTGCACGAGGGCGTCCTTCGGCTCCACGAGCACGACGTCGGCGACGTCATCGAGCGCCTTGGCCGACATGACGCCCGCATAGCCGCCTCCGATGACGGCGACCGTCGGCCGTGGCGAGCGGGAAGAGGAAGGTTCAGTCACGGTGAACTCCGGATGGTGAGGTGAGCTAGTCAGCAGATGATCTGTATGACAGACAGTATGCATGACAGAACATCTCACCGCAAGATCTTCGTCCTTGCCACCGATCAGGTACGCTGGTCGGCATGAGTGCCACGGCCCGGCCCGAGGCCGACCGCGAAGCCTGCATCGAGCCCGATCAGGGGACGGCGTGTGGCGGCGCTCTGAGTGACGACCTCGGCTGGGCGCTCGGAGTGGTCTTCCGGGCCTACGCGAAAGCCGCTGACGTCGCGTTCTCGGAACTCCCCGGAGGCCCGCGTGGTTACCAGGTGCTGGCCTCCGCAGCCCGCGGTCAGCCGGGCAGCCAGCTGGCGCTGGCCCGCCACCTCGGGGTCGATCGCACGGTGATGACCTACCTGCTCGACGACCTGGAGAAGGCCGGGCTCATCGAACGGCGCCCGGACCCGCAGGACCGCCGGGCCCGGCAGGTGGTGGCCACGGCGAGCGGCCACGAGCGGCTCGACCACCTCGACCGGCGGCTGCAGGCAGCCGAACTGCACGTGCTGGCCGGCCTGGACTCCGAACCAGACCGCCGGGCCTTCCGCGCGCTGCTGTTCCAGCTGGCCGCGCATGCCCAGGCGCTCGATCCGGTTCGCGACAGATGCGAGGTCGTGACGGATGCCGGCCTGTCGTGCACCGAAGTCCCCGACGCGCCCGTGTGATCATCCGTTCAGGTAGGCCAGCACCGCGAGGACACGACGGTTGTCATCGTCGGAGGGCTGCAGGTCGAGCTTGATGAAGATCGACGCGGTGTGCTTGGCCACGGCCCGCTCGGTGATCACCAGTCTGGCGGCGATGGCGGCATTGGAGCGGCCCTCGGCCATCAGGGCCAGCACCTCACGCTCGCGCGCGGTGAGGCCGGCGACCGCGCCGCTGCCGCGGCCGCGGGCCAGCAGCCGGGCGATCACTTCCGGGTCCATCGCGGTGCCCCCGGCCGCCACCCGGCGCACCGCGTCGACGAACTGGGCGCTGTCGAATACCCGGTCCTTGAGCAGGTAGCCGATCCCGCCGCTGCCATCGGCCAGCAGCTCTCGGGCATAGAGCTGCTCGACGTACTGCGACAGCACCAGAACGGGCAGCCCCGGCACAGCACGCCGGGCGGCCAGCGCGGCGCGCAGACCCTCGTCGGTGTAGCTGGGCGGCAGCCGCACGTCGACCACGGCCACATCCGGCTGGTCGGCGGTCACGGCGGCCAGCAGGTCGTCCGGGTTGTCGACCGCGGCGGCGACCTGCAGGCCGTGCGCCTCGAGCATCCGGGTCAGGCCGTCCCTCAGCAGGAAGAGGTCTTCGGCGATGACAACGCGCACGGGATCTCCATGTTCACCACGGTCGGGCCGCCGGGCGGGCTGCTCACAGCGAGAACACCGTCGAACGCGGCCAGGCGGCGCTCGATGCCCTGCAGCCCGGTCCCGGCGGCGGGGTTGGCTCCCCCGCGGCCATCGTCGGTGACGCCGATCCGCAGCATCCCGCTTATTTCGTTCCCGCTGCGCAGCATCTCACCGCCACTGGCCAGGCCGCCCGCCGGCTGGCCGTCGAACCGGATGTCGATCCAGACCCGGTCGGCCCCGGCGTGCTTGGCCACGTTGGCCAGCAGCTCGCTGACCGCGAAGTAGGCGGCCGATTCCACCGGGGCCGGCGGGCGGCCGGCCAGCTCATTGGTCACCGACACCGGCAGCGGGCTGTCCAGGGCCAGCGCGCGGACCGCGTCGGCCAGGCCGCGGTCGGCCAGCACCGGAGGGTGGATGCCGCGGACCAGGCCGCGCAGGTCGGCCAGGGCCTTGACCGAGTTGTCCCTGGCCTCGGTCAGCAGCGCCTGCGCCGCGGCCGGGTTCGTGTCGATCAGCAGCCCGGCCGCGTCCAGGGTCATCCCCATCGCCACCAGCCGGGCCTGGGCCCCGTCGTGCAGATCCCGCTCGATCCGGCGGATCTCGGCCGCCCCGGCGTCGATCGTGTCGGACCTGGTCTGGGCCAGGTGACTGACCCGCCGGGCCAGATCGGCCTGCTGGGTCGGCCCCAGCAGCGAACGGGCGAACTCTCCGTAGACGCGCAGCAGCCACGGCGCGGCCAGGAAGCCTCCCACCGCCAGCAGGATGCCGTACAGCGGATGCGAGATCACGCCGGCCAGCTGGGTCGACCCGTGCGGCAGGGCCATCCCGAAGATGCCATAGATGATCGCGGCGACGGACCCGCCGGCCAGCGCCGCACCCAGCCACGGATTCAGCAAGAAAAAGGCCAGGTCCCGCCAGGTAGCCGGGTCACCTGTCACCCACCGCCGCCGCTGCTGCCAGGTCAGGGTCCCGAACTCGCCCTCTCCGGCGGGCGCGGGCCGGTAGGAGGACGCGATCGGTACGCCGCACCACTCACCGCACAGCCTCCTGGTCAGGTCGGCCACCATGCGCGCGGCCGACCCGATGCCCGGAATCGGAACCAGGAAAGCCAGCACAAACACGACCGGGTGCATGATGACCGCCTCGGCCAGCGCGAGCGCCCCGAGCATGACCCCGCGGGCGCAGGCGGTCACCCGCCGCTCCAGCCACGCCACCGGCGCGGCCCACGCGGCGTGCCGCCGGGTCGTCTGCATGTTCATGACCGGTCTCCGTTCCGCTGCAACCTTTCCCCCAGTGTGCCGCGTGACCGGGTACCCGTCAGTGACGCCAGGCACCCGAACCCCGGGTGTACCTGGATACACCCGAGGACACCTTCCAGCCGTATGTCAGGCCCTGGGCCGCGGCTCCTAGCGTCGCTGACGACCACACCCAGCGTCAGGAAGGACGGCGCCTGATGAACGCGCTGAAATCCATCATTGACCATCTAGAACGGGTAGCCGCGCGGCGGGCCGCCAAGGCCCCGGTCAAGCGGCGACGGGCCTGGCGGTGGCTGCGACCCGCCGCGGTCGTGTCCGCGGTCGGCCTGGCCGCCGCGGCGGCGTTGCCGGTGGCGGCGCTGGCCGCGCCGTCGCAGCCAGCAGTTCCGGTGCTGGCCTGGCGCTCGTGCTACGGCGAGTTCCAGTGCGCGAACGCCAGGGTGCCCCTGGACTACCGCAACCCTGGTGGCCGGGCGATCAGCATCGCGGTCATCAGGCACCGGGCGACCGATCCGGCCCGCCGGCTCGGCTCGCTGTTCTTCAACGGCGGCGGGCCCAACCCGCAGGTCCAGAGCTTCGCAGCCGGCTTCGGGCAATTCCCGGCGGCGTTGCGGGCCCAATACGACATCATCACGTTCGACCCCCGTGGCTTCGGCTACAGCACACAGGTCCGCTGCTTTCCGACCATGGCCGCGGAGAACAAGTTCCTGGCCAGCCTGCCGCCGTTCCCGGTCGGCACACGCCAGGACGCCGCATGGGAGCGCACCTGGGCCCGGTTCGACGCGCGCTGCGCCGCCCGAGGCGGCCCGCTGATCGACCACGACACCACGGCGGACGCGGCCCGCGACATGAACCTGCTGCGCGAGGCCGTCGGCGCCCCGGTGCTGAACTATTACGGCGAGTCCTATGGCACCTTCCTCGGCGCGACCTACGCCAACCTGTTCCCGGCCACGGTCGGGCACATGATCCTCGACGGGAACATCAATCCCGCGGCCTGGACCAGGACCGACAGCATGCTGCCGTCCTGGCTGCGGGTGGGCCGGGACCAGGCCTCAGCAGCAGTGATGCGCGACTTCCTTGACCTGTGCGGCCAGGTGAGCACGTCGGCGTGTGCGTTCTCCGCGGGAAGCCCGGCCGCAACCAGCGCCAAATGGGACATCTTGCTGGACCGGCTGCGCCGGCATCCGGTCACCATCGGCAGCCGGGCTTACACCTATGCCGCCGCAGTCAGCTCGGTGCCGCCGGGCCAGGTGACGCAGTGGAAGTCGGGCGCCAGGCTGCTGCAGCAGCTGTGGGTGGCGTCCACCGCACCGGGCCGCGCCCAGGCCGTCTCACCCCAGAGCAGCGCGGTCGCGCCGTACTTCGGCCAGGAGCAGCAACTCGCCGTGCTCTGCTCGGACGGGCCGAATCCACGTGACCCGCGCATCTATCCGGGCCTGGCCCGGCTCGCCTACGCCCGGTCCGGCCCCTTCGGGCTCGAGTTCACCTGGCAGGCGGAGGAATGCGCGACGTGGCCGGCCGCCGCGGCTCAGGACAGCTACCGGGGCCCGTGGAACCGGCGCACGGCCAGCACCATCCTGCTGTTCGGGAACACCGGCGACCCGGCCACCTCGTACCAGAGCTCGGTCGCGCTCTCCCACGAACTGGCCCGCGCGCGGCTGCTGACCATCGACGGCTACGGGCACACCGAGCAGGCCAACCCCAGCACCTGCGCCACGGACTACGGGGTCCGCTACCTGCTGACTGGCGCGCTGCCACCGGCGGGAACCGTCTGCCCGCAGAACGCCACCCCGTTCCCTGGCGGGCAGGATGCGGGCGAGCCCGCCCACTAGGATGCCGAGGTGGCCGCCTCCCCAAGCAAGCCCGCGCCAGCTTCGGAGCGCGAAGCGCTCAGCAGTTTCCTGGACCGGCAGCGGGACATCCTGGTCCGCAAGATCGAGGACCTCACCGACCAGGACGCCAGGACGGCGCCCACGGTCAGCTCGCTGTCGCTGCTCGGCATTCTGAAACACTGCGCGCTCTGGGAACGCCGCTGGTTCCAGGTCATCTTCGCCGGCCGCAGCTTCCCGGGCGACTGGCCCGAGGTCAGATCCCCGTTGCGCGAGGACTTCACCGTCGGCGAGAACGACACCGTCCGGCACTGGCTCGGCTTCTACCGCGAGCAGGTCGAGGAGTCGCGGAACGTAGTGGCGGCCGCTGACCTCGACGCGCCCTGCACCATGGAGCCCGACCGCAACCTCCGGTGGGTGCTACTGCACCACATCGAGGAGGTCGCCAGGCACGCCGGGCACGCCGACATCATCAGGGAAGCCATCGACGGCAGCACGGGCGAGTAACGCAAGCGCGGCAAGTGAGCCGGAGGCGGGGCTGGCTACCCTCCCGTGATGGGGGCGAACCGGCGCAACAGGTACCACGAAAAGTAGCTGCCGTACCGGCGCTGCAGTTCGGGCAGCTGCCAGTCCCGGCCGCTGATCGTGCCGCGGCAGGAGGATGTGCCGCAGTGGCAGGTCATCGGGTCGTCGGCGTCGTCGAAGAGCGCGTAGTCGGTGGTCAGCTCCTCGCCCGCAGCCACGTCCCGCATGGCGACCAGCACGACGTTGCCCGCGAATCCGACATTGGGCTCGCACGAGTGGTTGATGAACAGCATCACCGGCTCGTATTCGTCCTCTTCCAGCGCCACCAGATGGAAGCCATCGGCGATCTGCACGTCGGAATTCTGCAGCCGTTCCGGCAGGCCCCTCAGCGTGTCGCTGTCGACCAGGTGACCGCCCTTGATGGCCACGATCTCGTCCTTGGCGATCGGCGCCACCGCCACCAGCCCGCGGCCCTCGATCCCGCTCGGCCGGCCCTTGACCGCCTTCGGCGAGATGTAGCTGGAAACGATCACCGCGGCGCTACGCCTCGGCGGGAAGCGGGGGCAGTTCCCCGGTCGCCTCGTAGTCCGTGATCATCGCCAGCCGCCGGACGTGCCGGGGCTCGCCGGAGAACGCCGTCTCCACGAACACCCGGGTGAACGACACCGCGTCCGGCACCGGGTACATGCGGGCGCCGAGGCTGAGCACGTTCGCGTTGTTGTGCAGCCGGGCGAGCTGGGCGGTTTCCTCGCTCCAGGCGATCGCGGCCCGCACCCCGGCAATCTTGTTGGCGGCGATCGCCTCCCCGTTCCCCGAGCCGCCGATGACGATGCCCAGGCTGCCCGGATCTCCCGCGGCGGAATACGCCGCGCGCATGACATAGGGCGGGTAGTCGTCGTCGTCGCGCTCGGCGTCCGGGCCGCAGTCGACCGGCTCGTGGCCGGCCTGGGTCAGCCACTCGATGAGGTGGCTCTTCAGCACGAAACCTGCATGATCGGATCCAAGGTAGACGCGCACGACCGCCAGTCTGTCAGAACCGGACGGGCCAGGCGCGCGCGGCACGCACGGCGCAGGGATCAGTCGAAGATCGGGTCGGAGGTCCGGCTCCGCTTCAGCTCGAAGAAGCCGTCGGTTCCCGCCACGGCCAGCACGCCGTCCCAGAGCCTGGCCGCGTCCTCGCCGCGCGGTATCGGCGAGATCACCGGGCCGAAGAAGGAGACGCCGTTCACCGAGATCACCGGCGTTCCCACCTCGTACCCAACCCGGTCCATGCCGTCGTGGTGCGACGCCCGGAGCGCCTCGTCGTACGACGGGTCGTCCATCGCGTCGGCCAGGCCGGGCGGCAGACCCGCATCGGCCAGCGCGGCCTCGACCGTGACCCGGTCTTTCGGCGCCTGCTCGTGGTGGAATCGCGTGCCAAGCGCGGTGTACAGCGGCAAAAGCACGTCCGGGCCGAACTTCTGCTCGGCGGCGATGGCCACCCGCACCGGCCCCCACGCCTGGGCCAGCAGCTCGCGGTACTGCTCGGGCAGGTCATCCTTGCCCTCGTTGAGCACCGCCAGGCTCATCACGTGCCAGCGCGGCGCCACTGGGCGGACCTTCTGCACCTCCAGCATCCACCGCGAGGCGATCCACGCCCACGGGCACACCGGATCAAACCAGAAATCGACCGGGGTTGCCTCCTGCTCGGCCATGCGTTCTCCTCAGGGCGGGGCTGATGCTGCTGACAACCGGGGGCTGGGCCGGGTCATTCCGCCGGCCGCCATGCGACGATGTTCCGAATGCCAGCCCGGGAAGGGATCACACAGTGGCCAGCAACCTCACCCGCGACGAGGCGGCCGAGCGCGCACGCCTGATCGAGGTCGAGTCCTACCGGGTCGAACTCGACCTGACCAAAGGTGAGCGCAGGTTCGGCTCGGTGACCACGGTCAGCTTCCGCTGCGCCAGGCCCGGGGCGTCAACGTTCATAGAACTCACCGCGCCGGCGGTCAGCGAGATCACGCTGAACGGCCTCCGCATCGGCCAGGAGAGCTTCGACGGGAACCGGATCAGCCTGGACGGCCTCGCCGCGGCCAACGAGTTGCGGGTGGCGGCCGAGTGCGACTATTCGCGTTCTGGCGAGGGCCTGCACCGGTTCACCGACCCGGCCGACGGCGGCGTCTACCTGTACTCCGACTTCGAGACCTCCGACGCCCACCGGGTCTACGCCTGCTTCGACCAGCCCGACCTGAAGGCCACGTTCCAACTGCAGGTCACCGCCAGTCAGGGCTGGCAGGTGATCTCGAACCAGGCGCCGGAGACGGTCGCGCAGGCACCGCTGACCAAGACCGCGCTCTGGCTGTTCCCGCCCACGCCGGTGCTGCCGACCTACGTCACCGCGATCGCGGCCGGCCCGTACCACGTGGTGCACGACGAGCATGACGGGATTCCGCTCGGCATCTTCTGCCGCCAGTCGCTGGCTCGTTACCTGGACCCGGATGAGATCTTCGAGGTGACCAAGCAGGGCTTCGGCTTCTTCCAGGACGCGTTCGGCTTGCGTTACCCGTTCGACAAGTACGACCAGGTGTTCGTGCCCGAGTTCAAGTCCGGGGCGATGGAGAACGCGGGCTGCGTCACGTTCCTCGAGGCCTATGTGTTCCGCTCGCGGGTGACCGAGACCCGCCGGGAGGCCCGCGCCGAGACAATCCTGCACGAGATGGCGCACATGTGGTTCGGCGACCTGGTCACCATGCGCTGGTGGGACGACCTGTGGCTGAACGAGTCCTTCGCCACCTGGGCCGGGATCACCGCGCAGGCCGAGGCCACCCGCTGGTCCACCGCGTGGACCACATTCGCCCAGGCCTGGAAGGCGTGGGCGTACCGGCAGGACCAGCTGCCCTCCACGCACCCGATCGCCGCGGACATTCCCGACATCGAGGCGGTCGAGGTCAACTTCGACGGGATCACCTATGCCAAGGGCGCCGCGGTGCTCAAGCAGCTGGTCGCCCATGTCGGCCGGGAGAACTTCCTTACCGCGGTGCGCGGCTATTTCGGGCAGCACGCCTGGGCCAACGCGACCCTCGGCGACCTGCTCGCGGCCCTGGAGCAGGCGTCGGGCCGGGACCTGTCCGGCTGGTCGAAGAAGTGGCTGGAGACCGCGGGCGTGAACACGCTGCGGCCCGAGTACCGGTGCGACGCCGAGGGCCGGTTCACCGCCTTCGCCGTGGTCCAGGAGGCGCCCGCCAGCCATCCGGTGCTCCGCCCGCACCGCATCGCGATCGGGCTGTACGACCGCGGCGCGCGGGGCGGTCTGGGAGGGTCGCCCTCCCGGGGCAACGAGCCCGGCTTGTCCAGGCGGCACCGGATCGAGATGGACATCGACGGCGAGCGCACCGAGGTACCGGAGCTGACCGGCCACCAGCGGCCCGACCTGGTCCTGGTCAACGACGACGACCTGACCTACGCCAAGATCCGGCTGGACGACCACTCGCTGGGCACGCTGATCACCAGCATCGGTGAGTTCACGGAGTCTCTCCCGGCCGCCCTGTGCTGGGGCGCCGCGTGGGACATGTGCCGCGACGCGGAGCTGGCCGCGCGTGACTACGTGAGCCTGGCCCTGTCCGGCGTCGCCGCGATCGACGACATCACGGTCACGGCGACCGTTCTGGGTCAGGCCGCGGCCGCGGTGCGCCGGTTCGCCGACCCGGCCTGGCGCAGCACCGGCCTGGACCTGATCGCCGGTTCGCTGCGTGACCGCCTGCAGCGGGCCGAACCCGGCTCAGACCGCCAGCTCGCCTACGCCCAGGCGTTCACCCGGGTGGCCACCTCCCCCGGTGACCTGGCCCTGCTGGCCGGGCTGCTCGACGGCTCGGCAACGGTGGACGGGCTGGCCGTCGACACCGACCTGCGCTGGAACCTGCTGTACCGGCTGGCCAGCCGCGGCGCCGCCGGGCCGGCCGAGGTCGACGCCGAGCTGGCCAGGGACGCCACGGACGCGGGGGCCAGGAACGCCGCGGCCTGTCGCGCCGCGTTCCCGCAGCCGGCGGCCAAGGAGGCAGCCTGGGACCAGGTGATCAGCGGCAAGCTCCCGAACGCTACGTTCCGGGCCACTCTGGACGGATTCGCCGACCAGGATGCCGGGGAACTGCTGGAGCCGTACGCCAGCCGCTACTTCGACGTGGTCGGCGGCATCTGGCGGGACTGGGGCTCGGATATGGCCCAGTACTTCGCCAAGTCCGCGTACCCATCGTGGAAGGTCACCCCCGAGGGGATCGCCGCCACTGATGCGTACATCGACCGGGCCGACCCGCCCCCGGCGCTGCGCCGCCTGCTGGCCGAAGGCCGCGACGACGTGGCGCGGGCGCTGCGCTGCCGGCAGCGGGACGCTCAGTCCGTCTAGAGCACGGCCGGATAACAAGATCACGGTGATGGCTTAGGTGCACACCTGGGGCCTGTTCGCGAATGAACAGGGCGGGTCCGCGGCAGCCTGCCCGCCGCCTGGCTTCCCTCGACCCGCGCCGCCTTTCCTCCGGCTCGGCCGGGCCGGAGGCGCAGATTTCGGACAGCATCATCCCGCCTGCAGCTGTGTCTGTAATGCCGTGGCATGCACATATCACTCGAAACGTGACCGTATAACAGGACAAACTGGGTTAGTTACCGGCGGGTACGGGTGATATGTTGCGCCAGCCATGCACGCCGCAGTGCCCGAAACCCGCCGAGTGCCCTCGGCCTGGCTCAGAACAACAAACGTCTTCGACCCCGGCGCGATTCTCGAACAGCCCTCCCTGACAGCACCAGACGCACATTCATCCCTGAGGAGCAGCCCGGCCCCGGCGGCCCCTGGCTCACTGACCCCGCAGATAAACCCCTCCGGTAACTTCTGGCACCCGCGCCATGGCTCTCCGTTACCGGTCACGGGCGTTCGCCCGGCCGGCGGCGGCGTGGGCCACGGCCTGGACCAGCGGCCGGCCGGCCAGGTCCTCCAGGAGCACCGCCTGGCCGCTGGCGTCGCAGAGCGGTATCTGCCAGTTCGGGTACTCGTCCCTGGTGCCCGGTATGTTCTGGGCCCGCCGGTCGCCGACGGCGTCGGCGAGCGACACGCCGATCAGCGCGGCCGCGGTCAGGTTCAGGTAGCCATAAAGCGCCACGGTGAACTCGTCGGGACCGGGCAGCGGGCCGGGTGGGAGCAGGTCATGCGCCACCAGGGCGTCGCGCCAGCTCGACAGCGTCCGCTCCGCGGCGTCGCGTTCTGCGTCTTCCGGCTGTTTGAGCAGTCCAAGCCGGGCGCGCGCGGTCACCTGCTCGCCGGTGCGGAACGCGGCGACCGGGGGCACGTCGTGAGTCCCGACCGTCGCCATGCTCTCGCGGCGCCAGTGCGCGGGCTCAAGCGGCTTGCCGTCCGGCTCGCGCGCGAACCAGAGCATCGACGTGC
>Ga0335075_10015234_pt1 | contig 11528 bp, 7 predicted proteins | sample Lox_Sample_24_FD_206723 | JGI IMG/M metagenome (GOLD analysis project Ga0335075, IMG submission 206723) | Soil microbial communities from Loxahatchee National Wildlife Refuge, Florida, United States - Lox_Sample_2.4 | ecosystem: Environmental > Terrestrial > Soil > Wetlands | place: USA: Florida...
GGGCAGGCGGAGCTTCATCATGATGCTGCGCACGTGCTTTTCCACCGTGCCCTCGGTGACCCACAGGGCCTGCCCGATGCCGGCGTTGGAGCGTCCCTCGGCCATCAGTCCAAGTACCTCTCGTTCGCGGCTGCTGAGCTCGCTCAGCGGGTCGTCGGTTCGCCGGGCCGCCACCAGTTCGGCCACGAGTGCGGGGTCGACCGCCGAGCCGCCGTGTTCGACCCGTTTGAGCGTCTCGATGAACTCGGCGACGTCGGTGACGCGGTCCTTGAGCAGGTAACCGGTGTGCTGTCCGGCCGCCAGCAGGTCCATCGCGTGCTCGACATCCACGTGAGCCGACAGCACGACCACCGCGGTCTCCGGATAGCCCTGCTGGATCACCCGGGCCGCTTCCAGTCCTTCGGTCGAATGTCCGGGTGGCATCCGGATGTCCACCACCACGAGTTCGGGCCGTAGCCGGCGGACCAGCTCCAGCAGCCCGGCGGCCTCGTCGGCCTGGCCCACGACGTCGAGCCCGGATCGGTCAAGCAAGCTGGCCAGGCCTTCGCGCAGCAGGACGTCGTCGTCGGCCAGCACCACCCGGGGCCGTCTCGCGTCCGTGCCGGTTGCCTCCATGCCACGATTATCGGCCCGCGCCGCGTCTCGTTCATTCCGGCTAGCTGGTAGGGCCGGTTGGGTGCCTGCCGGGCAGACGTTCACGCGCTCTATCGCTGATCGTCGTAAACGTACGCAATGAAGATGTACCGGCCGACCGCAGGAAACCGAGGGACGTCATGCTCGCCGATGGTTCGTTTCACACAAGTGCCCTGGACGGCCGCATACCCCTGGACCAGGACGGAATCATCGACCGCCATCGACTGCTTGACCGGCTCGATCGCGCGGCCCGCGTCACGCGGATCTCCGCCCCCGCCGGCAGCGGCAAGACCGTGCTGGTGCGGTCCTGGTTGTCCGGGTCCGGCCGGATGGACAACGCCGCCTGGGTAACGATACAGGGCGGTGAGGAGGACCCGGGGGAGTTCTGCCGCCAGGTCCGCGATGCCCTGCGCGCCACGGTCCCCGGAGCCAAGCTGATCCGGCCCCTAGACGACGCACCCGGCACCGGCTGGGCGGTCGTCGAGCGGCTCATCGCGGACCTGAGCGACCTGGAAGAGCCGCTGTGGCTGGTCATCGACGATGTGCACCACCTGCGCTCGCCTGAGCTGCAGGCCCGGCTGCGGCTGCTGATCACGTGCGCGCCCCTGGAAGTCCGGTTCGTGCTGGTCGGCCGCAAAGAGCCGCTGGGCCTGCACCGGCTGCCGCTCGAGGGCGAGCTGACCGAAGTCCGGGCCGCCGACCTGCGGTTCACCCTCGATGAGGCCCGCGCGCTGCTGCGCGCGGCGGGCGCGACGTTGCCGGAACCGGCCCTGGCTGATCTGGTGGCGCGCACGGAGGGCTGGGGCGCCGGTCTGCGGCTAGCCGCGCGATCACTGACCGGGCACCCAGCCCCGGCGCGGTTCGCGGCGGAGTTCTCCGGGGCGGACCGCACTGTGGCCGAATATCTGCGAACCGAGGTGCTCGACCAGTTGGCTGAACCGGACCGGGAGCGGCTGCTGCGCACGTCGGTGTGCGAGCGGTTCAGCGGCGAGCTCGCTGACCTGCTGTCCGGCAGCTCGGGCGGGGAGGAGGCGCTGCGAGATCTGGAAGAGGCCGGGGCGTTCGTGACGGCGCTGGACACAAGGCGATCCTGGTTCCGCTGTCACCCGCTGTTCGCCGACCTGCTGCGGCGCGAGCTGCGGCGAAGCGACCCGGGCGGGCTCGCTTACCTGCACGGCGCGGCCGCCTTGTGGTTCGCCGCCCACGGCGATCCGGCGGAAGCGGTTGGCCACGCGCAAGCGGCCGGTCCTGAGCTGGGGGTGCTGCTGGCCCAGCGTCGGGGTGACCTCCCGGCCGTGGCCGAAGAGGCCCGGGGAACGCGAGCCGAGGACCGGAGCGCCGACGCGGAGCATCCCCTGGAGGAGTGGACTCACCAGAGCCGCACCGCGCACGCGGCGCTGATCGTGGAGACGCTGAGCGCGCTCGGCGGTCAGGGGCCCGCGCCGGTGCCGTCCGCGCCGCCGGAGCCCGCGGGGCTGCTCACCGGCAGCGAGACCCGTATCCTGCGCTACCTGCCGACCAACCTGCCCGTACCCGAGATCGCGGACCAGCTGTACCTGTCGGTGCATACCGTCCGGACGCATACCCGGCACCTGTACGAAAAGCTCTCCGTGCACAGCCGCGCCCAGGCGGTCGAGCAGGCGCGCGCCCTGGGCCTGCTGGCTCCCTCCGCTCACGGATGGTCGCGCCAGGCGAGCGGATGAGCGCCTCCCCTGGTCGCGGGCTACCATCGGTACCGGGGACCAGGCAGGAGGGCGGCGATGACGGCAGATGGGACCGATGAAACCGCCCCGCCGCTGAACGAGATCGGCGAGGAGCAGGCTGCCCTGCGCCGGGTGGCGACGCTTGTCGCCGCCGGGACGGAGCCCGCGGCACTGTTCGCGAGCGTTGCCGAGGAGGCCGTCGCGCTCTTCGACGCGGATATTGTCGCGATCGACCGGCTTGATCCGGATGGCGAGGTAGTGCTGGTGACGAGTCGGGGGCTAGCCGGCCCCGAGCGGAGGATGAACCCTTTCAAGCTCGGGCCTAGCTTTGCGGCTGCGGTGCCGGTGTGGCAGGCCGGCCGCGCCGTCCGGTTCGACGCGGCTGCCCTGTCGTCGCCGGAACTGCCAGAAAAACTCCGCGCGATGCGAATCGTCTCCTCGGTCAGTGCCGCCATCCTGGTCGATGGACGGATCTGGGGCCTGATGGCAGTCGGGTCGCGGCGCGGGCCGCTTCCCGCCGGCACCGAGCAGCGCCTCGTTCGGTTCACCGAGCTCAGCGCCATCGCGGTCGCCTGCGCGCTGGCTCACGCGGAACTGCGCGGCTTCGCCGATGAGCAGGCGGCCCTGCGCCGGGTGGCGACGCTGGTGGCCCGGGGGGCGGCGCCGGAAGAGGTGCTCGCCGCGGTCACCCAGGAAACCGGGCAGCTGCTCGGGGCCGATCACGCCCTGACCGCCCAGTACAACCCGGACTACTCGCGAACGCTGGTCTCCACCTGGAGCAGCACCGGCACTCTCCTCACGGAGGGCTCCCGGAGGCCGCTCGGCGGGCGGAACGTGCACACCCTGGTGTTCGAGACCGGTCAGGCGGCGCGGATCGACGATTATGGCACCGCCTCGGGGTCTCCTGCCGAGGACGCCTGGGTGGTCGGCGTGCGCGCGTCGGTCGCGGTGCCGGTCAGCATTCAGGGACGGCTGTGGGGGGCCATGGGCGTGGCGTCCACCGAGGGCCCGCTGCCGCCCGGCACCGAGGAACGGCTGGCCGCGTTCACCGAGCTGGCCGCGACCGCCATCGCCAATGCCGAAGCGCGTACGGAACTGCGTGAGTTCGCCGACGAGCAGGCGGCGCTGCGCCGGGTGGCGACGCTGGTGACCCGGGGGGCGCCGCTGGAAGCGGCGTTCGCCGCGGTCACCGAGGAGGTCGGGCGGGTGCTCGCGGTTGATGCCGCCACCCTGCAGCAGTACACCTCCGATGGCAGCAGCGTGTTTGTCGGTGTGTGGGCCAGTTCGGATCCACTGCCCGTCCCGGTCGGCTTCCGCGGGACCCTCGGCGGGCAGGACGTGCCGTCGCTGATGTTGCGGACCGGCCAGCCGCACCGCATCGACGATTATGAAGGAGCCACGGGCCCCCTCGCCGAGCTGGCCTGCCAGTTGGGCCTTCGTTCGTCGGTCGGCGTGCCGGTCACCGTCGATGACCGGCTGTGGGGCGTGCTGAGCGCGGTGTCGCGGTCCGGGCCGCTGCCGCCGGGCACCGAATCCCGGCTGGCCCGGTTCGGCGAGCTCGCCGCGACCGCGGTCGCCAACGCGGACGCCCGGGCCGCCCTCACCGTGTCGCGGGCGCGGATCGTGGCCGCGGCCGACGCTACCCGGCGGCGGATCGAGGGACAGCTGAACGAAACCGCGCAGGAGCGGCTGGTTTCCCTCGCCCGGCAGCTGCGGGCCGCCCAGGCAGCGGCGCCCGCAGTCGGCGAGCTCGGGCAGCGGCTGGAGCGGATGATCACAGAAACCAGTGGCGTGCTTGAGCAACTGCGCGAGATCGCCCGCGGCCTGCACCCGGCCGTGCTGGCCGACGGCGGCCTCGGTCCGGCCCTCACCGCGCTGGCAGGCCGCTCGGCCATTCCGGTGCGCCTGGACGTGCGGGTCGCGGGACGGCTCCCCGAGCCGGCCGAGCTCACCGCCTACTACGCGGTGTCCGAGGCGCTGACCAACGTCGCCAAGCACGCGCACGCCTCCGGGGCGCGGGTAGACGTGGCCGCCGAGGCGGACCTGCTGCGGGTCCTGGTGCGGGACGACGGCCGCGGCGGAGCCGACTTCAGCCGCGGCTCGGGGCTGACCGGGCTGCGGGACCGGGTGGAGGCGGTCGGCGGCCAGATCTCGCTGCGGAGCGACCCGGGAGCGGGCACCACCGTGGAGATCACGCTGCCCTTCCAGGAGCCCGCGCTCGGCGATTAGGCTAGGTCGGTGAACGCGGGCCGTCACCAAGCCGACGAGCAGGCGGCGCTGCGCCGGGTGGCCACGCTTGCCGCCTCCGGGGCGCGGCCGGAAGAAGTCTTCGCCGTCGTGGCCGCGGAGGCCGGGCAGCTGCTGTCCACCGATGCCACCGGGGTGTTCCGCTATGACCCGCACGATGCGGCGACCTGCGTCGCGGCGTGGGTGAACGTGCCGGAGGATGGCCCTTTCGCCGTCGGCACCCGGTACGTCCTCGGCGCGCGCAATGCGCTGACGCTGATAGCCAGGACCGGCCGGCCGGTCCGGGTAGAGCGAACTGAGCCGGCCGCCAACGACACCGTCAACTTTGGCCGCGAGCCCAGGTTCATCCCGGTGGTCGGCGCGCCGGTCACCGTCGACGGCGGGCTGTGGGGCGCCATCGTCGCGATGCCGCTGGCGGGGAAGGCATTGCCGCTAACCACCGAGGAGCGGCTGGCCCAGTTCGCCGAACTGGCCGCCATCACCATCGCGAGCACCGAGGCCCGGACAGCCCTGAGCAGCTTCGCCGACGAGCAGGCGGCGCTGCGCCGGGTGGCGACGCTAGCCGGCCGGGGGGCACCGCCGGAGGAAGTGTTCCTCGCCGTGGCCACCGAGGCCCAGCGGCTGCTGTCCGCCGATGTCGCGGAGATAGCCCGGTACGATCCCGGCGGCATGGCGACTATCGTCGGCGGGTGGACGCCTGCCGGCCCGCCGCCTTACAGCGGGTCCCAGGTGCGGCTGGGCGGGCGGAACGTCAGGACGCTGGTCTTCGAGACGGGCCGGCCGGCACGGCTCGATTCCCCAGACGGCGCCTCGGGCCCATCCGCCGAACTCGGCCGTCGGCTCGGGTTCCGCTCGGCAGTTGGCGCCCCGGTCACCGTTGACGGCCGGCTGTGGGGCGTCATGCTGGTGATCTCCGCTGCCGCGCAGCCGTGGCCGCCGGACACCGAGGCGCGGCTGGCCGGGTTCACCGAGCTGGCCGCCACCGCCATCGCCGATGCGCAGGCCCGCGCGCAGCTGCGGGACTTCGCGGGCGAGCAGGCGGCGCTTGGCCGGGTGGCGACGCTGGCGGCCAAGGGGGCGCCGCCCTCGGAGGTGTTCGCGGCGGTCAGCGAGGAAGTCGGGCGGCTGCTGCGAGCCGACTGCACGATCATGAGCCGGTATGACCCGGACGGCCGGATCACCGTCGTGGGGACCTGGGCCGCCGGCGACCTCCCCCGCCCGCTCCCGCTCGGTCTCCGCGGGAAACTCGAGGGCCGGAACATCCACACGCTGGTGCTCCAGACGCGCCAGCCGACGCGGCTGGACGACTTCAGCACCGTTTCCGGGGAAATCGGCATCCTCTCCAGGGAATGGGAGATCCGTGCGTCGGTGGGCGCGCCGATCTGGGTCGAGGGGCGGCTATGGGGCGTGATATGCACGGCGTCCGTAGGCGAGCCGCTCCCGCTGGGTACCGAGGCGCGGCTGGCGGGGTTTACCGAGCTGGCCGCGATCGCTATCGCCAATGCCGAGGCGCAAGCCGCGCTTACGGCCTCCCGCGCGCGGATCGTGGCCGCCGCCGACCACGAACGCAGCCGGGTCGAGCGCGATCTGCACGACGGCGCTCAGCAACGACTGGTCTCCATGGCCCTGCGGCTGCGGGCGGAGCAGGCGACCCTGCCGCCCGGGGCGGAAGAAGTGGCCGAGCGGCTGGACGCGGCGGTCCAGGCGGCGGTCGGCCTCCAAGAGGAGCTGCGCGAGATCTCCCACGGCCTGTATCCCGCGATACTCACCGACAGCGGGCTGCGTCCCGCGCTGCGCGCGCTCGCCCGCCGCTCGGGAGTCCCGGTGAGCGTTGACGTCCAGGTGACGGAGCGGCTGGCCGAGCCGGTGGAGGCCGTCGCCTATTACGCCGTCTCCGAAGCCCTGAGCAACGTGGCCAGGCATGCCGGCGCCTCCGCGGCCGAGGTCGAGGTGACGGCCTCCGGCGGCGTGCTGCGGGTCCGGGTCCGCGACGACGGCCGTGGCGGGGCCGACTTCGGCCGCGGCTCAGGCCTGACCGGGGTGAAGGACCGGGTGGAGGCCTTCGGCGGCCGGGCCTCGCTGCATAGCCCGCGCGGGGCGGGCACCACCCTGGAGATCACCCTGCCCTTGCCGGTGGAATAGAAGCTTTATCCCGAACGGGTTCGGGTTACTACTCATTCCTGAACTCTTTGTTCGTCCCGTGGAAAACGCCGAACGGACCTGACCGGAATCACCAACACCTTGCGAGGCGAGATCACCATGTCCGGTCGGACGCTGGAGGCGATCAGGTGAGGCACGGCCGCGTTTGACTCCCCTTTTTACCGCCGGAGCATCTGGCTTGAGCTGGCCCTGCCGGTCCGGCTCCACTCACAGGAAGGTGCCCTATCGTGACGTTCTCGATGCCCGTTGACGGCATCCGGCCCGCGCCCGGCGCGACGCCGCCCGCCGACGTGATCGTCCGCAACGCCCGGATCCACACCGGCGATGACCGCCTCCCGGAGGCCACCGCGGTCGCCGTCCGCGACGGGCTGTTCACCGCCGTCGGCGACGACGCCACGATCGCCGGCCAAGTCGGGCCGGATACCCGGGTGGTGGACGCGCTGGGCCGGCGGGTCATTCCGGGCCTGAACGACTCGCATCTGCATGTGATCCGCGGCGGTCGCAACTACCTGCTTGAGCTGCGCTGGGACGGGGTGCCGTCACTGTCGGCAGGCCTGGCGATGCTGGCGGAGCAGGCGCGGCGCACCCCGCCCGGAGAGTGGATCCGGGTGGTCGGCGGGTGGAGCACCGAGCAGATGGCCGAGCAGCGGATGCCGACCATCTCCGAGCTGAACGCGGCCGCGCCCGACACGCCGGTGTTCGTGCTGCACCTGTACCAGTCGGCGCTGCTGAACCGGGCGGCGCTGGCGGCGGTCGGCTACGGCAAGGACACGCCCAACCCGCCGGGCGGGGAGATCGTCCGCGACCACGCGGGCAACCCGACCGGCCTGCTGCTGGCCGCGCCCACCGCCATCCTGCTGTACCAGACGCTGGCCAAGGGCCCGATGCTGAGCAAGGCCGACCAGATCGTCTCCACCCGGCACTTCCTGCGCGAGCTGAACAGGTTCGGGCTGACCAGCGCGATGGACGCGGCCGGCGGTTTCCAGAGCTTCCCCGACGACTACGCGGCGGTGATGGAGCTGGCCAAACGGGGAGAGCTCAGCCTGCGGATCTCCTACTACCTGTTCCCGCAGGTTCCGGGGCAGGAGCTCGATGACCTGCGGCGCTGGACCGCCACCGTGCATCCCGGCGACGGTGATGAGTGGCTGCGCTGCGCGGGCGCCGGGGAAACCCTCGTCTGGGCCGGGCTGGACTACGAGAACTTCCGCGAGCCCCGTCCCGAGCTCCACGCCCGCGCCTGGACCGACGTCGACGCCGCGGTCCGGCTGCTGCTCGACCACGGGTGGGGGTTCCGGATCCACGCCACCTACGGCGAGACGATCAGCCGCTACCTCGACGTGTTCGAGAAGATCGCGGCCGACGGCGGGTGGCCCGGCAGCGGCTGGTTCTTCGACCACGCCGAGACCGTCACCCAGCGGGGCCTAGACCGGATCGCGGCGCTCGGCGGCGCGATCTCGGTCCAGAACCGGATGATGTTCCAGGGCCGCGCGTTCGCCGAGCGGTACGGCGCCGAGATGGCGCGGTCCGCCCCGCCGCTGCGCGCAATGCTTGACACCGGCCTCGTCGTCGGGGCCGGGACCGACGCCACCCGGGTCTCCAGCTACAACCCCTGGCTGTCGCTGGCCTGGCTGGTGACCGGTCGGACGCTGAGCGGGCTCTCGCTGTACCCGGCCCGCAACCGGATGGACCGCGAGACCGCGCTGCGGCTCTACACCAGCGGCAGCGCCCAGCTGACCGGCGAGAACGAAGTCAAGGGCACGATCACCGCGGGCAAGTACGCAGACCTCGCCGTCTTGTCGGCCGACTACTTCGCCGTCGCCGACGAGAACATCGCGCGGATCGAGTCCCTGCTGACCGTCACCGGCGGCACGATCGTCTACGCGGCGGCCGAATACGAGGGCCTCGACGTCCCGCTGCCGCCGGTCAGCCCGGCTTGGAGCCCGGTCGCCCGGTTCGGCGGCTACCAAGCACCGGGCGGCGGCGGGCTGCCTCCCGGCGTCACGCAAGGACTTGATATCGCCGGCGCCGCGGCCGAGTCGGCCGACCAGATGACCTGGCGGCAGGCCCGCGGACTCGCGCCTGCAGGCGTGCCGGACCAGCGGCTCTACCAGGCCGGACCGTTGCCGGGATGCCTGTGATCACCGCCGCCTACCCGGACTTCGCCCGCTACTACCTCGACGCCCGCGAGGGCGAACCCGACCCGCACCTGGCCCTCATCACACCCGGAGGCACCTCATGACACCCGACGCCGGCCAGCTGCCCACCCCCATCGACCCCGGCGAGGCGATGCTGCTGCTCACCGACTGCCAGCCGGGCCTGTCCCTGGCCGCGGGCAGCAGGCCGCACCAGGACCTAGTGGGCAACGTCACCGCCCTGGTCCGAACCGCCGCCGTCTTCGGCGTCCCGGTCGTAGCAACCACCTCGGCGACCGAACGGTTCGGCGGGCACCTGTGGCCCGCCATCGCCGGCCTGCTGCCCGCCCCGCCGCTGGAACGCACCGTCTTCAACGCCTACCACGACGAGCACGTCCGCGCGGCGATCGAGCAGGCTGGCCGTCCGGTCATCCTGATAGCCGGACTGCTCACCGAAGCCTGCGTCGGCCTGACCGCGCTGTCGCTGCGCGCCGCCGGACACGACGTAAGAATCGTCGCTGACTGCTGCGCCGGCCTGACCGCCGAGACCCACCAGCTGGCCCTGAACCGCGCCGCCGCCGCCGGGACCGGCGTCACCAGCTGGATCCAGCTGCTGCTGGAATGGCAGCAGGACTGGACCCACTCGGCCACCTACGCCGGCGCCACCGGCGTACTGACCAGCCTCGGCGGCTCCTACGGCCTGGCGCTGCTGCACGCGTGGGACATGCTGGCCAGCCCGGCCGCTACGGGCCAGCAGACAGTGAAGGCGGCAAGATGACCGACGCTCAGCCCGCAACCGCCCCGGCCAGTCAGGCCAGCCCGGCCGCCCCGGTGTTCGTCATTTCGATCATCTGCGCCGCGCAGTTCGTGCTGCAGCTGGACTTCAGCATCGTCAACGTGGCGCTGCCGTCCATCCAGCGAGACCTGCACATGCCCGCTGCCGAGCTGCAGTGGATCGTGACCGGCTATGCGCTCGCGTTCGGGTCGCTGCTGCTGGCGGGCGGGCGGCTGGCGGACCTAGTGGGGCGCCGTCGGCTGCTGGCGGCTGGCCTGGTCCTGTTCGCGGTGGCGTCGCTGGCGTGCGGGCTGGCGCAGTGGCCGCTGATGCTGATCATCTCCCGGATCGTGCAGGGCGCGGCGGGGGCGATGGTGTCCCCGGCGGCGCTTTCGCTGCTGACGACGACCAACGCCCAAGGGGCGGCGCGGAACCGGGCGCTGGCGATCTGGCAGGCGACCACAGCGGCGGGCGCGACCGCTGGCATCGTCGCCGGGGGGCTGCTGACCCAGTACTTCGGCTGGCGGGCGGTGTTCCTGGTCAACCCGCCGATCATCGCGGTCATGCTCGCCCTGCTGCCGCGGCTGCCGGCCGGCGGCCGGTCCGGTAGCGGCGGCAGCGTCGACGTCCGGGGAGCGCTGCTGGTGACCACCGGCATCGCCGCGCTGATCTTCGGGCTCAGCAGCGGCCAGCAGCACGGCTTCACCGCGCCCGCCACCATCATCGCCCTCATCCTGGCGGTGCTGCTGACGGCGGGCTTCGTCGTCGCCGAGAAGAAATCGCCTGCGCCGATGCTGCCGCTGTCGATCCTGGCCGAGCCGGCCCGCCGGGCCGCGATCGCCGCGATGCTGCTGATCGGCGCGATCCTGGCCGGCTACGTCTACTTCGCGTCGCTGTACCTGCAGAAGGTGCTGGGGTTCAGCCCGGTGGCGACCGGGCTGGCGCTGGTCCCCTCGACGGTGACCGTGGTCCTCGTCTCCACCCTGGGGACCCGCAGGCTGCTGGCCCGGTTCAGCATCAAGACGGTGCTGCTGGCCGGGCTGGCCTGCATGGGTGCCGGTCAGCTGTGGCTGGCGCAGATCACCGCCGGGGCCAGCTACCCGGCGGCGGTGCTGCCGGGCCTAGTGCTGACCGCGGCCGGGATCGGCCTGGCGCTGCCGACGGCGTCGATCGCGATCACCAACGGCGTCGCGGCCAGCGACCAGGGGCTGGCCGGGGCGCTGTTCACCACCAGCCAGCAGACCGGCGCCGCGATCGGGCTGGCGATCCTGGCCACCGCCGCGGCCGCGACCACCGCTGGGCATAACGGTTCGCTGGTGGCGGGGTACCGGCTGTCGTTCCTGATCGCCGCCGGCCTCGCCGTCCTCGCCGCGATCATCGTCGCGCTCCAGCTCCGGTCGAAATCCTCCCAGGCGGGATCCGCCCACCAGCAGTCGGCCTCCGCCGGCGCGCCGCCAGCCATCCCCAGCGCCCGATCAGGAGATTACTAATGTCGTCGCCCACTGTGCTCGAGCTTTCGCGGTGGCAGTTCGCGGTCACCGCGGCATTCCACATGAGCTTCCCGGCGATAACGGTCGGCCTGGCCATCTTCCTGTGCATTAACTACGCGCTCTACCTGCGCACACGGGATCCTGTCTACCTCCAGATCTACCGGTTCTGGCGGAAGATCTTCGCCGTTGGCTTCGCCCTCGGCGTGGTCGCCGGAATCGTGCTGACGTTTGAATTCGGCCTGAACTGGGGCGTCTACGCGCACGATGTCGGCCCGATCATCGGAGTGATTATCGGGATGGAGGTGGCGACCGCCTTCTTCCTCGAGGCGGGCTTCATCGGCATCATGCTGTACGGCGAGGGCCGGGTCAGCAACAAGGTCACGATGAT
>Ga0335075_10015235_pt1 | contig 11528 bp, 11 predicted proteins | sample Lox_Sample_24_FD_206723 | JGI IMG/M metagenome (GOLD analysis project Ga0335075, IMG submission 206723) | Soil microbial communities from Loxahatchee National Wildlife Refuge, Florida, United States - Lox_Sample_2.4 | ecosystem: Environmental > Terrestrial > Soil > Wetlands | place: USA...
CCAGCGTCCTAATTTATCGTCCTATACGCGTCCTCCTCTTACAGTTATACGTATTAATAGTGCTGTCATCTACCTAGCGAAATTATAGAAAGTATATGACGCATCTAAACATTTTGGATCTGGCAACTAACAATATTCTCGGTTCCAAAATACAATTTCCAGCACTTCATCTAATTTAGGCTCAATAAATACAAATAGTCCGTACGGATCCAAGATTCTCTTGCCTTCTCCTTATATATTCAATGGTTTCGCTCTAAGCGTACTTGCCAGCTCTCCAATTATGGTATATCGTCATTCCAAGCTTCCAGTGCGCGATAGATTTAGGATGCATAGTTTTCGTTATCCAGCCAGGATAGATGAGAGTGGGGATATTACCACTAGGCTCTATTCCTTTAGCTAAATAGAGTGCCCAATCACAGAGCATCTGCGCTGAGAGATTGGCCTGATTATCTGCAACGCAACTCGAGGCTATCGAAGTGACGTCGATTAAGAACTCGTCACCAGGTGAGTTAGAGGCAGCAGATACTACAGTTCCATTGGGTAGGATGTCGGAGCCATAAACAGTGAAGAACCATGCGTCAGTCCAGGTCTTAGGAGCAGCTTCGCAAAATCTATGACCTGAGAAAAAGTGGTCCCAGTCCTCATAGAAGATTTTTTTTGGGGAATTCGTATCGACAAGCTGCTGCTGCACCTTCTTGACCGCGGTTTGAATTACCAGGTTCAGAGCCAAGATCATCGCGTTAATCCGGGCCCGAAATTCTTGTGTGAGGTATCTTCCGTAGAAGAAGTACTGATTATTGCAGATTTTTGTCTCAGAATTGAAGAATTGAGCGTAACTTGGAATAATAAGGGTGAAGTCTGAGTTAGCTACCGTGTCAAGGACTGCCAGGTAGGTCGAATTGAGCTGTGAGAGAAGACTCGAATTGGATATAAGAGCCTCTGTAGTGTTCATATCGGCGTCGCACGATGGTCTGTTGAACATGATGCAGTCTGCAACAATAGAGGCAAATCCTACATCGTTACCGCCGATCGACATTGTTCCCCATCTTCCTTGGCCCGATTTTGACTCCATCAAATCAATCTGAGATGAACGGTTCTTCCAATCACGCTCGACAATATCGTTCATCACAGCTCCAGAGCAACCAAGGTGATGTACCATGATACTAAAATTATCTGACACTTGTGCGGATTCAACAATCTGATAAGGATAAGCGCCGTTGCATTTCATACAATCCCCATTTGCATCGAACTCATCTTCGATCCATCCACAGTTAGCCCCAATTCCAGCGGAGAATGAGTCTCCAAGAGCATAGAAAGCTGGCTGTTGCATTGAATCCGAAACGCCGACGGTACTAGTGGCCCCAGTAACTGGTTTAAAGAGACTGACTTGGTAATTCATATTGTAGATCCGTCCGAACGATCCGCAGAAACACAAATGGTATCATTAGCAGCTCGGGATATTCATACGTAGTCGCTTTCCACAGTGTAATGCTCTATGCACCGACTCTCACGTCTATAAATGCATCGCCTAACAAAGCTATACGCTCTTACTGCAGCCTAACTCGACTACGCCGCTCAAACGTGGTAGAGTAGGACGCGCTTGAGAGAAGAACTGGGTAGAACTGCCTGTACCACAAAGATCTAGAGGTTCCCTTAGAATCCTTAATGGATTAATAAGACGAATAGTAGCTAAACGATGTGTAGAGGAATAACTTGATGACATTCAAGCGTGGTTGAGTGAAGGTTGCGCTTAAATGATTCAAGCCGGCAAGCCGAAATCCGGTCACGTGGGATTTCGGAAGTGCCCGTGTTTGACAGAGTTTAACGCGATTAGATAAGTCACGTACATATAATATTAGCAGCGGATGGCTTATCTTCAGGCGGTTATGCCTGACACTCGATTGATTGTATATTGATTAACATAACATCCAAAATGCTCCAGATGCTCCCCTATATGTAGAGGTATCCCAGCCACCTCAATTATTAGGTAATTACCCCATACTATCCCCAGATTACGTAAGCACATCCTGACAGTGTTATTCCAGCGGAGAAGTATGGTGTTAGTAAGCGGGCACTTTCAGCTCGTAGTGGGCTGCAGTTATAGTGCCTACGTAACTGGATGACGGCTCACTTAGGGTGCCATAGGTTGGGGGCGGTCAACAGTTGGGGCACTTTAGTGTATAAATACTGGGCCTTAAAGCCGAGATATCGACCAAATTCAACAGTCTTTCAGGGAGCATTCAGTGAATCGCAATACACTTCGAGGTAAAATAACGTGGTCAATCCACGGCTTTTTTGCCCTAAGGAATCCCAAGTACCAAACAAAAAATTATATCTTGACATGAGTGTACACATGGAAAGTATGTTACTTTACACAAAATACGCAGTTATTTTGTTTACGGATCCTGTTTAAAAGTTTCAAATTTCTGGAAGTTCTTATCTCTGTTAGCAGTGTTAGCATTTATGGCACAAGAGAATTGAGACGACAACGACGACAGCAACAGCAAGTATATTAACATTAATGATTCAACTGATCCTCGAGGAAAGGCATTATCAACTACGTAGCTTGGACCGCAGCAGTTAGAAGAGGCCCTTGATACATATCAGCCTAGGACGTTGCCTCCATGATTATATCAAACTAATCCATTTACAAGGTTGCAAAATGACGAAGAAATAGGTGGTGATGTCTATAAATTAGCTCCAGACGCTCTGCCAGCAACTGTAGAAGAGATAAAGCAGTAGCTTTTGGTGGCAACCTAGTAGATGGTGGGCGGAATTTCGTAATTCTAGGTGATTTTGGGGGCAACGTAGGAGATCGGCCGCAGAATAGAGTGATGTGCAGTTAGTATAGCAGGTGGCGGCATAAAAATTGGTCAGACGTGGCTCCTAGAATTCTTTTATCGGAAATTTCCCTGAGCTAGGGTTGCACAGGCCCCTTAGATACCGTGCCTGCATCTTTTACTAAAAGAACGGGCTCACATAAGAGGTAGGCCACGGTTGCAATTTCATTATTCCGATTAAGTTAAAGAATCTCAACAGCATCCTCCCAATTCTCCTCAGGATCAGGTTGCTCATCCACAGACAGAGACAACCCTCCCGCCAGAAGCAAATTGAACGCAGTTTCAAGCTCTGGTTGGTGATTCTCACGCGCTCGAAAGACTTGAATCACTATTTGACCGTCATCTGCTACAGTGCTGGCATTGATACCACTAAAATCAAGTCCTTGCAGTAGATGCATGGTTTCCAAGTCAGCATCTGCCGCGATGGTATGAAGAATTGTCTGCCCGTTTGCAAGCACACCCCTAAGGTTTGGTGCATGTCTGAGCAATAGGGGTATGATTTCATGTCTATTAGCTCTAATGCTTTGTGAAAGAGCACAGTCACCAAGGTTATCAGTATCGTCGACGTTACCACCGTGAGCTAGAATTGCCTTCGCTACAGCATCGTTTCCGGAAACAGCGGTCCAATGGAGTGGTGTCATACCATCTAGATCTTTGAAATTGGGATTGGCGCCCGCTGCAAGAAGAGCTTCAGCATGTCTTTCGCTGTTATTGTATGCTGCTGCATAGTGTAGCAGTGTCTGTGAGTAGCTCGTGACACAATCAATCTCCGCTCCATGCTCCAAGAGGATATGTATGCTACTAGGGTCCACAGCCGTAGCCGCAAAATGAAGCGGTGATCCCTGGTTTGGAGACGTTGTAACCGGGTTCGCTCCGTACCTAAGAAGCAGTGACAATGCTGTTAAATCGCTTCTCTCAGCTGCGAATGAGACTGCGGTTCTACCGTTTGAGTCTGTATTGTCAATCTCCGCAGTCGATGACTCCAATTCAAGTTCTAGGTCCTTGCTACTAAGTCCTAGGATGATCTTGTGTATTGTGGTAAAGTTCCATCTCTCAAGGCATTCAGTATCTGAAAACATGATTCGGAGCTGGTTCTCCTTATTCGACGGAAAGCGACCTGATAGAATCTTTGCCCAAGCATTATCTGCTGCTGTCCTATGTGCATGGTCAGACTGAGTAGTTTAAATGGTTGACAATACTTGCCATCTAGAACGGTCTTCAAGGAAAGGATCTGCGTTGGCTTGCAGTAACAGGTTACATATATCCATGTGCTGATAACTGATGGCGTACTGCGAAATGCTTAGTACTTTTAGCGTACTGCCATGGCAAGGAACACATACATGAAGTGCAGTAATTCCGGATGAAAATGAAACATCGTGTGGTGATGCAAGTCCATTCTGAAATAGATACTTCATCTTATTGATATTGCCCGTCTTTGCACATTCAAAGATATCCGAATCCCCTAGCACGGTCCGCTGCGTTTTGAGCGAGATTACTGGTCCAGCCAAAGGTGTCGTTGAAATCATAAGAGAAATCATTCGAGTCAAAAACCATGTTGGGAAGAAGTAAGTTATGTACATTAGAGGTTGCGACTCAAGGTGACATGATTGCTGGTTGCATTTCTGGCGCAAGATAGGAATGCCGGAATAGCCAACAAAAAGAGATCCCACTAGCTGTTCCATAAGAGAAGGACTTCTAAAGGATCGTTCAGTGTGACAGACACAGCTACACCAGGCTTTGCAAGCAACTCGTGGGAATTGAGCAGTGCGAATTCCAACTGCACTAGCAGCCGTCATCTGCTTAGAATCAAAGAGTATGGCTCCATTATGGTGAAAGGCCCTGATTGAGTTGGTTTGGCTGACACCTGCTTCGTGATGGCTCCCTGTTGTTAGTTGGCCAGGGTTGGAGTAGTTAACAGGGGGAGGTATATTGACTGTATTCTCTTGAACCCGGAGGTCGGCGATACTTGCGGAAATTTCCTCCAAGTGGCGTAACTGCTCTGTATGATTCGTGTCAAGCTTATAATGGACCTTGTTCTGGACTGTTACTGAGTTCTCAGCAAGCAAATATACCTCTTATAGGCCAAGTTGAATCCGTGAAGACTTAGTACTATGGAATATATTAGGCGTCTGTCTTGGATTTATTAACTGTTGTGACAAACTTACGCCGCCACCGCGTTGAGGACAGTTATCAGTTGTAGTCTGAGATCTCGGACATCGTCTTTCAAGCGATTTACTTTAGAACCAAGACGGATCCTATTAAGTCGTCGTGGGTCTATTGGACTTTTCCTGTAGAGGGGCCTCCCCATCCAGTATCCTATCTGGGGCTCTATATTTTGTAGTCTAGACTGAATTGATTTGATGGTGTGGATAAAATGAGCATCTTGTTGCAATACTGGTCCTTGTGCATAATGCCTCAGAGATTGCTCAATAGCCTGTAACACTACAACAAGGTCCGAGATTTCGTTAGACAAGGAGTGCAAATCAGATTTTGCTGCGCCCAGTTCTTGCGCCTTCTGTATTGCTGTGTTAATCGCGCCAGCAATTGCGATGGTAGACGCGACGATCGACAAGGGATCCATGGTGATTTACAAAGTCAATAACATATTTTCAGTCACGTAAACTAGAGTTCGTATCATCGGTATAGCCGTTAATGGTCGAAAAGTGGTCTGATCCCTTTGGAATTTATAACAGTGTATTGCTGCCTAGAGGCGGGGGCGCGTGCTATTTGTGAAGGCGATGATTCGACAGATTTGTGCTTTTAGTAGCAGCACACAGTTGGTTGGCTGCACAATGCATGAAGTAGGGTTGGTGTTGTCATATGACGTAGAGTATTAGTTATTATTGTCTAGCGTTGCTGATTGGCCAGCGAATTGGGTGTAAAAAAATGAGGTTACGGACTTGACTTTATGTTTCTTCAGGGGACCCGAGGTACCGGAGGGATTCATTTGCACAGAATGGCTCCCGCGCATTCATTCCTAATACCCGCGCAACAATCGAACAACCGTCTCATGCTTTGTCGTCCATAATCCACAGCTCGGGCTGGAAATTCGGATTCCTGTAATGTGCCTCGTTGTAAGGACTGTTAGGGCTTGTCTGGAACTCCGGCGCTGGTTCGAACAGGTGTTTTGATGGTCTGAAGCTAGTTCCTGAAAACGTACTGAGATTATCAATTATAGCGTTTGGTTGGAATTCAGGCTCACGGAAACTGGCCGATATAAAGGGAGGTGTTTGACATATGGCCTACCGGGGCCTCAGGTGGAGGCTCGATAACATCATATGGAATGAACTGGTTCATGTCCATATCGGCTTGTAATGGCTCGATAACATCATATCGAACAAACTGATTCATGTCCATATCAACTTGTTGCTCTATAAATGGCGGAGATGGAGGGTATATTGTCACGTTGTCCAACGGATTCGAATGGGGTTCGTGATATATACTGTAACCGTCTCCGGAATCGTTGTAGTAAATCAACGGAAAAGATAGCAATTGCTCCATCATAGCAAACAAATTCAAATTGGGATCCTGAAATATATTATAGTCATTCATCGAAAGAGGCGGCAATCGATCCGTGATAACTGGATCGCCTTGACTCGAGAATGATGGTGGGGTTGTTGTATTATCAGAATCCTACATCGCAACCAGCTCGATGATCGAGTTTGGACATTGCTAGAATAGGATTAGCGGATCTCCGATAGCTGCCCCTGGGATTAGTTCCCCCGGCGTAAATGAATTATGTATGTATAAGCCAATTCCTTTCCCGACGCACGTCGAGTTCGAAGCGTCAGCCAAAAGGCTCTGTGGATGCGGATACGGATACGAATGACAAACATCGGGTATCAAAGCGGAAGCGATAAGACGACACAATACATAAGCCGTCGAAACATGCACGGAGTTCAAAGAGTTCGAGCGGACACGAGGATTCTTAGTCAGGGTGGAAGGTATCATTATGTAAAAATGCAAATGAGGCTTTAAATGAGGCTTTATTCTCTCGTTGCTTGCCCCGCTGATATACGTAGACAACTCAAAGCGCTTCATAATCATCGTCGTAGTCTCCTTCACTTCTGCTATCCGACATGATAGCGCCTCTTGGATCTTCCTCGCTCGACTGCTGAAATATCTTTGCCTCGACCAAGAAGTCGTGCGTCACTTTCGGCCCGGGCATTGTTGATTATCGGAAGCTGTCGGCGCCGGGCATTTATGAACCAGTTGGAAAGTTTATTACCATTTTCAGAGGATCAATCAACTCATAACTATTTAATTCGCATTACTACTGATCCTAAGACACTAGAACAGTCTTACATATACTTATCTGCATCTGTGTTTGTTACTCCAGGTACCCTTCCAGGATCTTCAACACGCCGTTCAGGTCCTGCAAATCTTGCTCGTCTCGTTCGCGCTTTTTGACGTCGGCTTCCCTCTCCCCAGCTATTTTCTCGATCGTTTCCGCACCTTCACACATGATGAGTTGCTGGGTAAGGATAGCATTCGGGAGCTCTTGCATAATTCCATTCTCGACGACCAGGGAGTTGACGTAGCCGACGAACGACACCATGCTCATCTATCGGGTTCGCATTTGGTTAGACATCATTACTATTAGCACCATCACAGCTAACAAGAGCCTGGTTCCGACACGGGAAGGGTGCCTATAAATTCGCTAATGCGGAAAGAAACGAGGGAAGCCTTACCTCGTAATATGTCTCCACATGCTCAATGACGCGCGCCGCCGTAAAGTTTTTAAGTTCTGCTGCGATGAGCCCATGTGTAGCCTCCAGGGCTGGCCGGACGTTTTTGTCCTTGCTATCAAACTGGAAAGCCTGCGTTAGGATGCTGCCGACGCTGCGGATGACTACGTCTTTGACGAGGTTGTGCGGTAAGCGGTCGCCAGTCGGCAATGATAACAGGCTACAAACCACACTACGGACACGCTTGGACAGCTCGTCAGAGTTGCCATGATCTCCTAAGTCGATGTGGTTGGACGCCAAAGTGGCCAGCCGCTCAGTGAGATCCTGGGCTTGCCGCCGCATAGGCAGGACATCGACGAAACCGTCATAGAAGCCCGTCTTCCCACGGCCATGGCAGTTGAGGAGGTCACTCATGGTGCGGTAGGACGCTTTCTCTAGCTGGTCGAGCCGTGGCTTAATTAGGTGCTTCCGCAAGGCCTGGAGCATACCCTCGTCAATGCAGGCAGAGACTAGTGCCAGGTTAATGAATTTCTCTACCGCCTCCCAGACAGCGCGCAGGTTTTGCTTCGAAATCTTGGCCCATTTTGCCGACTGGTACTCGAAGAGACCCGAGTACACGGCCTCGCTTGCCTCCCCCTGGGGCTCGCCTCCGCGCCAGCGCTCGATTCCTGTGGCCAGCCACTCTTCGTGGGCCTTTCGATCGATGTGTTTGGGCTTACTGTCTGTATAGTACTTGTGTATGATGTCCTTCGCCGGAAATGCTAGGGCCCGTTCATCCTGCTGAGTCGGCACTTGGGTTTCGTTCGACATGTCAGCCGTCGTGCTGCCGGAATCGTTTATGGCCTCCGTCTTACCGAACTCGCGCATGGCCAAAGCAAAAGACTTGCTTAACGATCGGACATTGGCGCGAAGCCTCTTGTCCTGACTCTCCGGACGGTTGTCGTCGAAAGGGAGAAAGAAGCCTTCGCAAGCCCGACAAGCATCGCCAACCTTATGCAACTCCTTGCACGGCTCGTTCAAGTATGTTCCTCGGGAAGCCTCTCTTGTAAGTCCTTCAAATGTCCGAGCAATGTCACAAAGGTACTGTCGGCGAGCCATGTCGGTGGCTCTCGATCGACCGGCGGCCGCGAGACGGGCTTCAACTACTGCAATCTTTTCCTGAACCTCAGAAATAAGGCCTGGAAGCTCGTCTCGTGTACGAGTCCAGAGCATATCCTTGAGTGTTGCTCTTAGTGCCTTGATGCCTCTCTGTCTATGTGGCACATTCTGCCAATGCGGCTTGAGGAAGAACTGGTCTTCTTTCAGATCCCTCTGCTCGAGAAGCTCTAATTTTCTCTCCTCTTTGTCTTGGTTCTTAACCACGTGCCATCCACGTTTCAGATTCGTTGAGTCAAGGCGACCATTCAGGATACTCAAGGTCTCGTCAGGAGACAAGGCTTGGTCCGGGTTGGTGATAACACCGACCACTCGGTCCGCCAGGGCCGGGTCATGTTTCAAGATCTTCTGAATGGTTGCTGGCCCGGTATGATTGTGGAATGACGTTCGAGCGCTAACAACAAGTAGAATCACGCTCCTTTTTGACTTGATATGCTCTTCGACCATCTTCATGACCGTCTGCTGGCTCGCCGCGTCTTGTTCAGTGCTCTGGGTCTGGAACAGGCCCGGCAGGTCCACCAAGCCGAGAAGAGGCAGATTCGGTCCATATTTCTCGACTATGAGAACATCGTCCGTGAACTTCTTGAAATCTTCCTGACTGATGGACTGTGGATCTCGCACGTCACCGGAGTTGGTCCCGGAATGCACTCCGAGTACGGCTGCGGCTTTCTCCATCCATTCGCCCAACTCGTCCGGCTTGGACAGAGACCCGGTGAATTGCCGCAGTCTCTTCTTCTCTTCCTCCATTCGTGAGGCTCCAGGATCAATCGAGAGATGGGTTCGCTCCTCAGCAGATCTCCTGAGTATGAGCTTTGTCGGGAACCTGGTGCAGAGCCGTTCATGCACGGGGAAATGAAACCGGGCAATGGCTTCCAAGACAGAACTCTTGCCGCTGCTCTGGTCGCCTACCACAATCAACTGGGGAATCTCAATGTCGCTTGCGACTTTGAGGCTTGACAGCTGATTAAGGGCATCGAACAGGGCGACCTGCCTTTCGTCGATCAGATCTTGCATTTCATCCATCTCGGATCGGGTTCTGCCGACGGCTAATCGAAATGCGCTCAGGATCCGCGACATAATACATCAATGTCGCTGGCCGGTCAGGGCAGCTTGGTGATGCTCGTCAGATGGTGGGGCCTGAGAATTAGAAGGTCAAGATATGAGATTGTTGCCGGTCGACCTTGAGAGTCGGGCTCGCCTCGAATGACAACCCGGGCGGTTCCCGCGAGGCATTTTATATGTAGAGTGAGACTTTGGCATTTTGGACATCGCGGCCTAATTTCCCTCTGGGCACAATTCGTGGCATTCGAGTTGGAGTCCAGATGTACTGTATTGGATACACCGGTCTGCATACAGAGAAAGTATATGTTACGAGCATGGTGGTGGTGACTGCCGCACTGGCGCTAATGCATGGGCATTTGAGAAGAGCCAAACAGCGCGCGAGGCTATCACATCATAAAATAAAGTTGAATGTGGGGAGACATTGGTTCCATGTGTCTTCCTCATGTGTTAAACAACAACCTTCCCACTCCGGATGACTGGGAGCAAATGAAGCCAACTATCACTGAGATCTGGCTTAATCGAGCACGACGGTTCTGAAGCCCAAACTGCAGAATTCCATTGCGTGTACACGACAGGCTCCGCAGGATTTCCGAGGGCGAACCTGCATTAAAGCTCCGCTCTTTGATAGGGTCGCTTGGATAGCTTGCATGCAGCCACAACTCCACCACTTCGCCTGAGGCTACTTGCATTAAAGCTCCGCAGCTTGATTGGCCACGACTTGCGCCCAAGCGGCCATCCTGGTCAACTCATCGGGGATTAACAGTATGAAAACGCTTTCTGTTCACCGGCTGTCTGCATTAAAGCTCCACCTCATTATTGGAACCACGGGCTGCATCCATGTGAATGAGGCAGCACGGTCAACTATCCTTAACCGCACTTCCAAGCGAACCTCAGCAAGTCCTCGAGAACGATTCTGCCTATATTCTTTCATGCGTTCTTCAGCGTATGGAGGCTTGGAGACTGGGCTACTTGGGGACATTCGAAGTGTTGCTAACCTCTTTCCTCCACGTTATCCAAAACGATGGCATCCATAACAAAGATCCGCCGTCCCAAAGAACGCTGCGCTGGACTGAAGCTGCTATCATTCACAGGCCCAGGCCCTTGTCGACCTCGGATGCGGCCAACTCTACGAAAGTTGTCCCCGAGCGTTTTCGATGAGTTGAGCAACCATTTGTCTGTCCTATATCAAGCCCACCCAGTGCGGCAAGTGCAGGAGCTGGGGCTTTGCTTTTACGGCGTTGCGGATACGTAAGTAGTCCTCTGGACAAGCTGAATCAGCTCTACTTGTCGTCAAGTCATGATCGCCGAGTATCTGCTAAGCCATGGCGAGTAGCTTAAGCACCTACAAGAAGCACTTCGCGAAGAGAACCAAGATACGTAAAAACAACAGCGACAACTTCACAAGATCCCAGCGAACCAGAGTGCGCCGCGATTCAGGGAGAGGTCGCCCTCCTACCGACATTGTTCGCGTGGAAGACTTCGTCATGGGGGTGCGTGAAGTCGACCGGCCCATGACTCCGGGGGAATTCAAGAGCCAGGTTACGGTCCTCACCTGCCTCGACAGATTCGTACGCGGTGTGTTCGATACTGGAGCTCATGGGTGGACAAAAGACACTGTCAATACTATCGGGCCTCAAAGACTTGCTCAGCGGGCGGATATCTGGGACACGCTTTCAGATCTTTGCTACGGCGCTTCGGTCCTAGTCGAGCGGAGATTCATCGGCAAGGCCAACATCTGCCTCGAACGGTTCTTGTCCGGGGTCGAAACCAGTTTTGCGCTTCA
>Ga0335075_10015236_pt1 | contig 11527 bp, 14 predicted proteins | sample Lox_Sample_24_FD_206723 | JGI IMG/M metagenome (GOLD analysis project Ga0335075, IMG submission 206723) | Soil microbial communities from Loxahatchee National Wildlife Refuge, Florida, United States - Lox_Sample_2.4 | ecosystem: Environmental > Terrestrial > Soil > Wetlands | place: USA...
CGCTGCCCAATCGCGACCGAGTTGTGCGGGCGGACCGCGCCGGCGATCGAGGCGAAAGCGCCCGCCCACCACGTCGCCTGCCATTACGCCGGGGAGCGGATGGCCGCATGAGCGAGGCGTCGATTGCCTTCCAGGGGCTGCCGGGCGCCTATTCGGACCTGGCCTGTCGCACCGTTTACCCGACGATGCGAACGCTTCCATGCGAAACTTTCGAGGCAGCGATCGAGGCAGTGCGCGAAGAACGGGCCGAGCTCGCGATGCTGCCATGCGAGAACACTTTGGCCGGCCGGGTGCCCGACATCCATCATCTGCTGCCGGAATCCGGGCTGTTCGTCGTCGGCGAGGCGTTCCTGCGTGTGGAACACTGCCTGCTAGCACCCAAAGGGGCGACGGTCGAAGGGCTGAAGCGTGCGCACTCGCACAGCGTCGCGCTCGGCCAGGTCCGGCGTTTCCTGCGTCAGCTTGGGATTCAGCCGGTCGTTTCGGCAGATACCGCCGGGGCCGCGCGGCTGGTTGCCGAATGGAACCGCCTGGAGGATGCGGCGATCGCGTCGTCGTTGGCAGCGAAGATCTACGGGCTGGAGGTGCTGCGGACGAATGTCGAGGATGCACCTCACAACACGACCCGGTTCTATGTGATGGCGCGGCGCCCGCGGACGCCGGAGCCTGCCCTGCCGCACCTGATGACGACGTTCGTGTTCCGCGTCCGCAACGTACCTGCCGCGCTCTACAAGGCGCTGGGTGGGTTTGCGACCAACGGCGTCAACATGACGAAGCTCGAGAGCTACATGCTGGGGGGGCAGTTCGCCGCCACCCAGTTCCTCTGCGACGTCGATGGCCATCCCGATCAGCCGCCATTGCGCCGGGCACTGGAGGAGCTAGCGTTTTTCTCGTCGGAGGTGCGTGTGCTTGGCGTCTATCCGGCAGCACCGTTTCGGGTCGCCCAGGACGGAGGGGAATAGCGCCGTCCAGGCAGTGTCGGGTTGGAATCGACACAGAGACCGCCGGGGGGCATCGAGATCGCCAAGGTCTTTTTCATACCAGACTGCGTGGCTGATCATCTCGGTCGAGATGCCGAGAAATGAACTGCAGCACCTGCAGGGAGAAGAACGCAATTGCGTATGACGCATCCAGCCCGTATCGGACAAGCTTTTGCTATTGTAACCGTTTTGTCGAGCGCCGCGACAGCGATCCCCGGCCAGTCGGTCGGACAGACCGCCGGCGGGCAACTCCGGCGTTGCCTTGCGCAGCGCCGAGGCGGTCAGTAGGTAGGATCCGCACCTCATCCTCTCGGCAGCCCGTCAGCAGCAGGGCGTTGAGAGCATCGATATCGGTTGCGGAGGGCACCGGCACGAGATGGTTGCGGCGGAAATAGCCAGTCTCTCCCTCAATGCCGCTTACTCATGCCCTTTGTCAGGTGTGCAGAACTCCGCGGTGAACCGCCAATGCCAGCGGAACGCTATGAAGCGCACGGTTTCCTCTCGCCGGTAGCACCGCAGAATCTTGCGTACTGCGCTTTTCAGATTGTCGTGCCGCAGCATCCTGAATACGCCGCCAAAGTACTCAAACGCCAGCTCGTGCGCCTCCAAAAACGCTTGATGAGTGGCGTGCAGATAGGCCCGATGAAATGCCGCGCCGCTGGCATCGAACGCATTGCGAACACCTGCACTTTGGTGCGTTCGCCAGCAAGATCGGCCCAGGCCTCATACCAATCGACCTGAGCCTCCTGGCTCCAGCTGTAGCTTTACGGCACGAACGTCTCCCGCGCGATCAAGCCCAGCTGAAGTCTTCGGTCTCTGACGTGATTGCGCACGGTGGACTCCGCGACCGCCGCCTCCGGGAAATTCATTCAGAATCCGCCGACAAATGCGCCGTGCCGTGTGCCGCTGCTTGCGCGGTGCCCGCCGATCCTCCTCCAGAATCCGGTCAATGAACGCCACGAAAGCGTCGAGCTTGGGCTTGACCCTCGCCGGATATCGATGCGCCGGCGGGGTCGCGCCGGCTCCAGTCCGCTCCGATTCCTCCGGGACAACCGGACGAACCGTAGGTTGAGGGGCGGGGGGTGGGCCAAAATTCGCCAGCACTCTGGGCCAAAATTCAGTAGCAAAGCCAAAGCCAGAGTCCCGAGAACAAGGCTCCTTTGTCGCGCAAGTTCCCAGGTACAGAAGCTCACCATGATGTATGGCCAGCCGCCGCGATCCGGCGCGGTAAACTCGTCGCCGGCCCAGTGGTACCGCGCGTCATCGGCGAGCCAGAACACCCTTGGCGGCACCCCGACGACCGGCAGCCCGTTGTGGAATTCGGCTCAGAACCACGCGCAGGGCCTGTTGTCGCTGGGGGTGCACTCGACGGTACGGGGGTTGGGACGACGATCATCCGCATCGCTTCCGCATTCATGGCCAGGATTACAGCATCTCGTATGTTGGCTGACTGGGCTTCGACGAGGACGCCGTTTCGGTGGCGCTGTCACGGTTCCGGTTACGCCCGATGGAGCGGGTTCCTGTATGAGTGCGGCTACGCGGAAGCGCGGGTGGGTGTAGGTGCGCGCTTGAGGTGACGCAGAGCGGCAAGGGTCAGGAAGCCGACAACGATCGCCCCTGCGATAGGTGGCGTTACGCAAGTTACTATCTTCAACAGACCAGCGCCGAGGTTGATGGCGATAGGGAACGTTCCAACAGGGCACATCGCAGTTCCTCCGGATCGCGACTGTTTAACTCGACCACGCGTCAGGCGCTACCGAGCCGATCTTGCCGAGCGTGCGCTGGCGATGGAATGCTCGCCGTCTGGCCCGTTCCCTGCAGCTCCATTGCTGCCTCTCGCCTGGATGCATGCCGGCACGTTCCGTGAGCTTAGTCGATCCGTATCGTCATCGTCATCGTGCGGGTTTCGCCCGGGGCAAGATGCATCAGCCCAGGTTTTTCCGTAAACTCCCCGTCGAACCCGACCGGGCTGGCGTAGCCGAGCCACGGCTCTATACAGAGGAAATCGCCACCGCGCCGCGACCAGATGCCGAGCTCGGTGAAACCTTCCCAGGATACGTTGAGCGCTGGCCCGCCAGGTGCTTCGTATCGCAGCGCCTGGTTGTGGGAAGGCTTGAAGATTAACGCATCGGCGTCGAACAGCGCCTCATCGAGCGGAAGCGTGCGCCCAAGCACCGGGCTCGGCACCGTGGCCTCCTGCAGCAGTCCGCCCTTTACTTGGCAGATCGGCCCCGGTTCACGGTCAGCGAACACGATGCGATGCGCATCCTTCGGCGTCCCCGGCGCAAGTGGCCAGTTGAAGGCCGGGTGCGCCCCCACAGAGGCCGGCAGCACGACATCCCCAGGATTCTCAAGGGTGAAGCTGATGTGCAGCGCAGCGCCCGCGACCTCGTAGCTGAGGATGAGGCGGAAGGCAAAAGGATAGATCGCGCGGCTTTCCGCGCCGTCCCTGAGCTCCAGAGTGCACGACGTTTTCTGCCGACTTAACCAGGCGAAGCGACGATCTCGGGCGAAGCCATGCTGTGTCAGATGATACTCCTTGCCGCCATGGCGTAGTCGATCATCCTTGAGCCGCCCGACGATGGGGAAGAGGTTGGGCGCGTGCCGTGGCCAAGCCGGCCCCGCTTGCCACAGAAATTCCCGGCCCTTCGCATCGCGCAGCGAGCAAAGCTCCGCCCCTATCTCCAGAACGCCAGCCGTGAGCGCGCCGGAGCCAATCTCACAACTTCCCATCGCCGTTTCCTTGCCGTTAGTCCAGCGCAATCCGATTCACGTGCCCGTCATATGGCCACCCAATTGAACCGCGTGATAGCGGAGTCGCTCGCCCCGGGGTAGCCCATGCGCGCCGCGCCGCTCTCTTGCCGGATCCGGATCGTCCCCGTCCGGCGCTGATGGTGAAGCCGAGCACTGCTGTGAATCAGCACCGAAGCGGGAGCCCTGCCCAAGCGGCGGTCCGGGTCAGCCGTGCCGATGTGGTCATCACACGAACTGAGACTTCATTCGGGACCGTTACAACTTCTACGCTGCCGAATGCTCAGAAACGCTGCCGGCAGTTTCAAAGCTGCGCTCCGATCTTGCGACGGTTGTCGGCCTCGCGCTCACACGGCAGAACGGCTCAAAGGTGGTATCTGGCAGGCGGAGGGCGGACGCGCGCAGCACCTCGAGCGCCAAGCGCCCTTTGCCCCTGACAAGCGACCCTCGACCACCGTCTGGATGCCAGTGGGTTGGTTATGAACCCGCGCGTTACCGCTGTCTCGAGTCCACGAGCGCTGATCACGCGGCAACCTGCCTTCAGGATCATGCGGCGCAACCCGATCGTCCGGCCCCAGATTGGCACTGAACAGCACGATATTCGTTCCACCCGGATGGCGATAGGATGGAAAGAGCAGTCCCTTGATCCCGTCCCGAATCAGCGCGTCGCCAATCCGCCACGTGAGCGGCTCAGGCCGCTCGATGCGGGCAAATGAATTTCAAGTCACAGCCCGTCTCTGCCCAATTTTCCGGCCAAACCGCGGGATCGTAACCACCCGAGAAATCGACGACATCTTCGACATCCAACCCGTACGCAACCAAGGTGGCCGGGGGGGTGATCGTCGCCCCCTGGCGGTACTCGGCCAGCGCGGTTTCTGGCTCGAGCGACAAGTAGAGCGCTTCGACACCGGGACGGTTGAAGCGGCCGCCGTTGACGGCGGCCCCGGCACCGCTTGTTGGTAGGTCGCCCTGGTCGGGCGAATGGAATCGGTGGAAAATCGCGTCCGGGCCGACCCGGATCGGCGTCAACCGCGGGCCCCGTTGCGCAGCTCCTCAAGATAGGCCATTACCGCGTCGAGTCGCCCCTCGGCGACCAGTTCGGCCGCTGTCTTGTGGCGATAGTCGGCGATCGGTTCGTTGCGGAACCAGTAGATTGCCTTTCGAGGTCCCTGGTCACTGCAACCGCGGCAACGATCGCCTTTACCATGTCGCGCAACGGTCCTGCAGGCGACCGGAGTCAGGATGCTGGCTGACGGTGTTGCTATGCACGCCCGCCAGCGCGGCGAGCGCCTGGACCGACACATCGCTGCCGCAAACGTTCCCGATGCGGGATGACCATGCCTCCTGTGGTGCCGACCTTGCGAGCCTCCGCCCAGCAAAATCAGCCGCTCCGGTTCGGGCGGCCAGTTGCGGAAAGGGCTTGCTCCAATTCGGCTTGCGCTGCCGTCCCAGATGCCTGATCTCTTATCAGCACTTGATCTACCTTGCTAACAACATGACCATCTGGCTCTCGTCACTCAAAGCAGGCTCCGGCTGGACACCGGAGCAAAATGGTGTGAGGCGTCGGATCACCGAACGGATAGCCCACAAGGTCCAATATCCAGTCATCCCCACACCATGAAGGTACTTTTCTCAGGCTCGCTGCTGCCCTCAATTGTGCCGTAGCTTCTTCAGCCCACACTTGCTGTCGTCCTGGTACGCATTGGTATATCCAGGGAAGAGGGGAGTACGCCGGAGTGCAATTGAAGCCATTCCGGAACTCGCCGATGTCGAAAATCTTAGCACAAAACTCGGTTCCTGCAGGCTCCGCCTTAGGCATGACGAAAATGTTAATACGTGTGATCTCTATAAAATCGTTGGAGATAGACGCGCCTAGATCAGGAGTATTGAGATATTTACCTAACACCCTTATGTCGGCGCGCCGATCATACGTCGATTGGACAGGTGCTTGATTGCTTTGCCCCAGCTTGTCGAACATCTTGTTGAACAAGCGTTCGCGGCACTCTCTGTCGCCTTGCAGCGCGATGGCTGTGGCATCCTGAATCAATCCCTGAAATTGTTCAGTCTTAACCGAACCTTGTGCACCTGTACCCAGGTCTGCCAACTTTCCAAGAAGTCCATTCAATCTTGCCTGACGTCTCCCTGTATCTGTGACTCTGTCTTCGCACCACGAACGTCTTTGACCGTGTTACAGATGTCAGCAGCCGTTTGCTTTATCAAGTTGATCCGGTCGGCATTCAGTGGTTGGGCCAATGCCGGTCCTGCCCAGGTCACCCAGCCCAGACTGCAGCGCCACGTGGTTCAGGCGCAGGCAGCGGAGCATTGCCGGAGCTAACGTCGCTGCGATTATTGTGGCGCGCAACGTCCGCTCAAGGACTTCCGGCGCCGGCGACTGAGATGGGGCAGCTTGTTGCCATACCGCCGTGCCCGCTCGCTGCTGGATGAGTTCTTCCTGGTCGGCGACGCGCCGGAGGTAGAGACGCTCCGCCAGCGGACGCTGCATGTCGGCGCCAGGCTCGAGAGAGACGCGGTAAAGCTGCCTCCCTCTGCTGCGCCAACCGAAGTGCCGTCGATCGCACTCGCTATCGACGGCGGGCATGTGAACGCGGTTCGTAGCTACCAGGGGCGGTCTTTCGAGGTTTTTCTCGCTCAGGTCAGCAACGACAACGGCGAGCGGGTCGTCTTCAGCAGACCCTCAACAGGGATCATGCCAACGCAGAGTGGTGGGCACGTCGTCCGTATCGAAGCGCGACGTAATCAGCCGCAGGCTCTAGACGGTCTCTCTAACTATAAGTCCGCAAACCCGATTTTTCCGGAAGTGACTGCCATGCCGGCTGCTGCATAGGGTACAAGTACCTATGGACGCTCCCGCATGTCGCTCAATATGCTGGCGACGGTAAGAGGGGACGGTACCTTTCAATGCGATGCAGTCGAGGGACATAGCAACGGCGGATCGACACGCACGAGCGCTACGTATGCGAATGGCTGGCCACCAAGGCAGTCGACAGCCACGTGGAAGATGACGCTGCCACTGGCCACGATGCATTCGCCACGCATTTCCAACGGGTCCCGCAGTCCAGCAAAACCGTCAGGGAAGGAGGAACGCTCATGGATTACTATGACTTCGCCGTCACACAGTTCACTATTCACGACATCCGCGCTCTCCTTAAGGACACGCTGCAGCTCAGCCACTCGGCCTCTGTTGACGACCCGTCCGCCAAGGTCGGCTTCGCTTTCCAGCTCCTCAACGCTGGTAATGCCTCCGATTCCACTTTGAGCGGGCGAGTCGCGGCGACGGCAGACCATGCCGCAACCCCCCGTTGGGGACAGCAGCCGTTTCGACGGGCAACGCAACCACCCACGTCCTGGACGGTCTCTATCGCGCGAGATTTTCCACGGTGCTGACGGGCCTGATCTGCGGGAGCAATATCCAAATAGCCGCGATTGCCGAAATGATCGTCAGTCAAACCGGAGATGATAATGTTCAAGCACCAGATATTCGATGACACGTTCGAGCCGTCGTGGAAAGAGTTCGATGACGCGTTTCGCCAAGAGTTGCTCGACGAATTCCGCGCTCTGGGCTCGCTCCATCGCATATCTTCTGACCACGGAACGGTCAACACCGAATACGGCCGGCGCTTCTACCAAGCCCTCGAAAGGGCGGTTGAGAAGTCGCAGCTGATTCCCAAGCTCAAAGCCGCGCTCATCATCCCGCTGCCCTCCAATTTCGACGACCTCAAGGTGGTTTTCGATCTTCATACCCTTTATCGTCTGCATGCTTTCTTCCTTCTGGTGCTCTATGTCCACGAGTACCCCATGCGCGCCTTCTTTTCCGGTCGCGATCGGAAACTTCCGCTCAACACGATCACGCTCGAGTTCCATCAGGCCCTGAGTGACCCGCTGCCGACCGCGGTCAACTACGAGCTCGACTACATCAGCCAGGACGGCTGGCTACGGCTTGCCACGGAATATGGCGCGGTCACGGATTTACAATCCGTCGGTCGGCCGCAACATTACTGGACCGACCTCCGCTGGGTCTGGCATTTCGATTTCCTCGGATGATAACCGCGAATTAGTCCAGTCGCCCCCTCTCCTGGATATCGGCGCCCCGCGCCACAACAAAACCAAGCCGGACGCTTTGTTGTTACCAGAAAGAAAGGAAGTCGGACATGCAGCCAGCCACTAATACAACAATCGCGGGTGCCTTGAGCGTGGCCTATAGCAAATACTATTTTGCTTACATAGGCAGCGACCAACGACTGTATCTGTATGTCGGCGCTCAGGACGCCGGCTTCCTACCCACCGATCTGTTCAATCTGTGGCAGGTGGAAACGGGTATTATCCCTCCGTTTCCTCGCACCGGTACTGGAATGCGCAGCGGCGGCCCGATTACAATGAATTCTCGCGCGGATTCGAATCAATATGACAATACCTATCTTTGTTACATAGATGTGAATAGCCACATTCAAGCGTTAAACTGCCCTGTCTATAATTGGGAAGGAAATCAGTACGGAGTCGGCCTACCCCCAGGCGCCACCAATGCAGAAGCTATTAACCCCGACTTGACAAGCAGGACAGGTGCGCCGCAGGCTGCCGCCGACAGCAGTTTGGCGAGCTATGGTTGGCAATCGCAGAAATCTCAGCATGTCGTATATGTTGGGACGGATGGGAATGTTTGGGAGCTGTACCAACTCTGGGAACAGTTTGACGGGGTACGTGGGGGACTGCTCTGGCAGGCTAACAATCTATCGGAACGCACCGGTTATGTCGGCGAACTGGCTCCAAGAGAGAACAGTCCACTTGCTGGCACCACATTCGAAACAGAAGGTTCGGAGCACATAATATATATGGCCAAGGATAATACAATCAGAGAGCTCTGGTTTTATAACGGTGGCTGGGGCGGCAATAATCTCACGGAAGCTACAGGCGGCGCTGTTGCGCCTGCCGCAAACTCGTCTCTGACTGTCTACGCAGCCGAATACGAGGACACGTTGCACGTCGCTTATCTTGGCGAAGATGGAAACATCCATGAACTTTGGTGGAACCGGAACGGATGGCAGCCACACCATGCGATTTCAGAAATCGTAAGCATCAAACCAGCCAGCGGCACAGCCATCGTTGGCTATGCCACCGAGTACGAAAGGACCCATCACGTTGTGTACATCAACGAGAATAATGAGCTCCAGGAACTCTATCATAATAGTGGTGGCTGGAATACAACTTGGCTTAGCGCGTCCGCAGGAAGCGGCGCGACCCCGCCTATCAATTCTTCCAGTCCGTTGGCCGGATATTCCGTGGAGAGTATGAAGGGGCAGCATATCTATTATCTGGATGATCAGACACGCGTACATGAGATCTATCGCAAAGGAGATGCATGGTACGCAGGAGAAGTAGCAAGCTAAACCTGCACCTGCGGCACGAGAGCGGAGATAATGTTGGGAGGGGCGTGCCAAGTTGATTATTGTCTGCGCGTCCATTGTGTTTGGCTGCCTAGCGTGTAGCGCGACAATCAGGATGATGGCCGTATTGCCTCATTCAGGAATCTCCCGAACAGCCATCCGTTGCCTCACGCGAAATGCTCCCCAACTCCTCTGCCGCCAGGTTCGCTTGCCTTCCTGGGTGAGGCAGAGGCAGAGCGGTTCTTTCTCTCAAGGGCGCCTCGACGCCTGTAGCTCTCGACGTTCATCTCAAATATGATAGAATGGTGTACGAGGCGATCTATAACGGCGATCATCATCGCTTGATCCGGAAAAGCCTTATTCCACTCAGCAAATGGTTGATTTGCGGTGATCAGCAGCGAGCGTCGCTCGTAACGGGCACCGATCAGCTCGAACCGAACGCTGGTCTCGGCGTGATCCTTGTGAAGGTACGAGAGATCGTCGAGCACCAGGAGGTCGTATTTGTCGAGCTTGCCTACGGCTGCTTCAAGTTGAAGTGCCTGACGAGCCTGCTGCAAGCGTTGCACGAGGTCGGTGGTGCGCATGAACAACACGCGATAGCCGGCCTCGACGAGAGCGCGACCAATCGCCGCCCCGAGATGAGACTTCCCGGCGCCTGGCGGGCCGAAGCAAATCAGATCGGTGCCCTTCTCCAGCCAGGTGCCGCCGCCGGCAAGCGCCATGACGCGCGCCTTGCTGAGCATCGGGACCGCGGCAAAATCGAAGCCGTCGAGGGTCTTGCCGGGCGGCAGTCGGGACTCGACGAGATGCCGTTCAACGCGTCGGCGCCCGCGTTCGGCGAGTTCCAGCTCCGCCAGGGCGGAGAGGAGTCGCGCCCCCGGCCAGCCCTCCTTGTCGGCCCGTTCGGCGAATTCGCGCCACAACCGGGCGGCAGACCCAACTCATGCAACAGCAGCGGCAGGCGTGTGGTGTCGACCTCGATCGCGCTCATGGCTGCAGCCACTCCTGCGGAGCACTCAGCAAGGTGTCGTAGGCGACCGCTGCCGGCAGTGAGATGGTAACCTCCGGCACTGCGATGCTGGACGGCACGAATCTTTGCTGCAGCAGAGCAAGGTTTGGCAGCTCACCAGGGAGGACGGCTTCCAGCTCGCTCGCCAGCTCGGCCTCGCAAGCACGATCATGGGCGAGCGCGAGCAGCCCCACCATGGTGCGGCAGGCATTGCGTGCTGGCAGCGCCGCGGTCAGAGCCTCCCAGGTGCGGCGATATGCCCCGCGGGTAAACTACTGCTCGCGGTAGACAAGGTTGAACAAGGCCATCGGCTTGCGACGCAGCGAATGAATAATGTGGTGATAGTCGACGACATGGGCGGTGCGGTTGTGCAGCGCACCGGCAGGCCGCCGGCCGCGCGGCAGCGGCAGCACCAGTGTGCCGCCGAGGAAGCATTCCAGGCGGTCATCGTAGAGATGGACTCGCAAATGGTGCCCGGTCAGTCTGGAGGGAACGGTATAGAAGACATGGCGCAGCATGAACCCGCCGCTGCGTGTCACCGTGACCAGGTGCTCCTCGAAATCGTCAGTTCGGCGCGATGGTAGTGGTCTGAGATGAGCGCGCTCGATCTCGAGCGCCTTGCGGCGTGCCGGGTTGGCGCGGCCGACCACCTCTCGACAAAGCGGCGATACGCATCGAGATCAGGAAAATCACGGCTAGCGCGCAGTAACAGCGCTTGTTGAAGCGCCGTCTTCAAATGGGCATGCGGTCCTTCGATGGCGCCATTCTCATCGGCGACGCCGGGATTGTTGCGCGTCGGCGTCATGCCGAAATGCGCGCACAGCGCCTCATGGCGCTGCGTCGGGTCCTCCTCTGCCGCCGAACGCTCGAGGTTGCGGAAGGCTGCCGAGAGACTGTCGCTGCGGTGCTCCGTGGGCGCCCCACCAACCCTCCAGAGCGCGTTCTGCACCCCCTCGGCGCCACGCACTGGAGTTCCCGCGGCATGGCGCAAGCCAGCGGGGTTTCGGTGAGCAGCGTGCAACGCATCTGGCGGGCTTTTGGTGTGCAACCACACCGCCACGAGACGTTCAAACTGTCCACCGATCCGGACTTCGTCCCCAAGGTGCTCGATGTGGTCTGATTGTATGTCTCGCCGCCAGAACATGCCGTGGTGCTGTGCGTCGATGAAAAGTCGCAAATTCAGGCGCTGGATCGCAGCCAGGTGGTGATGCCGATGCGCCCCGGGCAACCGGAGCGACCCAGCCATGATTACACAAGGCACGGCACGACCTCGCTGTTCGCCGCTCTCGACATCGCCACCGGCAAGGTGATCGGCAAATGCTATCCGCGCCATCGCGCCGGGAGTTCCGCCAGTTCCTCGATGAGATGGAGGCCCGGGTTCCGTCAGA
>Ga0335075_10015237_pt1 | contig 11527 bp, 5 predicted proteins | sample Lox_Sample_24_FD_206723 | JGI IMG/M metagenome (GOLD analysis project Ga0335075, IMG submission 206723) | Soil microbial communities from Loxahatchee National Wildlife Refuge, Florida, United States - Lox_Sample_2.4 | ecosystem: Environmental > Terrestrial > Soil > Wetlands | place: USA: Florida...
CACGGAACCGCTTCGATAAAGCTCCGGTTGTCGCATCCGGTACTGCGCTTACGTTGCGCCGGTGCTTTATCCAGCGGCGGGTGGAATCTGGCGGTTTCTGTGTGCGAACACACAGAAAGCCGGCCCGTGCGGATGATCTCGCTGCTCGACTCCAGTTTCTACAACGAAACTTTCATCCTCGAGAATCTGTATAATGCCCTCGCGCGTCATCCACGTACTGCCGGGTCGAGTACCACCGCAGAAACCGGTCCAGTTCAGTGCATCAAGGTATTTTTGGTCATAAAGCTCAACTTCGCGTGTTCCAGCGTGTACTCGCCTTGGTTCAAGGACGAAGTTGGCTGGGATCTGCCCCCTTTCAGCGAAGGCGGCGCGATCGAAATAGTGGGTCCATAAACCGACCGTATCCGTTACAGCGGCGACAGACTGGAGAAATCCGATAGGATCAGACATATGATAGAGTACGCCAGACGCCAAGACGAAGTCGAATCGTGGTGGATTCGAACCAAGATATTTAAGAAAGTCGCCGAGCAGAAAGCGTGCCTTACTGAGCCCGAAGACCTCCTTGACAGTGAGACAACGCAAGAAGGCACGCTGATTTGCCTCGATCGCCAGGACGTCAGCCCCACGATGCGTCAGCATCATCGTGTGGGCCCCCTCAAGCGGCCCCAATTCCAGGATCCGCTTGCCAGAGAAACTTCCGAGCTTTTCCTCAAACCACAGGATCCTGCCATCCTCGAACAACCGAGCCGGTCCACCGAGGCTAAAGCCGGGAAGTGTTGAACTCCACTCCCCCTGGAAGATGCGAAATGCGTTATCAGTCCGCGGGAACCAGTCTACAAAGTGTGGATTGATCGCGTCCTTGGGTGGGGCCGGTTCGGTAGTCTGTGTGGGCGCCGCGATCACCCGCTCTGTAGTTTCGCCGAGCAGATAGCTGATTTGTTCCTTTGTCTCGAGCAAGACGCATTTCAGCAATTCAAGGCGCCGTGCTGCGAGGTCGCCAGCAGATAATGCTTGCGCCGCCTTGCGGCCTCCCCGCCGCAGCCAAACCAAAAACTCGCAGCCTTCGGGGTCGGTCTTCCGTTCAATGCGCCAATCTATTCTACCAAGCCACGCCAGTTCCAAGAAGAGAAGTTCGAAGCTAGCCGGAGTGAAATGCCAAGCATGCATATCATGGTATGGCGAATTGGCTTCCTCGGACATCGAGGTGTAAAAGTCGCGAGCTTCGGCAAGTGAGTGAACCAAGCTTAGATCCCGTACCGGGCCCTGAGTCCAAGCGATCGAACCGCCCATCGCCGCCGCGTAGGCGATTTCGTTGAATGCATTGGCGCGTGAATGCCGAGTTTTCCGTTGAGCGTGCGCTGTCAGGACTTCGCCGGTCATGGTCAGCGGCTTGAAATAGTCAAAGCAGTAACGCTTGTCTGGTACTGCGAGTGCTACAACGCCGCTTGGCTTTAGTAGCGCGGCGATCGACTCAAGGAATCCGATCAGGTCAGGGGAATGCTCTATTACGTGGCTGGCGATTACCGCATCGAAACTACCGTGTGCCGATTCGGGGACGGCGCTGCTGAGCGGACCATCGGTCCAAATGAAATCGACATCCTCGATCCGCGACGTATCTACTCCCGGATGACCGGCATACTTCAGGGCGAGCTCGCTGCGAGAGAGATGATCAATCGACCGGGCATTCCACCCGTCGGCCTTTGGAGCTACGGGGCTAAAAGCAGGCCCAATCTCGATAATACTCATTGTTCTGTCAATCGGCCCAAGAAGGCGTTCGTTCCTTGTAGGCATTGAGTGGCCCCGTTCTGATGGCGAAAACGGCAAGGCCTAAGGGGCCGCTGGCCTGCGCCAAGGCCGGGAATGGCGCGGCGGCGCCGGAATACGTGTCTCGTGCCAGCCAAAGATCAGATTCGGATTGTGGAAAGGGTCATTTTCAATGACACTCAGCCAGGTCTGATAAACATACCGGAGTTCCCGTTCTGCCTGCTCGCGACGGGCGGGCAGATGTTCATCCGGACCGCGAGATGCATTTTCGAGGTGGAACAGCTCCGCAAACGGCGTCCACACGACTCGGTAACCATAGTCCCCCGCCCTTAGGCACAAGTCCACGTCGTTGAAGGCAACGGGCAGGTGCTTGGCATCGAAGCCGCCGATCTCGAGCAGCACTTCCCGGCGTGCAGCAAGACAGGCACCGGTGACGGCAGAAAAGGTCCGCAATAACACCAGTTGACCGAAGTAGCCCAGGTCTTCGCGGGAGGCAAGACGCTGGACATGGACGAAGCTCTTCCCGGGCCCGAGGACTATCCCGGCATGCTGGACGCGGCAATCCCCATACAGCAACTTCGCACCGACAACGCCGACATCGGGACGGATCGCGTGCGATACCATCTCACGAAGCCAGTCGGGGTCGATCACGTCGACGTCGTTATTCAGTAGCACGAGGACCTCACCGGTCGAGGCGTGCAATGCGGCGTTGTTCATTGCCGAATAGTTGAAGGGCCCCGGGAAGGGGAGCACCCGCACGTGCGGGTAGATCCGAGTGATGCGATCCAGCAGCCACCGTGTGCGGGTGTCGCGGCTGTCATTGTCGACAATCAGGATCTCTGCCGGCTTGTAATTAGTACGGCGGAGCAACCCGTCCAGGCACTGCTCCAGAAGGTCACTGCGGTCGCGCGTTGGGATGATGATGCTGACGGACGGCGCCGGCGCCGGAATATCGAAGCGGACACGATTCCACATGGGCGCACGCGGTGCCGCCTCCACTACGCCGGGTGTTCCCAGTGCCACGAGATGGTCCGACACTGCCCGATGTGCCGCGCTAATGCATTGGTCGAGCGAGGTTTCCGAGAAGGAGTGAGCGGCCTGCACCTCGCGGCGCCAGTGGTACAGGACTGATGGAATATGGCGGATTCGCCCTGCCTCAGTGTTCCGGCTGGCTCGCAGGATCAGGTCGTAGTCCTGACTGCCGTCAAACCCGGGCCGGAGGCCACCCAGCGACTCAAGAAGTGTCCGTCTATAGGCGACCAGGTGGTTGATATAATTCTGACTCAAAAGAAGGTCCGGATCCCATTCCGGCTTGAAAAATGGATTGGAGCGCCGCCCGGCATCGTCGATCTGGTCCTGATCAGAATATAGGATGTCGACATCCGAGCATGCGGCTACCGCCGCGGCAAACTCATACAGGGCGCGTTCGGACAGAAGGTCGTCATGGTCCAGGAAAGCGACAAAGTCACCCGTCGCCAAGGTCAGGGCGGTATTTGTGGCAGCAGTGATGTGTCCGTTGACCGGACGGCGTACCACCTTCACTCGCGGCTCACGCTGCCGCGCCTCAAATAGCAACAGCGGAATTAGGGGATCAGTTGAGGCGTCGTCTGCGATACACAGTTCCCAGTAGGGGTAAATCTGCGTGGATACGGATCTGATCGCACCACGTAGCAGATCAGGGCGGGTATTGTACACGGGCATCACTATCGAGAAGACCGGCGGATTAATGAAGCTTTCAATATGCTCCGCGATCGCCAGCCGGTCATTCTCGTCTAGTGTGTCGTGCTGGCCTATCCAGGTGTCATAGTCGGTGGTCATCGCTCAGCCGGCGGTGTCTTCAGCCTGTTTGGACTGGTGCGGTTTTTCTCCGAGATACTCGAACCCGGCCGCTAAGACCTCCTGGGTATCGGCTCTAAGCTTAGTGAAATCCATCCAGAGTCGGTCGCATCGGGATTCCTCATCACGCCAGAAGCCAACGTAGCGGCCGATATGGGCTCGCAGGAACGCATCCGCGGCCTCGTCCGACACATCCCGCCGCAAGGCGCGCTCCGCATCGGAGAGCAACCACGAAACAGCATAGATCGGGTTAAAGTTGTCCGATACTTTGACCCGCACCGGCTCGAACTCCTGGAACCACTCGAGCAGCCCGTACTTCGTGCAGTTGTAGAAGTGCCGAGGTCCCTCATGCAATGGCTGTAGGAAAGCCGTATGGATCAGAATCCTTCCGCCTGGCCGCAGAATACGCCAAAGCTCATGAGCGACTGTTCGCGGTTCGCGGTAATGCTCAAAAGCATTCATCACGACTGCGGCCGCGAAGCTCTGGTCCGCAAAGGGCAGGCAATGCGCGTCGGCGACCAAAGCGGTATTGCGGAAAATAGCGGCCTCGACTTCGACGACATTCGGATTGTAATCGGCAGTGCCACCAGCACTAAGGTTCAGGACGAGACCGTCAGTTTTGCTAATCAACTGCTGTGCTACTTCGGGTAGTGGGTTGCTGAGGTGCGTATCGGGGAAGATCGTGGGTTCATCCATGCCGGGGAAGAACACCGGGATGCCCCGCACCACCGGCCAACGAGTCGAGCCATTCTGTGTCTGCAGGAAGCCGTCTTGGGCAACGACCAGCGGCTGACGAGTCAGGGGGCAACGCAGGATCGGCAGCAGGCGCTGCAAGTTCGGCCGGGTTTGAGGTGGGAGGGTGGCAGCCGGCTTTGGAACAGTTTCCCGTGGGAGCGGGCGGTTGGCGATTCGCACCCAGGGATGCTGTTGCTCGAAATGGTGCAATAATCGTACTTTATTGCCTCGTGGATCAGTTGTGGTGGCAAGCATCGACTGGGTATGGACGCGGTATTCGGCCAGTACTTCGCTGACGCCAATGCCCCAGAGGCCCCTCTCAGCAAGCCGGCACCAGAAATCATAGTCCTCCCAGCCGGTGCGCATGTCCGCATAGCCGCGCGCGATCGCCCAGGCCTCTTTTCGGACCAAAGCCATCGCATCGATATAGGGTTCGCCGGCAAGCTGCTTGGCCCTGTAAATCGAGAGCCCTATCACGTCGGTCGAGTTGCCGAACTTCTGGATAGCGGGGTAAGCGAACGAGGCAGCCGAGTTGGCCAGCGTACGAAGCAGCATTGCGCAGCAGTTCGACAGTAACCGGTTGTCGGCGTCCAATGGCAGCACGTAGGGGGTTTCCGCCGCATCGAAGCCGACATTCCTGGTAGGTCCGAGGCCGGCGTTCTGCTCGTTCTGCAGAACAATTAAACGATTGAAGCAATCGCTATTGCGTTTCGCCCAGTCCACCGCAAGGTCGAGCGACCCGTCGGTCGAGCCGTCATCGACGACCACCAGGTCGAGGTTGGGAAGCGTCTGTAGTCGCACTGACTCCAAGGCCTCCGTGACGTACGAGGCATAGTTGAATAGCGGGACGACGACCGTAACCTCAGACTGGCCCAGCCGGTCCGACGCAAAGATCTCACGGCTCACGGGAACCTGAATCGCCGCCCCGTCGGTACTGCTCGGCGTGAGTACGTCGAGCTGGAAGGCACGGGCTGCACGCTCCCCCTCTGTCGCCTGATCCAGAAGAGAGGCGAGCGCACGGCGCGCTGCGGCTGGCCCGAACTTGGCGAGCGCGTCGTGGTGGGCCCGCCGAGCCACGGTGCGGCGCAAGGTTGGGTCGTCTAGCAGCCGGCTCAGGCATTCTCCCCATTGTGCCGAGCCGTCCGCGAGATATCCGTTGTGGCCGTGCCGGATAATGGTCTTGAACGGCTCGGTGGGTGATGCAATCGTGCATACGCTGACGAGGGCAGCTTCGAAGATTTTCAACTCGCTCTTCGCCTCACAAAAACAGTTGCCCACCTCCAGCGGCGCCAAGTTGATATCGAACCGTGCCAACTCCAAAGGAAGGTCCGTGAGCCGGACCAGATCCCGCCACTCGATTTGGTCTTCCAGCCCTCGCAAAACAGGGAATTCATTGGGGTCGATCAGTGGGGCACCCGAACCCCGGTCGCGGAACAGGACAAGACGGCAGTTCGGCCGCGCCCGTAGCGTCTCGGCTACTGCGTTCGCGACCAGCAGGAAATCTTTCTGATGGGTCCTTGAGCCGGCGGCGTAGCCGACCCGGACCAGGTCATCGGTGTGGTTCGCCGCCCTAAAGCGGACAGCAAACCGCGACATGCGGTAGACGGAATCATCGAACGTGTTAGGCAGGACAAAGGTGGCCTTATGGAATCGGCGCATTTCTCGCGCAAGGGTTTCTGTCGTCGCCGTGCAGAGATTGGCTGCCTGCATTGTGTCCCGGAACTGCTGGAAATGGCGGCGGACGTGATCTTCGGGAATCGCCTGCGAGCGGATACCGTCGATGATGCTCGTCTGCGCGAGGTCGGGATTCACCATCAGGTCGTCCACATCGAAGACCAAGGGGATGCCTATTTGCCGCGTTGCACGGACGATCGCCTCAACTGTTGGATCCCAAGCGGCTCGCCAAACGATAACCATATCAGTGACAGTGAGTGCAGGCAGGTTCGGCAGCGCCTCATCCAGTCGAAACGATATGGCGTCAAGGCCGAGGGAACGTGCAGCGGCAACATAGCGATCCACACGATATAGCGCTCCGGGCGTGTTTGGCTCTCCAGCGATATAAACGATGCGCCGTACCGCATTGAAGTGACCGGTCGATGCTACCTCCGAAGAGTGCGGTGTCGCTACTTCTGGACTCACAGTCACTCGCGGTGCATGAGTCGCCTCAGACGCAGGTAGTGTAGCCCGCCCTTCCACACGGCCGTGCTGAATATAATGGACCAGGGGATTGATCTCGTCTTGTGCGAGTGATGGCGTGTTCGCAAGATAGTACTTTGTGTTGAACGCTGGCCCAGGATCTCGTCCTTGACGAGCGCCTTCGAGGACGTAGTGGTAGATGGGGTCTATTCCCCGGGCGGCCACGTCCGGGTTGTGCGAGAGGTACCAGTGGGCGTCGAAGAGGCCTGATTGGGCAATCGTCTTGCCATCTTCCACGATCCGTCTCCGGGTGCTGAGCCGGCGACGGAGCTGCAACGTCACTATCCACCAGGCGAGCTTCACGCTGCCTCGCACCGCACGCCTCAGGCCAGTTGGCAAACGAGCACCGAACCTCCGTATCGGCCATGTCGCCATCCATGCAGTTGAGGTTGCGATCGCGTCCCGCTCGGCACACGTGCGCGCGAGAGTAAACTGCATTTCATGCAGTTGCGCGTTCAACTGTGAGACCTGAATTTGCCACTTCCGTGCCAGATCCGACTCTATTGCCTTTGCATTTTCGAGTTGCAGCCGTGCATCGAATGCGTCCTTGCGGGAGCTGGCAGCGCGAGCAGCCGCGCGCAAGCGCATTCGTTTCTCTTCGGTAAGTGCGGCCTGCAACCGTGCGACCTGCCGGGCGCCGGCAGCCGCTTCTGCCGTTGCGGCCTCTGCCCTCTCGGCGCGGGCAGCCGCTGCTGCCATTGCGGCCTCCGCCTTCTCGGCGCGGGCAGCCGCTGTTGCCGTTGCGGCCTCCGCCTGCTCGGCGCGGGCAGTCGCTTCTGCTGTTGCGGCCTCCGCCTTCTCAGCGCGAGCGGACTCGGCTCGGATCGCAGTGCGGGCCCGATCAACTCGGGTGCGCAGATAGGCGGCGAGCGGCTCAGCACTGCGCTCACGCTCGGCGAGTGCTTCGATGGCCTGGTTGCAAAGAAGTGCCGGCGAGACCCCCTCACGTCGCCACCGTACCATCGCGTCATATATCTTGCTCACCCACATGTTCTGCGGTGCGTGCAGCAGTGGCGCGGCCAGGTCACGATGGGTTCGGAGCTCAGGCTCCAGGAAGTTCGCAACGTCGGCTTTAACGCTCTCAGAGAACGCAAAGAGATCGACACCAAGGGCGTCGCATACCCGCGAGACCTCGGAGGACCAGTCGCGCAGCAGATCCTCATAGAGAATGAGAACGCGGGGCAGCGCCCTGGTGGACAGTTCCGACGCCACTACGTGCGAGAGCCATAGTGTTGATGCCTGCTCTGGCATCAGCCTATTTCTCCGTCGGAGAGATGCGGATACCTCCGCCGGGTCGCGCACAACAAGCACAGCCTTGGGACTCACATTGAGTTCCCGCAGCAGCGGAATCCAGAATGGCAGTAGCCGGCAGAGTCTCGGGTCCTTCATGCCCCATAACGGCACGCTAGCGAAAGTCTGGCATAGGATCGCTTTCAGACGCTGCCGGAACGGTGCGAGGCGCGGATCACGGTCCCACTTCTCGGGTAGAGAGCGCGGATCGTCCCATGCGGCGTCGAAGAGGGAGAGAACTTCGTCATGGAGGCTGACGACTTCGGCGTGTTCAAAGAAACCTTTCGGATTGTCGGGCTGGGGTGGCAACAGTTCGTGCCCCAACTCGACACCCACGCGCTGCAGGACCCCTGCGGCCGCGGATGTCCCGCTCCGGTGCATCCCGAGGACGAGAATTGCCGTTGCGGGGGGTGCTTGTTCGGTCGCCATCTCGCTGTGCCACCTCTCTGGATGTCAGCTGCAGAACGGTCAGCAAGCTATACGATGAACTTGCGAGAGTGTGACATTCTCGTCGTGAGAGGCAACCACTTAGCGCAAAGCATCCGCCCGCACCTCCCGCATAAGTGCCAACTTGGCTGCTACACTATGGCTAATAAAGTATGGGCTGCCTCAGCCACGCGGCTGGCAGACCGCCGGGCGAATCGCGCCCCTCCCGCCCGATGTCCGACTCAGCGGCGCCAAGCTGTTTCTGCTGCCCAAGGATTCGCCCGACCTCAAATCCGATCGAGCAGGTGTTCGCCAAGCTGAAGCATCTGCTCCGCAAGGCAGCACTCCGAAGCAGCGACACCGTATCCGAGACCATCGGCCAACTGCTCAAAACCTGCACGGCGGAAGAATGCGCCGCCTCCATCAAGAACTCAGGCTATGGATCATCTTAAATTCATCCCGCTTCAGCGCGGGGCGGCCGCTTGCGCCCAGGTACCGCTGAACGAGAATCCCTGTGCGCGGGGATCCGTCGCCGCGCCACAAGAGGCGGCGTCGCCGGGAAGGTAGCGGCTGCAGGCGATCACCTGGGCCACACCCGGGGCGGGCACCGGCTCCGCCATCGGCGTCTTGCTGCGCAGCGTGTTCGCCATCCCGACCGCCACTGCCAGCGCCGCCTGATTCTGGCCCGAGCCGGCGACGGCGGCGCGGAAGGCATGGATATTGTTGTTCCATGCGATCGCTGCCGAAAGCAGCGGCGGCGGCACCGTCGAAGGAGCGGCGGCGAGCACCATTCCGGTACCCGGAGCCACACGCCCGGTGCCGAAGAGGTTGTTCATGGTTACCGCGCAGGCGACCGCCCCGCCCGCAGCGTCGAGCGCGGCGAAGACAGTCGAGGCCGGAAGCGGCGGCAGCGCGGCCGGTGGAAGGTCTTTCGCGGCGAGCAGGGCGGTATCGCTCACGCCGCCCGCCCGCCAGCGTGCCGCGACCGCGAGCGCCCGTTCCGCCGCGCCGGCGAGAGCTTGCGGATTGCGCCAGAGATCGGTGAAAGCGGCGGCGGCGGCGAGCCCGCCGTCGGCCGGGGGCGGCAGAAAGGCCACGCGACTGCTCCCGGCGGGCACGACGATCGGCGTGCCGAGCGAGGGTATGGCACGGGCAAAATCCTGTTCCGTGAGCCCGCCGCCGGCAGCGAGCGCCGCATCGGCGAGCCGCCGGGCGAGCGGTCCGTCATAGAAATCCCCGACCCCATCGAGGCGGAGCTCCGAGAGGGTAGCGGCAAGCTCAGGCTGCACAAGCGACTGGCCGGCGGCGAGCGGCGCCCCGGACGGGCCGGCAAAAATTGCCCGCGCGGCGGGATCGGCGAACAGGGGCCCGGCTACCACGGCAAGGTCGCGTGCCAGGGCGTCCGAGACCGGAATTCCGAGCTCCGCCATCTTCTGCGCCTCGCCGACGAGCTGCTGGATGGGCAGCCGTCCGTAACGCGCATGCAGCAGGTAGAGCCCGCGTACCAGCATCGGCACCGCGGCCGGGCGATCTCCCGCCGGCCCGCCGGAAGGTGCTGCCGGCAGGAAGAGAATTGCCTCCGGGCGGCCGTGACCCGGCCCCTTCACCGCGGGCTCGTAGGCGAGGCAGGCACCGCCGCCGCCAAGCCCGGCCCGCGACGGCAGGGCGACGGCAAGCGCAAAGCCAAGCGCCACCGCCGCATCGGCGGCATCTCCGCCCACGGCAAGCACATGCTGCGCCACCTCGCCGGCCAGCGGCTCGGGCGAGACGATCGCGCCGATGTACTGGGACACCGCCCGCGAGACGGCAGGAGGATGCTTGCTCGGCCCGCCGCAGCCGACCAGCGCGGCCGAAAGCACAAGGCTGAAACCGAGCCGCCACACGCGGAGGCCACCGACCGGCCGTTCGGGCGCGGCCGAGACCCTGCTTCGCACTAACGCCATCCCCTTTTTGTCGCGCGCAGGCCTTTTCGCCGGCCCGATCCGCAGCATGGTGGTCGGGAGCACCGCCATAGACGGCTTCAGGCCGGGCGGCAACCGCCGGTATTTCGAACGGGTCCGCACGGCCGAGCACGTCCGGTTCAGAAAAGCTGGAGCAGCAGGGTCTTGAGGTAGGCGCTCTCCGGCAAGTGCGGATGCGTCGGATGGTCCGGTCCCGCACCGCCGGCATGGACGATCCGCCCCGAGCGGCCGGCGCGGGAAAGACCGTGCGCCACCGAAGCGGCAAAGGCTTCGGCCGTTGCATGGTGCGAGCACGAGGCAACGAACAGGAAACCCTCCGGGGCCACGACCGAGGCGGCCAGGCGGGCCAGCCGCGCGTAGGCGCGGAGCCCTGCCGCCTGATCCTTGCGCGAGGGAATGAAGGCAGGCGGGTCGCAGACGACGATGTCGAACCGAACGGCCGCGTCGGCGAGCCCGGCCAGCGCGGCGAATGCATCGGCACGGCGAAACTCGGCGGCAAGTCCGTTGCGGAGCGCGGCGCGCTCGGCCAGCGCGAGCGCTGGCGCGCTGGTGTCGAACGCCAGCACGCGTTCCGCCCCGGCCGCCGCCGCGCGCAGGGCAAAGCCGCCTGTGTGGCAGAAAAGATCGAGCACGCGCGCCCCCCGAGCCAGCGCCGCGACCCGGTCGCGGTTCTCCCGCTGATCGTAGAACCAACCGGTCTTTTGGCCGCCGCGCGGATCGGCGGGAAATGCAATCTCTCCCTCCTCGACGACGAGTTCGTCGGGTACGATGCCGGCAAGCAAGCGTATCTCCTGGCCGAGCCCCTCCAGGCGGCGCGCTTCGGAATCGTTTCGCGCGAGCACTCCGGCGAATGGCCCCAGCGCCTCGAGCGCGGCGCTGATCTCCGGCAGCCTCCGATCCATCCCCGCGGCATTGGCCTGCACCACCAGAAGCGGACCGAACCGATCGACGATCAGGCCCGGCAGCCGATCCGCCTCGGCATGCACGAGCCGATAGAAGGGAGCGGTGTAGAAGCGTGCACGCAGGCTGGCCGCCTCGGCAAGGCGCCGCCGGAGCCAGGCGACGTCGATCGTTGCCGCGGGATCGGGATCGAGGCGGCGCGCCGCGATCAGGCTTCGCGGATTATAGAAACAGGTGCCGAACCTGACGCCGTCGTCTCCCTCGAGACGGATGAGCCCGCCCGGCGGGAGGGCGCGAAGTTCCGGATGCATCGCAATCTCGTTGCTGAATGCCCACGGGTGGCCGGCCTTGAGGCGCCGCTCCGCTCCTGGCCTGATCCGAACGAGCGGCCGGGCGTCGGCCGCGGCGGGCATTGCGAT
>Ga0335075_10015238_pt1 | contig 11527 bp, 14 predicted proteins | sample Lox_Sample_24_FD_206723 | JGI IMG/M metagenome (GOLD analysis project Ga0335075, IMG submission 206723) | Soil microbial communities from Loxahatchee National Wildlife Refuge, Florida, United States - Lox_Sample_2.4 | ecosystem: Environmental > Terrestrial > Soil > Wetlands | place: USA...
CGAAGTCGAGCAGGTCACGTACCTGCGGGTTGCCGAGCACCTGCTCGGGGTCGCGCAGATCCGCCCGAAGCGTGACGACGTTGGCGCCGGCCGTCAGCGCGGAGGCGTGGGTGGAGACCATCGGGTCATAGTCTGCCGGGTAGTATGCACGACGTAGGGCCGAGCAAGCGGTGGACGGGAGCACGGACATGAGTCTAGGCATCGGGCTGGCGCGAGTCAGCACAGGCTCACAAGACGAAGCCTCGCAAGTCAAGGCCATTGAGGCGGAAGCCGCTACGCGTGGCATCAAGCTCGTGAAGACCGTGCGGCTTCACGGCTACTCGGCGTCGTCTGGCGCGCAAGAGCCCGCGCTGCGGAAGATCATCGCGGGGATGGAACGGGGCGACTGGTCAACGCTGATCGTCACCGAGTCGCGCAGCCTTGACCGCAGGGAAGATCTTGACGCGCAGGCCGAGATCCTGCTGGCCATCCGCCAGGCCGGCGGGGATGTCATCTCGATCGCAGAGCCGCAGTTCGGGAAGACCGACTTTGCCGGACGCGTGGTCACGCTGGTAGCGCAGCACGCGAACGCGGAGAAGAGCAAGATCGTCAAGGCGACCACCTATCGCGGAATCGGCATGGTCCGCGATAACCACGCCCATCACGGCGCGCTCCCCTCGTTCTGGGCTACCCGTGGCGACCGCTACGGCAAGCAGGCTTACTGCGCGGACCCGGACGCCGTGGCCGACATCTACCGGCGCATCGCGGACGGGGAATCGCTGCTCTCGACGGCCCGCGCGCACGATCTTTACCCCGGCTCCGTCAAGACGCTGATCCGCTTCGCGGCGAACCACACGGGGGTCGAAGAGTGCCGGTACACCTACCAGGGGCAGACCGAGACGTGGACTCACGAAGTTGCGCCCGTGGTCGATTCGGCGCTGTGGTGGCGCGCTAACAAGGTTCTCGACACGAACAGCACGGACAACCGGGGAAACAAGGGCGGGCGGCCGGTCGCGTGGCCGGCCAACTGGATTTCGGGTGTCCTTGACTGCCCGGCGTGCGCGGGCAAGCTCTACCTGAACGCCGGCAACACCCCGCAGGGAAACCCCCGCACGCCGAAACTGCGGTGCGGCGGGCACGGCAAGCAGCGCCAGGCGTGCGGCCAGTTCACCGGAATCGACGCGCAGCCGGTCATCGATGCCGTGACGGCGCTATTCGCCAACGACCCGACAGAAATCCTGGCGTTCCAGCGGGTAGCGGGCAACGCGCACGAACTGGACGCGCTCAGGGCCAGCCTGAGCAAGATACAGTCTCGTCTCAGCGCGACCGACGACGACGACGCGCTAGACGCGCTGGTAGCGGAACGCAAGGCCGCCAAAGCCCGCATCGAGCACTTTGAGATCATCCCCGACTCTTTCGACTACGCGCCCACCGGTCAGACGGTCGCAGGCATGTGGGGCGGCGACGACGCGGCCAAGCGCAACATGGCCAAAGCCGTCAAGAGGGCATGGGGGCTGGCGCTGTCAGAGCACGAGGGGCAGTGGGGGATTAAGATCGGCGCAGACTTCACAGACGTGAGCGACCCGACCGGCGTCGTGGATCTGGGCAACGGGCTCTGCTTCCGCCGGAAGCAGAGTTAGGGCTCAGCCGGCGTGTCGGGTCGGTTTCGACCCGGCATGCGTCGGGCCATTCGATACCATTCTCTTGGAAGGTTCGATCTCGAACGAACATCCGGAGGATGATGTGGTAAGGCTCCAGTTCAAGGGCGATGCGATCCGTGCTCTCAAAGAGCACGCCGAGCGACAGATGATGTCCCACGTGCACGGACAGGCCGATAAGCTGCAAGGCGTTTACGATCGAGTCCTAGATTCGAGTCAAGGGAAGACCGAAAACGAAGTTAAGGCGCTGCTGATTCAGGAGTGGCGATCAACCTTCGGCAATGAGCTTGGCGAGCCGCAACTCTCCGCAGCCGCAAGCGTGCTGGCAGAGGGGCGCAGAATCAAGGTCCAGACAGAAATCAAGAAATAACTCATCAAATCTTTCGAGTTGGGCAGGCGCAATGGCAATGGATGTGACGGATCTCACTGGGCGCGTAATTGGCTATCTAACGTTGGCCTACAACACCAAGCGGCAGCTAGAAGAAGATCTTGATCTCACGGAGGCAATGGAAGCCGAATACCGCGCTTCCGTCGATGCCTTGATGAAAGGCTTGAGCACTGAGTACGATCTTAATTTTGAGATTCCCGAGGTCTACAGATCGCAAGTTTGGAAAGTTTTGCAGGAAAGCCTGCCCAAGCAAGTTAGCAGTGATTTCGAGTCGCTGCTAAATTCATTCGCAATAGTGTTTGTCAAGTTCTGCTATGCGATAGAGGCCGAATATCCCGATATCGATGTCCCCGGACTCTTGCAGGAGATCGGACTCGGGTCTGCCAATTAAAACAGGGTCACCCGGCGTCGGCCGGGTGACCCTGTTTCAGTTGTCCCTTTTGCGGCGGGTGGGCCGCGTTCCTGATTCTCGAGAATTATTAGCACGACCCTGCCCGCTTCGATATGCCGCAGCAGTTCGGTTATCCGGAGATCGTCGGGCGACAGGACGACAGCCGGTCGGTCTGAGACTGGCTGTTGCTTCGTCCCGTCGTCTCGTCCCGTCGTCTCGTCCCTGCCGTTACGTGCAGACGCGCGTGAGGGTGGGACGATGGGACGATCACTCATCGTGACCATCCTGGGGTGTCGCGGGCACGCCAGCGGCCACGGCCGGCCTGGTAGGCGCGGCCTTGCCTAACGAGTTCCTGTAGGTACCGGTAAAGCGTGGTGCGGGTCATTCCCGTCATGTTCATCAGGTCGCCGATTTCCCATCCTTCCTCGGGCGCGGTGCGCAGCGCGGCCAATAGCGTTTCCTCGGGTGACCGGCCGGCATTTCCGGTGTTCTGGCTTTCCCGGCCGGGCGCCGGCGCGTTCAGCAGCGCATCCCGCGATATCGGGTCCAGATCGCGGGGGATCATGGAATGCCGGGCGGCGGTGACGGCTACCATTTCATCGGTGACGAGGTAGGCGCGGGCCGGGCGGGAAATACTGTGCTCGGGGGCGGAGACGAGGAATTTGCCGGGCGCGTTCAGCGTGTGCGCGCTCCATCCTGCCTTGAGCATTCCCTGGCCTAGGATCAGGTCCACGTCCCGCTGCTCTCGCACGCGGAAGCAGATCCGGAGGTCCATTTGCGACCGCACTGCGCCCTGGCCCATGACCTTCTGCGTCGGCCGCTGGGTCGCGGCTATCTCCGTCACGGCCAGGGCGCGGCCTAGTCGCGCTATCTCGTCGGTGTAACGCATCGCGTCGGGGCATTCCTCGGCCAGCTCGGCGTATTCGTCGATGACGATGACGAGCGCGGGCATTTCCGGGGTCGGCTCCCATGCGCGGCGGCCGATCGACGCGAGGTATTCCGCGCGTGCTTTCAGGATTGTCACCGCATCGGATAGCAGAGCGTTCGCCTGTTCCGGGGTGACGGCCAGCCGGCCGAGGCATTCGGTCCACGGGCCGAGTTCCATTCCCCTTTTCAGGTCGATTCCCCAAATGACGACATCGGGGCACGCGGTCAGGTTTCCCATGAGCACGTTCAGCGCGCCGCTTTTCCCCGACCCGGTCGTCCCGCCGATCAGCGCGTGGCGTCGCAGGAGCAGCACCCGGCACGGGGCGGCGTCCTCGAACGGGCCGAGGTCGGCCGCCTCGGTGATCGAGCGAATGGACGGGCCCGGCCACGGGATCGCGTCCGCATGGGGGTCGGTGTCCAGTACCCGCAGCTCGAAACGGTTCGCCCGGTCATCGGGGGTCGGGTAGACGCGCACCGCGCCTCGGAACGTCCCGATCGCCGACTCGATCGCCGCAATCCGCGCGATGACATCAGCGATGGTCTGACCGCGCGCCAGCTTGAACCGCGCCCGCCATCCCCACACGTCGACCGTGGCGGACATGACCGCCGACCCGGCCAGCCCGACCGCTTTGGCGATGTCTGGCCACGCGGCCAGCGTCCGCTGCACGCGGACCCTGGCGCGGCGGCGGCGGTGGGCCCACCACGGCACCGACAGCGCCAGGCCGCCGATGCCGACCGCGGCCGGGAGCGGCGGCGTCAGCGGGCCGAGTGCGGCGGCCAGCGCCAGCCACGCCCCGCCGGCCAGCAGGACCGCGCCCGCGTAAGCGCGCTCCGCCAGCGGCCGAAGGCCGGTCCGCGCGCCGAACGCCAGCGCCAGGCCGGCGGCGGCCAGCGAGGCGGCCAGGACCGGAACCGACGCACGGGGGTGCGCGGCGTGCAGCCACCCGCCGGCGGCCGCCAGTCCGACCGCCACGGCGGCCGGTGCCAGCTCCGACCGGTACCGCCAGACCAGCCGGCCGATGACCGCGATCGCCAGCTCGGGCAGCGGGTCGCCGGAGTTGATCACGATCATCGCCTGCATTCCGGCCTTCCGCGCCTGGCGGGCGCGGCGGCGCATCTGCCGGTAGCCGCTCACGACCGCCCCCAACGGCGCTCAGAGCGACCTTGGCGGGCGTTCAGCTCATCCCGGAGGTAGTACAGGGGGTCGGCTTTCCCGTCCGCGTGCGCGGCGATCGTGGCGCGCATGGCGGCCAGGAGGTTGGCGCGGTCCATGCGGGCGTCCGCCAGTTCGGCGGCCAGCCGGGCGGCGTCTGCCGCCAGGGCGTCGCAGTCGGCCAGCGCCGACGCCACCGTCCGCCAGGCGACCGCGAGAGTCGGCGTGGCGGACGCGAAGCCGGCCACGATGTCCCGCGCCGCCTGGTTGCGGGCGATGATCTCGGCGCGCATGTCGTTGTCTGTCATCGCGATCACGCCTTTCCGCCGGAAAGCAGCCACACGAACATCGCGGCGAGGTCGGCGCGGATCTGCGGGGCGGCGCTGGTCGACGCGATCAGAAATCCGCAGGCCAGGCACAGCAGCGCGTGCCAGATACGCAGGCCGGTGTAGCGGTAGGCGATGAACACGCCAGCGCCCAAAAGGACAACCAGCGAAATTGTCACGTTCATCAGCGCATCACTTCCTTCCGGTGTTCTTGCGGGCGGGGGAATTTCCGGGGCGCTGCCGCTTGCGGCGGTTCCACCGGGACCGGGCTGCGCATTTACCGCACCCCGGTTCCGTGCAATGGCGGGCGATGAAGATCATTGCCGACAGGTCGGTTGCGCGGCTCACCGGTGATCACCGTCCGGGTCGTCGGAGGGGTAACGGATTCCGACGAACAGGGGGCGGATGAATGCGTCGGAGTACGTTTCCGGCGCGTTCACTAGGTGGCGGCGGTCGCCTTTGCGGATTCCGGCGACCAGGACTGTGAAAACCACGGCGGCGATGACGGCCAGGAAACCGACCCCGACCAGGACGATGATCGGTGCCATGGCGGTTACTCGACCTCGGTATCGCTGCCGAAGGGGATAGCGACGATGCGGTACTCGACCGGCCCGAATGACCTGGCGGCGAAGACGTGGCCGCCGCCGGTCCGGTAGGCGGTGACGCCGAGACGGGCGGCGACCGCCCTAACGTCGGCGCGCATTTCCGCCCATTCCGCCTCGGGCGGGAAGGCGTAAACCTGCGAATAGACGGGCGCCGGCACGTCCGGGTTGGAATCCAGGTAATTGGCCAGGTCGCGGAGTCCGGCGATAAGCGCGGCGCGTTCGGCGGTATTCGCGTAAGTCATCTGACATCACTTCCTTCGGAGACACTGGAGGGGGTTCCTCCGTGTCTCCGATTCCACCGTCAGATGAGCCGATTTCCCATGCATTGGCTATGCAGTAGCAATGCAACTCGGAGAAGAGACGATTTACAGAATCATGCAACGACCATGCAACGGACATGCAAGAGCACCGAGGCTAGATGCCCCGGTGCAGCGGTTATCCGTAGTCCGTTAAATCGATGCGACGCGGATTGCTCAGGCGTTTCCGGTGAGGGGGACCACGCGGACGATACGTGAAGTCCCCGGCTGAGGTGGCAGGAAGTCTTCCCCGGTGGTCCTGGCGATTTCGGACCACGAAAATCCGATGCCGAGCGCGTCCAGGCCCGCGGATTCGCCGACTGACAGGATAGCTACCCGAAATCTTAGGCCAGGAAGCATGGTGAGCAACCGTTCAGTCACGGCGTGCGGAAGGTTGCCGATAAGAACGTCGAAGGACAGCAGGCGGACCATATCCAGGGCGTCGCCTTGAATGACGTTCGCGTGCGGGACGTTCTGACGTAGAAATCCGGTAAGCCGCTCATCCAGTTCCACAAGCGTGAGAGTCCTCGACTTCGGTAGTTGTCTCGCGACGGTGCCTATGCCGGCGCCCACTTCAAGAACGTCGTCATCTGGCCTGATGTCCGCTGCCGAGACCAGGCGCGCCAACTTGTCGGCTGATACAAGGAAGTATTGATGCAAGGCGGGGTCGGCGTTCGCTGCGATCTCACGATCAGTCGGCATCCTACTGGCTCTCGTCTAGGGCGGCGCTTAGCATTTCAAATTGATCCGTTATCGCAATAGATGCCTTACCGCCGTTGCCAATCCGCTTAGGCAAGCGGCGCAGTATGACAGTTGTCCGCGTTGAAGCAACTTGCCTTGACAGCGGAATCAGTTGTCGAATAGTTTGCTCGGCCGCGTCCCAGGTCTCATTGTCTACTTGGGCTTGCAGGAGGTAAGCGCGATGTAGATACTGGCTCCGTATTTCATCGGCAGGAGTCGCCATGACCGAACGCTCAAAATGATCAACCGCTTCCCCGAAAAATCCGAGATCGCGCTTTATCATTGCCTCGTGCCATGCTAGCTCTCGCTCGTCTATCCACCACGCCCACGCGGGGTCGGCATCATTTACCCCGTGCAGGTACAGGTCAGTAATCTCCGGAAGTAGGCGGAGTGCGCTGTCGTCACCGCTTTGCGCCAAAGCGCGGGCCTTGCGTGTTAGGAAAAGCGCCTTGATCCGTGGGGATAGCCTGTAGTCGCCTTCCAGAACCGAGCGCGCGATTTGAAGCGCCTCTCTCGGTCGCCCTTCCGCGGCGGCGTGCATACTCGAATTCTGCAGCGTCAAAAGCTCGACTGTTCTATCGCCGGCCAGGCGGGTGAAGTACAACGACTCCTGGTTCATTCGCCGGCAGAGATCGTGCGCTTCGGCATCGTAGGCCAGCCATCCGACCACTTCGGCCAATTCGCCGGCGGCAGAATTAAGGTCGCGCTCAAGCCTCGGGTCATAGCTCCCCGTGCCGAGTTGATCACGCAGGTTGCGGAAAAACCGGGTCGAAACCCCTATTAGCTCCGCGCCGCCGAACCTGTTATCCAGATCCACTATCTCACGAATCTGATTTTTTATTGACAGGAGCAGATCATACCCTTCGATCTCAGAATCGACCGAGGCGGCGAGCGAGTCCCCGGGTGATTCGATATGCCCGGCTACTTGAGGGCCGATTTCTCCCTTTTCGATGAGCAGCGCGAACTGAGCCTTAACGCGATCCGGTGCGCGTTCAAGCGCTGCATCAAGGATGTCTTGGGATGCCGGCCGGGGGCTGACCGTGGGATTGCCGCGCCAATTGGCCACGGTGCGCGGTGCGACACAGAGATACTCTGCGAAGGCTTCGATGGGCATGCGGAAGGCTTGGCGCAGAAGGTCGGCCCGCTCGCCGGTCCATGTCGCGATTACCTGCATACGCGCCCGTCGGCGTGACAGGCCGGGCACATGCTCAGGCGGAGATGCGCGTCGGCCCGTATCCCGAGTGGGCGCGCGGGGACGCTTGTAAGGAGTGCCCGCACGACGGCGGGTGACACTGACATCTGGCGCGCTGCCCGTTCCCTTTGGTCGCTCGCCTGCTGCTAACAGTGTTGCCAAACCTCTCACACCAGCGAGTGATACGTAAGTAGACACGGATCGGTTCACCCGATCCAGCTAACGCGATGATCCGGCCGCCTGGGTTGCTGTTGCCGTAGGGCAAAGCTGTCTAGTCAGGATGGGCCACTAACGTGCCCCGGCAAGCGCGGGCCGTTCGCCCCGTATTGCCAACGCGATAGGTCACACCGGCTAGAACCCAGGCTCGCGGGGTTGCCTGCCCACATAGCTACCCCGGTTCGGGACGGTGTAGATCAGCCGCTCTTCGCGCAGCACCTCGACCGCCCGGCGCGCGGTGCTGCGGGCGACCTCGAACTCTTCGACCAGCTCGCTTTCCGTGGGGATGCGGCTGTGCGGCGGGTACTTGCCCGCCGTGATCCGGCGTCGCAGTATCGCCGCGATCTGCCGGTACGGCGGTACCGGTGCGATCGGGTCAATACGGTCAGCGCGGTCACCTGTCACATAGACAACTTTAGTTGTATCGGTCTGACCTCAAGCGTTGTCATACGTAGGTAGACAGCCTCATACAAGTTTGGGTAGCCTGTGCGTCAACCGACAGGGGCGTTCGGTCGCTCATCGCGCTCGTTCCCAGCGTCCCTGCCGGGACTGCTGCCGTGCCCGGCACAGCAGGGCGGAGGCGGCCCGGTCACGACCGAAGGGAGACGCCGTGCAACCCGTGCCGGCAAGCGAACTCGACACCGACTACACCCCCCGCTACATCGCCATTGCCAGACAGCTACGCGGAAGCATCGAAGACGGAACCTACCCGTACGGCTCACTGCTGCCGTCCGCCAGGCGACTTGCCACCGCCAACGACGTGTCAACCGCAACGGCGTTGCACGCGCTAGGGATGCTCGCCCGGACCGGTCACGCGAGGTACGTCGGGTCCAAGCCCTATCAAGTCGTCTGGCAATGCTGAGACCAGCCGTACACGGCATCAACAAACGCGAAACCGCCCGCCCCGAGTGACTCGGGGCGGGCGGTTTCGCGTTTGCGCCAACCCTCGCTGGTTGGAGGTCTCTGCAAAATGCTGAACCGCTCAGTCTCTATCGAGTTCGCCCGTCGCCAGCGATCTTAGGGGGCGAATCCACCTCGAATCATCGAGCGGCTTGGAAGTCTTTAGGGTAGACCAGAAAGATGTCCGAGTCGCATCTAGAAGCACTCGAAGTGTGGATTCCACCTCGGTTTCAGCGCTGTAGAGGTAGGCAGACGACGTTCCTTCCAAAAGGGTAACCAGATATTCGAGATCCCCATCTTTGGCCCACTGCTTAATTGCAATCCCTTGTGCGGAGCGCGCCAACACGGCTCTATCTGAACGCTGGGCATCATGCAGGGATCTGAGCGCTCTGCTCTGCCACATATAGTGCCGTGGGTCTGGCGTTGTATGTCGTTTCGGATCGGATGCGCCGGCAATCCAGGGGAGGACTTCGGTTGACCTAAGCGAACAGGCGCTGTCCAAGTAGTTTTCCAACAATTTCGGCGCAACGTAAGATTTCGTTGAAATCAAATCGGTAAGGTTGTGCAGTTCCCACATCACCCAAAAAGGGATACTCACACGTTCGTCCATGTTGCCTAGGATCGCCAAGGCTCTTATGAGCTCTTTGAGAACCACTATCCCATCGGGTGCCCATCTCTCATCCCCGGTAACGCTCTCGCACAATCTGATGAGACTTCTAAGGGCGAAATTGAAGCTACTCTGAGGGGATTCTGTCGCCTTGATTTCAATGCATTCACTTAGTGCTCGGGCGGCGAGTGATATTCTGACGCGAACGGCGGCCGAGAGTCGAATGTTCGCAATTTGCTCGACGATGCGGACGCTCTCGTAGACGTTTATGGAGCTGTCGGCGCTATACTGCCATCTTCGAATATTGCCAGTCGCAATTTCAACTACATGTCGCGTGAGTTGTCCAGCATCTTGGCCTTCTATCGCATGCGGCGAGGCCGATTCCGCGTTCCGGTTGTGTAGTATCAGCCAAGTTGACCATTCGTTTAGTCTTTGTTGGACAACCTTAGATACCCCCTTATTGGTCAGGAGCTCATTATTCAAGTATCCTAGTTCGTTCGTCACGCATGCAGCCACCTCGTAAGCGGTGACTGTCTTTCTGGGCTTCGATCGTCTCGCGCCAATTACCCCAAGCTCCAACAAGTGATCCAGTCCCAAGTTGACCGCATTAAGGTCTGGCAGGAGTGAAAGTATTTCATGACGGAATCGCCGAGTACGTTCAGCGAGCACATCACCATTTCGGGCCCGCAGGGCAGCTGTCACAAAGGACCCAAATGTGCGAGCCTCGCTGAATCGCCAATATATGTAGTAAGTAAACGGCAGCAAGAGCAGAAGTGACCAGGTCAGCCCGAACACGCTCAGGCGGCCAGCTATGGCTTCAGACACACAGATCTTATGCTCCAAGCACAGGCGATGAGATGCGTGCGCATTACCGGCGTGATATGAAATGAGTAGCGTCCAGAGGGTAGTTGCCAAGAAAAGTGTCAGATAAAACCATGTGGCCGGGCCGAATATTCGGGTTAGCGTCGAATACGTTCGCCCTGCGATGAGTTGGGTTCCGATGAGGCACAGTGTGAAAACGAGACCGAAAAGCGTGAGGAGAGCAGACGTTAGAGACAGGAAGAATCCAGCCTGGATCGAGTCACCCTCGATTGGCCATATAATGGAAGTGGCGGTTGCGACGGCCGTGATGACAACTAGGATGGCTGCGACAGAGAATCCGCGCCGCATTCTGCGTGCTCGTCGGGTCGATCGAAGAATCGAGAACAGCGCGGCCTCTGATGCGTCTCTGGCGAACGGGCTCATTGGGTTTCGCCCGCATCGCTATCTCTTCCCAAGTCCGGGAACAGCTTTTGTATTGCGCCGCCAGCCCACTTGAGTGTTCTTGATATATGTGCTGGGGCCGGCGAGTTATCTACATAGAGGCTTGAAAGTCGGGCGAACCAGGTAACGGCGGTCTCTCTCAGATCGTCTGCTCCGGTATAGACTATCGCACTCGTAAGAGATACCGAAAGTGCACTACGCGCGATCTGCGAGGCCAATTCGATATCTTTTCGTTCGACGGCCACCGAATATGTCTGTTCGCATGACGTGATGATACGCCGCGCTAGGTCTTCCTGCTTCCGGTCGTCCAATGCGATTCACACAGCTTTGGTTGAGGGTCTAAGCGGATTAGGCTAGAGCGTAGCCTCAAGTAACGGACGCGGTTCCGAGCTGGGAGTATTTGCCGGTCAATCGGCGTGTCGGAGGTCAGGCTAGCCACGGCGAGGCGGCCTAAGCCTGTGGTCATCGTCCGTCGAATCCGCCCGCATGAGTGCTCTTACGATGGCCGGAAGATCATCTTTGTTGGCGCGGCAGACCGCGACAAGCAGAGCTAGGCCAACGATCATGAAGAGCGCGAGCTCGCCTATTTCGAAGAGTCTCATGCGATCTACGCTAGATACCCGGCCCAACACGCTCAGAAGCTTCTGACCGTACTAACACTGTCAAGTCTCGGAGCGTGAATGTAGTCATCCTGTTATGAGATGGGTTCTGTGTTGCAACGGCTTGAGATCAAGTCGTGTCCACAACCCGGCTTGCAAGGGTCGATGTCTACGTAGACGACGCGCGCCTCCGGTGCCACCCGGTGCGCGATCTGATGAGTATTGGCCATGCTCGGCAACCCCGAGCCAAGGTCGAGGAACTGGCGGACGCCCCGGCCGAGCAGGT
>Ga0335075_10015240_pt1 | contig 11527 bp, 10 predicted proteins | sample Lox_Sample_24_FD_206723 | JGI IMG/M metagenome (GOLD analysis project Ga0335075, IMG submission 206723) | Soil microbial communities from Loxahatchee National Wildlife Refuge, Florida, United States - Lox_Sample_2.4 | ecosystem: Environmental > Terrestrial > Soil > Wetlands | place: USA...
AGACAGACCTGTTCTTCGATTACCAGACGAACGTCGCGAGCTACCCCGCGTGGCAGGAGTGGCTGCGGGCTCATCAACCGCCGCTGCTGGTGACCTGGGGCCGTTACGATCCGTCCTTCGAGGCCGCGGAGGCCGCAGCCTACAAGCGCGACGTGCCCGGCGCAGAGGTGCATCTGCTCGACGGCGGCCACTTCGCCCTCGAAGAGCAGGCCGACCAGATCGCAGATCTGACGCGCAATTTCCTTGTTACCAACCTCGGAGGCTCCCCGGCGGCATAGCGTGCAGCGGCAGCGCCGTCCGAGGCGACGCCAGAGGACCGGGCGATCGTAGCTCTGCGACCTCCGCGGTGGCCCGTGGACAGAACAACCAGCGGTCCAGGAGCACCGTTACCTGCTAACTGCTCACCCGGGTGAACTCGGTCGCACGAGTGATCACCGCTCATCCGGCTTGGGCTAAAGACGGGCACCAACCCATAAGACACCGGGGATCACGTGGAGCCGACCAGGTACAGGATCGCAGTCCGGGGGCGCCTCACCGGACGCCTTGCGTCCGCATTCGAGGGGTTTGCCCTGGAACCGGGTAACGAGCAAAGCGCCCTCGTCGGCGAGGTCCATGATCAGGCCCACCTTTACGGCGTTCTTAACCGACTTCGCGACTTCGGCTTGGAATTGATAAGCGTGGAAGAAGATCCTGGGGACTGTCCAGTCTGACCCGAGCGCGCAGGAGACTCGCGGACAAGCTGGAGCCAGCCGGCTCATAACCGAGCACCAGCACGTGGCGATGTGGCCGCCAGCTCGCCCTGGCCTAGGACGCCACCCGCGTGACTCGCGACATTGACGCAACGTTCGTCCCCCATGGGGGGTAGTCGAGGAGGGGTGCTGGCCGGGAGGCGCGCGCTACGTTGCTCATGTGCGGCTGCCTGGCGAGGTTGCCGGGCCGGGACGGTCTTGCAGGTCGGCGAGGACTAGGACCAGCCGCGTCCAAGTTCCCTCGGCGTCGGGTTCGGCGAACCGGGCGGCGATCTGGGTGAGGTGGCCGCGCAGTTCGGCTAGCGCCTCGTCGGTGAGCCGGAGCGCGGCGCGGGTCAGTTCGACCTCCCGGCGGCGGCCTGCCTGCTTGGCCTGGTAGGCCGCGGTGATGTCCATCGCGGTGGCCTCGAGCATGGATCCGGCGAATGCGGCGGTCTCCTGCGGGCTGGCGTCGTCGCCGGGCGGCTCGGCTTCGGCCGGGGCGTAGACTCGCTCGGCCTTGCCCCGGGCCAGCCGCCGGTATTCGGTGACCTCGATCAGCCCCGCCTGCTCGAGCTGGCCGAGATGGTAGTACAGGCGGTCGGCGGGCAGGCCGGCACAATCGGCCAGCTCCCGTGCCGACCGGGGCCGCTCCATCAGCCACTCCACCAGCCGGATCCGCAGCGGGTCGGCAAGCGCCTTGTGCACGCCGTGCCAGGCCTTCGCCGCGGCCGGGCGGGCCGGGACGGCGCCGCCGGTGCTCACCTGTGGGCAGCGGCGGCGGCCGCAGCGGCGATGATCAGGATCCACACCCAGTTCGGGATACCGGCCAGCTGCCGCCGCGACAGCCACCGGCCGGCCGTCCCGCGGCGGCACATCAGCCAGTAGGCGGCCCCGGCGGGCGGGCAAAGGAACAGCAGCAGGCACAGCAGCCACGGCTCCAGCACCATGGCCCGCCGGGCGGGCTGCACGTCCGCGCCGGGCAGGTCTGCGGTGAGGGCCTGCAGCTGGTCCCTGGTCCGCGCCGCGAGGGCGGCGCCCACCCGTTCCTCAAGTTCGGCCCGGGTCAGCCGGCCGTCGGCGAAGTCACGCTGCAGCAGTGCCACTACCTGGTCCCGTTCGCCGTCGGAGGCGCGGATAGCCTGGCCGGCGTGCTGTGTGATGGTGTCGTTCATCCGGGGCTCCGTAGCGAGGTGTCGGGTTCTGGGCAGTCAAGCGCCCTGGGCAGGCGATGCCGGCCCGGCGGTATCGGCTCACCGGGCGAGTTGCCCGCAGGCAGGTTGCGGCACGGCTAGGGGCTTGCTGGAACATGTTCCTTTGATTGAAAAATATTACAGCACATGCCGTTCGTCAAGCTGGCCGGGGCAGCGTGGGGGCGGTCTTCCTCGATGCGGGCGTTGTGGTGCCTCATAGCCGGCGCTGCCCCGGTCACGTACGGCCCGGCCTAATCATCGCTGGTGAAGGCCGGTACGCTGGCTCAGCGTGTCGTATCCTGGCCGGTTTTGGACCGGTCTGGGCGACGTCGCGTGCAGCGGCGTGTGCTCACCGGTAGCCGGAACCAAAGCGGCCGAGGAGCCTGGAGTGACGGGAGGACAACTCAGTGGCTATTAGCCTCAGCAATCCGGTCGGCTTGCCCAAGCCGGAGTCGTACGTGCACGTGGGAGTTGCGGCGGGGACGCGAATGGTGTTCCTCGCGGGGCAGGTGGCGCGGGATTCCGCGGGCGAGCTGGTGGGGCCCCGCGACCTCGCGGCGCAGGTGGAGCAGGCATACCTCAATGTCGCCACCGCGGTGGCCAGCGTCGGCGGAAGTTTCGACGACGTCGCGAAGATCACCGTGTACGTTGTGGACTGGACCAGCGACAAGATGGCGGCGCTGGCTGAGGGTATTGGCCGTGCCGCCCGCCGACTCGGCATCGATCCGCTGAAGCCGGGCACGCTTGTCGGAGTCTCAGCCTTGAGCGAGCCAGAGCTGCTCGTAGAAGTGGACGCGATCGCAGTTCTCCCCTGAACGATTACGGCTGCCGGTTCTGCGAGGCCCAGCCGGATCGACCGGTCACCGGGCGTGTAGCCCGGCGCACGAGAGGATGTTCTGGCCGACCGTCACCGAAACGCAGTTGCGCCCGCTGTCATCGTGTTGATTGGCTCTTGCCGTGCCCGCGTCAACACCTCCGCGCGCCCGGATTGATTCGTACCTGATTTGCACCACGCCACGTACGGGTTCCACACTGCTGTGCGGGCTGCTGGCCTCTGCTGGCGTTGCCGGGATTCCCGAGTCCTACTTCCGCAGACAGGGCCAGCAGGACTACGCCGTCCAGTGGGGCATCGCGAACTCACCCGGCGGCGGTTTCCGGTATGCCGATTACCTGCAGGCGGCGCTGGCCGCCGGGCGCACAGACAATGGCGTATTTGCCACCAGGATCATGTGGGAGACGCTGGAAGAGGTCGCCGCCGAACTGAGAACGATGAACCCCGACCCCCGAGGTGGCAGCCTCAGCTTGCTAGAGCGCGCGTTCGGCCACCTGCGCTTTGTTTACCTGCAACGGAACGACATCGTGGCGCAAGCGGTATCGCTGCTGCGGGCCGAGCAGACCAACGTGTGGCACGATCCGCTCCAGGCCACGCGGCCCGCGCCCGATCATGAGGCTCAGTTCGACTTCGATCAGATCCGCCAGCGGCTTCAGGTCATCGACCAGCACAATGCAGCCTGGCAGGAGTGGTTCTCCTCGTCCGGCATCGACCCCTTCCCAGTTCGCTACGAGGAGCTTTCCGCAGATCCAGTTGGTATCACCCATCGCGTCCTTGACTTCCTGGGTCTTGAACTGCCTCCCGGCCGGGAACTCGCCGTGCAGCACCGGCGGCTGGCCGATGAACTCAACGCTCAGTGGATTGCCCGCTACCAGGCAGAGCTGCTTCGCTCCTAGCCAGCCGCTGATGTTCGTCTTCCTGCCACGCCGCCCAAGACCCCCATGCAGGATGGGCAGCAGCCAGGCCGGCGCCGCTGGCTCCGTCAGCGCTGCTGGAGCCGGACGTCGAACGCCTCCCGGAGAGCATCGCCAATGAGATTGATCGCAACGACGGTCAGGACGATCAGTATTCCGGCCGGGTAGACGAGCCACCAGTAGCCGTCAAACGCGTAATTAAGGCCGTTGGCAAGCATTTCTCCCCAGTTGGCAGCAGGGGGTGGCGGGCCGAGCCCAAGATACGAGAGTGCAGCCAGGAGAAGGATCGCATCGGCCGCAGAGAGCGTCACCAGCACGGCGATTGACCCGATGATATTGGGCAGGATATGCCGGCGAATGATATAGCGTTCGCGTGAGCCGACGAACCTCGCGGCGCGGACGAAGTCGCGGACGCGGAGGGAGAGAGCCTCACCGCGGACCACGCGCGCGGTCACGAGCCATGAAAGGACCGCCAGGACGACGATAAGAACGGGGATCGTGGGCTTGTAGACGCTGGCGAGCACCAAGGCGAGCAGGAGGGGCGGTACCGAGAGAAAGGAGTCGACGACGCGCATCATCACCGCGTCGATCCAGCCGCCGCAATAGCCTGCAATCGCACCCCAGAGGGTGCCAAGAAAGCTGGCGAGGATAGCGGCCGAGAAGCCGACGATCAGCGACGACTGCCCGGCGACCATGAGGCGACCCAGGATGTCGTAGCCGACCTGGTCGGTTCCGAGTGGATGCTGCCAGCTGGGGGCAAGGTGGGCTTGCACAATGTTGGTGTTTATCTGGTTGGTTTGGTAGAGGTGCGGGCCAAGGAAGCTGAAAAGGGCCACGCCAATGAGTGCGGCGAGTCCGGCGACGCCCATGCGGTTGCGCAGGAACGTCTGTCCCAGGGTGGCCGGGGCAGCGGCCCCGTGCGCCGGATCCTCAGCATCTGGCGGATCGCTGCCTGTTACCGTCTCCGTCCGCAGCCCGGACTCTCCGATCCTGGTTGAGCCGATGTTGCTGTCTCGTTTCATGTGGCTTCACCGGATCCTGGGATCGCATACGGCGTAGAGAACGTCAGCGACCATGGAGCCGACGACGACAGACACCGAGACCACGAGCGTGAATCCCAGCAGTACCGGGATGTCGTGGGCTGCGGCAGCGTTCCAGAACAGCAGCCCCATCCCTGGGTAGTTGAAGACTGACTCGGTGACGACCGCACCCGAAAGCGTGCCGGGCAGGCTCAGGCCGATCAGCGTGATGATCGGGAGCAGGGAATTCCGCACAACGTGCCTGCTGACCACGTGCCACTCACTGATGCCCTTTGAACGGGCAGTCCGCACGTAGTCCTGGACCAGCACATCGATTGCGGACGACCGCACAAACCGGCTGAACTGCGCGACGGTCACGACAGACAGCGTGAGCACGGGAAGCACAAGGTTCGCCGGCTGTTGCACAACCTCAGATACCGTGGCGCCGCTGGGCCCGACCGGGGGCAGTATGTTGTAATTTATTGCGAACAGGGAGATCAGCACCAGCGCAATCCAGAAGACAGGCATTGAGTAGCCGACCAGCGACAGCCCGGTGAGCACGTAGTCGACCGCACGGTTTCTCCTGAGCGCTTGCATAAGGCCGAAGGGGATAGCCACCGCAAGAGCCACTATGTAGGACAGGCCGACAAGCAGTGCGCTCTTGGGGAGGTTCTGGGCGAGCAGCGAAGAGACCGTGGCATTGTGCAGGTAGGAATAGCCGAGGTCGCCATGCAGGAGCTGCCGGAGATAATTGATGTACTGCTCGTAGATGGGCTTGTCATAGCCGTTGGCTTGCAGGAACGCCTTGATCTGCTCCGGGGTGGCGCGTTCGCCGAGCAGCGCGCCCGGGCCGCCTGGCAGGAGGTGAACAAGCACGAATACGATCACGGTCACGCCGAGGACAACGAGCAGCCCTTGTGACACGCGCCACAGCGAATAAGCGATCATGGGATTAGCCTGGCATGGTGAATCCAGAAAAAATGCTGGATGGGCGGCTCAAGCTGCGTCATCTCGCGGTGCTCGCCTCCGTGGCTGAGCACGGAAGCATTCTGCGAACGGCCAAGGCCATGCATGTCACACAACCGGTCGTGACGCGCGCGATTCAGGAAGTCGAGACGATCCTGAAGGTTCCGTTGTTCGAGCGGCACCGGCGTGGAGTAACCCCGACGGCATTCGGAGAGTCGTTCATAGCGGACGCGCGGACGATCCTGTCCCAGCTGCGCCAGGCCGGGCAGCGCATCGAGCTCCTGGCAGGCGGCGAACTCGGCACGGTAACCGTGGGGATCGGTATGCATCTCGACGGATCGAGTTCGCTGGTACCCCGGGCGATCGCGGCACTCAAGGCCGCTCGGCCATCGGTCACGGTAATTGTTCGTGAGGCCGTTCCAGAGCTCTTGCAGGCCGGTCTGCTGGCCGGTGAGATCGACCTGAGCTTCGGCCGGATGCATGCCGAGCTGACACCCCGGCTTGTCCAGGAGCAAATGTTCAGCGAGCCGTTCCGCCTGATAGCGCGACTTGATCACCCGGCCCATCGCCTGGTCCGGCCATCCCTGTCTGAGCTGGCCGAGTTCGCTTGGATCTTCCCGCTTCGGGAGACAGCCCTGCGGGCGGATCTCGAGGCTCTGTTCCGCGGCGCCGGGGTGCGGCTGCCGGAGGACCGCATTGAGTGCACCTCGGTGCCGACGATGTCGTACTTGCTGACTGAGACCCACGTCATCGCGCCGTGGCCGATCGCCTATGGCGTACCCGACCGGGAACTGCGGGTGATTGACGTGGAACTCGACGGTCTGTACCGCACGATCGTGGTGATGCATTGCCTGGACCATCCGTTGTCGCCAGCGGCTTCGTCGCTGCTGCACCATCTGCGAGTGGAGGCGGCGCAGCTTTATCCGGGTCCAGCCGCTTTGGCCTAGCGTGGCCGATGCTCCCGCGCTAGCTGCGGGCTGGATGTACAGGTCATGCATCGGCCGGCCGTTTCGTCGGCGCGCGCACTTCGCTCGATGGTATGAGCGGGAAGTGGCAGGCAGCTGTGTGTCTGCTCGACCCGAAAGCTCGCATCACCGGCGTCTGTTCTGCGCAGAGCGGCTGGGCGAACCCGCAACGAGTATGAAACCGGCAGCCAGAGGGGGGATCGACCGGCGAGGGCAGTTCGCCTCGTACCGGAGCGTCGGCGCCTGGCGTATGACTCCCAGATCCCGCCGCCCCGGGTTCTGCCGATGAGGCGGAACTCAGCAGCCCTGCGGTATATGGGTGCGCCGGACTGCGGTACACCTCATCCGCCGGGCCAAGTTCGACAATGCGGCCGAGATACATGACCCCGACCCGGTCGGCGATGTACCGCACCACGGCGAGGTCGTGCGATATGAAGACATACGTCAGGCCATGTTCGCGCTGAAGCCGGCGCATGAGATTGAGCACCTGAGCCTGAACGGAGACATCGAGAGCCGAGACCGGTTCATCGGCCACGACGAGCCGCGGCCGGAGAGCCAGAGCACGACCCAGCCCGACACGCTGACGCTGGCCGCCCGAGAGCTCGTACGGATACCGGCTGCCAATGTCCGGGGACAGGCCTGTGTCGAGCAGCAGGCTGCGGACGAATTGTTCCTGCTCACTGCGGCTTCCAAGACGCTGCGCGACGAACGGCTCCCGCAGACTGGTGACAATGCGCATCCGCGGATCCAGGGAAGCGTAGGGATCCTGGAACATCAGCTGCGCCCGGCGAGCATGGCTGCGCCGCTGGCCAGAGGTGAGTCGGGTGATGTCGACGCCGTCGAAATCGACCTGACCGCCGTCAGGCCGCTCAGCGCCGGTCATGAGCCGGCCCAGCGTCGACTTTCCGCAGCCGGATTCTCCGACGATCGCGAACGTCTCACCGTCATAGACGTCCAGCGTCACCTGCGAGACTGCCTTCACCGACGCGGCGCTCCCTCGCCACCGTGGCAGGCCCTGCCGGACCGGGTACTCACGGACGACCTGCCGCAGGGACAGCAACGGTGCTGGCTGGCCGCCGCGGTCCTGCAGGTCCTGGCCGACGGGATCGGTGACGGCTGCCGGGGTCACTGCTGGTTTGTCAGCGGCAACCGCGCTGACGGGAAAGAAGCAGGCGTATGTTCCGTCGCTGGCGGCCGTGAGCGGTGGTGACTGCTCCCTGCAGGCATCACGGGCCTGCTCGCAGCGCGGTGCGAAGCTGCAACCACGCCCCGCCACGGCCAGGTCTGGCGGCGAGCCCGGGATGGTGCGCAGCGCGGCCGTGCGGTCGGTGCGCAGGGTTGGGACTGCCTGCAGCAGTGCCCGGCTGTATGGATGACGCATCCCGGCACTGAGCCGGCCTGTTGGCGCTGTCTCCACGAGCCGGCCGGCATACATCACCATGACGCGATCTGCCCACCCGGCGACAACGCCCATGTCATGGGTCACGAGCAGCAGCCCCATGGCAAGGCGTTCTTTCATCTCCTGCAGCAGGCTGAGGATCTGATGCTGGATGGTGACGTCGAGCGCAGTGGTGGGCTCGTCTGCGATCAGGAGCTTTGGCCCGCAGGCGGTAGCCATGGCGATCGCGACGCGCTGACGCTGGCCACCCGACAGCTGATGCGGGTAGGAGGCGAGGCGCTCAGCTGGCCGCGGAATCCCCACACCGTCGAGCAGCTCAGCGGCCCGGGCCAGCGCGGCTTTGCGGGACATCCCGTTGTGCTCTTCGAGGGGCTCGGCCAGTTGCCGGCCGATCGTCATCGTCGGGTTGAGGGAACTCATCGGATCCTGGAAGATGATCGCCACCTGCGCGCCCCGAACGCGGCGCATCTGCTGGAGCGGTAGCTGCGTCAGGTCCGTGCCCCGGAGCCGAACGCTGCCCGATACGATGCCGCCCCGATGCGGCAGCAGCCGCATGATCGACAGCCCGGTCATGGACTTGCCTGATCCGCTCTCGCCGACCAGGCAGGCCGTCTCACCAGCCTGGATGGTGAACGAGACGTCCTGCACTGCACGTATGACCCGGTTGCGGTAGGCGATTTCGGTGGTCAGGCCGCGGACGTCGAGCAGAACATGATCTGCTGGCCTGGCATCTGTCAGCAGCGGGCCTGCTGACCCGGTCGGCTCCACGTGCTGCTACACGTTCTCGGCGAGAAACGGCAGCACGACAGGCGTCCAGACATGCGCGCCTGATGTCCAGAGCATGTGAGCCTCCGTCTCATTGGCCCCGTACGCACCGAACAGATGCCGGGTGCAGGTCAGGCCGAGTTCGTGGCACCGCTCTGCGAGCCGCTCCGACGGCGTGATGTCGAAGTCGTTGGCTGCCTGGAGCAGCAGCATAGGGCTCTTGACCGTGTGCAGCTGATCCAGCAGGAAGTCGCGGATCTCCGGAACGGGACCCCAGCTCATCGCTGCGGCCGCGAATGCGACGCAGGCTCGCAGCCGCTGGTCCTGGGCGGCGGCAAGAATGCTGTTGATGCCGCCATAGGACGATCCCATGACCGCAGTCCGGTCTGGATCTACATCGGGCAGCCGCCGCATGAAATCAAGGGCGGCCAGAACGTCGGAGGACTCCGCGGCCAGCCGCTGGCAGACCTGGGCGCCGTGGCCGGGTGTGCCGACCTCCGCAGTCACCTGCTCAAGCCGGGAGGGCCCTTCCGACCTCGCGTAGCCCCGCCGGAACGGGACCAGCACCGTATAACCGGCGTCGGTCAGTACCCGGCTTACGCCCGGCTTGCTGTCTTGCTCAATGGTGCTGCCATGGTTGAGGACGACGGCAGGGCGCCGGCCTTGACCGCCTGGCGGTCGGTACAGGTGGCCTTCCAGGCGTCCTGCTTCGCCTGGGAACTCAATCCGTTCGCCGTCGTCGGGGGATCTCATGTGGCGTGCCTCCATGGAAGTGCTCGTGACGGCGCCGGGCTGCGGGTCATAGCTTCGGGCCTTCGGGGGCTTGGAAGGTCACCGTGCCACCGGTCATCGTGAGCACCGGCCGGATCTGGGCGACCTGGGAGACAGGCACTGTCAGGTAGTCGTCAGACAGCACCACGAGATCGGCGTACTTCCCCGCCTCAAGCGAGCCGAGACGGTCTTCCATGTTCAGCAGCTGCGCGCCACCGTTGGTGTAAATCCGCAGCGCCTCAAGCCGGGAGATGCATTCAGAATCTCCCAGCCGCAGGCCCGACTCGCCATCGGTCCGGGTCTGCATGAGCCACATCGAAAAGAACGGGCTCTTCGGGGAAGTGTCGCTGCCGTTGCCGACTGCCATGCCGTGGCCGAGCATGCTACGAAAAGGCACGGCGTGCTCGGCAGCATAATCGCCGTACGCACGGCGGAAGACGCTTCCGTGATTCCACAGGAAGTTGGCGCAGGTCGTCGTCACAACGTTGAGGTCGCGCAGTTCGGCCATGTGCCGGGGCTGGATGAACTGACTATGGATCAGCACCCAGCGGCGCTCGGCAATGTCGTAGCGGTGGGCCAGGTCACGGTACACGTCGACAACGAGGTCGATCATCGTCTCACCGCCGGCCTTGGTGCACAGGCGGATGCCGCGCGCCGCTGCCAGCTCAGCCAGGAAACGGAACTTCTCTGCGGAAACGCGCTGAACGCCGTTTCGTATGGAATCACACGGCCCCGGCCAGCTATCCAGCTTCAGCTGGAGTGAGTCTGCGGCACCGCCTGGGCCGTCGAGGGTCACGCTGACCCCGCACAGGCGGAGCCAGTCGTCGCCGATGCCGCGGTGCGCGGCCCAGGCCATGGCGTCCAGCCGCGCGGCAATGTCATCCTTCTCGCCGTCGGTATAGACGTTACTGACCAGATGAGTCCGCACCGTCAGTTTTCCCTGAGACCAGACGTCCAGGTATGCCCTGGTACTCGTCTCGATCGGATCGGCGACGCCATGCCCTTCGTGCGCCCCGGTGATACCCAGTGAGTTGAACTCGGCGACACCGGCCAGGATGTTCTGGACTCTCTGCTCGTAGGACGGTTCGGGCAGAAGCGCCCCCAGGGGAGCGGTGGCGGCCCGGGACAGCAGTGTGTCGAAGTCGTAGAGGAGCCCGGTCGGCTCACCGGTGTGAGGGTCGGTGTCGATGCGGCCGCCCGTTGACGGAATCAGGTCGTGCGTGCGGCCGTCACGCACCGGGGTGAGCCGCTGCGGCTGCGGCGAGTCGCGGGTGATGCCCGCCAGTTCGAGAGCGCGGCTGTTGACGATGGACGGTGTGACGTAGCTGCCCCGGATCCAGACAGGATTGGCGGGCGCTACAAGATCGAGGTCGTGACGGTTGGGAAAGCGCTGTTCACGCAGATTGCGCGGCGCCAGGTTCTCCGGCCGTGCGAGTTCGCGAAGCACGATGAAATCGCCAGGCGAACTGCACCGCACCCGCTCCGCGACTACGTCCTTGATGTCATCGATCGAGCCGCACTCGGCCAGCGACGGATAGTTGCGCCAGTAGCTGTCCAGGTGCGCATGCGCATCGATCAGTCCCGGCACCACGGTGCGGCCCCTGAGGTCCACGACGAGACCGTCAGGCAGCGCTGCCCGGACGTCCTCCAGGCGCCCGGCCGCCGCGATGCGCGGCCCGCGTATCCCGACGGTATCTGCAACGCGCTGGGCTGAGTCCATCGTGACAATCGTGCCGCCGGTGAGGATGATGTCGCGGCTTCCGGCCTCAGCCACGGGCATTGTCACATCGGCTGGCGCCCGCGACGACGTACCCGCAGCGGGCGAAGGCGTCGAGTTGCTGCCCTTGCTCACGGCGGATGTCAGCGAACTCCGCGCTCTCGGCCAGTATCCGCAGGTCCTCATGCCAGCCCTGAAGACTTGCGAAGCTTGACTGCCAGATTACGGCCGGGGCCGTTCCGGTGCTCTGCACGAGCG
>Ga0335075_10015241_pt1 | contig 11526 bp, 10 predicted proteins | sample Lox_Sample_24_FD_206723 | JGI IMG/M metagenome (GOLD analysis project Ga0335075, IMG submission 206723) | Soil microbial communities from Loxahatchee National Wildlife Refuge, Florida, United States - Lox_Sample_2.4 | ecosystem: Environmental > Terrestrial > Soil > Wetlands | place: USA...
TCGCCGTCATCTTGTGGCAGTTGTAGTAGTTGGCGACGTTCTCCATTTCGGCCAGGATCGCGCGCGCGTGCCCGGCGCGCCGGTGCTGCGGGTCGACGATCAGCCGCTCGACGTGACCGAGCGACGCGGCCACGCGCAGCGTCCCGCCCGCGACCGTCGTTTCGCCCTCCTTGACCGCAAAGCTGTAGCATTGCTCGTGCCAGATCACCGGGAACTCGTAGAAGGCGCGCAGCGCTTCCCGTTCGTGCGCGCGATAGAATTCCTCGAGCGCCTGCGGCTGCAGGCGCACGATCTCAACCGGCAACCGCGGCGACCTCGGTATCGAGATCGACTTCGAGCCCGTCGTAGGCGGCGATCGCGCGGATACCGAGTTCGTCCTCGAGCTCTTGCGCGAGCTTGCGCGGATCGGCCTCCAGCATCTTCGTGCCGAAGTGCTGGAAGATCGCCACGCGCGGTACGATCTCTTCGACGACGCGGCGCGCGTCGGGCCAGGTGAGGTGATCGACGTTCATCGCGTCCTGAAAGCGCAGCACGTTGACGATCAGCACGTCGGGATCGTGCTTCTTGTAGTCCGCGGCGAGGCCGTCGAAGTACTTTCCGCACGGCATGTACGAAACGCGTAATCCGTCGCCGCTAAAGTGCATGCCGTAGGTCTGCACCGCATGATGGTGCGCGAGCGAGGTCCGTATCTCGACCTCCCCGACGGCGTAGGGGCCGCTTTGCGGCTCGAGCACGTCGATACGCTCGACGAAACGCTGCGCGTAGGGCAGCACGGTCGGTTCGTCCACGAGCGCGTCGTTCGGCGCGAGTAAGACGCCGCGTCGCCGGAAGCCGCCGGAGGTCATCGCTTCGATCATCGCCGTCGCGTCGGCGGCGTGATCGAGATGTTTGTGCGAGAGGGCGATCGCCGCGAGCTCGCGCGGATTGCACGGCGGCACGTGCGAGAGCGCGCGCACGAGCGCGCCGGGCCCGGGATCGACGTGGATCTGCGTCTCGCCGAAACGCAGCCACATGCCGCCGGACGCGCGAAACTGCCGCGCGACGACGAAACGTGCGCCGCCGCTGCCGAGAAAGAGCACCCGCGAAGCCATGACTCAGGCGATTATAGGCAGTTGATCGAAATTCCCGGCCAGGATGTTCTGCGACGGGCGGCCCAGCCACCGCTCGAGTACGGTCGCATAGACGCTGCGAAAATCGAGCGTGTAGCGCACGTTGCCCATGTTCGTGTCGGTCAGGTCGGGCGGCGTTCCGTAGAGGCCGCCTTTCACGCCGCCGCCGATGACGAAGAGCGGCGAAGCCTCGCCGTGGTCGGTGCCGCCGCTGCCGTTCTCGGCAATGCGCCGGCCGAACTCGCTAAACGTCAGCGTCAGCACGCGCTTGTCGTTCCCGTGAGCGGCGAGGTCACTGTAGAACGCGCTCATTGCGTCCGAGAACTCGCCGAGCAGACGGTCCTGCGTGCCCTTTTGACTCACGTGCGTGTCGAACGAGCCGTGCTGCACGTAGAGCACGCGCGTGCCGATATTGCTGCCCGCGATCTGCGCGGCGAGGGCAAGACTACGGCCCAGCGGTGTCGCCGGATAGGTTGCGTCGGTCTTGTAGCCCGCGACGAGCTTCGGCAGCTCTTCCGAGCCGCGTTGCGCGTGATCCTCGATCTCGGCGACGTGCGCAAGATACGGCGAGGCGAAGGGGAAGCCGTTGTCGGTAACGAGCTCCGTATACGTACGCTTGGCAACGACGTTGCGATCGCTGATCAGACCGTAGCCGCCCAGGCTCGCGATCGATGGTACGTCGACCGAGTTCGAAACGAGCACTTCCGGCAATACTTGCGCAACGGCGACGCCGTTGAAGAGATTGTTCTTGGGGAGATTCGCTTCGTCGAGGTAACGCCCGAGCCAGCCGGTGTGTTCGTAGCGATCCGGTGCGGCGGTCTGCCAGATCTCCGTCGAACGAAAGTGCGAGTGGTCCGGATTGGGATAGCCGACGCCTTCCACGACCGCGACCATGCCCTTGTCGTACAGGGCCTTGAGCGCCCGCATCTGCGGATTGAAACCGGCGTTGCCGTCGATCGCGAGCACGTCGCTTTGCCGCACGGCGAGCGTCGGGCGCATCTGATAGTAGAGCGGATTGCCGTGCGGCACGATGCAGTTGAGGCCGTCGTTGCCGCCCTGTAAGTTGATCAGCAGCAACGTGCGATCGTTTCCGCCGGGTAAGCCCGGCAGCGGTGTATCCGCGAGCGCGCGGCCGAGCACGTGGTCCAGATTCGCGACCACCGTGAGACCACTGAGCGCACCGAGCAGAAATCGTCCGCGTTTCATCGTCGTCATCATCATCCCAATTGATAAGCCGGCATCGCCATAGTGAGGTAGGCGGCGCCACGCACGCGCTCGTCGTAGTTCTCGACCGAGAGCATTCCGAGCGCGGATGTCCCGGCACCGTCGAGGTAAGACACGATTTGCGAACCGGCCTGTTCCGGCGCGTCGCCTTGGAGAATCGTCGCGACCAGCTCGCGCGAGGCTCTGCTCGCATCCATCGGCACCGTGCGCAACCACGGTGACTGATTCACGTCGGCTGAGTTGACGAGCTTCGCGACGAAGTTTTCGCGCGCGATCAGCATTTGCGACGTGAGCCAGTTCGCACCGCCGGGCCAGCCCGCGACGTTGGGCGGGTAGAAGAGAATCTGCCCCATCGCGCGCAGCGCAGCCGGTGTGCCCTCCATGATCGCGCTCAAGCCGAACTGCTTGTGTGCGGCGATCGCGAACTCGACGGGACTCTTTACCAGCGCGCGATAGGCGCGTTCGGAGTAGAACACGTTGCTGCGCAGGAGCGTCGACATCGTCGGCGCGAGCTCGAAACGGTTGCGCGAGATGACGTCGGCAACGGCGTCGACCAGCTCGGGCTCGGGATCATTGTACACGAAGGCATTCAGAAGCGCCCGGGCCCAGAACGTCTCCGCGGCGCGCTGGCGATAGATGATGTCGACGATGTCGGTGCCGTCGAAGTTTCCGGTCTGCGAGAGAAACGTCTTGACGCCATCGTCGTGGGTTCGCGCGTTGAAGGTGAACTCGCCCGTTTGCCGGTCGATGGTCCAACCGGTGAACGCGCGCGCCGACTGGCGAACGTCTTCTTCGGTATAATTACCCAGGCCGAGCGTGTAGAGCTCCATCAGCTCGCGCGAATAGTTCTCGTTGGGGTGCGACTTGTTGTTCTCGGCGTTGTCGAGGTAGAGCAACATCGCCGGATCTTTGCTGATCGCGAGCGTCAAATCGTGGAGATTACCGAGCGCGTTCCGGCGCAGGAGCTGATTTTGCGCGAGGACGAGGTTCGGCCAGACGCCCTTCTGGATCGCCGCGGTGGTAAAATGCCCGTGCAAGAAAAACGTCATCTTCTCTTGCAGCGGGGCTGGTGTGGAGAGCATGCGGCCCAGCCACCACTCCTGCAGTGCCACGACGTCGCCGACGGCCGCTTTGCGGCGCTCCTTCGCCGCCTCGCGTTTCTGCACGTCGTCCAAGCCACGAAATGCAAAGCGAGGCGGTTGCGGATACGCCATCACACTCGGCGGCGGCGCGAAGTTCGACGTATCCGGAAAGTGAATCAGCGACTCGGCGGCGTCGTGCGGGCTCATCGCCGCATAGCGTGCGAGCTCGCCGGGCGTTCCGCTAAAGCCCGCCCGCCGCAGCAGATGCGCTGCGAGACGCTCGTCCCAAGGGCCGTCGTACGGCACCAAGGCCGTCATGATATCGAGCCGCCCCGCGGGGCGCACGTAACCCGCCGCCATATAGCCATTGTAACGATCCCGGGCACCGGATCGTCATGAGGGAGAGGTTAAGGCCGAGGCGAAACGCGCCACGGTGAGCTTGCTAGAGACCCATCTCGATCGAACGAGCGAGAGTTTCGCGCGCAATTCGGAGCGCATGAACGCGCTATGCGCGCAGCTGCGCGAGCGCTTGCTCGCCGTTCGCGCAGGCGGAGGCGCCGAAGCGATCGCGAAGCATCGGGCGCGCGGCAAGCTGACCGCGCGCGAGCGCATCGATACGCTCGTCGATCCGGGCTCCGATTTTCTCGAATTCTCGCCGCTGGCTGCCTACGACATGTACGAGAACGACTCGCCCGGCGCGGGAATGATCGCCGGCATCGGCCTCGTCGAGCGCCAGCAGTGCGTCATCGTCGCCAACGATGCCACCGTCAAGGGCGGCACGTACTATCCCATCACCGTAAAAAAGCATCTGCGCGCGCAAGAGATCGCCGAGCAGAATCACCTTCCTTGTATCTACCTGGTCGACTCGGGCGGCGCGTTTCTTCCGCTTCAGGCCGACGTCTTTCCCGATCGCGATCACTTCGGCCGGATCTTCTACAATCAAGCGCGGATGTCGAGCAAACGCATCCCGCAGATCGCTGCCGTCATGGGCTCCTGCACCGCGGGCGGCGCATACGTACCCGCGATGAGCGACGAAACCGTGATCGTGCGCGGCACCGGCACGATCTTCTTGGGCGGCCCGCCGCTGGTCAAGGCGGCAACCGGCGAGGAAGTGACGGCCGAGGAGCTCGGCGGCGCCGATGTGCACACGCGAATCTCCGGCGTCGCCGACCATTTCGCCAACGACGATCCGCACGCGCTCGGGATCGTGCGTGAGATCGTACGTAACCTGCACCGGGAGTTACCGCAACAGTGGGATCGCTCCGCCTCGCAGCCGCCCGCCTACGACGCGCATGACATCTACGGCATCGTCCCCGCCGACAGCCGCATTACCTACGACGTGCGCGAGGTCATCGCACGTCTCGTCGACGCCTCGGAGTTCCACGAATTCAAGGCGCGCTACGGCACCACGCTCGTCTGCGGGTTCGCGCGCATCGAAGGCCATCCGATCGGCATCCTCGCCAACAACGGCATCCTGTTCTCGCAGAGCGCGCTTAAAGGCGCGCACTTCATCGAGCTCTGCACGCAGCGCGGCACACCGTTGCTCTTCCTGCAAAATATCACCGGCTTCATGGTCGGCAAAGAATACGAGAACGGCGGCATCGCCAAGGACGGGGCAAAGCTCGTGATGGCGGTCGCGTGCGCCGAAGTGCCGAAGTTCACCGTCCTAATCGGCGGCAGCTTCGGCGCCGGCAACTACGGCATGTGCGGACGCGCGTACTCGCCGCGCCAGCTGTGGATGTGGCCGAACGCGCGGATCAGCGTGATGGGCGGCGCGCAAGCGGCGGGCGTGCTCTCAAGCGTCAAAGGCGAGATGACGGCGAAGGAGCGCGAGAAATTCGAGGCGCCGATTCTCGCGAAGTACGAGCACGAAGGCAGTCCGTACTACTCGACGGCACGCCTGTGGGACGACGGCATCATCGATCCGCTCGACACGCGCCGCGTCATCGCACTCGGCCTCGACGCCGCCGCCAATGCGCCGCAGCCTCCGACGCACTTCGGCATCTTCAGAATGTAGACGGTTTGAGGATCCGGAAATAGGCCGACGGCGTCTGGACCCAGCCCTTGTTTGCGACGAATCGGAAGATTGCGGTCACCATCGGCTTGGTCGGACAGCAGAGGGCGGCGTCCGGCGCGTAGTAGGGACCCGTCACCTGCAGCGCATAGCCGTGCGCATCGTGAATGACCGCAGCTGAAAGCGAGCAGTAATTCTCGATCGAGAGCGTAGGCATGATCGTCTGCATCGCGGCGTCTTCAAAGAGCACGTCGACTCGCGCCATCCCGCAATCGGCGGCCATTTGGTGGCTTTGGATCACGACCTGCTGCACGCTCGGCGTACCCATGAGTTCTCCGATGCCGGCGATCGACGCATCTTGGACGGGAAACCACACGTTCGCTCCATTCGCCTTGGTGACCGTGTCGAACGGAATCGCGTTCTTCGGCGATCGATACTTCAGGCGATAGACCGAACCGTCGACGGCGTAGATCGAGAGATACCACTGATAGAACGTTTGCGATCCGCCGCGTCCAACGACGTTTCGGCTGAGCACGGCGCGCCATTGCGAATGCATCGCCTCGCCGGTGAGATAGACGACTTTGCTTTGGACGATTTGGCCCGGCGGCATCGGGCTGTAGGTTACGAGTGCCGAGAGGATCAGGGCGACGACGTGCATGGTATCCCCCACAGCGTACGCGTGTACAACGGAACGAAACCGATGCGACGAAAGTTCTGCTCGGAGATGCTTGCGGGCCTGGTCGTGACGCGGCCGTATTTCGCGCCGCGTTCGAGCGCCCGGGCCGCCCGGTCGGCGATCAACGCGCTCTGGAGTCCACGGTTGCGATACGCGGGCGCCGTACCGGCGCCGAAGAACGCGGCGATATCGCCTTCGACCTCCATGCATCCCGACGCCACGATCGCTCCGTTATCGCGAATCTCGAGCGCGGTCGTTTGCGGAATCGTGCAGATCATGAGCCCGACGAGGAGGTTGGAATCATCGCAGGGCGCGCCGTCGAGAAAGGCGGAACCGGTCGCGCGGCTCCACTCCTGCGGGTCGCGCATCTCGGCGACGCGCGGATCGCGTTGCGCGCCCAGCGTCTGTAGTTCCGCAACCATCGGATTCTCGTATTCGAGCGGTGCGTAGCCCAGGTCGAGCAGGGCGAGCACGAACGCCGGATCGGCGTGCGGCGAGACCCGCACGCGCGGCTGAGCACCACGTTTGCGATAAAACTCGGTGAGCGCGAGCGCCTCGTCGCGGCCGGCGCGCTCCCACAGCCCGACGCCCAGCGCTTCCGAGAGCGGAGAGTTGACGCCGGCGAAGGCCGCGAGCCCGCCGCCGATCGCGCGCGACGCGGGATTCAACTGCGTAAAGCGTTGCAGCGCATTGCGTACGCAATACTCCAAGCTGCGCACTTCGGCACGCTCGATCGCGTCGCAAAACTCGCGTGTGACGTTCACCTACCGGCTATATGCCGGCGTACCACTCGTACCCTTGGTCTTCCCAGTAACCGCCGCCGCCGCCGTACAGGTTGGCGTAACTTCCGACGACCTCGATGCGTCGTATCCACTTTGCGCTCTTGTAGCCGAGTTGTGTCGGAACTTTGAGGCGCACCGGCGCGCCGTGATCGGGCGCGATCGGCTGATCGTTCATGCGCATCGCCAAAATCGCTTGCGGATGGTGCGCTTGATGGAGATCGAGGCTTTCGTAATACGGCATGCCTTGATCGTCGCGGTCCATGCAATGAAAGACGGCGTAGCGGGCGTCGCTGCGCGGTTGTACCAGATCCAGAATCGAACCCAAGCGGATACCGCTCCATTTTGCGACGACGCTCCAGCCCTCTACGCAGTCGTGGCGGGTGATCTGCGTCGTGTTGCACATCTGCTCCAGTCTCGCGATCGGAAAGACGCTGCGCCGTTCGACCGCGCCGTCGACGACCAACTTGTAGTTCCGGAAGTCGTCGCGCACGAGAGTCGCGTAGGTGGAGTCGGTCGGGGTCGGCAGACTGTCGATCGGAAATACCGCGCTGACGTCGCGCTCGCGATATTCTTTGGCAAGCCCGTGCGTGCCGATGATCGCATGATTCAAACCCTGCGCTGCACCGAGCAGGTTGTGAAAGCCCGCGTTATTGTTGAGCGCCGTGCCGATCGGCGAGCAAGCCGCCAATGCCGACGAGATCGAGCTTGCGAGAAAGAGACGCCGCTTCACGGACCGACTCCGTCGTGCTTGCCCAGACGGTACCAACCGGTGATCATCGCGTTCATTTGATTGACGACGCCTTGCGTTAGCACTTGAAACGTGTGAATCAGAAAGAAGCCGATCAGGAGCAACATTGCGATGAAATGCCACAGCCGGGCGAACTGCCGCCCGCCGAAGAGCCACGTCAACGGATGGGCGATCGCGTCGATGCCCGGTGAGAGCGCTAGCCCGGTGAGCACGATGAGCGGCGCCAGCACGAAAAGCACGGTCGTGTATGCCGCTTTCTGCAGCGGATTGTAGATGCCGTGCGCCGGCGGGTCCTTGCGCAACTTCAAATAATAGGCCTGCATCGGCCACAGCTTCGGCAGATCGCTCGGACGAAGGATCATGTCGCGTAGATTGCCTTTGATCGCCGTCGAGATCAGCCACGCCAGGCCGCAGATCAGTGCGATCCAAGCAAAGAAGAGATGCCAGCGGCGTCCGTCGGCGAGATCTTGGTAGGCCGGTATCGTGATCCAACCGGGAAATGCGCGCCCCGAACGGCCGCCCATCCCGTCATCGCCCCAGCCGAGCCAGCCCGTCGTCGTAAACGTGTGGCCGAAAACCGTCGTCGTGCCGACGCCGTCGCTGGGCGAGCCGATTTCGAGCACCCGGTGTGCCGGATTCGTCAAGTCCGATGCGTCGAGAAACGGCGCAGCATTGAAGATCTGCAATCCGCTCGAGACCAGCGCCGCAAAGGCGATCACCCAGAGCCAGTGGCTGGCCCGCGTCGCGACCGCGTATCGATAGATTCGCTCGCCCATCCTCATCACTCCACTATAACGCCTCCAAGGCAGCAATGGATCATAGGCCGAACCACCGACCTGCGCATCATGACAACGATCCACGTCACCACCGACGGCACCGTCGCCCGGGTCACACTTGCACGGCCGGCGGTGCGCAACGCCTTCAACGCCGAGGTCATCCGCGAGCTTCGCGAGGCATTCACGCGCATCGCGAGTGAGGCCTCCGTTCGCGCGGTCGTACTGGCCGGGGAAGGAGCGATCTTCTGCGGCGGCGCCGACGTCAATTGGATGCGCGGCGCGCTCGCGTTGAGCTACGACCAAAACGTCGCAGACGCCGAAGCGATGAGCGATATGTTTCGCGCGATCGACCGCTGCCCCAAGCCCGTGATCGGCCGCATCCATGGTGCCGCGCTCGGCGGGGGCGCGGGTCTCGCCGCCGTGTGCGACGTCGCGATCTGTTCGAATGAGACCCTGTTCGGTTTCACCGAAGTCAAGCTCGGTATCATTCCCGCCGTCATCTCACCCTTCGTGCTCGCGAAGGTCGGTCGATCGCACGCGCGCGCCCTCTTCCTCACCGGTGAACGCTTCGACGCCCGCCGCGCGCTTTCGATCGGGCTCGTGCACGAGGTCGTCGATGCGGCCGCGCTCGACGCCGCCGTCGAGCGCGTCGTCAGCGAGTTGGGCAGTGCCGGCCCCTTTGCCGTCGCCGCGATCAAAGAATTGATTCCGCGCGTCACGTCGGCAAGCTACGACGAGACGCGCGCGATCACGGCTGCCGCGATCGCGAAGCAACGTACCACGGATGAAGCGCAAGCGATGATGCGCGCGTTTCTCGATCGGAAGAAATGATCCGTCGTCTGCTCGTGGCCAATCGCGGCGAGATCGCCGTGCGCGTCGCGCGCGCTGCGCGCGAGATGGGTATCGCGGCGCTGGGCATCTACTCGGATGCCGACGCGCAGGCTTATCATCTGCGGTTCATGGACGATGCACGCCGCATCGGCCCGGCCCCCGCGACCGAATCCTATCTCAGCGTCGCGGCCGTGGTCGACTCGGCGCTCGCGATGAGGGCCGACGCCGTTCATCCGGGCTATGGTTTCCTCTCCGAGCGCGCGGCGTTCGCGCAAGCCTGCATCGATGCCGGGCTCATCTGGGTCGGGCCGCCGCCGAGCGCGATGGCGGCGATGGGCAGCAAGATCGACGCCAAGCAACGCGTGCGTGCAAGTGACGTGCCGACCGTCCCGGGTTACGACGGCGCCGATCAGTCGCCGCAACGCTTGCGCAGCGAAGCGTCAGGAGTCGGGTTTCCGCTGCTCATCAAAGCGAGTGCCGGCGGCGGCGGGCGCGGGATGCGCGTCGTGGAGGCACCGGGCGATTTCGACGAAGCACTCGCCGCGGCAAAACGCGAGGCTCTGGCGGCGTTCGGCGACGACGCGGTGCTCCTCGAACGCTACTTGCGCGATCCACGCCACATCGAGTTTCAGATCCTCGCCGATTCACACGGTGCGACCATCCACCTCGGCGAGCGCGAGTGTTCGATTCAGCGCCGCCATCAAAAGATCGTCGAAGAAGCGCCGTCGCCGGCGCTCTCGCCCGAGCTGCGCGAAGCGATGGGCGCTGCAGCCGTACGTGCCGCCGCGTCGGTCGGCTACGTCAACGCCGGCACCTGCGAGTTCATGCTCGATGGAGACGACCACTACTATTTTCTCGAAATGAACACACGGCTGCAGGTCGAGCATCCGGTGACCGAGCTGGTGTACGGTGTCGATCTCGTGCAGTGGCAGATCCGGATTGCCAACGGCGAACGCTTGACGATCGATCGCGAGGACGTGCGCCCGCGCGGCTGGGCGATCGAGACCCGGATCTATGCCGAGGATCCGGCCAATCACATGCTGCCCTCGACGGGACGCATCACGCGGTGGAATCCGGCGGAAGGGCCCGGCATTCGCCTCGATGCCGGCGTCGCCACCGGCAGCGAGGTGAGCGTCTACTACGACCCGATGCTGGCGAAGCTGATCGTGTTCGGCAGCGACCGCGCGCAAGCGATCGCGCGGCTGCAAAGCGCGCTCGACGATTTCGCGATCGACGGCGTGCGCGCCAATCTGCCGCTGCTGCGATGGATCGTGCGCGACGAGTGGTTTCGCGAGGGGCGCACCACGACGAGCTTTCTCGCGCAACGGTTGGACGAGTCGATCTTCGCGCCGCGCGCGGTTCCTCGCGAGGCGGTGCTCTACGAAATCGCGCGCCGGCTGCGCGGCGGCGAGGTTGGGTGGCGCGTCGGCGGCGTCGGTATCCCGGTCTGGATCGCGTCGGGCGCGAGCGCGTTTCGCGTCTGGGCAACGCCGTCCGGCGACGGACGCTGGCTGCTGCAGGGCGACGTCGAGGGGGAGCTCGACCCGTCCGCGTTGAGCGATTCGGGCATCGCGTTTAGCACCATCGCGCCACCGCAAGCGCAATCGGCCGGCACCGCGGCCGCCGCGGGCGAGGGCGACGGACGCGTCAGCGCACCGATGCCGGGAAAGATCGTCAAGATCGCGGTTCAGCCCGGCGCGAACGTCGAGGAGCACGCATTACTCGTCGTACTCGAAGCGATGAAGATGGAGCACCGCATCGAGGCGTCATTCGCCGGTACGGTCGGAGCCGTGTTGGTACACGAAGGACAGATCGTGACCGGCGGCGCGCCGCTGGTGGAACTGCTCGCGCCGGCGAAGGGATCGTAAGAGACATGACCCTTCCCAAAACCGTCAAAATCGTCGAGATGGGTGCCCGCGACGGACTGCAGAACGAGCCGGTTACGGTTGCAACCGCCGACAAGATCCGCTATATCGATCTGCTCTCGCAAACGGGTCTGCGCTGGATCGAAGCGACGTCGTTCGTCAGCCCGAAGGCAATCCCGCAACTCGCCGATGCCCAAGAGGTCTTTGAGGAGATTCGCAAGGCGCCGGGCGTGCGCTATCCCGTGCTCGTGCCGAACATGAAGGGCTACGAGCGAGCGATCGCAGCCGGCGCCGACGCGATTGCGGTGTTCACCGCTGCGTCGGAAGCGTTTACGAAACGCAATATCAACATGACGATCGACGATTCGATCGAGACATTTCGCGACGTCGTGACGGTAGCGAAGCGCGACGGTGTGTGG
>Ga0335075_10015242_pt1 | contig 11525 bp, 7 predicted proteins | sample Lox_Sample_24_FD_206723 | JGI IMG/M metagenome (GOLD analysis project Ga0335075, IMG submission 206723) | Soil microbial communities from Loxahatchee National Wildlife Refuge, Florida, United States - Lox_Sample_2.4 | ecosystem: Environmental > Terrestrial > Soil > Wetlands | place: USA: Florida...
AGGGACAAACGGCCGAATGACGTAAAGGGGAATAGCGACGCTGGCGAACGCAATGAGCATGATGGCGCTCGCACCGAGAACGACGAGGAGAGTACGCGAACGCCGCATCGCTAGAAGCGGCTCGGCCGCGAGATCAGGTGGAAGAACAGCAGGAACCACCCGAGGTAGACACACGACAAGGTCACAATGGTGAACTTCAATCGCGTGATGAACCGCAGCGGGCGGCGAAGCGCGCGCAGGCCGCTCAGGAATGCAAAGATCAGCGTAAGGAACAGGATCACGGCAAGCAGGACCTCAACACGCAACCAGGGATCGAGATGTCCGAGCTGGTAAAAGTTCGTGACCTCCGAGAGGTGTGAGGCGAGCACTGCAATGTAAATAAGCATCGCAAGCAAGGCGAAGCCTGCGAGCTGCATGGAGAATGTGGCCCATGCGGTACCGGGCTGTGGCGCGAGCTTCGCGCGCTTGTGTTGAAAGATCCGTCGCCAGGTGCGCGCGATCGCTGCGATCACAAGCAACAACATAGTGGCGATGGCGATCGCCAGCGGAACGTTCAACCATGGGCCGGCTGCGAGCAGAGGCGCCCGATCGGAATGGCTGGGCGTTACATAGCCGACCACATTGCCGTGTGCATCTCGCTCGAAGTGGATCGTGCTTTGATCGAGCTCATCGTAGAAGGAGTCGTTGCCAACTGGATGGAAGTCGATCGGGTGACCATAAAAGTCTTTCGCCGTGGAGATAGTAAGGTTGCCGTCCTTCGTCGCCTTGATCTCTTTAGGCTCTAGCCCAACGAGCCTGAAGATCGTCGAGTCTTCACGGCGTGAGCTGAGGAAGTATCCGGTATACGGTGCGAGTTGCTTCGCGCTGAGCTTTACGTAGGCCGGATGCGCGTTGGGCGGACCGGGCAGATAGCGGTCGACGAAGGCGTCGAAGAGCTCGCCGCGCGCCTTTCCTGCCGCTCCCGCCGAGTTGTAGCTAATGAAGAACGTGAGGCCGTGCGTGGGCTCGATCCAGAACTGAGAGTGGCAAGCGAGCAGGTCGCCACCGTGACCGATGAAGCGGAGGCCGTTGCGGTCCTGATCATAGAAGCCAAGATCCCACGGGCTGACGCCGGGCGCAGGTGTGAACTGCGGCGTGAGTAACAGCGCAACAGAGGCTGGTTGCAGAATCTGCACGCCGTTGTACGTGCCCTGGCCGAGCAACATCTGCCCGAAGATGGCCATGTCCGCCGCCGTGGAAGAGAGGCCGCCCGCCGGAACTTCAGTGACGCCCTCGAAGCCGGTGTCGTCCTTCGAGGTGTGAATATAGCCCTTCGTCGCGACGAAGCCTTTCGGCAGCGGTTGCTCGAAGGTGGAGTGCGTCATGCCCAGCGGCGTGAAAATGTGATGCTGCACGTACGACGCGAACGGTTCGCCGGAGACGCGCTGCACGATGTAGCCGATGAGTGTAATGCCGTAGTTCGAGTACGCAAGATCCTTACCCGGCGCCGCATAGCGGTTCGGCTGATTGCGGATGAGAAAGGTGCGGAGGTCGACGGGGAGCTTGCCCGATTTGTCGGAGCCGAAGTCGTGCAGCTCTTCCTCAAAGCCTGCGGTGTGGGTTGCGAGATTGCGAAGGGTGATGGGCGCGTCGCCGATGCCGCTAGGGCCGGGCTTTATCTTGAAGTCGAGATACTGCTGGATGTTGGCGTCGAGGTTGAGCTTGCCCTGCTCGACGAGCTGCATCATCGAGACATACGTAAACGTCTTGGAGATCGAGCCGGGACGGAAGGTCGTGACGACAGGATCGACCGGCGTTTTCTTCTTGAAGTCGGCGTAACCGTAGCCCTTGAGAATGAGCGGCTGGCCGTTCTGATAGATCGAGATCGTCGCACCCGCAACATCGTCGCGTTGCAGTTGTAGCGGAAGAAATCCGTCCAGGAAGGCGGTGACGTCCTGCGGCGTGAGCTGCGGAGGACTCTTAGGATTTGGCGGCGGCAGCGGGACCGGCTGTGTGGCCACGGGCTTCGGGCCCACCATCGGAAGTTGAGGAGCCTGGGCTTGAGCGGTGGAAACAAAGAGAACGCCGAGACACAGCGACAGTACAGGACGCAACAGACGCATGCACGCTCCGCAGAGAATTCGATTGCGGTGAGGGTATCATCCGCGGAACGTGCTTCGGCCTCAGATTTTCGGAAACTGTACCCGCCCCTTACTTATGACTCCCTCCGCTGCTTGACGACGAGGAAGAAGCCTGTGGACCCCCGGACGAAGGTGACTGGTAGGTCCGGGATGCTTCGGTGCTGCGTTGCATCGGTATCGCGGAACCGGACGGACCTGAAGGTTGAGACTGCCGCCAGGAGTCGTGTGCGGAACCTGCGGAGCTGCCCTGGCCGGCATTGTTCATGCCGTTGTTCATCCGGTTCATGCCATTCATGTCATCCATGCCATTCCCATGCATCTCGGGACGGCTGAAGGTGGCTACGCCGCGCGATCCAGGCGTGTACTCACGGGCCGCGAGCCCTTTGGCTCCGTTATTGGCGCTGTTCCCGTTCGCCCTGGGATTTGCGAATGCAGACGACGGGCCAATCGAGGAGCGCTCGACCTCGGTGTTCACCATCCCGTGATGAGCAACGTCGGAGGAGATGGACTTCAACTCCCCGAACGCGTCCCGTGGAACACCGAGCCCGGCAGAGTCCTTGCGGAAGGTGAAGGTGCCCGGCGCCGAGATGCTGGAGACCGCCAGCGGACGAGTGTTCACCGGAACCATCGCCGGCGCACCGCCGCGAGGCGGTAGAGGCGCCGCGGGCGCGCTGCGCGTCGCTCCTGCCGGAGCAGAGTTCGCCACGTTCTGGAGACCGTTAAACTGCCCGCCGGGCATCCAGCCCCAACCGGCCGCTCCACAGTTCACCCAGTTGCCGGAGTGGAACGGCAGCCAGCCCCATGGATATGGAGAAACCCACGAGTAGCCGACGCTGGGGTAGTACGCCCACGTGCCGTTGTCATAAGGACTCCACCCGGCGGAGGCGAAGTATGGCCGCCACATAGAGCCGCATCCCGGCATGTTTACGAAGCCGCCATAGTAGTTGAGATCGCTGGAGCCATAGAGCCCTGCGCCGCCCGACATTCGCTGCGACGCATAAAGCTTCTGGTAATCGATGCCGTTCTTGTCCCACTCGTCGAAGGCGCTTTCCGTGACCTTCGCAAACTCGGGCTGCTTGGAGCCGGCAGCATCGAAGTCCAGCGACTTCCGGTGGCTGATGTTCGAGGTGTACGCGAAGGGATCAGTGAACTCAACGGACCCATCGAGAACCGTCAGGTTGGAGTTCAGTCCATCCATGACCAGCCGCACGTGGCTGGACGGATTCATCTGCACAAGCGCTTTGCCGGCGCTGATCGTGAAGGTGTTGCCCTTGGTGCCGGCGAGGCTGGCGTAGACCATGCCGTGGAGCACGTTCATCGTGGAGATCGTCGAGCCCGCGGCCGTGCGCTTGAGCATCGTGAACTCGACTTCAGTGTCCGGCGTAAGGCGAAGCGAGCTGTTGTCCTCGAACTCAACCTCTGCGAGGCCGAGGTCGGTATGCAGCCGCGTGCCGCCGGTGATGGGGATGTTGACGAAGGCCTCTTCGTAGCCGCGCCCGATGTGGCGGTCGATGTTGACCTGGCCGCGTACCTGGCTGAGGCGGACGATGCGAATGTCGTTGAGACCGACGGTGTTGATGGAAGTTGCGGCGACACTGGCCGGTTGAGCCGCAGAGTGCGTGGAGATTGCAGTGTCCTGCGCGAGGACGGGGAGACAAAGCGCTAAGACGAGGGCGAGGCTTCCGGAACCGGGCTTCATAAAGCGCCTCCGGGAATCGCTTTCTTTTGGGGATTCATTATGGCAGATGCAGAGGGCAAGTGGAGATGTGGGTCGCAGCAGGAGCAAGTGTCCAACTGAGGGCTTCTCGAATGCAAAGCTGTGACCCGATTCAGCTTATACCTGAATCGGACGTGTGAATTTATCGGAGGTCTCGGCAACAGATTTTACTTTTTGGAGACAATCGCAACCGGAAAAGAGCAAACCCGGCGCAGGCCGGGTTTGTCTGCCCTTCAAGGTTGAAGATTTTAGTCGGCGATACCGGCGTCCGGAGGATCGATGCCGAGTGCAGTGGCAAGGTCAGTGAGATGATCCTGCTCGTCGAGCAAAATCTCGCGGATCGTTTCGCCGATCGCGAACTCGTTGAGCAAATCACACTGCTTCACGCGACGGCGATAGTTGGCGATGGTGTCCTTTTCGTTCTGCAGGTCGAACTTGAGCATGTCCTCCGCCTTTTCAGACGTCTTGACAGGCTTGGGCGTCACCGAAGGCATGCCGCCGAGATAGTCGATTGCATTGGAAATCTTCAGGGCGTGGTCGAGCTCCTGCTTTGCGTGGATCTCAAGTTGATCGGCGATCGCCATATAGGCGGCGCCCTTGAGCACCTGCGAGTAGTTCACGTAAGCGATGATGGCCTGGTATTCGCGCGAGAGGTCTTCGTTGAGGGCGTCGATGAGCTGCTTGCGGGTGAATGTGGCTTCGTTTGTCTTGGGCACGTCGTTCTCCTGCGGGTCTTAGGTTCCTCATTCAGCTTAGATGAGAGATGTCGGGTTCGTGCAACCTGGAGCCGTTATCGCCCGGGTGAAGGCGGGTTCGTGATCAGGGCCTTATACTCTGCCGGCGACTTTGAGGTGAAGGAGTTGACACTGCAGGTAGCCGAGACAGGACGAAAACCAATGTTGCCGTTGTTGTCGATCGAGGAGTAGAGCCTCCCGTTGACGGTAGTGGTGCCGGAACCGTGCAGGGTGTTGTCCGGAGCCAGGGCGAGCACAAAGGGTCCGCCAGGGTTGTTGACACTGATGCGGAATGCGCCGGGCGCATTTTGAACGGTGTAGGGGGCCTTCACGTGGGCCGCACCACAGTCCAGCGTCACCGCGTCACCTTCGAAGTCCATGATGAGACCGGTGGGGCTGGCGAACTTTCCCTGCATGCGAAGGCCGGGGTCCGCGACCGTGACTACGCTGCTGAAGAAGCTCATCAGGCCGCCTCCTAAGCTGCCATCATCCGCCGCGGCGCCAGTCGCCTGATGCGTCGGTACAGGGGCGGCGAGACTGGCGAAGGTGCAGCGCATCGTCGCAGGGCTGTAGATAGGTGTTGAAGTGGTGGTTCGGCAGCTGCCATAAGCCCCGTTGCAGCCCGAGGCCTCTGAGCCGTCCTGATGGACCAGCGTGGTGGTTTTGGTGCTGTAACCAGTGATCACACGTCCGTTGACCTGGATAGTGCCGGGACCGACGAGTGAGCCGTCGGGGCGCATGTCGAAGGTCATCGGCGCGGGCGAGTTGTCGACGGTGACCTGAATGCCGGAGGCCGTGCGGCGCAACGTATAGCTGCGGTTGTCCGGCACCAGCTTCCCGCACCCCCCGACCTGCGCCGAGTTGATGCCAAAGTTGAGCGCGGTGGCAGAGCTGTGCCAGGTGCCGCTGAGATACACCCCGATGCCTTGAGCTTCCTCCACCCCGTTGCTGAGTTCTTCACCACCCACCATGCCCAGAAGGCCCTGTCCGAAGGCTTTGGTCGCGCACCCGCCAGTGGTACCACCAAGTTCAGCGCAACGACGGGCCGCGAGAGCAGTGGGGTCGTTCGTTTTGACCCCGGTGGCAGCGGCAGAGGAAGCGGCTGTGGCGTGTTCGTTGGCGCGATTAATCGAGTCGACATGCGCCTGCTGACGCGCACCCATGTCGTTCAGGCTGGATTGATAGGCGGCTGCGGATTGTTTGCCGATGAGAGGCCGCGCCCATTGATCGCCGTTGTTCAACATGTAATTGAACTGCAGGGTGTCAAAGGCTTTGGCCTCGGCCGGAGTGTGGGATTTGTTGTACGCCTGCTGAATCTGGTAGGCGGCGGTGGAGTAGGCCCCCATGACACGAGCCTCATCGGGCGTAAAGGGAGCGCTGGGCTTCTTGATGCGATTGATGTACTGCTGCAGATAGGTGAGGACGGCGACCTGGCGCGCAGCGGTGTCGGTGGCGTCCGTGCCCTGGATCTGAGCCTTCACGCGGTCGACGGAGGGCATGTCGGCGAGGTAGGCAGGGTTGGTCGTCTGCGCGGCCAGGGTCGATGTGAGAACGAAGAGAGCGGCACACCTGAGCAAACGCGCAAAAAAACACAGAGGGCCGAATGAAGAGGCAGTCATGACACCTCCCCTCAGGGGGCAGTTTGATATCGGGACCCGTTTGCACGGTAGCCGTATCGCTGTTCGGCGTCAATGTTATTCGGTGCGCGTTCTCAGTTAGCCTTCGGCGGAGCGCCACTGCTCGCGGCGGCCGCGGGAGGTGTCGCGAACGCGTTCGACGTTGGGATGGTCGCCGGGATTGAGGTGCTTGACCGCGGCGATGGCCTGGGCCTGCGTGTCGTGCAGGCTGCTCGCGCGCGTGGAGTTCATTGCGCGCACAGCGTACTTGTGATGGTCGTTCTGCTCGATGTAGTAGTGCTTTCCGGTGGACATGAAGTCTCTCCTTGAAGGGTCCGGATGATTCGCTCGAATGTCATCGTCGGGTCAGCGTGATAATCGCTCGCGGCCCGTTTTGCCGAACAATGTAAACCTTTCGGGCTGCTGTTGGCGAAGCCTCGCGGCGAGAGATTTCGAAGGCTTCATTCGCAGCGAAGCGGCGCGCAGTTCAGGGTCTCGGGAACGAGCAAGAGGATGACGAGAAGCGCGAGGACGCCGACAGCTCCGAGAGAGAGAAATGAGGTGGCGTAGTTGAAGCGCTGAATGATTTCGCCACCGAGCGCGGGGCTGAGTGCGGCACCAGCGCCGACGAAAGTGGCGAGTGCTCCGGCGACGAGGTTGAAGCGGCCGGTGCCGCGCGTGAGGTCTTTAACCGCGAGAATGGTGACCACGCCGAAGATTGCGTTTGCAATGCCGTCGAGAACCTGAATTGCGATGAGGAGAGCGGTGGCATGGGTGATGGAGTAGAGCAGTCCGCGGACGGGGAGACAGGCAAAGCCTGCGAGGAGAAAGGGCTTGCGGCCGATGCGACCGGCCAGCCGGCCGATGGGCGCAGCAGTAAGCGTGATGACGCACTGCGTGACGATGACGCAGGCAGACATAAAGGGGGCCGCTTTGCGCGACTGGCCGTGTGAGAGGAGTTCGCCGAGTTGCGGGAGCATAGCGGCGTTGGAGAGGTGAAAGAGAAACGCCGCAAAAAGAACCGCGAGCAGGACGGGCGAACGCAGCAGGCCGAAGAAGTTTGCTGATGAGGCCTGGGAGGATTTGCCGGAGGCGGCGCGAGCCCGGCGGTTGTCGATCCACGCGGGATTGATGCGCGTGAGCACGAGCGCAGCGGGGATGGCGAAGACGATGGCAGCGAGGAAGATCCAGCGGACGCCGCAAAGCCACGCGATGGCGGCGATGAGGAGCGCGGCCGCGACGTTGCCGGCGGAGTTGAAGCTCTGATTGCGGCCGAATTGAAGGTCGAAGTTGTGCTGGCCGACGATGCCGAGCGTGATGGCTGCGATGGAAGTAGGTATCGCCGCGCCGGCAAGACCGATGAGCGCCTGCGATGTGTAGATGAAAGTTGGACCGGCGGTGAGAGTGAGAACGACGGCCGCGACGGTGAGCAGAAGTAGCGCGGCGAACAGGATGGGGCGCTTACGCGGAGCCCAGTCTACAAAGGCGCCGACGGGAGTCTGCGCGAGAACGGTGATCATGCCGCCGAAGGTGAGGACGTAGCCGACGTGCAGGGGTGTCCAGGAGCTGGCGGCGAGGTAAGCAGCGAGAAAAGGGCCAAGACCAGTCTGGACGTCTGCGACGAAGAAGTTGAACCACTCGAGCGGACGGCAGGCCGCCGCGCCTGGGGAAAGGGTCGTCGTGGCCACGCAGAATCGCTCCAAGAGGTAGGATGCGCAGGAGACGGCGCGTGGGTGGCGGATTGATTTACTTGATGTCGCGCCAGTTCTGGCCGAGGCCGATCTCGGCGACGATGGGCACCGAGAACTCAGCGGCCGTCTCCATCTGTGTACGCACCAGTTCGGTCATCTCTTCGGCCTCGTCAGAAACGACATCGAACAGGAGCTCGTCGTGGACCTGCAGCGTCATGCGTGAACGCAGTTTGCGGCGCGTGATCTCGTCGTCGATGCGAATCATCGCCAGCTTGATGAGATCGGCTGCGGTGCCCTGCAGAGGCGTGTTGACTGCGGTGCGCTCCGCAAAGCCGCGCTGGTTGGGATTGCGCGAGTGGATATCCGGGATAGGACGGATGCGACCGAAGGCTGTCGACACGGACTGCGTGCGGCGGACCTGGTCGAGCGTCCGCTCGATGAAAGCGGCAACGCCCTTGTAGCGATCGAAATATTTCTCGATGTATGCCTTCGCTGTCTTCTGGTCGATGTTGAGTTGCGCAGCCAGACCAAAGGGAGAGATGCCGTAGACGATTCCGAAGTTGACGGCCTTGGCGCGTGCGCGCGTCTCCTTGCTCATAGTGTCGGGGTCGACCTCGAAGACCTCGGCAGCGGTAAGGGTGTGAATGTCCTTGCCGGTGCGATACGCGTCGAGCAGCAGCGGGTCCTGCGAGAAGTGCGCCATCAGGCGAAGCTCGATCTGCGAGTAGTCGGCCGACATGAGTTGATTGCCGGGCGCAGCGATGAAGGCTGCGCGAATCTCGCGGCCGACGGCAGTGCGAATCGGGATGTTCTGCAGATTCGGGTTCGTCGAGGAAAGACGGCCCGTCGCCGTGCCTACCTGGTTGAAGGTCGTATGAATGCGTTGGTTGGCATCGGCGAGCGAGGGAAGCGCGTCAAGATACGTGCCTTTGAGCTTCGACAGCTGCCGGTGCTCGAGAACATCGTTCACAATGGGGTAATCAGGCGCGAGGTCTTCGAGAACATCCTGCGCAGTAGAGATGACCTTGCCCTTGCCGTACTTGAGCGGCTTGGGGAGATCCATCTTGTTGAAGAGCACGTCGCCGAGCTGCTTTGGACTGGCGATGTTGAATCGATGACCCGACAGTTTGTAGATGCGCTCTGAAAGGTCGTCGATCTGTACACCCAGGCGCGTGGACTGCTCCCGGAGGATCTCAAGGTAGACCCGCACACCCACCTGCTCCATGCGAAGAAGCACCGGAACGAGCGGGAGGTCGATGACGTTGTAGACGTCGGTGAGAGTGGAGTGTTCATTTAGTTGTGTTGATTCGGTCGCGGCTGGTTTTGCTTTGGATTTCTTCGCGGACTTCTTCGCCGGCTCTTGCTGGTCCGCGAAGAGCATCTCGGAGGTGACTGCGCCGCCAAGTTCGGGTTGATCTTTGGGGATGTGATGTTCGATGGATGTGGTTTCGGCGACTTGCTCGGTGAGAACGGCGGCAAGACGCGCGATGGCGGAGGCAGCTTCGGGCAGGCGTTTGGGGTCGTTAGGGTTTTCTTTGGTCGGCTGATGCGTGAGCGCGCGGCTGGTGCTGCGCGCCGCAATATCAACCAAGGTGTGCGAGCCGTGCGTCGGGTTGAGGAGGTAGCTCTGCAGCATCACGTCGGTGATGGGGCCGGCGAGAGTGACGTTGTGAGGCTCGAGTGCGCGGAGGACAGCTTTGAGGTCGTGGACTTGCTTCGGGAGCGTCGCGTCGGCGAGAGCTTCGCGAAGTCCGGGTGTGTCGAGGGCGACAGCGATGGCGTTCGCGCCTGTGACGGAAAGGCCGAGGTGGCAGGCTGGGTCGGGGTCGGCTGAAGAAGCCTTGGCATCGCTCTGTTTCGATTCAGTTGATGGACCGGCGCCGAAGAGCGACATCGTCTGTGGAGCTTCGGGCTCTGGCTCGATGTCAGGATTGGCGTCGGGGTCGGCCGGCTCGGCAGCAGACTCTTCCGCGATGCTCTGCGCGGTTTCTGCGAGAGCGAGCGCCAGGTGATTTTCCTTGCGGGCTTCACCGAGGAGTTCCGCAAGTTCCACGGCGGTTGCGTTCAACGTATAGGTGGTCGGTGTCGTGTCGGCGGCAGGAGCAAGTTCTTTGAGCAGCGTGGTGAACTCGAGCTCGGAGAAGAGTGCGCGTGCGGCAGAAGTGTCAATCGGTTGCGTGCGCATTTGGTCCAGGTCGGCTTCGATGGGCACGGCGGTGTGGATGGTGACGAGCTCTTTCGAAAGCAGGATATTGTCGCGGTTGTTCGCGAGCGACTCACGGTAGGTCTTGCGCTTGATGGCGTCGGGCGTTTCGACTGCGGCGTCCATGGCGGCTTCGACAGTGCCGAACTGCTGGATTAGCTCGACGGAACCCTTGTCGCCGATTCCAGGTGCTCCCGGGATGTTGTCGATCGCGTCGCCGCGCAACGCCATGACGTCGATGACGCGCTGCGGTGGCACGCCGATGTTCGCCTCGACGCCGGCGGGGTCAAGGACGAGATTGTCCTTCGTCGGGTTGAGGATGGACACGTTTTCGTTGACGAGCTGCATCATGTCCTTATCCGACGAGACGACGTAGACGTGATGCCCGAGAGCCGACAGCTGGCAACTTAGCGTGCCGATAACGTCGTCGGCCTCAAAGCCCTCGTAATAGAGGATGGGAATGCGGAAGGCCTCGAGCGCGCGCCGGATGTAGGGCTGCTGCTGGATGAGGTCGGGCGGCGTCTCGGTGCGGTTGGCCTTGTAGCCGCCGTATTCGATCGTCTCGAACTGCTGCGTTTTGATGTTGAACTTTTTCACGTCCTTGAGTTGCTGCGCGAGTGTGTCGCGATGGACGGGAGCGCCCACGTCGTAGACGGCCGCGAGGTACTCCGGGTTGAAGTCCTTGCGCAGCTTGTTAAGCATGTTGACGAAGACGTAGGTGGCCGCCGTGGGAATGCCGGTACGCGTGGACATGGGGCGCGAACGCTGCATTGCGTGATAGGCGCGGAAGATGAACGCCATGGTGTCCAGCAGGTAGATCGGCGGCTTGGCGGAAGTTGCGGTTGCAGTGGTCGGTTGAGTCTGGGGCGCGCGAGGCATATGCATTTGATGGTACGGCTGGAGGGCTTGGCTCGACGAGCCGGGTTATGTAGGTGAGAATGACTGGACTGAAACTTTCTGACCGAGGTGAGCCGTGCGCAGACGGATGCTGAGTTTGTGGGTGAGCGTGTTAATGCTGTTGCCGACTCTGGCAGTAAAGGCACAAGAGGGCGTGGCGCGGGCTCCAAGGGCCGATAATGAGGTCGCAATTGTAAAGACACTGGAGCAGTTCTTTTCAGCAGCACAACGCGATGATCTGGAGAGATTTCATGCGGTCACGACGAAGGGGTTTTATGCCTACGACAACGGGACGCGCTTCGATGGCGATGGCCTGATGAACATGGTGAAGGAGTATCACCAGAAGGGCTACCAGTTTATTTGGAGCGTCACCGAGCCGCAGGTGCACGTGAACTGCGACCTGGCCTGGGTCAGCTATCTGAACAAGGGATCGATCCGGCAACCCGACGGAACCATGACGAGCATGACGTGGCTGGAGTCCGCAGTATTGCGATGGGAGAACAATGCGTGGAAGGTAAGGTTCTTTCATAGCACGCGAACTCCACCG
>Ga0335075_10015243_pt1 | contig 11525 bp, 12 predicted proteins | sample Lox_Sample_24_FD_206723 | JGI IMG/M metagenome (GOLD analysis project Ga0335075, IMG submission 206723) | Soil microbial communities from Loxahatchee National Wildlife Refuge, Florida, United States - Lox_Sample_2.4 | ecosystem: Environmental > Terrestrial > Soil > Wetlands | place: USA...
AAGGCGGCGTACGAGCGGTTCGGCGTGCCGTCGTACTGGGTCATCGACCCGGACCTTGACCAGCCTTCGCTGCAGGCGTTCGAGCTCGCCGACGGAGCGTACGCGGAGGTGGCACACGTCACCGGCGGCGAGGTGTTCACCGCGCAACGACCGTTCGCAGTGGAGATAGCTCCCGGTCGTCTCGTTGCCAAGCTGCGGACGGGCCGCGGAGCCCGGACGTCAGAGGGGGACGGCGGGCTGGAGTGAGGCGGCGGGCAGGGTGAGCGTGACCCGCAGGCCGCTGGGCTCGTTCAGTGCCGCCTCCGCCGTGCCGTGGTGGGTGCCCGCGACAGTGGCGACGATGGCCAGGCCGAGGCCCGCGCCGGGACGGCCCGATGTGGCCGTGCCGCGGTAGAAGCGGTCGAAGATCCGGGGCAGCTGACCGGCCGGCACCCCGGGGCCATCGTCGCTGACCTCCACGACCACGCTGCCCTCGCGGGCGGCGGCGGTGATGGTGGCCAGCACGCCGGCCGGGGTGTGCGCGCGCACGTTCGCGAGCAGGTTGTCGACGGCCCGGCGCAGCAGTTCCTCGTCGCCGGTCACCTGCAGGCCCGGCTCGACGCACGCGCGCCAGGCGCGCTCCGGGTCCGACAGCCGGGCACGCTCGGCGCTCGCCTCGACCAGTCCGGTCAGGTCGACCAGCTCGCTGCGCCGGACGGGGTGCTGGTCCAGACGGGCCAGCCGGAGCATGTCGTCGACCAGGCCGCTCATCCGCTGCGACTCCAGCGTGATCCGGCGCATGGCCTCGTCGACCTGGCCGCGGCTGGTGAGCGCGCCCTGCTGGTAGAGCTCGGCGTTGGCGCGCAGCGAGGCCAGCGGGGTGCGCAGCTCATGGCTGGCGTCGGCGAAGAACCGCCGGGCCGCCTCCTGGCTGGCCTCGCGCTCGGCCATGAAGTCCTCAATGCGGGCCAGCATGCCGTTCAGCGCCTCGCCCAGACGGCCGACCTCGGTCCCGGGATCGTGCGGGCTGACCCGGCTGGTCATGTCGCCAGCCCTGATCGCGTCGGCCTGGCTGGCCATGGTCTCGATCGGCCGCAGGCCGCGGCGCATGACCCAGGCGACGCCCCCGGCGACGAGCAGGGCGGCGGCGGCCGCGCCGATGCCCAGGATCAGCTCGAGCCGGCCGACGGTCGTGTCGACTCCCGCGAGGCGGGTGACGGCCACGGTGATGCCCCGCCCTGGATCCGGTGCGGCCATGATCCGCAGCGGCTCGTTCCCGCGCCTGCTGGGCACCGTCGCCGCGTGGCCGCTGGCCGCCAGCGCGCTGAGGTTCTGCGGCAGCCGGGGCACGAGGTTCGCGCCGCCGATCACGACCCCGCGAATCGCGATGGCCGGCGACACTCCCCTGACCTTGTTGCCGGTCACCAGCAGGACCGAGAACGGCTGCAGGATCGCCCCCTGCACAATTCTGGGGGGAAGAACACTGCTGAACGGCGTGGCACCCGGTACAGGTTGGACCCGCGGCCGGGCCGGCGCGGACGGCCTGCTGCCCGTCGGTAGCTGCTCGGCGACGGCCACCCGACCGTACAGGGTCAGGACCTTGTCCAGTTGCGCATCGGTCTGGCCGATCAGGTAGGTTCGCGCCGCGGTGACCGCGGCCACGTCGAACGCGGCCAGCGCGATCAGCGTGACCAGGAGCACGCCGATCAGGACCCGGGTGCGGAGCTGGGCCCGGCGGGGCCAGCGCGGCCGCATGGCCTTCATCGCCGCTGCCCGTCGGCGGCCGGGAGTTCGCGCGGCAGCCGCAGGCTGTAGCCGACCCCGCGCTGGGTGTGAATCACCTCCGGGCCGTGCGCAGCGAGCTTGCGGCGCAGGTAGGCGACGTAGGTGGCGACGACCGTGCTGGACCCGCCGAAGTCGTAGGCCCATACGTGGTCGAGCAGCTGGGCCCGGGTCAGCACCCGTCCCGGGTTGAGCATGAGGTAGCGCAGCAGCCGGAACTCGGTCGGCGACAGGTCGATCAGCACGCCGTCCCGTCGCACCTCGTAAGCGTCCTGGTCCAGCTCGATGTCGGCGAACGTGAGCACCGGGCCGCCCGCCCGGTCAGGCCGGGTCCGGCGCAGCACGCTGCGGATCCGGGCGGCAAGCTCCTCCAGCCCGAACGGCTTGGTCAGGTAGTCGTCGCCGCCGATCGTGAGCCCGGTGACCTTGTCGGCCTGGGTGTCGCGTGCGGTCAGGAAGATCACCGGGACCCGGCTGCCGTCGCGGCGCAGCCGGCGTACCAGCTCGAAGCCGTCCAGGCCGGGCAGCATCACGTCGAGGACGAGCAGGTCGAACCGCCGGTCCCGGGCCATCCGCAGCGCGTCGGTGCCGTTGTCGGACGTGGTCACGTCGAAACCCAGAAATCGCAGCGACGCGGCCACCGCGTCGCGCAGGAACGGCTCGTCGTCGACCACGAGCAGCCCGCCGTGATCGGGCAGCAGGCCCGATGCTGGCTCGCCCATCATCACGCTCCCTCTCCCGCGTGCCATCCGATCACCTCATCGCCAGTCCCCGGTGTGATCTGCATGCGAGTTTCATGTGAGCCCGTCGCCGGCGTCGTTGACCGCGCGTCCTCACACCGATCTCACACGCGACCCGCGCGCCGGTCCGACATCCGGCCGGGAGCATGGCTGGCGCCGGGATCTCCGGCCCAAGGATAAGGATGCTCAGGTGAACGACAACATCGAAGCCAGTCGCGGAGCCTGGCGGGGTCGGACGGCGGCAATGGCCCTCCTGGCCGGAGCCGCCCTGTTCGCGCCGGCGTGTAGCGGCGGCTCGCACTCATCAGGGCCAGGCACCACCTCGGCGCAGCAGACCGCGCAGAAAATGGCCGTCTTCGCGCGGTGCATGCGCGGCCACGGGGAGCCGGATTTCTACTACGCCAACCCGCATAGTGTCTCGAACTCATCCGTCGCGGCGTTCAGCCTCGGCCAGGGGTACGTCGTCACGGGAGTGAAACCACAGTCGTCCCAGTTTCAGTCGGCCCTGGCGTCCTGCAAGCACCTGCTTCCGCCCGTGCCCACGCGCGTCCTGACGCGGCAGCAACTCCAGCGCGATGTCAGGTTCGCCCAGTGCATGCGGTCGCACGGTTACCCCGCGTACCCGGACCCGGACGTGCGGAACGGCGAGCTGATCCAGCAGCCGCTTCCGGCCAGCATCGACACGAGCTCGCCCCAGTTCCAGGCCGCGGAGAAGTCCTGCGGCGCGGGAACGTAGCAGTGGGAGCCTGCGGACGCAGCGTTCCGCAACCGCTGGCCGCGCTGGCCAGGGCGGCCGCGCTGACCGCGGTCGCGGTGCTGGCGGCGGGGTGCGGCGCGGGCTCACACGGCCCGGGATCGGATGCTGCCTCCGGGCAGACGCTCTCCCAGCAGCTGGACGCCTACGCGTCCTGCATCCGCGGCCACGGCGTGCCGGACTTCTCTTTCTCCCGCCAGGCCGGCGCCCCGAGCCCGCCTCCTCCCGGCGTGGACGCGATGGACTTTCACGGTTGGATCGCCATGGCCGATCCGACACCGCGGTTCCAGGCGGCACAAAAGACGTGCCGGCACCTGCTGCCGGCGCGCATGCCGCCGACCACCGCGGAACTGCATCAGCAGTTCGTGCAGGCGCTGAAGGCGGCCAGGTGCATGCGGAGCCATGGCTACCCCGACTGGCCCGATCCGGTGGCGAACCTGCCTGCGGCGGCGGCGGCGCCGCCCGGCGTCGACGCCAGCTCGCCGCGGTTCCAGGCCACGGCGAAGGCCTGCGGCGTCGGGCCGCAAGCACCGTCGTGACCTCGTCGCTCGCCTCCGGTGTGATCTGCGCACATGACAACCAGGTAACAGCGTCTGTGACCGTGGTGTAACCGGCCCTGCCGTACACCTGTCAGCGGAGAGCGCGCCTTCAGCGCCCGAGCGCCTGCGCCGACAGGAGGACGACACGTGAGGACGGCAGCCCTCATACCCAGGTATGGCATTGGCCGGGGCTGCCGCGCTGGTATGACGGCCGGTTTGGCTCCGAAGCGTGACGACACGGGCGCGATGGCCGGGCAGCCTGAGCCTGGTGACGCACACCGCAGGCTTCACACCGAACTCCCACGCAACCCGCGCGGCGGTCAGATGCCTGCCGCGAAGGATGGCTCAGACAGCGCGTCGAACCTCCTGGGACAAAGAATATGAAGCAGAAGACAGCCAACCCGGTCGCCCGGCCCGGACGTGCCGGCCCGATCGCCGGCGTCTTGACGGCGGTAGCCCTCCTGGTGGCGGCCTGCGGCGGGAACGGCAGCACCGCTGCGAAGACTGCCTCGAATTCCATCCCGGACACGGAGGCGAACGCGCTGGCCTACTCGCAGTGCATGCAGTCGCACGGCGACCCGGGCTTCCCCAACCCGAAACAGGGCCCGGGAGGAGCCTGGCTGTATCCGGGTACGCCGCAGACGCAGCAGTACATCAGCGGCCCCGCCTACGACACGGCCCAGCGTGCGTGCCGGAAGGTCCAGCCCAACCAGGGGATCACCCCGGCGCAACGGCAGGCCGCGCTCGATCAGCTGCTGAAACTGGCGCGGTGCATGCGGGCGCACGGGATCACGAGTTTCCCCGACCCCACGTCCAACGGCGGGGGCGTCGGCCTCCACATCAACGACAACATCGACCCGAGCTCACCGCAGTTCCAGACGGCAGCGAAGACCTGCCACATGCCCGGGTTCTGACAGCCGCCAGCCCGAACAGAAGGGTGACGTAAGGCAATGAGCAGCACCGATGCACGTGAACAGGCCGACGGGCCGGCCGTGCCGGAGCCGGCGGCCCCGGGCGGCGTGGCAGAACTGTCCGGACCACTGCCGCCCGCGAGGAGCGGCGGCCACGCGCTCGGCGGGCCCGCCACCGGCACGCTCCCGGGGACCGGCCACCGGCGGCGGGGACGCGGCTGGATCGCCGTCGTGGTGGTGGTTGTGCTGGCGGGGGCCGGGCTGGCCGGCGCGGACGCTGCCGGGGTGTTCAGGCCGGCCAAGCCGGCCGGGAGCAACAACGCGTACGCGACCAGCGTCGCGACCGTGCGGCGGGGATCGCTGACCTCGCAAACAGAGGAAAGCGCGACGCTCGGCAGCGCCGGCTCCTATTCGGTGGTCGTGCCCGGCTCGTCGTCCGGCTCCGGCGGGGGGGCGCCGGGATCCGGGTCCGGCTCCGCCGGCTCAGGCACGCAGACGTTGACCTCGCTTCCGCAGGTCGGGCAGATCATTCGCCAGGGCCATGTGATCTACGAGATCAACCAGACCCCTGTGGTCCTGCTGTACGGGGGCGTGCCGTCCTACCGCGACCTATCCGAGGGGATGACCGGCGGCGACGTCCGGGAGCTGAACGCCGATCTGGTGAAGCTCGGCTATGCCACGGCCGCCGCGATGGGACCGGCCTCCGGCTGGGATTACTTCAGCTCAGAAACGGCCTACGCGCTCGAGCAACTGCAGTCCCGCCTCGGACTGACCGAGACCGGGTCGCTGCCGCTGGGCCAGGCGGTGTTCCTGCCCACCGCGATCCAGGTGACCGGGCTGGGCACTGGGGTCGCGGCGGGCGGGCCGGCCAGCGCCGGGTCGGTGGTGCTGACCGGCAGCTCGCTGACCCCGGTGGTAACGATCGACCTCGACGCCTCGCTGCAGACCGAGGTGGCGGTGGGCGACAAGGTTTCCGTCACGCTGCCGGACGGGACCGCCACACCGGGAACGATCTCGCAGATCAGCACCGTGGCCTCGGCTTCTTCCTCGTCGGGCAGCTCCTCATCCCAGAACGGCAACGGCAACGGCAACGAAGGTGGCTCGGGCGGCGGTTCCGGCTCCGCGACCATCACCGTGCTGGTGTCGCTGACCAATCCGAAGGCGGCCGGGAACCTGAATCAGGCCCCGGTTCAGGTGACGCTCACCACGGGCAGCGTGAGCAACGCGCTGATCGTGCCGGTCGACGCCCTGCTGGCCGAGCCCGGCGGCAAGTACGCGGTGGAGGTGACCGGCCCGAGCGGACATCATCTGGTCGCCGTGACCCCGGGCCTGTTCGACGATGCCGCGGGGACGGTACAGGTGACCGGGAACCTGACGCCCGGCGAGCACGTCGTGGTGCCCGGAATATGAGCAGGCACACCGCGACGACTCTGACCGCGGGCGCCGAACGCCTGGCGCCTTCCGGGGCTCCCGAGCCGGTGCTGGAGCTGGTGACGGTCAGCAAGATCTACCCGGCAAAGCCGCCGGTGCCGGCCCTGCGCGAGGTGAGCCTGTCGGTGGCGGCCGGGGAACTGGTGTCGGTGCTCGGGCCGTCCGGGTCGGGAAAGACAACGCTGCTGCACCTGGCCGGCACCCTCGACCTGCCCACGACCGGGACCGTGCGGGTGGCAGGGCTGGACGTGAGCACGCTCGCCGACCGGCAGCTCGCGGGCCTGCGCGCCTCCAGCATCGGGTTCGTTTTCCAGCAGTTCTTCCTGGCCGAACACCAGCAGGTGCTGGACAACGTCGCGGACGGGCTGCTCTACGCCGGCGTGGACCTGGGCCAGCGCCGCGACCTGGCCGCGGCCGCGCTGGGCCAGGTCGGGCTCGCCCACAAGCTCAGCGCGCGGCCCACCCAGCTCTCCGGCGGCGAGCGGCAGCGGGTGGCCATCGCCCGGGCGATCGCGGGACGGCCGGCCATCGTGCTGGCCGACGAGCCCACCGGCAACCTGGACCAAGCCACCGGCGCGGCGATCCTCGACCTGCTCGGCCAGCTCAACGAGATTGCCGGGACCACGATCATGATCGTCACGCACGACCAGCAGGTCGCCGCCAGGACGTGCCGCCAGGTGCGGATGCTGGACGGCCGCATCATCTCCGACAGCTCGGCGGGAGGCGCCCGATGAGCGCGATGACACGCGGGACGCGGGCCGCGCCGTTCGCGCACGCCGGCGCGGAGCCGGCTCCCGCCCGGCTGCGCGTCACCGACCTGGCGCGGCTCGCCGCGGTCGGCATCAGGACCCGCAAGTTGCGGGCCGCGCTGTCCGCGCTGGGGATCGCGATCGGGGTCGCCGCGATCGTCGCGGTGCTGGGCCTGTCCTCGTCGTCGGCCGCCGGGCTGAACGCGGAGATCGCCGCGCTGGGCACCAACCTGCTCACGGTCCAGACCGGGCAGAACCTCACCGGCGGCACCGCCGAGCTGCCGCTCGCCTCGCCCGCGATGATCTCCCGGCTGCCCGGCGTCTACCAGGTGCAGAGCACCGGGTCGACCAGCGTGAACGCCTACCGGTCGCCGCTGATCCCGTCGGTGAACACCAACGCGCTCACAGTGTCCGCCTCGACCCTCGGCCTGCCCGCCACCGCGGGGACCAGCCTGACGCAGGGCGAGTTCCTCAACGCCGCCACCGCCCGCGAGCCGGTCTGCGTGCTCGGCGCGGCCGCCGCGCAGTTGCTCGGCATCGACCGCGTGTTCCCCGGGGAACGCATCTGGATCACCGGCGTCAACGGCACGGGCGGCATGTGGCTCTACGTGGCCGGCGTCCTGAAGCCGGACGTCCTGGCGCCCGACATCGACTCGTCTGTCCTGGTCGGCTTCCCGTTCGCGCAGCAGTACCTCGGCTTCGACGGCCACCCGACCACCGTGTACCTCAAGGCGACCGACAGCCGGGTCAACGCCGTGGACAACCTGCTGGCCGATCAGGCGAACCCGGAGGATCCGAGCGGGGTCAACGTGTCGCAGCCGTCGGACGCGCTCGTCGCCCAGGTCGACGCCAAGAGCGCGTTCAACACCCTGTTCCTCGGCCTCGGCGCGGTCGCGCTGCTGGTCGGCGCCATCGGCGTGGCCAACATCATGGTGATCGCCGTCCTCGAGCGGCGGTCCGAGATCGGGCTGCGCCGGGCACTGGGCGCCACCCGCGGGCACATCAGGATCCAGTTCCTGACCGAGGCGATCGCCCTGTCTCTGCTCGGCGGCGTGGCCGGGGTCATCGTCGGCGCGGCCGCCACCGCGATCTACGCCCGCGGCAAGGGCTGGGCCACGGTCATCCCGCCCGAGGCGTGGGCTGGCGGCCTCGCCGCGGCCGTGCTCATCGGCGCCCTCGCCGGGCTCCTGCCCGCGATCCGCGCCGCCCGCCTGTCCCCGACCCAGGCCCTTTGGAGTCTTTAACGCCCCGGCTTATGCGCCAGATGCCGGCTGATCGGGTTGTACTTCAGCACCTCGACCATCTCGTCCGGGCTGACCTCTGGCTCAGGCAGCGGCGTGGCCGCGTCCCGGACCGGGCGCAGCGCGTCGAGCATCAGCGGCAGGAACCGGCGCCAGAGCGCTGGCCGGACGTGCCGCGTGTACTCGGACACCGCGGCCAGCATGAACTCGATGATCGGAATGTCGGTGGCCGCCAGGTCGGCGCGGACCTGGCCGTCGGCCTGGGCCCGCTTTACCAGGCTGTCGATGGCAGGGCGCATCCGGCCGCGGGCCGAGGCGACGCGGTCGTGTCCCTGCGCGGCGAACAGGAGGATCTGGCGCAGCCCGCGATCGTCCGCCAGCATCTCGGTGGACTGCTCCAGGAACGACACCAGCGCGGCCCACGCGTCCGGCTGGTCCTTAGCCCCCTCGGCCATGGCGACCAGCGCGTTTATGCGCTCGTCGAACAGGGCGTCGGCGAGCGAGGCTTTGTCGGGGAAGCGCCGGTAGACGGTGCCCACGCCCACGCCCGCGTGGCGTGCCACGTCGTCGAGGGTGGCATCGAGTCCCCGTTCGGTGAACACCTCGGCGGCGGCCTCGAGGATGCGCTGCCGGTTCCGCTCGGCGTCCCGGCGCAGCACGCGCTCGCCACTGGTCATTCCAACATGGTACCCGGAGTGGAGGTGCCATCTCCGCTTCTGCTAGCCTCTGGAATATAAGCGGAGATGCAGTCTCCAGATGGGGGTACGCCGATGACCGCAGACAGCGTTGCCGGGGACGCCGTTCCCGGAGGCCTCGCGGGCCAGCCCGATCCACGGCGCTGGTTCGTGCTGGGGGTCGTGGGCCTCGCCCAGCTCATGATCGTGCTCGACATCACGGTCATGAACATCGCGCTGCCATCCGCGCAGCGGGCGCTGCACTTCTCCAACGTGGACCGGCAGTGGGTGATCACCGCCTACGCGCTCGCGTTCGGCAGCCTGCTGCTGTTCGGCGGCCGGCTGGGCGACTTGTTCGGCCGTAAGGTCACGTTCCTCACCGGCCTGGGCGGGTTCGCGATCGCCTCCGCTGTGGGCGGGGCGTCGGTCAACTTCACCATGCTCATCGTGGCCCGCGCCTGCCAGGGAGCGTTCGGGGCGCTGCTGGCGCCCGCCGCGCTGTCGGTGCTCACCACCACGTTCAGTAACCCGCGGGAGCGGGGCCGGGCGTTCGGGGTCTACGGGGCGATCGCCGGCGGCGGCGGGCTGGTGGGCCTGCTGCTCGGCGGCGTGCTGACGGAGTATCTCGACTGGCGCTGGTGCCTGTACGTGAACCTGATCTTCGCCGCGGCAGCGGCGGCCGGCGCCGTGATCTTCCTATCCGGCCAGCGCCAGGCCGCGAGCGAAGCCCGGCTGGACGTGCCCGGCGTGTTGCTGGTGTCTGGGTCGATGTTCTGCCTGGTCTACGGACTTTCGAATGCCGCGAGCCACAACTGGCACACGCCCTCGACATGGGGCTTCCTGATCGCCGGCGCGGCGCTGCTGGCCGCGTTCACCACCTGGCAGTTCCGTGCCCGTCACCCGCTGCTGCCGCCGCGGGTGGTGCTCGACCGTAACCGCGGCGGCGCGTACCTGGCGATCCTGCTGGTCGGGGCGGGCCTGTTCGGCATCTTCCTGTTCCTCACCTATTACCTGCAGACGATCCTGCGGTACTCGCCGGTGATCACCGGCGTCGCGTTCCTGCCGACGATCGCCATGGTCATGCTGTTCGCCCAGATCTCCAACATCGTCCTGATGCCACGCACCGGGCCGAAGCCGCTGGTAGGGATCGGCATGCTGATCGCGGCGGCCGGGATGGCCTGGCTCACCAGGATCGGTGTCCACTCCGACTACGCCTCCGCGGTGCTCGGCCCGATGCTAGTCGTGGGCGTCGGCATCGGCCTGTCCATGCCGCCCTCGATGAACACCGGCACGTTCGGCGTGGCCCGGGGCGACGCCGGCGTGGCGTCGGCCACGCTGAACGTCGGCCAGCAACTCGGCGGCTCCATCGGCACCGCGCTGCTGAACACGATCGCGACGAGCGCCGCGGCGGCGTACGTTACCGGCCATTTCAGCCCGGCCATCGCGAGCTCGGCAGCCGGCCGCGCGGCGCTGCAGGCATCGGCGGCCGTGCACGGCTACACCACCGCGTTCTGGTGGACGGCGGGCATCTTCGCGGGCGGCGCGATCGTATGCGGCGCCCTGTTCCGCCGCGGCCCGCTGGCCCGGTGGGCCGAGGTCACGCCGGCGCCCGCCCCGGCACCGCAGCCTGCGCCGGACCCGTCCGTGCGGACCTGACGGCTCGCGGTCCTCAATCGCGGCGGCGCGCCAGCGGGAACGCGAACCAGAGCGCCGCGAACATGACCACGACGCACGCGGTGATGACCCCGGCGGGCACGGCCGTGGTCACGTAGCTCGAGACCAGCAGGACGGCGCTCGAGATGGCCAGCCCGACAGCGCCGAGCCCCAGGATCGCCATCACGCTCGCCGAGCGGACCAGGGACTCCTTCTGGCGCCGCCGGAACACCAGCCGATGGTAGGCGACCGGCCCGAGCAGCAGGGCCGTGGCCACGGCGGACAGCACCAGGCTGGCCAGGTAGAGATCCTGCTGGGCGCCGCTCAGCCGGACGAACCTGACCGTGAACGGCAGCGAGAGCAGGAACCCGAACAGGACCTGGACTCCCAGCCCGGACACGCGGAGTTCCTGCAGCAGTTCGGCCAGGTTGCGGTCGTCCCGCTCGGCCGTTGATTCCTGCCGCGGGTCCTGCGACTGGTCAGCCCCCATCCAGGTCACCTCCGTGCTCTCCCCGTGAACCTGCAGCTACCCGGGCCGCAGGGGCGAAAACGGCCAGGCGTTTGAGAACGCCGCGCACAGGTAGAAGAGACCGGCGGCAGCTTTCAACGCCAAGGAATCGGAAGGAGTGACATGAAAACCGCAACCGGCCTGACCTTAGTGGCCATCGGCGCCATCTTGACATTCGCCGTGTCGGCCCATCCCAGCTTCCTGAATCTGCAGGTGGCCGGCGTGGTGATCATGATTGTCGGGGTGGTCGGGCTGTTCCTGCGCAAGCCGGCGCAGGGCTGGCTGCGCCGGCGTACGATCCTGCGCCGCGGCGCCGCGGGCCCCGTGGTGGGCCGGGTCGACGAGAAGCGCTATCCGCCCTACGTGATGCTCAACCCGGGCACGCCGGGCGAAAGCACGGGTAACGGCCGCCAGCCGGGAGACCTCACGGCCGACGAGGCCGAGCCCGCGCCGGCCGATGAGACGGCGCCGATCCCCGACCTGCCCGAAGAGGACCTGGTGGCAGAAAGCCCACGCCGCGACCGTCCCACAGCGGAGGTCGTGGAGGAATACATCGAGGAGTAA
>Ga0335075_10015244_pt1 | contig 11525 bp, 11 predicted proteins | sample Lox_Sample_24_FD_206723 | JGI IMG/M metagenome (GOLD analysis project Ga0335075, IMG submission 206723) | Soil microbial communities from Loxahatchee National Wildlife Refuge, Florida, United States - Lox_Sample_2.4 | ecosystem: Environmental > Terrestrial > Soil > Wetlands | place: USA...
CCGCGCGTGTGACCGTGGTGGAGACGGCGTTTGGCCGGTAAGTACCGGGGCAAAACGGACGTCCAGCGGCCGTTTCCGATTATCGTGTGTACTTGCACCCCTGATGAGGGGTGCAAGTACACACGATCATTCGCATGATCCCTCCTGCCGGTACGAGATGCGGTCAATCCGCCCGGCAAGCCCGACGGCCTCTTGTCGTTACCATCCCGTTATTGAGCCAGAGCCGCCCGAGGGGTGTACGTACACGCCATCATCGCTGTGAGCGGTCCGGCGTGTACCCGTATCCCGCCAAAGCGCCCAGAGCAGGCTCGTCGTCGTCCCTGGCACGGCAGTTCGCCGTCAGCCAGCGGGGTGCACAACGCCGTGACCCCGGCACGCCGTCTCATGAGCGAAAAGTGGCAAATGGGGGGACGCTCGTGGCCCCGGGACCGGATCAGTGTGAGGACTTACCCCTTCGTAAAGATGAAGAGCTACCCCTCGAAAATGAGGGTCAGCGGTTCACGAAGGGCACACTCACGCGTTATGCCGGCGCCCCGGCCGCCAGAGCGGGCCACGCGGCCAGCTACGCGGGCGGGACGACCTTGCGCATCACGCAGTGGTTCTTGCCCTTGGGGCGCTCGTAGTCGAAGCCCGCCTTCTCGAACATGCCGCGGGTGCCGCCGTAGATGAAGGTGGCCGAGATCTTCTTTCCCGCCGTGTCCTGCGGGTAGGCCTCTACGACCCCGCCGCCCGCCATGGCGATCAGGTCCAGGGCTCCGTCGACCGCGACCGCCGCCACCCCCTCGCGCCGGTGGTTGCGATCCACGAAGATGCAGGTGATGCGGTAGCCGGGCAGCGATATGAGGTCGGCTTCGTACTCCTTCTTGTGAAAGATGCGGGGAAGCTCGGCAGGCGTCCCGAACTGGCACCAGCCCACCGCGACGTCACCCTCGAACACAACGGCGGCGTGCGCCTTGCCTTCCCGGACCAGCCGCTCCTTGCATGCCCGCCCGGTTTCGGCACTGTTGCCGGTCTCCTCGCGCGGGTGGAACCACGTGCACCAGCAGCCGGAGCCGAACCCCGCCCCATGGTGCTTGTCGAGCAGCCGGGCGTAAGCATCCCACGTCCCCGCGTCGAGCGGCCGGGTTGTGTACTTGCTCATGGTGTTCCTCCTGGGCAGGGACCCTGAGCCCTATTCTGTACGGCGCACGGGGACCGCGGGTAAAACGGTGCCAGCGTCGCGCGGGTTCAATTCCTGGTACACGTCGAAGAACCGCCGCGACTCGTCCGGCCGTTCTTCGCACCACAGCATGGACAGGTCGATCTCGCCCCAGGCATAGCAGACGGCGGGGTCGATGACCGCGATGCGGCCGTCCGGCGCGCTCAGCGTTTCGGGTGCGGACAGCGGGTAGACGTCAGCGATGGATGACTGCGCTGAACTGCATGACGCTTTGCTCGCCACGCGCACCATCGAGGACTTCCTGCAGAAGGTCCCGCCGATCGCGGTCCGGCACGTGGCCGAGGGAGCATCCTGCGCGATGACCATACTGCCGGACGGCCGCCATGCCACGGCCGCTGCCACCGACCCGGTGGCAGCGGGGGTGGACGAGGTGCAGTACCGGATCGGCGACGGGCCGTGCCTGCAGGCGATGCGTGGCGGCGCAGTGGTGACGATCGACGACACCGCTACTGGCGGACGCTGGCCCGAGTTCGCGGCGAAGGCGGCCGCCGCCGGCGTCCGCTCTTGCCTGGCCGTGCCGGTGCAAGCCGTGTCCCTGCCAGATGACCAGGCAGTGCCGGCCGCGACCGCGGAATCCACCATCGGCGTGCTCAGCCTGTACGCGCGTGAGCAGGCAGCGTTCGGTGACGAGCAGGCGCGGCGCGCGGAGCGGTTCGCCGAGAGCACGTCGGGCGCGCTGGCGATAGCCGGGCGGCTTGCCTCCTACGCTGGCCTGAACCAGCAACTGCGCGAGTCGCTCGCCTCACGGCCGGTGATCGACCAGGCGCTCGGCATTATCATCGCCAGGGAGAACTGCACGCAGTCAGCCGCGTTCGCGATCTTGCGGACCGCGTCCCAGAACTCCAATACCAAGCTCCGTGACCTGGCCGCGCGGATCGTGACCGCCGCGACCGGCGAGCCGCTTCAGCCGCCGCCGTTCGCGCTACCGGGAGACCCCAGCGCGGCGTCCACATTCGGGTAGATTTCCATCAGCCGGTCAACGCCGGTGAGGGTGAGCACCCGTTCCACGGCCGGGCCGGCGACTACCAGGCGCATCTTGGTGCCGCTTGAGGTCGCCCGCCGGAACGCGCGGACCAGCGCGCTCACTCCCGCTGAGTCACAGAACCGCGCCTTGCTCAAGTCCACGATCATGGTCTCGGCGCCCTGATTGATGACGGAGAGCAATTCCTCGCGGATGGCATCCGCGTTAGTGATATCGATTTCGGCCGGCAGCGTCACCACCGCCACCAGATCGGCCCACAGCACTGTGCAGCACACGAGCCAGCACCACCCATCATCTCGCAGGGGGAGCGGGCCACGCCTCAGGACCCATATGCAGGCTCAAGCGGAGCCGCATGCGTTAATTAACCACATCGGTGAGGTCCGCCGCAAGCAGCGTCCGCCGTCACGCGCCGCTGTCCGCGCAGGCCGCCCGCTGTTCGCTATGAACCCGGGGTTAGGAGTCCTGCTCGATGCGCCCGGATGTCACTGAGAAACGGCACCAAGGCTCGGCTGCTTCCGGGCGGCTGATCACCGTCGCGGGAGAGGCCCTGATCGACCTGATCGTCGATGCGCGGGGGCGGGTGCGGCCGAGTCCCGGCGGCGGCGCGTTCAACACGGCGCGAACGATCGCGCGGCTCGGTCAGCCGGTTACTTTCCTCGGCCGGCTGTCCGGCGATCGTTTCGGCCGCGGGCTCGCGGACCTGCTGGCCGCAGACGGCGTGCGGCTGCAGGTCCCGGCGGACGCGGGGGAGCCGACCACCCTTGCCGTGCTCGACATCGACCCGGCCGGCGTGGCCAGCTACCGGTTCTACCTGTCCGGCACGGCGGCGGCGGCGCTGTCTCGTGCCGAGGTGCCAGCCGGGACCGCAGCGCTGCACATCGGCACCTTGTCCCTGATCATGGAGCCGATCGCGAGCACGATCGAGGAACTGGTGCGCTCCCTTCCCGACACCGCGCTGCTGATGCTGGATCCCAACTGCCGGCCGTCCGCGATCGGAGATAAGGAGGCCTACCTGGCGCGCCTCGCCCGCCTCCTGCCGCGCGCCGACGTGGTCAAGGCCAGCGCCGAGGATCTCGCGTACCTATCGGCCCCCGCCTCGTGCGTGCCCGGCTTGCTTTCCGGCGGCCCGGCCGGCCTGCTTTCCGGCGGTCCCGGTGCCGTCGTTGTCACCGATGGCGCGGCCGATGTGCGCGTCTTCACCGCCGACGGCCAGGTGACCAGCACGAACGTGCCGCCGGTCGACGTGGTCGACACCGTAGGCGCCGGCGACGCGTTCGGCGGCGCGTTCCTCGCCTGGTGGGTCGGCAACGGCCTGACCAGGGCAGGTGTCGGCAAGTCCGAGCTGGTGACCGCGGCGACCGTGGCCGCCGTAGCAGCCGCCGCCATCACCTGCACCAGGACCGGTGCCGAACCGCCCTGGCGCACCGAACTCCACGGCAAGCCAGGCTGGAGCGCGCCGTAACCGTTCACCCGCCCCCTCGTTGACATTGTTAGCCAGCTGGCTAAATATTACCCACATGGCTAATAAAACTGTGGTCTGCACGTACAGGGTTCGCGCGGATGCGGAGAGGGAGTTCTCCGGGTTGCTCGGCCGGCATTGGCCGACGCTGCACGACCTCGGTTTCGTCACCGATGACGCTCCGTTGCTGCTCCGCCGTGACGATGCCGGCGGCCCCACCTACGTCGAGATCTTCACCTGGGTCGAGAACGGCTTCGAGCTCGCGCACGAACATCCCGACGTGCTCGCCATCTGGGAGCCGATGGACCCGCTGCTCGAGGAGCGCGACGGGCGCCGCAAGTGGGAGTTCCCGCACTACGACAAGGTGGTCGTCAGCTGAGGCCACGCGGGCTGGAGGACCTCGACGACCTGGACGCGGTATTCGGCGCGCTGGCGCACCGGGCGAGGCGCACGATCGTCGGCGTGCTGCACGCACGCGGAGGCGAGATGACCTCGAAGGCCATCGCGGATCGGTTCGACCACTCGTGGCCGACCACGACGCGGCACCTGCGCGTGCTGGAGGAAGCAGGGCTGGTCACAATCACGCTGCGTGGCAGGGAACGCGTTTACCGCCTGAACGGCGCGCGGCTGCGTGCCGTCGCGGCGGGATGGCTGGACCGGTACTGCTTACCGGCGCTGGACGATGCCCCGGATGAAGGCGGCCTGGCCCACGTGCTGCAGGCAGTCCGAGACCACGCTGACCAGCCGCACGGCGAGCGTGACCGGCGGATCCCAGCGCCTGTCGACGATCCGCGGCAGGTCGGCGTCGGTCACATCGCCGACCAGTTTGAGCGTCTGGTGGTAAACCGCGTCATAGTACGCGGTGAGCAACTCGGCACCGGCCAGCACCCGCGCCACCTGCTCGGTCGTGTCCCCGTATCCGACCCGGTCGCCGGTCATCCCGAACCGGTCGCGCCACTGCGGCCACACCTGCTCGATCCCGAAGGCGGCCGCGACATGGTCGTCCTGCACCCTGGTCAGGTGCCAGACCAGCCACGCGATCGAGTTCGCGTCCGCGTCCAGCCGCACCTGAAGCTCATCGTCGGTCAGCCCGTCAACGGCCGCGTGTACCTCTTCCCGCACCCGGCCGAACGCGTCGACCAGCAGCTCCGCACTACTCATACGAGCATTCTCTCATCTGAACATCCCGGGGTGACACGCCCGGCTACCAGCACTCGATCCGGTGTGGTCGCCGCACATTGTCCCGCGCGGTAGCGTTCGGCACGTGCCCCGTCCTGATGCTCATGCCCCGCGGCCCGGTGCTAAGCTGCCCGGCGTTCGCGAACTGCTCACCAAGGCCGTGGTCGGCATCGGCGGCGCGGAGCGTCCCGGGCAGGTCACGATGGCCGAGGCGGTATGGTCGGCGATCGAGTCCGGCGAGCATGTCGCGGTCCAGGCCGGCACGGGCACCGGCAAGTCCCTCGCGTATCTCGTTCCCGCGATCCGGCACGCGCTGCTGACGAACACCACGGTCGTGGTGGCGACGGCCACGATCGCGCTGCAGCGCCAGCTCATCGACAGGGACCTGCCGCGTCTGGCGGAAGCGCTCAGGCCGGCCCTGCGATGTGACCTTGAATTCGCGATCCTCAAGGGGCGGCGCAACTACCTGTGCCTGAACCGTCAGCGCGGCGGCCTCGCCGATGATCCAGCATCCGCCAGCCTATACTCCGATCCTTTGTTCGATACTACGGATACCGTATCGCCCCTAGGTCGGCAAGTCAAGCGATTGCACGAGTGGGCGGAGGAGACGGTTACCGGGGACAGGGATGAGCTGGTCCCCGGGGTGATGGACGCGGCCTGGCGGCAGGTCTCGGTCAGCGCGCAGGAGTGCGTGGGCGCGCAGCGCTGCTTGTTCGGCACGCAGTGTTTCGCGGAGAAGGCACGGGAGGCGGCGGGCAAGGCCCATGTCGTGGTGACCAACCACGCGCTGCTGGCGATCGACGCGACGTCGGACATCGACGTGCTGCCCGAACACGACGTGGTGATCATCGACGAGGCGCACGACCTCGTCGACCGGGTCACCTCGGCGGTCGCGGGGGAGCTGTCCGGACCCGGGATCGATGCCGCGGCGCGCCGGGCCGCCCGGCTTACCGACACCCCCGATGCCAAGAGCGTCGCCGCGGACAACCTGCGAGCCGCGGCCTCGGCGCTGTCCGTCGACCTCGGTGACGCGCCGGAGGGCCGGATGGACACGCTGTCCGACGCGCTCGCCGCGACGCTGACCTCCGTGCAGGACGCGGCCGGCACGTGCGCGGAGGAGATACGCGCCGTCGCGAAGAGCCTGGAGGAAGACCCGCAGCGGGCGGCAGCGTGCAAGCTGGCGCTGGCCACGCTCGACGACCTGCACCTGACGGCCGCCCGGATGCTGGACGGGTTCGGCGAGCGGGAGGTGGCCAAGCGGAGCGACGTGATCTGGCTGGACAAGCCGCCCGCCGATGACAGCCGCCGCCCGGTTACGCTCCGGGTGGCGCCGCTCGAGGTGGGCGGGCTGCTGCGGGACCGGCTGTTCCGGCAGCGGACCGTCGCGCTCACCTCCGCCACGCTCGTGCTCGGCGGCTCGTTCACGCCGCTGGCCATCCAGTGGGGCCTGTCCCCGGGCGGTGACGAGCCCGATGACGAGGTGCCGTGGCGGGGCATCGACGTCGGTTCCCCGTTCGATCACCCGCGCAGCGGCATCCTGTACGTGGCCAGGCATCTGCCCACGCCGGGCAGGGACGGTCTCGCGCCGGCCTACCTGGACGAGATGGCCGGGCTGATCGACGCGGCCGGCGGGCGCACGCTCGGGCTGTTCTCCTCGATGCGGGCCGCCGTGCAGGCCGCCGACGCGCTGCGGGACCAGATCGGCTACCCGCTGCTGTGCCAGGGCGAGGACGTAACCGCTCAGCTGGTCAAGCAGTTCGCGGCGGACGAGCAGACGTGCCTGTTCGGCACGCTGTCGCTGTGGCAGGGCGTGGACGTGCCGGGCAGCGCGCTGCAGCTCGTGATCATTGACCGGATCCCGTTCCCGCGTCCGGACGACCCGCTCACCTCGGCCCGCCAGCGTGCGGTTGCGGCCAGGGGCGGCAACGGCTTCATGACCGTCGCGGCCTCGCAGGCGTCGCTGCTGCTGGCGCAGGGTGCCGGTCGGCTGCTGCGCACGATGACCGACCGGGGCGTGGTAGCCATCCTCGATCCGCGGCTGGTCACAGCGCGTTATGGTGACTTCATCCGCAAGTCGCTGCCGCCGTTCTGGACCACCACCGACCCTGCCCTGGTCCGTGCCGCCCTCCGCCGGCTGAGCGCGCGGGACCCGGCGCAATGACTGCGGACGCAACCGCGCAGACCACACGGAGCGCCCAACGGCCTGTGGCTAAAGTACCACATCCCGTGACGCTCACGGCGATCCGCGCGCATTGCCGCCGGCCTCATCGTCCCCGGAGGCCATGGTGACCGCCGCAGAGTCGAAACAACGTGGAACTTTACCGCGTCGTGGAAGTCTGTCATACGTATACGACGGTTAAACTTCCACGTTGCGGCAGAACTCCACGTTAAATCGGGACCAGGGCCCGCCCGCAGGTAACACGGATACCGTGCGGCACACAGGTCACTTCCCTACCCGCGTGCAGTCAGCCAGGAGCACGCAGCCGGCAACAGCACCCTCGTTCAGCGCCGCCTGCCCTGCGCAGCTCAGCGGATGACTCCATACACTCGTCCGGAATCCGTGCTCGCGCCATCGCGTGCTCGCGCCATCGCGCGGTGCGGTTACGTGCTGCGCAGGCGGGACCAGGCATCGGCGCCGACCGCGAGAAGCAGTATGACGCCGAGGGTGATCTGCTCGTACAGCGGGTTCCACCCCACCAGGGTGAAGCCGTTGCCGATCATCGCGATGAACAGCGTGCCGAACACGGTGCGCCAGATCGCGCCATCGCCGCCCAGGATGGATGTACCGCCGACCACGATGCCGGCCAGCACGGTGAACGTAAGCGCCGTGCCTCCGTTCGACGACGAGGCGGACAGCACGCGGGCGGCGTCGATGATGCCGCCGAGGCCAGCCGCGCCGCCGCTGATCGCGAACGTGACCAGCTTGGTCCACTGCACGCGCACGCCGGCCAGTCGCGCCGCCTCGGCGTTGGAGCCGGCCGCGTATATGTACCGGCCGGGGATCGTCCGGGAGAGCACGACGCCCAAGACGATGACGACGCCGATCATCGTCCACGCCGCCGTCGTCACATCGAGGAACTGCGTCCGCGCGAAGTCCGCGTAGCCGAGCGCGGAGTAGGCGATGATCAGGTTCCCGTTGGTGATCAGGGCGGCGGCGCCAGTGATCACGAACGACGTGGCGAGTGTCGCGATGAGTGAGTTGATCCGGAAGAACGTCACGATCACGCCGTTGGCCGCGCCGACGGCGACGCCGACGACGACCCCGGCAATGATCGCGAGCACCGGGTTGCCGGTCTCCGCCATCTTTGTCGCGATCACCTGGCACAGCGCGTACGTGGCCCCGACCGACAGGTCAATGCCGCCGGCGATCAGCACCATCGTTCCGGCCGCCGCGATGATCAGCGTCGCGGACTGCTGGTCGAGGATCTCCAGCAGGTTCGTCCGGCCGTAGAAAGTCGGACCCTTCCAGATCGCCAGGACGATGAACAGCATCGCGAACGGGTAGATGATCCCGCCTTCGCGTGCTTTGCCGCCGAACCCGGCGAGCGGCAAGCCGAAGATGCCCGGCCGGGCGGGTTTGCTGGTCGCATTCCCGGGCTTGCCCGGGGTCGGCGTCGCGGCCTGCGGCTGACTCATTCACGCACCTCTTTCGCAGCCGGGGGCGACGGAAAGCGAGGGACTGGGGCATCCTCAGCGCGGGGCTTTTCTCCCTGGGGGGCTTCGGCGCCGAACGCCTCTTCCCGGGGGGCTTCGGCGCCGAACGCCGCGCCGAGGATCGCGGCCTCAGTCACGTCCTCGCCGGTGAGTTCCGCGGTGATCTTGCCGCCGCGCATCACGAGCACGCGGTGCGCGAGGCCGAGTACCTCTTCGATGTCGGAGGAGATCAGCAGCACGCCGAGCCCGCCGGCGGTCAGCGTGGCGAGCAGTTCGTAGATCGCCCGCTTGGCGCCGACGTCCACGCCTCTGGTGGGCTCGTCAGCGATCAGCACCTTGGCATCACGCAGCAGCGACCGGGCGAACAGCAGCTTCTGCTGGTTGCCGCCAGATAGCGACGACACGGGCGCGGAAAGCGCGCCTCGGGCGTCCACCCGGGCGAGCGCGTCCCGGACGGCTCTGCGTTCCGGACCGCGCCGGACCACGCCGGCGGCGCTGACCGCCTCCAGCGTGGAGAGGCTGACGTTCTCCCTGACCGGCCGGCCGGGCAGCAGGCCCTGTTCCTTACGCGATTCGGGGATCATCAGCACCCCGGCCCGCATCGCTGCGCGCGGGGACCCGGTGATCAGGGCGCTGTGACCGTCCCGGCCGGCGCGAGCAACGCCCACCCATCCCGACTGAATCCGGTTCGCCTGGTAGATCGCGCGGGCCACCTCAGTGCGGCCCGCGCCGACCAGGCCGGCCAGGCCGAGGATCTCCCCCGCCCGCAGGTCGAACGACACGCCGTTCACACCCGGTGCCACCAGGTCACGCACGGAGAGCACTGCAGGGGCATCAGCGGTGGGCCGTTTGGGCGGGAACGTCTTGTCGAGCGGCCGGCCGAGCATCGCCGCCATCAGTGATTCCTCGGTCTGACCCGCGGCCGGAACGGTCCGCACCAGGTGGCCGTCACGCAGGATAGTCACCTCGTCGGCGAGTCCGAGCACTTCGTTCAGGAAGTGCGACACGAGCACGACCGTGGTGCCGCCACGGGCAAGCTGCCTGATGACCTTGTACAGAGCCTCCGCGTCCGGCCGGGACAGCGCCGCCGTAGGCTCGTCCATGACGATGACCTTGGCGTTCCTGCACAGGGCGCGGAGGATCTCGACCTTCTGCTGGTCGGCGGTTCGCAATGACCCGGCACTAGCGTCCCCGTCGAGGTCGAAACCCACGCCGGCGGTCAGCTCGTTGTACTTGCGCCGCAGCTCACGGCGCTTCTGGAAGCCGGCTTGGCGGGGCTCAACACCGAGGTAGACATTCTGTGCCACGGTCAGCGACGGCAGGATCGCCAGCTCCTGGGCGATCAGGATGACGCCACGGGAGATCGCGTCCCGGGGCGAGCGGAACCGGACCGGCTCGCCGTCGAGCATCAGCTGGCCACGATCCGGGGCGATCGCCCCCGCGATGATCTTCCCGAGGGTGGACTTGCCGGCGCCGTTCTCCCCGACCAGGGCGTGGATCGCCCCGCGGCCGACGGTCAGGCTGACGCCCTCCAGGGCGCGGGTCCCGCCGAAGGATTTCGCGATGTCCCGCAGCATGACGTGCGCGTCCTGGAGGTTACCAGCGTCCGGCACGATCAGCCCGGCCACTCAGGGACAAACTGGGCGGCGTCGGCCTTGGTGACGATGCCGCCATCGGGGAAACCCGCCACCGGATCGATGGCGCCGCTCGCCTTGCCGCTCTGCAGCGCCGCTACCAGTGCCTGGACCGCTAGCCGGCCCTCGCTGGCCGGCGCCTGGGCGACGTCGGCGTACCACGTGCCCGCCTTCACGCCAGCGACCGCCGCCGCGCTCGCGCCGTAACCGACGAGAATGACCTGGCCGGTCTTGTGCGCGGTCGCCAGTGCCACCTGGGCGCCCTCAATGCCCTGGTCCGATCCCACCACGAGGTTCAGGCCCGGCTGCGCCTGCAGCATGGTCTGCACCGCGGCTTCGCCGTCGGTCGGGGTAAAGTACGACTGGCCGGTGGTGACCACTTGGACCGGCTGTCCCTTGATGGCAGCGTCGAACGCGCCGCTGATGGCCGTGTCGAGTGCGGACGCCTTGATGTCGTAGAGATAGCCGACCTTGCACGGGTTCAGGTTCTTCGACGCGCACGCCTGGACGACGAGCTCGCCGAGCTTGGTCCCGATCTCGGTCGGCACGAACGTCACATTGGCCGACAGGCCAGGGATCTGCGGGGCATCGGTGCTCAGGCTCGGCCCGAGGATCTGGTCCATGTTCACGACCTTGATCCCCTTGGCGATCGCCTGCTCCACGAGGGGGACGAGGCCGGTGTTGTAGATCGGCTGCGTGATGACGCCGTTGTACTGCCCGGAGTTGATGACGGTCTGCAGCTGGTCATACTGCGTGGTCGGGTTGTTGTCCGCATCGAATACTTTCAGCGTCGCCCCGTCGGTGGCCGCCACCGCCTGCGCCGCCGCGAGCATGGGGGCGTCGTAACTGTTGTCCACGGCGAACGACAGGTACGCGATGTTCATCGGCTTCTTAGCCGCCGTGGTCGCCGCCGCTGGTACCGAGGTGCTGCTGCTGCAGGCAGCGAGCGCGAGCGTGGTGGCGGCGAACGCCGCCACGGCGGCACTGCGGCGGAGGGGCCGCGTTGCCGGGATAAATAGCACGGCTAGACTCCTTTGTGCTCGCTCACTGGGAAGGTGGGTTAGCAGTTATGCCGGTGAGCCGGGTGCCAGCCCGGCTCACCGGTTTTATGTGGTCGGCCCGGCACGAAGCCACGCGCGACCGAGGATGGCGCCTGCTGCCTTCATGCGTACCTCCGCTCTCTGCGGCAAGGTGACCGGGCTTGAACTGGGTTTCCGGTAACGGACTACTGTCCGCAACACGGTCACGTGAGCTTGATCGGAAGCGTGTCTGTTTCTGTACCAGGTGTCAAGAGCAAAACTTCACCCTACGCGAAAATGAAATGCGCGTGGTATCCGCTATGCGGACAAGATAGTCAGACGAGCCTGGAACGGGCCGAGCCGGCAGCCAAGAGAGGGC